>ERZ1046367.603-NODE-603-length-23742-cov-7.337654_pt1 | contig 23742 bp, 20 predicted proteins | sample MGYA00383091_ERZ1046367 | MGnify/ENA primary metagenome ERZ1046367 (study PRJEB29581, sample SAMEA5548361) | metagenome | biome: marine; feature: coastal; material: water | depth 50 m | study: Short-term variability in the microbial, nano- and picoplankton... | reverse complement strand
ATTGTATTATGATCCCACAAGGACTTAAACAAACCATCGACTTAGGCGATGGAAGAACAATTGAACTAGAAACAGGACGCTTAGCAAAACAGGCTGACGGATCTGTAGTTGTACGCATGGGAGACACCATGCTACTAGCAACTGTAGTTTCTAGTAAAGACGCTAAAGAAGGTGTTAATTTCCTTCCTTTAACCGTTGATTATCGCGAAAAATTTGCTGCCGACGGTCGCTACCCAGGTGGATTCTTAAAAAGAGAGGCTCGTCCTTCAGACCAAGAAATTTTGGTTATGAGATTGGTTGACCGTGTTTTAAGACCCCTATTCCCTTCTGATTATCACGCAGAAACTCAATTGATGATTCAATTGATGTCTTACGACAAAAACTGCATGCCTGATGCACTTGCAGGATTAGCTGCTTCGGCTTGTTTATCACTTTCTGATATTCCTTTCGAGGGGCCTATATCTGAAGTACGTGTTGCACGTGTTGACGGACAATTCATCGTAAACCCTAACCCAGAGCAATTAGAAGCTGCTGATATGGATCTAATGGTAGGCGCATCTATGGACAGCGTTGCCATGGTTGAAGGTGAAATGGATGAAGTTAGTGAAGCCGAAATGATCGAAGCGATTAAAGTAGCTCACGAAGCAATAAAAGTTCAATGTACTGCACAGCTTGAATTAGCAAAAGCTTTTAAAGTAAGTGCAAAAAGAGAATACTGTCACGAAGAAGCTGATGACTTAGATCTTCTGGCTCAAGTAAAAGAAGCATGTTACGATAAATGTTATGCAGTTGCCAAAAGTGGTAATCCTGACAAGCACGCACGTAAAGAAGCTTTTGGAGAAATAAAAGAAACTTTCCTTGAAACCTTAAGTGAAGAAGATCGTCAAGAAAAAGCATTTCTTTTAGGTAAGTACATTCACAAAGTGGAAAAAGATGCTGTAAGAGATGCCGTTCTTAATGAAGGAATTCGTTTAGACGGTAGAGCTACGACAGACATCCGCCCGATATGGAGTGAAATTGACTACCTCCCAAGCGTTCACGGTTCTGCCCTATTTACTCGTGGTGAAACTCAATCTTTATCTACAGTTACTTTAGGTACTGCACTAGATGTAAACAGAATTGACAATGTGACTTTCCAAGGATCAGAGAAATTCTACTTACACTACAATTTCCCTCCATTCTCTACCGGAGAAGCTCGTCCGATCCGTGGAGTAAGCCGTAGAGAAATTGGTCATGGTAATCTGGCTCAAAGAGCTCTTAAAGGAATGATCCCTGAAGAGAACCCATACACGATCCGTATCGTGTCAGAGATCTTAGAATCAAACGGTTCTTCTTCTATGGCAACCGTTTGTGCAGGTACACTTGCGCTTATGGATGCCGGTGTAAAAATGACAAGACCCGTTTCAGGTATTGCAATGGGATTGATTACCGATGAAGAAACTGGTAAATTCGCTGTTCTTTCTGACATCTTAGGAGACGAAGATCACTTAGGTGACATGGACTTTAAAGTTACAGGTACTGAAAAAGGTATTACAGCTTGTCAGATGGATATTAAAGTGAAAGGCTTGTCTTACGACATCCTAACACAAGCTTTAGAGCAATCTAAAGGTGGTAGAATGCATATTTTAGGAGAGATTCTTAAAACCATTGATACACCTAGAGCTGACCTTAAACCTCATGCGCCAAGAATTGAGATCCTACAAGTTGCTAAAGACTGTATTGGTGGAATCATCGGACCAGGTGGTAAAATCATTCAAAAATTACAATTGGATACAGACACAACTATCACCATTGAAGAAATTGATGGATATGGAAAAGTTGAGATTCTGGGTACAAATAAAGAAGGTATGGATGCTGCGATTGCAAAAATTAAAGAAATCGCATTTATGCCTACAGTTGGTGAAGAATACGACGGGCGTGTGAAAAACATCCAAGCCTATGGAGCCTTTGTTGAAATAGCTCCAGGTAAAGATGGTTTATTACACATCTCAGAAATCGAGCATAGACGTATCAACAATGTTGAAGACGTGTTGAAGGTTGACGATCCTGTAAAAGTGAAAATCATTGATATTGATGCTAAAACAGGTAAAATGAAATTTTCAAGGAAAGTTTTGTTACCAAAACCTGAAGCTAAGCCGGCTGAATAATATTCAGTTCTTTTTCGCACAACAAAATCCCTTCGAGTTTTATCGGAGGGATTTTTTTATGGCCTGATATTAGAATCTACAGTCAAAAACTCAAATAAATAACAATAATTGTAACCTTTTTAGGTTCACCTACGTATATAGTAGGTATCCAAATTAATTAAAACTTTCATATATGCGCCAACTAAAGATCACCAAACAGGTAACCAATCGTGAAACAGCATCTCTTGATAAGTACCTTCAAGAAATAGGTAAAGTAGATTTGATTACCGCAGAAGAAGAAGTTGAGTTGGCACAGCGCATTCGTGAAGGAGATCAAATTGCTTTAGAAAAATTAACAAAGGCAAACCTTCGTTTTGTGGTTTCCGTTGCAAAACAATATCAAAACCAAGGCCTTTCTTTACCCGACTTAATTAATGAAGGTAACTTGGGACTAATAAAAGCCGCTCAACGTTTTGATGAGACGCGTGGATTTAAATTCATTTCATACGCTGTATGGTGGATTCGTCAATCCATACTTCAAGCTCTCGCTGAACAGTCTCGTATAGTTCGTCTTCCCCTAAATAAAATTGGATCAATCAATAAAATTAATAAAGCTTACGCATCCATTGAACAAGAAGAAGAGCGAGCTCCTTCAGCATCTGAAATTGCTACGTTTTTGGACATGAGTGAGTCTGACGTTAAAGAATCACAAAGAAACTCAGGACGTCACGTATCTATGGATGCTCCTCTTGTTGAAGGTGAAGACTCTAACCTATATGATGTTTTAAGATCTGGTGAAAGTCCAAATCCTGATCGACAATTACTAAACGCTTCCCTAAGCATAGAAATTGAAAGAGCATTAGAAACTCTGACCCCTAGAGAAGCAGATGTAATTAGACTTTACTTTGGATTAGAGGGGAAACAAGCCCTTACGTTAGAGGAAATTGGTGAACGATTTGACTTAACGAGAGAACGTGTACGCCAAATAAAAGAAAAAGCGATACGAAGACTAAAACACGCGTCTAGAAGTAAAATCCTAAAAACCTACTTAGGCTAATAAATCAAACCTTCATTTTTCTCATCTAAAGAATAGTATGCCACATTTAATTGCTCCTTCCGTTTTAGCCGCTGACTTTGCTAATATTCAACGCGATTTCGAAATGATCAACTCATCTGAAGCTGATTGGTTTCACATAGATGTTATGGATGGAGTTTTTGTTCCCAACATATCGTTTGGAATGCCTGTAATTTCAGCCATGAAAAAACATGCAAAAAAACCTTTAGATGTTCACTTGATGATTGTCAACCCAGATCAATACATCGGTACATTCAAACAAATAGGAGCAGATATTCTAACCGTTCACTATGAAGCATGTACACATTTGCACAGGACACTTCAAGCTATAAAAGCTGAAGGTATGAAAGCTGGGGTTGCTCTAAACCCTCACACACCCGTAAGCTTACTGGAAGATATCATCCAAGACATAGACCTGGTTTGTATCATGTCCGTTAACCCCGGTTTCGGTGGACAATCATTTATTGAAAACACATACAACAAGGTTGTTGATCTCAAAAAAATCATCGAAACAAAACAAACCTCTACCCTAATTGAAATTGATGGAGGTGTTAACGCAGATAATGCAAAACTTCTTACAGATGCTGGAGCTGATGTTTTGGTCGCAGGTAGTTTTGTTTTTAAATCAGACAACCCCAAAGCAACGATACAAAAACTAAAATCAATCTGATTTAAGTTTTAGTTTTATTTAATAAACTACACTAAGAGTAGAGTTTTAAAACTCTACTTAAGCCATCATCATCTCTTAGAATTTTATCCTAATCTGCCGGATTACTCAAGTATATTGACAAAATATACAGAGTAAATCTCACTGGCTACAAGATTATCGTACATTTTTCTTTAACCACAAATAGAATTTGGGAGAATATTTATAGTAAATAATACAATTATTAAACTATTTATATACATTTGCTTTTTAAAGTTTATATCAACCCTTATAAAAATTAAGAAAAATGCTAAGAGAAATTAGAAACTTGACAGATTTTTGGAATTCTGAACGTTGGAATCAGATTAAAAGACCCTACACGAAAGAAGATGTAATAAAATTCTGTCACTCATTTATGATTGATTACACTTTGGCAAATAGCAAAGCTGAATCATTCTGGAACATGTTAACTCAAGAAGATCAAATCTACGGAATGAGTTCTTGTAACGTTGAAGAAAGTATGGATCAAGTAGAGGCCGGCATAGACTTCCTATGCATGGATGAAACATCCAACTACTCCACAAATGAAAGAAAAACCATTTCAAAAATTGTGAGCAACGTTAACAAAATCTTTCAAGGGGGCTATGGCTCAACACCTGTAATCGTTAAAACGAAACCTCTGGGTTTCAAAAATATGACAAAGATTATTCAATCGGGTGTTGCAGGTGTTTGGTGTGATGATGAATCACTTTTTAATGAGCATCACAAAACTGGAGTAATGGTATCAACAAAAAGCATGATTAGCCAATTGGCTCAAATAAGGCTGGCCGCTGATGTATGTAGAGTTCCTAGTATCATAATTGCAAGCACCAAAAGTAATACATCAAACTTAATAGAATGTGGTGCAAATGACCTTCAGGATCAGAAATTTGTAACATCAAAAAAGTTAACAACTGAAGGCTATCAAAACCTAGACACAAACTTGTCGACGGAAATAGCAATTGAAAGAGGATTGGCTTATTCGCCTTATGCTGATGTCATATGTTTAGAAGGAAGCATACCTGATTTAAAACAAGCAGAAAAATTTGCTAATGCTATTCGAAGCGAATTTCCAAGAAAACATTTAGCTTACAGCTGTACTTCTGTATTTGATTGGACAACAAGACTAACTCCAACAGAATTACAAAACTTCCAAAATGAATTAACCGAGTTAGGGTACTCTTTACAATACATTTGTCCAAGAGAGGAAACTTTCTACACCATGAGAAAACTCGCAGAAAGCTTTTGCGATGACGGTTTCGCTGGATACGCAAATCTACAGGAAATATTTTCAAAAGTAGATCATCGACAAAATTCAAACGAAATTTTAGAAACTATACAAGACAAACAAAGTTCACTTGTATAAATCATCTATCATTAAAATAAAAAGGCTCTAGTAAGAGCCTTTTTATTTTATTTCTTTTTAACAAAACATGTTTTTAAAACAACACGCGTGCCCTCTACCTTTCCATCAATCTCATCCGGATCATCAGTCAAACGAATGTTTTTAATTTTTGTCCCTTTTTTAAGATTGATCTGAGTTCCTTTAATCTTGATTGATTTCGTAAATATAACAGAATCGCCATTTTTCAAGACATTTCCATTTGCATCTGTAGTTTCCATTTTTCTAATTTTGGGCTAATTTGAGGCTTACTTGATAAGAAAACTAATTTTAAAGCTAAAAATGATGTAGATACAAGTCCTAAAACTCTTGCATAAAGTCCTCTTTCTGTATTGGCGATTTAGCCTATCTTGGTTACGATGAAAAATTCCACGAAAAAAAGAGTCGTAATATCCGTCACAAATGACCTCTCGACAGATCAAAGGGTTAAGAAAGTTTGTGAAAGCTTGACAAAGCTTAACATGGATATACTTCTTGTTGGAAGATTGCTTCCCGATAGCAAAAATCTGGAACGACCCTATGCATGTAAAAGAATGAAGCTCATTTTCAACCGTGGCGCACTTTTCTATGCAGAATACAACCTTAGGCTATTCCTCCTTCTTCTTTTTTCGAATGTAGACGTTTACCATGCAAATGATTTAGATACATTACTTGCAAATTATTTAGCCTCCAAAATACGACGTAAACCTCTCGTGTACGACTCTCATGAATACTTCACTGGTGTCCCTGAAATTCAAAACAGAAAACTCGTGAAAAATACTTGGACGAAGATAGAGCGTTGGATTTTTCCAAAACTAAATCACATATTTACCGTAAATGATGCCATAGCATCTCGCTACCATCAACAGTATGGAAAAGAAATAAGAGTACTGCGAAACATTCCACGAAAAAAGCAAGCCTACAACTTTAAATCAAAACATGAACTTAATATTCCAGAAGGGAAAAACATTATCATCACTCAAGGGGCTGGAATAAACATAGATAGGGGCATAGAGGAGGCTGTGCAAGCTATGCAATACTTAAGCAATGTCTACTTCATAATCATTGGAAATGGAGATGTAATACCTCAACTTAAAGAGAGGGTTCTGCAACTTGAATTAGAAAATTCTGTTATATTTAAAAATAAAATGCCTTACGAAGAAATGATGCAGTATACGTATCATGCTGAACTTGGGCTAACTTTGGATAAAAACACAAATACCAATTACAAACTCAGTTTGCCTAACAAACTATTCGATTACATTCATGCAGGCATCCCTATTCTGGCAAGTAAAGTAGTCGAAGTGGAAAAAATAGTCAAAAAATACAATATCGGACTGCTAATTGAAAATCACGAACCCAAACACATAGCACAACAAATACAAATCGCGCTCAACGATAATTTAAAAGCCAAATACGAATCAAATCTAAAGAAGGCTGCTCAGGAACTAAGTTGGGAACATGAAGAAAACAAACTCATAGAACTTTACAACAAAATTGCAGGATAAACAGTTACATATCATAGCCTTAAACATCCCTTACCCTGCTAATTACGGGGGTGCAATTGACATTTTCTATAAAATAAAAGAGCTGAATGAATTAGGCGTAAAAATCCATTTACACTGCTATAAATACGGACGAAGCGAGGCCAAAGAGCTTAATCATTTATGCGCATCTGTTCACTATTACCCGAGAAAAAGACGTACAACCGATTTATTCTCCAAAACACCATTCATAGTAAAGTCAAGAAAAACGAATCTACTGCTAGAAAATCTAATACGAATAGATGCACCTATTCTTTTTGAAGGATTACACACATGCTATTATCTAAATCATCCAAAATTAAAAGACAGAAAGCGATTCGTTAGAGCTCATAACATTGAATCTGAATATTACAAAGCACTTTACCAAGCTGAGAGAAAACTTAAAGACAAACTCTATCTATTTTCAGAATATTTCAAAATTAAGTTCTACGAAAAAGAACTGAAAAAAGCGACCGGAATTTTTTCGATTAGCCAGAAAGATCATGAGCACTTCAACCGAGAAGATAAAAGCCATTACATAAAGCCATTTCACCCCGATAAGGAAGTTCAAATTAAAAAAGGAATCGGAGAATATGCCATTTATCATGGTAATTTGTCCGTGGCTGAAAATGAAAATGCAGCCTTATTCCTTATTCAAAAAGTATTCAGTAAAATTGATTTCCCACTCGTTATTACAGGGTTTAAGCCAAGCAAACATCTACGTAAAGAGGTTCGCAAACACAAATACATAAGAATTGTGGAAAGCCCTGAGGAAAGTCTTTTAAAAAGCTCTATTGAAAATGCTCAAATACAAGTTCTTCCAACAGATCAGGACACGGGCATTAAACTTAAACTCTTAAAATCTCTTTACAGAGGTAGGCATTGTATACTAAGTAGTAAAATGGCGAATATCGCTGGTATTGAAAACACATGTCATATTGCCAATGGTGCTTCAGATTGGATAAAGAAAATCAGAGAACTAGAAGAAAGAGAATTTTCTGAAGAGGACCTTATAAAGAGAAAAGAAGTATTAAAAGAGTTCAACAGCAAAAGAGAAGCTGAAAAGATTATATCGTTACTGTTTCCAGCTGAGTAATACTCCCAGACTCACATCGAATCATCTTAGAAGGAAAGTCATTAATGATAGAATAATCGTGGGTAGCCATAAAAATAGCTTTACCCTTCTTTTGAATCCCCTTAAGCACCTGCATAATTTCACGAGAAGTTTCAGGATCTAAATTACCGGTTGGTTCATCTGCAATAATTAAATCCGGCTCATTCAACAAGGCCCGTGCAATGGCAACGCGCTGTTGCTCTCCTCCGGACAATTCATGAGGCATTTTGTACGCCTTATGTTGCATGCCCACCTGCTCTAAAACATCATGAATCCTAGATTCTAGCTTAGTTTTATCCTCCCATCCCGTTGCCTTCAATACAAATTGCAAGTTTTTTTGAATAGACCGATCCGATAACAATTGAAAATCTTGAAAAACAACGCCAATACCTCTTCGTAAAAACGGGATGTCTCGTTCTTTCAAATGATTTAAATCATAACCCACAACTTCACCAACACCCTCTTGTAAAGTCAAATCGCCATAAAGTGTTTTCAGTAAACTACTCTTACCACTACCCGTTTTACCTATCAAATAAATAAGATCACCTGAGTGTAATTGAAAACTTACCTCACTGAGAACCAAATGATCCCTCTGATAAATTTTTGCATCTTTTAATGTTAAAATTGCTTTAGACATAAATTTCTAATTTGCCTTTAAAACTAATTATTTCCCTTCAATAGCACCACTCTATTTTAGAAAAATTACCAACCTATTGCTAAAAAACTTACCCCAACATCAATGTTATTGATTAAATTTGCAAAAACACTTACACATGAAAGTTGTCTCATTAGTACTTGCAATATTTGGACTCGCATTTCTCAGTAGTTGTGACAAAGAAAACAAAGAAAATGTCACAACTGAGAAGCCTACAATTATCAGTTTAACCTCCGATAAGACACAAATAAAATACGGATCTAGTGAACCCGCAAAACTTAAATGTACCGCATCAGGCGAAGACTTAAATTATATTTGGGAGGTAGATTTTGGAGATCTATTTATCATAAATAGCGATGGCTCTGAGGTTCAATTTACAGCATCACCTTGTTGTATGGGCGAAAAAAGAATCAGTTGCGAAGTTTCTAATGGCGGTGGTAAAGTAACCAAAAGTATCATTATAACGATTATTGAATAGTTCCCCATAAATATGAAGAAGTTACTACTTACAGCTTTCATTAGTATCTCTATCAGTAATTTATCCTTAGCTCAATGTTGTTCGGCTGGAAATCCTTCGACAAATAACGGCGCTTTTGGCCTATCAAAAAACGTATTGAACGTATCAAGTTCAATACTGCACAGTTACTCTGACACCTACTTTAAAGGCAACCAATCTATAGACTGGAACTACCTGAAAAATATGCGATTTAACTTTGCCATGCTGAGTTTGGAGTATGGTCTTACAAGCAAAATCAAACTTACCTCTGAGATGGGCTATTTCATTGATAAATCTTTGAGGTATGGATTTATCGATCAGAAGAGAAAAGCATTTGGCTTGGGAGATCTTGTTCTTGGGTTCCAATATCACTTGTACAACAACAGGTCTCGAATGATAACTATTTCCCCAGGAATGAAAGTATCGTTTCCTATTGGGGCCTTCGATCAAATGAATGGGAATATCATTTTACCTGTAGACATCCAACCCTCATCGGGAAGTTTCAAGCTTAACCCCACGGTATTAATTACAAAACAATTCCCAAGTTCAAAACTCTCAGCGAGCTCATTTCTATCGGGTGAATTTTCTCAAAGAATAAATACAGAACGGACCCATTACAAATACGGGAACCTGTATCGAGCTAACTTGAAACTCATCTATCAATCCTCAGAAAAATTAAATTTAGGAATAGCTCTTCATTTTCAGCACAGAAACAAAGCTGAAAATAAGAACGAAATTATGCAGTACACCGGAGGTAGTTACCTCGACCTCCAACCCAGCTTTTCCTACACATTAAAACAAAATTATACGCTAAACACCTTCATCGGCATTCCTATTTACAAAAATGTAAACGGCATTCAATTGACCAATAAGTACAGCCTTGGATTTGGGATTTCTAAAAGCTTTCATCTAAAAACTCTAAAACCTCAAATCGCACCCGATATTCTTTAAAAAAAGAATTCTTTTCAATTCATTAGGCTAGTAAACACGAAGACAGAAGAATAGTGTATTTTTAAGTAAATTTTCCATAGTATGCACCTATTAATTTCACCAGCAAAAACCTTAGACATGAATTTCGACTCCCCCATGTCAAAGGTCACCAACTCTCCATTTAATGAGGAGTCTAACTTATTAATCAATGAGTTAAAAAAATTAAGCGCTACTGAAATTCAAAATTTAATGAGTGTAAGTTCCAAAATTGCTGAACTTAACGCTGAGCGTTTTGCAAATTGGAGTTTACCTTTTAATGAAGCTAATTCAAAAGCAGCTGTTTTTGCTTTTAAAGGTGATGTTTACACAGGTCTTGAAGCCGAATCTTTGTCAAATACTGATCTGGAATTTGCTCAAAATCATCTCAGTATTTTATCCGGCTTATACGGTCTTTTGCGCCCCATGGATTTGATGCAAGCCTATCGACTTGAAATGGGAACTAAATTTGCCAATAAGAGCGGTAAGAACCTCTACGAATTCTGGGGTAATAAAATCACTGATGAAATAAACAAAAGAGAAAAAGATTACATCATCAATCTTGCTTCAAATGAATATTTCAAAGCCGTGAACAAAAAAGCTTTAAACGCAGAGATCATTAACCCTGTTTTTAAAGACGAAAAAAATGGCACCCTAAAAATCATTAGCTTTTACGCTAAAAAAGCACGTGGAATGATGACGCGATTCATCATTCAAAACCGCATTAAAAATGTGGAAGAAATAAAGAATTTTAATCTGGGTGGATATGCGTTCAGCGAAAATCTGTCCAACACTAAAGAATGGATTTTCACAAGATGAGTATCGTAGGAAAAAAAATCAACTTAGAAGTTTTAAGAAATACTGAAATCGGACTTTTCTTAGACACTGAAAACAAAGAACACGATGGTATTTTATTACCCAAACGATACGTACCCAAAGGAGTTGATGTAGGAGATTTTATTGACGTTTTCATTTACAGAGATTCTGAAGATCGTATTATTGCTACACGCTTAGAACCCTACATTCATATTGGAGAGTTTGCTTACCTAAACGTTAACAAAGTGGAATCCTACGGAGCATTTCTAGATTGGGGTTTACCTAAAGATCTTTTTGTTCCTGTATCGCAACAACGCTCCTTAATGGTGAATGATGGGTACTACCTTGTATATGCCTATATCGATGAACAAACAGATAGAATTGCAGCTACTGCTAAAGTGCACAGACACCTGCAGAACGAAGCTGAATCTCTCGAAGTGGGTGAAGAAGTAGACCTTTTAATATGTGACGAAACCGATTTAGGCGTTCGCGTCATCGTAAACAACAAATTTTGGGGACTTCTCTTTCACAATGAAATCTTCCAAAACCTCAGTGAGGGACAAAAAACCAAAGGTTATGTAAAATCCATACGAGAGAGTGATCAAAAAATTGACATTACCCTAAAAAAAGAAGGAATGGAAGAGGTGAAAGATGCTCGATCACAAATTATTGAAGCTTTACACGATGCAGGTGGATTTTTACCTCTACATGACAAATCAGCCCCTGAAGCCATCTATGAGGAATTAGAGATGAGTAAAAAAGTCTTTAAAAAAGCAATCGGTAATCTTTATAAAGATAAAATGATCGCCATTAAAAAAGATGGAATTCATTTGTTAGAGTAACTAGTACTTGGTATTAGGTACTTAGTTTTTAATAGATTGATAATTTGGTGTTCCTCATACTTAACACCCTGTACTTTGTGCTTTGTACTAATTCCCAGAATTTGACTTCTTCATATACTTAGGCTTCCCTCCTTTGTAATTCGAATTGAATCTTTTCTTTTTTCTCTTTGGATTGGGTTTATTCCTTTTCTTTTCGGGCTCATAAAGAGGTGCTTCACCCATACGTTCAGGAAGTGGTAATTTATCAATCTCCTTATCGATAAGTGCTTCAATGTTAAAGAATAAAATTTGATCTCTTTCATTGATTAATGTAATGGCATGACCTTCAGATTCATTTCTTCCGGTTCTACCTATTCTATGAATGTAATCTTCTGCATCCGTAGGAATATCATAATTTATTACCAATGAGATCCCTTTGATATCAATTCCTCTCGAAACAATATCAGTGGCTACTAGAGTAGTGAACTTTTTAGCTTTAAATTGCCCCATAACTTCCTCACGCTCCTTCTGTTCCAAATCAGAAGACATAGCTTTAGAAGGGATTCCTTGCTTCTTCAACTCTCGTTGAATGGTAGAAATATTCTTCTTAGTAGAAGAAAACACGATCACCGATTCAAAGTCCATTTGCTTAAGAATATGTGCTACCAATGGAGCTTTTTGCTTATCATAAGCCAAGTAAGCTTCCTGACAAATGGTTTCTGCAGGTTTTGATATAGCCACATTTACGCGAGCGGGATTACTAAGAATGTTTTGAGCCAACTGCACGATCTTAGAAGGCATAGTAGCAGAAAATAATAAGGTCTGTCTTTTCTTTGGAAGCTTATCCACAATACGCATGATATCATGATTAAAACCCATATCCAACATTCGATCTGCCTCATCCAAAATCAAGTATTCAACCCCAGACAAATCAATATTTGCAAGAGATAAAAAAGACAATAAGCGACCTGGAGTAGCTATAATTACTTCAGTACCTTTTTTCAAAGCCTCAGATTGAGCTGTCCAAGTATTACCATCACCCCCACCATACACTGCTTGCGAACTCACATGAGCAAAGTAGGAAAACCCGTCAAATTGTTGATCAATCTGCTGAGCTAGCTCCCGAGTTGGCGCGATAATGATTGCTCGGATTTTTTTCTTTTTAACCTTATGCAATTCATTCAATATGGGTAATAAAAATGCTGCTGTCTTCCCAGTACCTGTTTGTGCACAAGCAATAATATCTCGTCCTTCCATAATGACTGGGATAGCCAATTCTTGAACAGGAGTAGGTTTTTCAAAATACATTGCGTCCAAACCTTCTTGTATGTCTTCGTGGAAATTAAGTTCCTTAAATGTCATGTCGTTTTCTTATTTTAATATTTACGGACATTAAAAATCTAATGAGAGAAATTACTTCCCATCTTTATAAGCTTTTACTGCCTTTCTAACCGAACCGTATTTCAATAGATACTCTTGTGCTGTATCAAAGTCTAAATTCGTTTCATCAACAATCATTCGAGATCCTCGATCCACTAATTTATCGTTACTCAATTGCATATCTACCATTTTATTCCCTTGAACCTTTCCAAGTTTTATCATTAAGGAGGTAGATATCATATTCAAAACTAGCTTTTGGGCTGTACCTGCCTTCATACGAGTACTCCCAGTGATGAATTCAGGGCCTACAACAACCTCTACAGGAAAATCTGAAGACTCCGTTAAAGGCGAATTTGCATTACAGGTTATACAGCCTGTCAAAATATTTTCCTTTCTACAAGCCTTTAAAGCTCCAATAACATAAGGGGTTGTTCCTGAGGCTGCAATTCCTATTACTGAATCTATACCGGTGATTTTATGTTCTTGCAAATCTGACCAGCCCATATCGACCTGATCTTCAGCAAATTCAACTGCTTTACGAATCGCTCCATCTCCGCCAGCTATTAGCCCTACAATATGATTGTGTGATACTCCAAAGGTTGGAGGGCATTCAGAGGCATCAAGTATTCCCAGACGGCCACTTGTTCCAGCTCCTAAATAAAACAATCTTCCTCCCTTTTTCATACGAGGGAGAATTTGCTCCACCAAAACTTGAATTTGTGGTATGGCTTCACAGACTGCATCAGCAACTTTTTGATCTTCCTGATTCATTTGAGACAACAACACAGAAACTGACTTATTTTCTAAATCGTCGTACAAACTATCCTCTTCAGTTATTCTCATGAGTTTAAAGGGAAATACACTTGTGTTTGATACTTTATACTCTAAGATGGCTTCGAGTCATCTATGTGAATGTAATCCAACAAGGAATCTTTTTTATTCATAACCTCTTCCATCGATATGAATGTTTCTGTTCTGCTTATACCATCAATGGAATGTATTCTCTTTAGTACTTTTCGAGCAGCTGCTGAATCCATAGCCCTAACCTTACAAAAAATACTGAATTGACCCGTAGTAAAGTCAATCACTGTAATCTGTGGAATTTCTTTCAAAGTCTTAACTACATTATCAATACTCTTTGCTTGATCTAGAAAAACACCCAAGTAAGCCGTAAAAGTAAATCCCAATTTAGAATAATCAATTCTTACCGTGAAGTTCTTTATAATTCCTAAATCTTCTAACCTTTTTACCCTAACATGCACTGTACTAGGCGAAACAAGAATCCTAGAAGCCAAATCAGTGTATGATATCTTAGCATTCGATGATAAATGCTTAACGATTTCTAAATCAACAATGTCAATCTTGTTTTTCATAACGACAATCTAAGTAGAATTTTAATGTTTTCACGAAAATACTTAAATTTTATATGATATTCATAAAAATAAAGCTAATACAATGAAATATTTCTTTTGACGATTAAGATTAACGAAATTGAAGTTCTAATATTTTTAAAAAATTGTGTTATGTACGGAGAATTGATTCACACTGAACATCAGCTTGAAAGCATATCAGAGTATTACTTCGACAACAATCAGGAAACAATCACAGAACTAAAAAGTCTTATTAACAATCGCGTAAGAGTATATTCATACAGTCTAAGTGAATTCAAAGAGATGCACGAAGACTTCAGGATTACTAAATGTTTTGATGCGTTGAAAGTGTAATTGAAAAAGCTAAGCTTTCTATATTTACTTAAGAAATATCTGTAAACTTTTTGGGATCGACACGACTCATCATTTTGTAGACTTCATCAAAGATTTCATCCACACTAGGCTTAGAGAAGTAATCGCCATCAGTTCCATAAGCAGGTCTGTGAGGTTTTGCTGTTAAGGTTTTTGGATCGCTATCCAAATGAAAATACGCTTTCTGATCTTCTAAAACTTTCTGCATCATGTAGGCCGTAGCTCCGCCCGGCACATCCTCATCGACAAAAATAACACGATTGGTCTTTGCCACACTTTCTGTTATCATATGATTAACATCAAACGGCATTAAAGACTGTACATCGATTACTTCCGCAGAAATCCCTTCAATTTCAAGTTCTTTAGCTGCTTCCATAACTAAGCGCCAGGTAGAACCATAGGTCACAATCGTAACATCTGTACCCTCCCTAGTCACTTCAACAACACCGACTGGAGTTTTAAACTGACCTAAATTAGAGGGTAATTTCTCCTTTAATCGATATCCATTTAAACACTCAATAATTACAGCAGGGTCATCAGACTCTAACATGGTATTGTAAAAACCTGCAGCTTTTGTCATATTTCTAGGAACGAGAATATTCACTCCTTTTAATGAACTTACAAGCATACCCATAGGTGAGCCCGAATGCCAAATCCCTTCCAGACGATGTCCTCGCGTTCTGACAATTAAAGGAGCCTTTTGCCCTCCCTTTGTCCGATAGTGTAAACTCGCTAAATCATCGGTCATGATCTGAATTGCATAGAAGATGTAGTCTAGATACTGAATCTCGGCTATTGGTCGTAATCCGCGCATGGCCATACCTATACCTTGACCTATTATGGTAGCCTCACGTATCCCTGTGTCAGAAACCCGAAAATCTCCATACTTGAGTTGTAACCCTTCAAGACCCTGATTTACATCACCAATTCGACCTGCATCTTCCCCAAAAATCAAAGTCTCTGGTTTTTGTGCAAAAATCGCGTCAAAATTATCTCGAATAACAATACGAGCATCAACCTCTTGAGCATCGTCAGCATATTCAGGTAAAACCTCTTCCACCTTTAATGACGCAAATTTAGACTCGCTATACAAGTGACTGCTGTAACGTTCGGCATTAAGTTTCTTTTGGTTATTTAACCAATGAATTAAACTTTGTTTTACCGAAGCATCATCATGTCTAGCAAAACGAAGTGCTCGGCGAACAGTGTTAAATAGATCTTTACGAACAGGTTCTACATTGGCCGTTAAATCATTCGCCAATTTCTCAATAAAAACTTTATTTGAACTTTGCTCAGCCAACTGCATAAGCAATGAGGTAACTTGTTGACGCTCATCGTTTATAGGATTTATATATTCATTCCAAGCTTTAATTTTTGCTTGCCTTGCAATTTTCTTTGCTTCCGCGTTTATTTTATCCAAATCATCTTGGGTGGCAATAGCAGTTTCAACCATCCATTCACCCATTTTTTTGATGGGGTCAAAATCAAGTTCCCACTGCAATCGTTCTTTAGATTTGTACCGCTCATGAGATCCGGATGTAGAATGTCCTTGAGGCTGAGTAACTTCCATGACATGAATTAAACAAGGAACATGCTCTTCACGAGCAACTTTCTCAGCTTGCTGATACGTATCAATTAAAGCGGGGTAATCCCATCCATTAACTCGAAAGATCTCAAGCCCAGCACCCTTTTCATCTCTTTGGAAACCCTTTAAAACTTCTGAGATATTCTCTTTAGTCGTTTGATATTTTGCGGGTACGGAAATCCCATATCCATCATCCCAAACTGACATAATCATCGGAAGCTGTAAAACGCCTGCTGCATTAATGGCTTCAAAAAAGAGACCTTCTGAGGTACTTGCATCTCCAATGGTACCAAAGGCAATTTCGTTTCCTTTGTTTGAAAAAGAGGTCCAATCGTGTAAGTCTTTATTGGAACGATATATCTTTGATGCCTGAGCTAAACCTATCAAGCGAGGCATTTGCGCTGCAGTACATGAAATGTCTGCAGAAGAATTTTTGATCTGCATTAAATTTTTCCAAGTACCATCCTCATTTAAGCTTCGAGTAGCATAATGACCAGCCATTTGACGCCCAGCTGAAGTTGGTTCTCGAACTACATCCGTATGACCATATAACCCGGCAAACATTTCTTGAATGGTAATTTCGCCAATGGCCATCATAAAAGTTTGATCGCGGTAGTACCCAGAACGAAAATCTCCATCTCTGAAAACTTTTGCCATTGCAATTTGCGCCAATTCTTTACCATCACCGAAAATGCCAAACTTAGCCTTACCAGTTAACACTTCTCGTCTACCCAACAAACTTACGGCTCGGCTTTCACAAGCCAAACGGTAATCTTCCAACAATTCTCGACGAAAATCAACGAATGTAATTTCTTTATTTTTTGTTAATGTCATAAAATTCAATTCTGTCCATTAATCAGCCACAAATTTAAGAAAAATCAACGAGGCTGAATATCAATACTATAATACAATCTCAACTAGTTTATCTCGTAAACATTTGCTGTAAGACCTTCGCAACGGCCTCACCTAAATCCAAACCTTAAACTCTTATAATTTGAAAAATAGTAACACTGTTTTTACTTCAAATTTTCAAGAGAAGTTCCCTCTAATCAGTCTGCAAAAAAGGGTACCTATAATCCGTCGGGGAAACAAAGGTTTCCTTAATGGTTCTGGGAGAAACCCAACGCAACAAGTTTAATGCAGATCCTGCTTTGTCATTCGTTCCCGAAGCACGGGCACCACCAAAAGGTTGTTGAGATACAACAGCTCCTGTTGGCTTATCATTAATATAAAAGTTACCTGCAGCATTTTTCAATTTCTCTGAAGCCAATTCAATGGCATATCTGTCTTTAGAAAAAATAGCCCCTGTTAAAGCATACTCCGAAGTGGTATCTACCAATTCTAAAGTAGCTTCAAAATCATTTTCATCGTATACATAAATTGTAATTACAGGCCCAAACAACTCTGTTTCCATCGTTGTGTAACGAGGTGTTTTAGCCAAAATTACCGTAGGCTGTATAAAATAGCCCTCCGATTTATCGTAGTTACCACCGGCTACAATCTCCGCATCTGCATCCGCTTTCGCCTGAGCAATATAAGATGCAATCTTATCGAAAGAGGCTTCGTGGATCACCGCATTAATAAAATTAGAAAGATCACCCGGATCACCCATTTTTATTGAATCCAGATCTTCAACAACATAGGCTTTTACATCTTCCCACAAGTTTGAAGGGACGTAAGCACGAGAAGCCGCAGAACATTTTTGCCCCTGGAATTCAAATGCCCCACGAACGATAGCCGTAGCTACCTCTTTGGCTTCAGCTGATTTGTGAACCAGAATAAAGTCCTTACCACCCGTTTCACCTACAATACGCGGGTAGGTTTTATAGGAATGAATATTGTTTCCAATTTGCTTCCACAAGTTTTTAAATACCTGTGTTGAACCTGTAAAGTGAAGTCCTGCAAAATCTGGACTTGTAAATATTTCATTTGAAATTTCGACGGGATCTCCATAAATGACATTAATAACGCCATCGGGAAGACCTGCAGCTTTAAACAACTCAACAGTCACCTGAGCAGAATAAATTTGCGTATCGGATGGTTTCCAAACAATGGTATTACCCATTAATGCAGGGGCTACACATAAATTAGCGGCTATTGCAGTAAAGTTAAAGGGGGTAATGGCATATACAAAACCTTCCAAGGGACGAAACTCCATTCGATTCCACACCCCTTCCGAAGATTCTGGTTGTTGTGTAAAAATCTCAGTCATGTAAAGAACGTTAAAACGCAAAAAATCAATCAACTCACAAGCAGCATCTATTTCTGCTTGATGAACATTTTTCGATTGTGCAATCATCGTTGAAGCATTCATTTTAGATCGAAAAGGACCTGCTAGTAGATCTGCTGCTTTCAAAAAAATTGAGGCCCGGTGTTCCCAACTCATGCTTGCCCAATCTTCTTTTGCTAATACAGCCTCCTCGATGGCTTTTTTTACATGAAGAGCCTGTCCTTTGTGATAGTGGCCTACAGTATGTTTATGCTTGTGAGGCGGTGAAATTTTCACCAAATCATTCGTACGTACCTCCTCAGAACCGATGTACATAGGTATATCGACTACACTAGACATCATTTTTTCATATTCAATGGCTACTAATTCTCGCTCTGGAGAACCTAATGCAAAAGACTGTACCTTCTCACAAGATGCTTGAGGCACTTTAAATAAACCTTTCCCCATCATTAATTATACATTAAATGTTAATTACATCGCAAGCCTTTGTAATGTTGTGTGAATGAAGCTAAGGATTCTATTTTGCAAGACTCAACAAATTACCAGGGCTTGAAATTATTTTTTTTGAAACTATTACAAATAGCGTGCCTTACCTACCGACAGCAAAACGACAAGGGACGCCTATCATCTTGAACTTCATCTATTTGTTGATAAGTTGGTTCATTGAAATTTTAAAATCTTGTAAAACGTCCCTGATAAAAAAGTATAATTGTTATAAAGAATTTGATAATGAAGTATAAAATCACAAAAGATGTCAAGGTTTCAGTAGAACCTTCTTACGAGGGAAACTTTGACAGTATCGAAGGCAACGTTGATGTGTTTTCTTACCAAATAATTATAGAAAACAAAAGCAATCACACAATTAAGCTACTCAAAAGACACTGGCTGGTGTTAGATGCTGCCGACTATGATTATGAAATTGAAGGGAATGGTGTTATTGGTGAACAACCAATTTTATGTCCCGGAGAGAAACACATCTATGAATCTGGGTCTCAACTAAAATGCCCTATTGGCGCTATGAAAGGAAGCTATCTATTTAAACGTTTGGCAGACAATCAAAAATTTCACGTCGAGATTCCTCACTTCAATCTTTTAGCACCTTTTATAGCCAATTAAATCTTAACTTAAAACATGCCTTTGGTTGTGACTTTACGAACACCTAGTAGTCGATCGTATGCATAATCATAGTCATACATATACACGAAAACAAAATAGTCTTGACTGGTCTGGTAAAAACTTCCATCAACTTCCTCTTGGCTGGCCTTACCCTCTTCTTCAGTGAAATGCAAATAAGTGTAATTGTAGTACCCTTGTTTTAATAATAACGATGTTTCATAACAAGCTTCTTGCTCATTATAAACCATCCGTGCGTCTTCTCTCAAATTCCAATCCGTCAACCCACCATATACATACACATCTCCGTCGGTCAAAAAGGGTTTTTGTTTCAAGCAAAAATTCACCCACACATAATCAGCTTCAACTCGAGAATCCACCTTCTCCATAATATTAGGTACATAATAGCCTTCCAAATCTGGATAAAAACTGTACGACTTATTTGCTCTAGGGAAATCAGGATACAACAAAAAAACATCTGTAGAATCAATAATTATCTTCTGAATACCTTCACTGTAGTACCGAACACTCTTGGTGTCGAAGAAACGATACTCATTACCTGCCTGAAAACTAGACTCTTCTTCAAAGTCATACACCAAGCGTTTTTTCTCTATAAAGCTCGGCGTTAAATTTGTAATCGCATTATCCCACCTATGCCCTTGATAAATAGATAATTTCACGTCTTGAATGGGGTTAACATAATCCACATGTGTAAAATTAACAATAACATCAACTTCGTGATCGGTGTAACGACCGTTAGCAAGCGTTGTTTGGTGAACATCAGCACCAATCAACACACTTTTCTCGTAAACCATAAAACGCTTGGTAAACAATGTATTACTAGGTTGCTTTGCATCATAAACCGAAAGAATGTAATTCCCTGATTTGATGAACGTAAAATCTTGATTTGGCAGAGCCAACTCGTAATGTATATATGCACGTTTGGTATTAAATGAAAACGCATAATTCTCAATGTAATTTTCAGTGAAACCATCAACATACTCATTCGAATGCAATTCTGAAATTGTCCAATCCGCATTGCAATGATTTATAACATACACATAATCATGAACACCATCATCAAAATGATCAAACTGCAAGACTAATTTTTCAGATGAATTCATCTCTATCACAGGGAAATCTGTAAATGACTCCATAGGGGTTAAAAGGCAAGATTTTACTTTATCACTGTAAATAAAATCGTGAGCAACTTGACCGGGCACCCACTCAGGTTGTGCATCAGCAACTAATGCAAACGAAAAAAACAAAATAAAGATTGATTTCAAATACATGTTAAAAAAGTTTAACGCATCAAATTTACTTCGTCAAAATACAATAAAAAACTATGGGTGTATTAAAATCAAAAACAGGGTCATCTTTCTAACTAATGAAATTACAAATAAGGCGCTAAACATTAGACAGAATCGGTCGTCATCACTACAAAAGGTAAACCAAACTTTTTGTGTCGATTAAAAATTTACTCTAAATAAATTCAAAACTATTTAATAAGCGCTCTAAAATTATTAGTTTTGCAATTCAAAATTTAAGATTAATCAATCTCTCATAACAGGCATGTCTACAGACATTCGTATCAAAAGAGGCGTTAGCATTAAGTTGAAAGGATCAGCGGAACGCGTTTACGCCAATATTCCAGCTTCGGAATATTACCTTGTAAAGCCGAGTGATTTTACGGGATTAACACCAAAACTTACAGTTAAAGCTGGTGATAAAGTTCAAGCAGGTTCCTCTTTATTCTTTGATAAAGAAAATCCAGCTGTTATCATTACATCTCCTGTCAGTGGTGAAGTTACCGAAATTCGTCGAGGTGATAAAAGAAAGATTCTTGCTGTAGTAATCAAAGCTGAGGCTACGATTACTTACAAAGACTTCCCAAAAGCAGAAGCCAAAGATTTATCTCGTGAGCAAATTATCGAGCAAATGTTAGCTGCCGGTGTATGGCCATTTGTACGTCAGCGTCCTTTCGCTGTTATTGCAAATCCTGCCGATATGCCAAAAGCAGTATTCATTTCTGCTTTCGACAGTGCTCCATTAGCCTGCGACAATGACTTTGTCCTTCATGGAATGGAAAAAGAATTCCAAGCCGGTTTAAACATCGTAACAAAACTTACTGATGGCACAACACACCTAAACATAGATGGGAATTCAAATTCTTCATCGGTATTTACCAATGCAAAAGGTGTTCAGATTAACAACCTATCTGGCCCTCACCCTGTTGGTAATGTAGGTGTGCAAATCCATCACATAGACCCTATTAATAAAGGCGAAGTGGTTTGGTACATGTATCCTCAAGATGTAATTGCTATCGGTCGTTTGTTTAGCGAAGGGAAATACGATGCTACCCGTCTTATCGCGTTAGCCGGTTCTCAAGTTGAAAAACCTCGCTACTACAGAACCATGCAAGGTGCTTCAATTTCCGGAATTACTCAAGAAAACATTAAAGATGGTGACAATCGTTTCATCAGTGGAAATGTACTTACAGGTACTCAAATTGAAGCAAATGGAAACTTAGGGTTCTACGACAACGAAATTTGTGTGATCCCTGAAGGTAACGAGCCTGATTTCCTAGGTTGGTTATTACCTGGTTTCACTAAATTTAGTTTATCCCGATCATTCTTCTCTTGGATGAACCCTAAAAAAGAATACGCAATCTCTGCCAACATGAATGGTGAAGAACGTGCTTACGTTGTTACCGGGCAATACGAAAAAGTACTTCCTATGGATGTTTACCCTCAACACCTGATCAAAGCCATTATGATTGGCGACATCGAGTTGATGGAGAACCTGGGTATTTACGAAGTGGTTGAAGAAGATTTCGCTTTATGTGAATTTACCTGCACTTCTAAAATCCCTGTACAAGAGATCCTGCGAGAAGGTTTGGACTTAGTAAGAAAAGAATGTAGCTAAAGACAAGACCATGAAATTATTCAGAAATATACTAAATGGCGTAAAACCTCACTTTGAAAAAGGTGGGAAACTAGAGAAGCTGTATCCGGCTTACGACGCTTTTGAGACTTTCCTATTTGTTCCTGATCACACTTCGCACTCCGGCGCACACATGCGTGACGCGATCGACTTAAAGCGTACTATGTTTACCGTAGTGTTAGCTTTGATCCCTGCGTTGATTTTTGGAATGTGGAACACAGGATACCAACACTTTTTAGCTTTAGGTGTAACAGAACCTGATTGTATTGAATCCTTAATTTACGGTGCTACAAAGGTACTTCCAATGATCGCCGTTTCTTATGGTGTGGGCCTAGGTATTGAATTTGCCTTTGCCATCTCCAGAGGACACTCCGTAAACGAAGGGTATCTGGTAACCGGTTTATTGATTCCAATGATCATGCCTGCGGATCTTCCCTTATGGATGTTAGCTGTAGCCGTTGTTTTTGCCGTTGTAATTGGTAAAGAGGTCTTCGGTGGTACGGGAATGAACATTTTGAATCCTGCCTTAACAGCACGTGCTTTCCTATTCTTTGCTTACCCAACCATGATGTCGGGTGATAAAGTATGGATCTCATTAGGCGGTGAACAAGCTGTTGACGGATTCTCCGGAGCTACCCCGCTAGCAAACGCTATTGAAGGCGGTGTAAATGCCATTCCTTCCATTATGGAAAGTTTTATCGGGATCATCCCGGGTTCTATTGCCGAAACATCCGGTGTAGCCATCTTAATTGGTGCTGCATTACTACTGATCACCGGAATTGCTTCCTGGAGAGTAATGATCGGTATGTTCTTAGGTGGATACGCAATGGGGTTGATCTTTAACGGATTTGCCGACAGTGCAGACAATCTTTACATGGCTGTTCCGGCCATTCACCAAATTGTAATGGGCGGATTCTTATTCGGTATGGTCTTTATGGCTACCGATCCGGTTTCTGCAGCACAAACAAACAAAGGAAAATGGATCTACGGATTCTTAACCGGTTTGTTGGCCATCTTAATTCGTGTAGTAAACCCAGCATACCCTGAGGGGGTAATGATGGCGATCTTATTCATGAATGTGATGGCGCCAT
>ERZ1046367.597-NODE-597-length-23856-cov-29.005420_pt1 | contig 23856 bp, 25 predicted proteins | sample MGYA00383091_ERZ1046367 | MGnify/ENA primary metagenome ERZ1046367 (study PRJEB29581, sample SAMEA5548361) | metagenome | biome: marine; feature: coastal; material: water | depth 50 m | study: Short-term variability in the microbial, nano- and picoplankton... | reverse complement strand
GTGGTGCCGAGGAGAGGACTTGAACCTCCACGGGGTTGCCCCCACTAGCACCTGAAGCTAGCGTGTCTACCAATTTCACCACCTCGGCTTTGAGGACGCGAAAGGGTACTAAGACCCACCATTGCTGTCAATGATAGAAGCAATTAACAGCCATATTTACCACGGTTTGATTGAATAACGCCAAGGCAGGAAACCGGAATATCCAACGTTGAAGCGAAAAGAGGGTTAGAGTGCACAATGTCGACAAGCACAGCCGCATACAATGCAGCAATAACCGATTGCAGTTAACAATATACAGGGTGTGAACCCTGAGACTAATTGAGAGAAGAAACTAATTTTGAAGAAAGACCCATACCAACGGCGTGAAGCCGAAAAGTACGACCAACCGATCGCTAGCAGAGAGCACATACTCTCGACGCTAGAGGCCTTTGGTGTGCCAGCAAGTTTGAAACGACTGGCGAAAACCCTGGAGCTTGAGAATGCTGAACGCCGGTCTGTGCTTGAAGCACGATTGCGCGCCATGGTTCGTGATGGCCAGCTAGTCGTAGACCGCAGAAATGTCTATGCCATCGCACAGAAATTGGAAATGATCGCAGGCAAGGTGTCTGCTCATCCCGATGGATATGGCTTCCTACTTCGCCCTGGTGACGAGGAGGATATCTTTCTGACCGAAAGGCAGATGAAAACAGTGTTCCACGGTGACAAGGCACAAGCAAGAATCCGGGGCAGAGATAGACGTGGCCGGCCGGAAGGTGAGATTGTGAGCGTGTTGGAGCGAAATACCCGACAACTCGTCGGTCGTATTTACTATGAAGGAAAATTCTCATTCCTTGAGCCTTTGAACAACCGCATCAATCACGAGGTCATGTTGACAGGTGCTGACGCCGGGAGCGATGCCCATGTGAAGAAGCTTCAGGGCAAGCCCGACCAGATTGTTGTTGTCGAGGTCATTGATCAGCCAAGTCAACATGGTCATGTCACCGCAAAAATTATTGAGGTGCTAGGTGATCATCTGACGCCTGCGATGGAAGTTGAGATTGCACTGCGTAATCATGATATTCCGGTCGATTGGCCAGAAGGTTTAATGGCGCAGATCGATGAGATGCCCAGCACAGTCCCGTCGGTGGCCCGCAAGCAGAGGCATGATCTGAGAAAGATCCCATTTGTCACTATCGACGGTGAAGATGCTCGTGACTTTGATGATGCCGTTTATTGTGAGCCTAAGCGGGGTGGCGGTTGGCGTCTTTACGTTGCGATTGCGGATGTTGCGCACTATGTTGATATAGGCTCTGAGCTTGATAAAGCAGCTTATGAAAGAAGTACGTCTGTCTACTTTCCCCAATATGTCGTACCCATGTTGCCGGAGAAACTGTCCAATGGTTTGTGCTCCCTGAAACCCGATGTAGATCGGCTAGCGATGATCTGTGAGATGACCATTTCGGCTCAGGGACGAATGAGTAAATATGTATTCTATGAGGGCGTTATCAAATCGGCGGCTAGACTCACCTATACGCAGGTAGGTGCCTTGTTAGAGAGCCGGTCATCAGAGACCAAACACGATTTTCACAAGCCTGCACTTGTTCCATGCATCGAAGAGCTCCACCAACTCTACAAGGCGCTGGTGGTTCGAAGAGAAGCGCGAGGCGCACTTGAGTTTGAGTCAACAGAGCCGCTGTTCCAATTTGATGAGGAAGGCAGAGTTGAGAGTATTGAAGTTCGTTCACGAAATGTCGCCCACAAGATTATTGAAGAAGCGATGTTGTGCGCTAACGTCGCAGCCGCCAGGTTTATCTCCCGGCAGGTGTCGAGTGATGAGAGCAAAGCTGCTAAACGGGGAAAACAAACCCTAGGGTTGTTTCGTGTGCACGAAGCGCCGGAGCAGGAAAAGGTAGAGTATTTGGCGGAGTTTTTCGCCAGGTTCGGTGTGACCTTCACCGCGGGTAACCCCATTGAAACGAAAGACTTCAGGCAAATCACGGATCAACTTAAGCATCGAGAGAACGGTCAGGTATTGCAAATAGCACTACTGCGCAGTATGAAACAGGCCGTGTATCAACCAGAAAACAAGGGCCATTTTGGGCTGGCTTATAAAGAATACACTCACTTCACATCACCCATTCGAAGATATCCGGATCTACTGACGCATAGGCTCATTAAGTCAATCATTCACGGTGATCAGGCAAGCCAGCTTGTCAAAACATCAAGTCTGAAGGACGACCGCCAGTTCTATCCCTACAATAATGAAGAAGTGATTGCCTTTGGCGAGCATACTTCGTACGCAGAACGACGGGCAGAAAGCGCTGTCTACGATGTGCTCGGCTGGATGAAATGTGATTTTCTGTCAGAGCATGTTGGCGATATTCAACCCGGCGTGATCACTGGCGTGACTAAATTTGGCTTTTTCGTGGAGTTAAAAGACGTTTACATCGAAGGGTTGGTGCACGTAAGTACATTGGCAGGGGACTATTACAAGTTCGATGAATTTGAACAGTCACTTGTTGGCGAGCGTACGCACAGTGCTTTTGGTATGGGCGATAAGGTTCAGGTACAAATTGCTCGGGTTAACGTCGAAGAGCGTAAAATCGATTTTGAGTTAGTCGAGCACTCTCCCTTGAAAGGCCGGCGTTCAGTGCGTAAAAAGAAGTCTACTCGTAAACCAACGCAAAAGGCATCAACCAAACCTGCAAAAAGAACTTCGTCAAAAAAGCGTCAAATGAAATCCGGTGAAGTAGGCGGAAAAGGATCTTCCAACAAGGGAAGTAAGTCGCAGACAAGCAAAAAAAGTTCGGGCAGTCAGGGTCCATCGAAAGGTGGTAAAAAGAGAAAAAGAAGATAAATGGAAAGATTGTTCGGAATAAATTCAGTGCATGCGCGGTTGATGTTAGGAAGCGCCGGTGTAGATCGTGTATTGCTGCGTGATGGTAAGCTCTCGCCGCGTTTAGAGATGCTGCAGGCACTTGCGCAAAAAAAAGGCGTGAAAGTTGAACGTATATCAAGCGGCGAATTCGATAAGCTAACAGATCTGAACCATCAGGGCGCAGGCGTGGTAGCGCAGCCGATTGCGATGGATGAGCAATCGCTTCTTTCAATGATTGATCGTCGTGTAGAGCTTGCTAATGCCGATGACGCCAATTCAAGTCGTTTGTTGCTGTTGATATTAGACGGCATAACAGATCCCCGCAATCTTGGCGCTTGTATTCGTAGTGCTGCGAGTATGGGCGTCGATGCAATCATTGTACCCAAAGACAAAAGTGCGCCACTTAACGAAGCCGCCAGTAAAACAGCTTCCGGTGGTGCATCGCTGGTGCCCGTGGTTTCTGTGGTTAATTTAGCGCGGTGTATCGGTCAACTGCAAAAACGCCAAGTTTGGGTCGTGGGTACCCTATTGGAAACAGAGCAAATGCTGCATCAAGTTGATATGCAGGACAACATCGCGATCGTGATGGGGTCAGAAGGAAAGGGTATTCGCCAGAAAACAGCTAAATGCTGTGACTTCCTGGCAAAAATCCCCATGGTGAATGCTGATCTGGGCTTTAATGTCTCTGTTGCTGCGGGTATCGCGCTTTATGAAGTACAAAAACAAAGGCGGTACTGAACGCGAAGCTGGCAGAAAAACCATTCAACTGATGTTTGGTTTGCTTGCAAAATGCAGCTAGGTTGGACAACAGAAGGTTCAGGATAATGTTTATGAGTAGGGCCGATGATTCAGGAAAACACGTCACGAATACTGGAAATACAGCATGAGCAGCCGTGATATGCTGAAGATGCTCCTCTTTACTTCTCTCATAATTTGCTGCCAAACAGCAATCGCCGAGCGTGGCATGAGTAGATCGGATGATGCACAGTCGCCTAATGTTGTGGTCTTTTATGTTGATGATCTTGGCTATGGCGACCTTTCGAGCTATGGACATCCCGTTGTAAAAACCCCGCATATTGACCAACTTGCTAACGAGGGTATTAAGTATACTCAGTACTACGCGCCGGCCCCGCTGTGTTCTCCTTCGCGCGCCGGATTGCTCACTGGGCGGACACCCTATCGAACGGGCATTCGATCCTGGATACCGGAGGGCCAGGACGTGTATCTCGGCAAAAACGAAATCACGATTGCACACCTGTTAAAGCAACAGGGTTATGCGACTGCCGTGATGGGCAAACTTCATCTGAACGGCGGCATGCATATGGAAGAGCACCCTCAGACTGAAGACATGGGGTTTGACTATGCTTTTGTAATGCCGGGTGGTTTCGTAAAAAACTCGACGGTTGAAGCGCCGAGCAGTGATGGCTCTGCTCGCGTTGGCAAAATGTATCCCGATAATTACTTTAGAAACGGTTTAGCAGTGGGGGAAACCAACGCATTCAGCGGTGAACTTGTTGCAAATGAAGTCATGAAGTGGCTGGAGACGAAGCGTGCGGATACACCATTCTTCTTGTATGTTCCTTTCTCAGAGGTACATACGCCGGTTGCTTCGACGCCGGAATTTCTCACGATGTATGCTGAATTTATCACGCCGCATGCAAAGACGAACCCTGACATTTTTCATTGGGATTGGCTCGATCTACCGTCCCGGGGTCAAGGCGAGTATTACGCCAATATCAGTTATTTGGATGCCCAGGTAGGCAAAGTGATAAAAAAGCTGAAGGACATGGGAGTGTATGATCAAACAATTGTGCTTTTCACCAGCGACAATGGACCGGTCACAAGAGAGTCTCGAAAGCCATGGGAACTATTTATGGCCGGTGAAACCGGTGGCTACCGAGGTAGAAAAGACAATCTTTTGGAAGGTGGTATCAGGGTGCCGGCTATTTTGCGGTACCCCAGCGCCATAGCACCCGGTTCTGTATCGAATGAGCCGGTTTATGGTCTGGATATTCTGCCTACGCTGCTCGAGATGCTTGGCATTGAGCTACCAGAGGGTCGAGTGATTGACGGTCAATCGATTACAAAAACGTTTGAAGGAAGAGAGCTAGACCGAAAACCCATGATCTGGACCATCGATATGCCAGGCCAGGATGATGATGTTAATGAGTGGGCGTACCGGGTGGGTGACAACAAGCTAATTCTCGATAGAAACGAGGTCCCTAAATTTCTGTTCAATGTGAGCAAGGATCCCTACGAAATGATTAATCTCGTCAACAAGGAAAAGGATCTATTGGCGCGGCTTGAGGAACAGTTTCAAATTTTGAGAGCTGAGATTGAAGCAGACCCCGTAAATCGGACGGTTGAGCACGATTAATCGGGCTTAGCTCAATTTACCATTGTTTCTGACATGCACTTGAGATTTGCGAGCCCCCGCGTGTCGCTGAGAATTGTTGTAATCCCTTTTAACTCCCGCTACAATCCGCCTCCCAAAATATCTCCTTGCTTCACAGAGACGGGTTAACGCTAACTTGATACCACCCCGGTGGTCAAAGCCAGCGTGAATCGGCCATTGGAAGCATTAACCCAAGAGGAGTCTTGTATGAGACATTATGAAGTAGTGTTTCTGGTGCATCCTGATCGTAGTGAACAGGTACCAGGAATGATCGATCGTTACTCGTCTATCGTCAAAGAAGGCGGCGGTAACGTCCACAGAATTGAAGATTGGGGTCGACGTCAGTTGGCATATCCAATTAACAAGATCCATAAAGCCCACTATGCGTTGCTCAACGTTGAATGCGGCAAAGAAACCCTTGAAGAAATCAACACGGCCTTCCGCTTTAACGATGCTGTATTGCGAAATATCGTAATCGGGCGAAAGGGTGCTGATACTGAAGACTCTCCTATCATGAAGCTTGAACGTGAGAGCCGTCAGAAAAAGGACAAGGAAGATCGTTACGCAAACAAGGAAGCTGAAACGTCAACTGCTCAGGCTGATGCCACAGAAGCAAAAGCTGAAGCTGTCGACAATGAAACGGAAGCTGAAGCCAGCACTTCAGATACCCCAGCAGCGGAATAAGCGGAGGATTTATGTCACGATTTTATAGAAGAAGAAAGTTTTGTCGTTTCACCGCTGAAGGCGTCACTGAAATTGACTACAAAGATATTGAAGTGCTCAAGCAGTATGTTTCGGAAACAGGGAAAATTGTGCCTAGCCGGATCACTGGAACCAAGGCCAAATATCAGCGTCAGCTCGCGAAAGCAATAAAGCGAGCGCGATATCTTTCGTTGTTGCCATATACAGACGCGCATAAATAATCGGCGATCTGCGGATAACGTAGTATGCGCGCACTAGCCGGATTTGCGATGCGAGGCAAACGTGAGGCCACTGGCGTCGCGGTTGTTTGTGCATCACTACCATTCCTGCATTGGCTAAGTATTGCCATTATCAGTTTGGTCATCCTAAGGAAGGGCCCAGCGGAAGGAGCATTTGTATTGCTCTGGAGTTGTTTGCCGGTCGCGATGTTGCTTTATTTGACCGGCGACCCGGGTCCTGCAATTGCGTTTCTTGGCTCCGCGGCCTTGGCCTGGCTGTTGCGGGTGACAGTGTCTTGGCAATTGATTTTGAGCGCAATTGTTGTAGTTGCAGCGACGGGTAGTGTGCTATTTGATTTCATTTCGGGATCAGCGTTTGATCAGTTCACTGAGCTGTATTTGACGGTAGCAGACCAAGCGGCTGGCCAAAATGCCGTTTCATTGACAACGGCCGAGACAGACGAGCGGTTCGCTAGCATGCGAAGTATGATGGTGGGTTTGTTTGCGATGGGGCAAGGGGTGGCATTGTTTGCATTTCTTGCGCTGGCAAGATGGTGGCAGAGCGCACTTTACAACCCAGGCGGGTTTCAGCAGGAAATGCACCAGCTGAGATTGTCGCCGATTGTCGCGGCAGGTACCTTGGGTTTATTGCTTGTTTGCTTAGCCGTTGGTTCGATAGGATTAGTACGTTGGGTGCCGCTGCTCATGATACCGCTGGTGATTGCAGGCGTTTGTTTTGTTCACTGGTTGGTCGCTGCAAGAGCGATGGCCGGTAATTGGTTGGTCATTTTGTATATCATGCTGGTGCTTTTGGCGCAGCTGACACACCCGATAATGGCATTTATCGCGTTAACAGATAGTTGGTTAGATTTAAGAAAGCGAATTCGATTAGATCGAGAGGAATAAGAAGATGGAAGTCATTCTATTAGAGAAAGTTTCAAACCTAGGTGATCTGGGTGATCAGGTCACAGTTAAGGCCGGATACGGGCGTAATTACCTCGTACCACTGAAAAAGGCTGTCGTCGCCTCCGCTGATAATGTTGCTACATTTGAAGCCCGACGCGCAGAACTGCAAAAAGTGGCCGATGAGAAGAAATCCGCTGCTGAATCCCGCGGCGAGAAAGTCAGTGCGCTTGATATCACGCTCACAGCGAAAGCGGGTGAAGAAGGCAAGCTGTTTGGCTCAATCACCGTCCGCGATGTTGCTGAAGCAGTTAACGCCGCTGGCGTCGAGCTTGAAAAAAGCGAAGTTCGACTTCCGGAAGGTCCACTGAGAGAATTAGGTGAGTTTGAAATTGACATACACCTTCATACGGAAGTTAATGTTAAATTGAAGTTGACCCTCGTACCTGAAGAGTAAAGTCCCGTAAGCATAAACAGCTGAGTAGATCTTGAGCATTGCCGAAGACGACACAAGTACCAGCCTGTTAAAGGTACCGCCTCATTCACTGGAGGCGGAGTGCTCTGTGCTTGGTGGTCTGATGCTCGATGAGATGGCCTGGGATAAAATTTCTTCGGCCCTCACGGCCGATGATTTCTATCGCGGCGACCATAGAGTGGTTTTCAGAGTGATGGAAGATCTGGTTGAAAAAAACCAGCCGCTCGACATCATTACGATCGCCGAAGCGCTCGATTCGGTGAACGAGCTCGAAAATGTCGGCGGTATCGCCTACATCTCAGAGTTGGCTAATAACACCCCCACTGCCTCCAATATCTTTGCCTATGCGCAAATCGTCGCCGAGCGCGCGACGGTACGAAAGTTGATATCAGTTGCCCACGAAATAGCCGACAGCGGCTTCAACCCTGATGGCCGAGACAGTGCAACACTGATTGATTTGGCGGAATCCAAAGTATTCAAGATTGGTGATGAAAGGCCCAGCTCAGGTGGTCCTCAGGCGATTCGACCGTTGTTAACCGAGGCTGTCGAGCGTATTGATCAGTTGTTTCAGACCAAAGGGGCGCTCACAGGGTTGAGCACCGGTTTCCGTGATTTGGATGATATGACGATGGGCTTCCAGCCCGGTGACCTGATTATTGTTGCGGGACGCCCGTCAATGGGTAAAACCAGTTTTGCGATGAATATTGCTGAAAGCGCGGTGATTGCCGGTGAAAAACCAGTGCTTGTGTTCAGCATGGAGATGCCAGCGGATTCCCTTATCATGAGGATGCTGTCATCTCTGGGCAGAATCGATCAGACTAAAATTCGAAGCGGCCAACTTGCCGATGAAGACTGGCCACGGCTCACATCAGCAGTGACATTGCTGAACGACAAACCTTTGTTTGTTGATGATTCTGCTGCATTAACGCCGAATGAAATTCGATCACGAGCCAGGCGCGTGGCAAGAGAGCATGGTGATATCGGGTTGATCGTAGTTGACTATCTCCAGCTAATGCAGGTCTCTGGAGGTGGCGAAAACAGGGCAACGGAGATTTCCGAGATATCCCGCTCCCTGAAAGGTATCGCGAAGGAATTCAAATGTCCCTTGGTAGCACTCTCACAATTAAACCGGAGTCTGGAGCAGCGTCCAGATAAGAGACCTGTGATGTCTGACCTGCGTGAATCCGGCGCAATTGAGCAGGATGCAGACGTTATTCTCGCGATCTACCGTGACGAGGTTTATCATGAGGACGCGGAGAAAGGTATTGCTGAAGCCATCATTCTGAAGCAACGAAATGGTCCTATTGGACGGAAAAAGCTGGCTTTTATCGGCCAATACACGAAGTTCGAAGATCTCGCTCAGGGGTATGGCGATTACGACGACTATGAGTAGTCGCCAGTAGTGCCCATTGGAGATAGTGATCCCTGACACTCAATTTGGAACCAGTCGCCGTGGCACCAACCGTCAGTAACCCCTCAATGAACAACAAACCCATCGCTCACATTCACGTTGATAACATTCAGGCGAATCTAGACCTTGCCTGCGATAAATCGCCCGGTAGCAAAACCATGGCGGTGATAAAAGCCAATGCTTATGGCCATGGTTTAGAGCTGGTTGCTCCTCGATTGAAAGGTATGGATGCCTTCGCCGTTGCCCGGGTAGCGGAAGGGTTGGCATTAAGAACTCTGGGAATTGATATACCGATATATATCCTTCAGGGATTTTTAGGCGAATCGGAATTAGTGCAGTGTGCGGACAGTCAGCTGATTCCAATGATTCATTCGACAGACCAATGGCAGCTGCTAAGCGCGACCGAAACCAAACTAAAAGTATGGCTCAAATTTGACTCGGGAATGCATCGTTTGGGGCTGACTGAGGCTGAGTTGGACATGATACTTAAAAGTCCGGGTGGTTTGTCTGTGCTGGGTGTCGCAAGCCATTTTGCGAATGCAGATGACCCCAGCCATGAAGAGAACCATGATCAGTTAGACGTGTTTCGAACAACAACCGATCAGCTAAGCTGCGAAAAAAGTATGGCAAATTCCGGCGCAATCCTTGGCTTGAGCGCCAGTCATTATGACTGGGTGCGCCCGGGAATTATGCTTTATGGCGGTTCATCTTCTGGTTATCCGGATCCGCGTTTGAAACCAGGCATGACGTTGACGGCACCTGTTTTGGCGGTGCGGTCGGTTGCTGCGGGAGAATCAATTGGATACGGCAGCACATGGCGAGCGAACTCTGCCGCGCGAATAGCTGTGTTGGGTATTGGATACGCCGATGGCTATCCCAGAGAACTCCCACCGGAAACACCGGTCGTCATTGGAGGTGAACGTTGCTCGATTGTCGGCAGGGTTTCTATGGATATGGTCATGGTCGAATTGCCAGCGAAGCTGGAGGTTCGAACGGGTGATCGGGTAGAAATGTGGGGCAATCAACTTTCTATTGACGAAGTGGCAGCGCATATCGGCACGCTGGGATACACGCTCATGTCGAGTCTCACGGCCAGAGTTGAGAGACGATTGTTCTCGCCGCCTTCCGAGGCTAAGATCGAAGCCGGTTTTGATAACAGTGAAAAACATTAGGGAATTCTATCTTGGCGAAACGTAAGACAGTTTACGTATGTGGTGATTGTGGAGCAGATTTTGCTAAGTGGCAGGGGCAATGTCCTGAGTGCAAAGCATGGAACACCTTAACCAGTTTGTCAGTTGAAACGGCATCGTCAGCTTCACGAAAAAAAGGGTTTGCTGGACAATTGGAAGCGGCTCAAACGCTTGCTGAGATTTCCTCTGAGCAAATGCCCAGGATTACTTCCGGGCTTAAGGAATTTGACAGGGTGCTTGGGGGTGGCTTGGTGCCGGGTTCGGCGGTATTGATTGGCGGGAGTCCTGGCGCCGGGAAAAGTACGCTCCTCATTCAAATTATGTGCGAACTTTCGCAACAATACCCCGCGCTATATATCACAGGTGAGGAGAGCCTTGCGCAAATAGCCATGCGGGCTAAACGTCTGCAGTTACCGCTAGAAAAGCTGCAAGTGATGTCGCAGACCAATGTTGAGGCGATATGTGCGACCTGGGATGAGCTGAAGCCGCGATTGTTGGTGATTGATTCGATTCAAGTGATGCACCTAGATGATGTTGAGTCAGCGCCAGGCGGTGTTGCTCAGGTGAGAGAAAGCGCATCCATGTTGATTCAACAAGCGAAGAAAACAGGCACCATCCTGTTGATCGTAGGTCATGTCACAAAAGACGGTAACATCGCGGGGCCAAGGGTGCTCGAACACATGATCGACTGTTTTGTGATGCTTGAAGGTGAAAATGACAGTCGTTACCGCACGCTCCGGGGCAGTAAAAATCGGTTTGGTGCCGTCAATGAATTGGGCATTTTTGCGATGACAGAAAGAGGGCTAATAGAGGTCTCCAATCCCTCCGCTATTTTCTTATCGCGAGGTGAAGAACCCACGCCGGGCAGTATTGTTATGGCAGTGTGGGAAGGTACGAGGCCGTTGTTGGTTGAAGCACAGGCATTGGTAGATGAAAGTGCACTGGGCAATCCGCGTCGGGTTGCCGTAGGTTTTGAACAAAATCGATTAGCGATGTTGCTAGCGGTATTACACCGCCATGGTGGGTTGCAGGTTGGTGATCAGGATGTGTTTGTGAATGCGGTCGGAGGTATTAGAGTGGCAGAAACGAGCAGTGATCTTGCATTGCTGCTAGCCATCGTCTCTAGTTTTCGCAACAGGGCGTTACCTGCCGATATGATTTGTTTCGGCGAGGTTGGCTTATCTGGAGAGATCAGACCGGTACCCAATGGTCAGGAGCGACTAAGAGAAGCTGCCAAACATGGTTTCGCCCGTGCTGTTGTGCCAAAGGGAAATTTGCCTAAACAGCCGATACCCGGCATGTCGGTCATCGGGGTTGGCAAACTTAGCGATGCGTTGGATGCAATTGAACGTTAGACTGGCGTGAGACCGAAACGGAGAACTGCCTAATGTCGGACAATAAGAAAATATCCATCAAATCACTGTTTTCTTTTGAGCACTGTCTTGAATGTATTGCTGCGCTTATCGCAGCGGCAGGGTTGCTGGGCGTGCTGCAAACCTTTGTCATTGGTAAACATTTTTTGATTCCAACAATAATCCTTAGTGCCGTGTTGCTATTTGGCAATCTGGCCTGGTGGGGGTTGCAGGGACAAAGGTGGGCAAAGTACTTTTTGTTCTGGGGTACTTTCCTGCTTACGATGCACGGTTTTTTTGCGCTCTTCTGGGCGAAAAAATATCGGGAAATTCTCGGTGGTGCATTCGAACCCACCTTTGTTGTGTTGGTGGCAGTACTAGCGCTCTTTTGCTATCAATACGCCACGCGAAATAAGCTGTTTAAATAAGCTTTTACTGAGAAAGACCATTCAAGCAAGTTTCTTGTATTTCATTCTTGTGGGTCCCTTGTCTCCCATGCGTTTCCTGTGATCTTCTTCGTACTCCGTATAGTTGCCATCAAACCAAACAGCTTTACTATCACCTTCGAAGGCAAGAATATGTGTTGCGATTCGGTCAAGAAACCAGCGATCGTGTGATATGACCATAACCGCGCCAGGATAGGCCTCTATCGCTGACTCAAGGGCACGCAATGTTTCAACATCGAGATCGTTAGTCGGCTCATCAAGCAACAAAAAGTTTGAGCCGCGCTTGAGAAGTTTTGCCAGATGTACCCGATTCCGCTCGCCACCAGAAAGGTCCCGGACCAGTTTCTGCTGGTCGCTCCCTCTAAAATTAAATCGACTGACGTAGCCCCGAGATTGTGTTTCGTAACGACCAACTTGAAGAACCTCATTGCCCTCGGAAATCTCTTCCCAGACATTTTTGTCGTCAGATAGAGAGTCGCGACTCTGATCGACGTAGCCAAGTTCAACAGATTCTCCCAAGCGTATTGTGCCGCTGTCTGGCTTCTCGGTGCCGCAAATCATACGAAATAGTGTTGATTTACCCGCGCCATTGCCACCGATAATGCCGACAATTGCACCGGCTGGAACAGAGAAGCTCAGGTCATCGATAAGAAGCTCATCGCCAAAGCCCTTGCTCACGTTCTCTACCTCAACCACCACGTCTCCCAAACGCGGACCAGGGGGAATGTAGAGCTCCATGGTTTCACTGCGGCGCTGAAACTCCTGACTGTTGAGTTCTTCAAAACGGGCAAGTCTTGCCCGGTTTTTGGCATGCCGAGCTTTTGGTTGAGTTTGTACCCATTCAAGTTCGGCTTTGATTGTCTTTTGACGCGAGGCCTCGCGTTTTTCTTCAACAGCAAGGCGTTTCTCTTTTGCGGCAAGCCAAGCCGAGTAGTTACCCTCGTAAGGTATGCCGTAGCCGCGGTCTAACTCAAGAATCCAACCCGCTGCGTTGTCGAGGAAGTATCTGTCGTGGGTGATGGCGACCACGGTGCCCGGGAAATCCTTTAGATAGCGTTCAAGCCAGGCAACACTTTCAGCATCAAGGTGATTGGTTGGCTCATCGAGAAGCAGCATGTCGGGGTTAGCCATCAGCAATCTACAGAGTGCGACGCGCCGGCGCTCACCACCCGAAAGTTTTGTGACATCGGCTTCGAAGGGGGGCAGACGCAGGGCATCGGCCGCAACTTCGATTCTTCGTTCCACATCCCAGCCTTCGACGGCGTCAATTTTAAGCTGCAGTTCGCCTTGTTCCTGAAGTAAGTCATTCATCTCATCGTCTGACATGGGATCTGCGAATTTGTCGCTGATCGCATTAAACGTCTCGATTAAATCCTGTATTTCGCGCATGCCGTCCATGACATTCCCATAGACATCCTTTTCAGGGTCAAGCTCTGGTTCCTGCGAAAGGTAGCCGATTTTCAAGTCTGGTTGCGGTCTTGCTTCACCCAAAAATTCCTTGTCAACGCCAGACATAATGCGCAATAGCGTGGATTTACCTGCGCCATTTAGCCCAAGCACGCCAATTTTAGCGCCAGGAAAAAAGGACAATGAAATGTCCTTCAGTATCGTTTTATTAGGTGGAACAATTTTGCCCACGCGTGACATTGTAAAAACGTATTGAGCCATAGATAACATGTTCTTCTGGGTTGATGATTTGAATGGGTGCGTGAGAAGTCAGCAGAAAGATCTCTAAACCCATAATTTCTCTGAATAGAGTAAAATATCGGTTGCTGACAAGAAAGGATTTTCTGTGCATTGCCCATTTTGTAGTCATACTGAAACCAAAGTAATTGATTCGCGACTCGTAGCGGATGGAGACCAGATACGTCGTCGCCGGGAATGTCTTGAATGTGGTGAACGGTATACGACATTTGAAACTGCTGAGCTTGTGCTTCCTCGAGTGATCAAGAGTAATGGTAATCGTCAGCCTTTCGACGAAGAGAAGCTTCGAAATGGTGTGCTCAGAGCGATCGAAAAACGCCCCGTGAGCATCGAGATGGTTGAATCTCTTATCAATCGGATAAAGCACAAATTACGAGAGACCGGCGAACCAGAAGTCAAGACCCGGAAGATGGGCGAGTTTGTTATGGACGAATTAAGAGTGCTTGATGACGTGGCTTATGTTCGATTTGCTTCTGTTTACAGGAGCTTTCAGGATGTGAGTGAGTTTGCCAAGGAAATCCTGAAACTGGATCAGGAGAAATCGATTAATCAAGATGAATAATACCAGACATGATGACGAGCATTTTATGGCGCAAGCGCTGCGCCTAGCTGAGAAAGGGTTGTATACAACGCAGCCTAATCCTCGCGTTGGTTGTGTGCTCGTTTGTGATGGAGTGCAAGTTGCTGAGGGATACCACCTGAAAGATGGGCAAGGTCATGCTGAGGCAAACGCGCTTGCCGAACTTGAACATCATTTGGCTAACGCGGAGGTCAATACAGAGGCCCCAATCACCGCGTATGTGACATTAGAACCCTGTAGCTTCCAAGGACGAACACCTTCGTGTGCGCATGCGCTCGTCAACGCTGGCGTCGATAGAGTCGTTTATGCCATGACCGATCCCCATCCGGATAATCGTGGTAAAGGCCTAGATGTGCTGCGAGCTGCTGGCATCAAAGTTGACGGCCCCCTAATGGAAACGTCGGCCAGATTGCTTAACCCTGGGCATATCAAGAAGTTTGAACAGGGATTGCCCTATGTGCGCCTAAAACTAGCCATGACCCTTGATGGTAAAACTGCCCTGAAGAACGGGGAAAGCCAGTGGATTACCGGTCCTGATGCGAGAAAAGATGTGCAGAAGTTGCGGGCGAGAAGTTCAGCAATTGTAACCGGTGTCCAGACGGTCATTGACGATGATCCGCAGCTCACCGTACGAGCCGACGATTTAAATGTTGATTTCGCGGACCTTTCCGCAACCGTGAAGCGAGAAATAGTGGTGCTCGACTCCAATTTAAACATTCCAGCTGATGCGAGTGTGCTAAAGAATCCCAATACGATTCTTGTGTGCGTTGATCAGGCTTACCAGGCTAGCGCGGGCGAAACCACTGAGACAGGCGAAAAAAGCTTTCTGGGCACCCGACTCTGGTATACGGAGGCGAATGCTGACGGCCGGGTTGATTTGCACAGTGTGCTTCGGCAATTGGCAAAAGCTGGGTGCAATGAGGTTTTGTTTGAATGTGGTGCAACACTGGCCGGCGCCTTAATGTCCGCGAGATTGGTCGACGAGGTGATTGTGTATATGGCCCCTAAACTCATGGGAAATGAGGCAAAGTCATTACTAAATTTTGCGTCTCCTGATAATATGCGTGACCTCGTGGAATTAGAGATAAAAGATATCAGGCAACTGGGTAAAGACCTGAGAGTGACCGCACAAATTAGTCCGGCAGTGGGCGAAGAATAATACCTATATCTGAATTAAACGGTGCCACTATGGTTAGTACGATCAAAAAACCGTTAAAACAGCGCATACAAACAAGGAAAAGAATATGACAAAAACAATTGAAGGGGATTTTTCAGTTTCTACTGCTAAATTTGCCATCGTGGTTGCCCGATTTAATGCCTTTGTTGTAGAAGGATTGCTAAATGGCGCGATAGATACGTTGAAGCGTCACGGTGTGGCGGACGAAAACATCACGATTGTTCGCGTGCCCGGCGCATTTGAAATGCCGCTAGCAACTCAAAAAGTAGCGCGGCAGGGTGAGTTTGACGCGATCATCACGCTGGGTGCGGTCATCCGTGGTGGTACACCACACTTTGATTTCGTCGCTGGTGAGTGTGCGAGCGGTATTTCTAAACTGGCAATGGAAGAATCTATGCCGATCGTTTTTGGCGTTTTAACGACCGACACGATTGAACAGGCCATTGAGCGTTCAGGTACAAAAGCGGGCAATAAAGGCGCAGATGTTGCGATGTCTGCGATGGAAATGGTCAGTTTAATGAGAAAACTTTCCTGATGAGTAAACAGACGCCCGCCGCAAAAAGTCGGGCACGACGCTTTGCGTTGCAAGCACTCTATCAGGTGCAGTTCACAGAAGCGTCAGCGGGACAGGTTGAAATGCAATTTCGCCAGGACCATGACATGAAGCGCGTGGATACGGCGTTTTTCCACGATCTTGTGTCGGGCATTATGCATGCTCGCGGTGACCTTGAGCAGGAGATTGAAGATATCATGCTTCAACGCTCAGAGGACAAACCAGATTCAAATGAACAAGCCGACGATGGCGAAGCGCAAGAAAATGAGCCTAGGTCGCTCAAGGATCTCGACCCCGTAGCTAGGGCCGTGTTGCTCATCGGTGCATTTGAGCTAAGCAATCGAATTGAGATTCCTTATAAAGTTGTGCTCAATGAAAGCATTGAGTTAGCAAAGCAATTTGGCGGCGCTGAAAGCTACCGATTCGTTAATCAGGTGCTGGACAAGATGGCTAAAGTAAAACGAAAGGTTGAAGTTGATCACGGAGCTGGCCGGTCAGAGAAATGAGCGCTTCGATTGAAGAGTTCGACATCATAGAACGCTACTTCGCAGGAAAAATTGCCTGCGCTCATCCGAACGTAGTCCTGGGTCCGGGTGACGATTGCGGCATCTTCACGCCGTTAGAGGGTCAGGATATGTGTATCTCTACAGATACACTGATTGCTGGTACGCATTTTCCGCTGCTATGCGCGCCAGATATTGTGGCGCACCGATCTATGGCGGCAAACCTCAGCGATCTTGCCGCGATGGGTGCGACACCATTTGCCTATACATTAGCACTCACCCTCGACGCCGAAAGTGCTACGCATTTATGGCTTGACAGATTTACAGATTATCTCGAAAAATTTGGCGGCAGATATGCGATAGCGCTCATTGGAGGTAATCTTGCTCAGGGGAGTTTGTCGCTAACCTACACAGTATTAGGGCATGTGAGCGAAGGACAAGCGCTGCGGCGAAATACAGCCAAGCCGGGAGATGATATCTATGTCAGTGGAACCCTTGGTGATGCTGCAGCGGGATTAAGGTGTTTGCAGGGTTCAGAGTCGGCACCAGATAAAGAAACGCCACATAAAGAAACGCCATATAGAGAAACAACAGCGCTCGTTGACCGCTATTACTTTCCCACACCGCGAATCGAACTGGGGCAGTCACTACAGTCGATTGCGAGTTCGGCGATAGACATCTCTGACGGCTATGCTGCCGACCTTGCTCACATCTGTAAAGGAAGTAGTGTTAGTGCAGAGGTCTGGGTGGATGACTTGCCCATGTCGACGGCGCTCGTCAATTATGCCGGCGAAGCCGAGGCACGTATGTTGGCGCTGAGTGGCGGTGATGACTACGAGCTTTGTTTTACCGCCGCGCCTGAACGCGGCGACAGTATCAACGCGCTTGCGGAACAATTGAAACTGAACATTACCCGGGTTGGCAGAATCACCGAAGCAAAAAACAATGAAGCTAGGGTCGTGTTACTTGATCGTAATTCCAACGAGATAAATCTGGTGCGCTCCGGTTATCGTCACTTCGGCTAATCGAATTCGTTTAAATGATCCTGTGTGGAACAAGTATTGGGTATGAAAGAAAGGACTCGAAAAACTTTTACAAACCTCTGGTACTTCCTTGCGCTAGGGTTTGGTAGCGGGCTTGCCCCCAGAGCGCCAGGTACTTTTGGGACATTAGCCGCGCTGCCGGTATATTTCGCAATCAGCCATCTCAGTCCTGTCGCCTATGCCCTCTGGGTGTTTTTGGCCTTTGTGTTTGGAATCTGGCTCTGTGGACATGTTGCTAATGACATGAAAGTGAAAGACCCGGGATGCATTGTCTGGGATGAGTTTGTTGGACTCTGGATAACGCTTTTTATGCTTCCGGTTGGTTGGTATTGGATCTTTATTGGGTTTGGCTTGTTTCGGTTCTTTGATATCGTCAAACCCTGGCCTGTGAGCTGGGCAGATAAGTCACTTTCAGGTGGTATGGGTATTATGGTCGATGATGTCCTCGCAGGATTTTATGGGCTTGCCTGTATTCAGCTGGCCAATTTTTTGATCAGTAGCAACTTTTGATGATGAGCACTCAATTGAGCGTTGATGGATGAATGTAACAGTGCGTAAGGTCTATTATTTAATGCTTGCCGCGCTGATGTTGGTGAACTTCCCCGCAATGGCAATCGAGATCGAAGTGATAGGCCTTTTTAAGAACGCAGCGCTCGTCAATATAGACGGGCAACGCAGGTTGCTAAAAGCCGGTATCGAAAGTGTAGAAGGCGTTAAGCTGATTCAGGCTGACTCCGATGGCGCCACTGTGGTTCATAACGATGAAAAAATTGAACTTGTACTATCGGGCAAAATTACCACGGCATTTGAAAAGCCAACGAAAAAGACGGTGCAGATAGTCGGCCGAAACAATCAGTTCAAGACCCAAGGCACCGTGAATGGGCGATCAGTGGGTTTCTTGGTTGATACTGGCGCAACCATTGTGGCCATGAATAGGCATCAAGCAGCAAATTTGGGTTTGGCATATGAACGCGGCAGGTTTTCAAGGGTTGAGACAGCGGGTGGCGTGGTTTATGCGCATCAAATCTTTGTTGATACAATGACAGTCGGCGGTATCACCGTGGCTAATGTTGAAGTTGCGGTGTTGGAGGGTCAGCATCCAACAGATATACTTCTAGGTATGTCATTTTTGAAGCATGTTGAAATTCGGAAGTCTGAAGGATTGATGACTCTGGTGAGTAAACTGTAAAATCCGGGCCCTAGCATTCGCCCCGTATATCGCTGGCTGCTAGAATCAGCCCATTTGTTATCGGAGTCACTCTTGAGCGTCATCTATATTGCAACATCCATTCTCCCCACACCCTGGGGAGACTTCAAAATTCATGGTTTTGAGGATGCTGAAACAGGACAGGAGCACATCGCCATTGCAATGGGTGACTTTAGCGGCGATGAGCCCGTGCTGTGTCGAGTACATTCCGAATGTTTGACTGGTGATGCGCTCTTCAGCCAACGCTGCGATTGTGGTTCCCAACTACAGACAGCAATGCAGCGAATTTCAGAGGAGGGTCGAGGCATCATCCTTTATCTCCGCCAGGAAGGGCGCGGGATAGGTCTGATTAATAAGATCAGGGCTTATGCATTGCAGGATCAAGGGGCAGACACCGTGGAGGCGAATGAGAGGCTGGGATTCGATGCAGACCTTAGAGATTACACGGTATGTAAGAATATGTTCGCACATTTCCAGATTGAGAAACTGCGCTTGATGACAAATAACCCGCTGAAAGTTAACGCACTGACCAAGCTCGGCCTTGAAATCGTTAATAGGGAGCCAATCGAAACGGGACAAAACCCAAGCAATGAACGCTATCTGGCGACCAAAGCAGGAAAGTTAGGGCACTTGCTGGGAAACCGGGAGTAGGTTTTGCTCGATCGCAAGTTTGATGCCTGCTTGGTCAAGTCCGCAGGTTGCTAGCATGCTCGAAGGTTTGTCCTGAAGGATAAACGTATCGGGAATACCTAAGTTCAGCGTAGAAATGATCGTACCACTGGCGCTCAGATATTCATTGACAGCGGAACCGGCGCCACCCTGAATCGCATTTTCCTCGACAGTGACCAATAATTCGTGAGTCTTTGCGAGAGATTGAATCGCATTTTCATCTAGCGGCTTCACAAACCGCATATCGACCAGCGTCGCCCCCAGCTCATCAGCTACTTCAGTACAAACACTGACCATCGATCCAAATGCCAAAATGGCAACTCTGCTGCCTTCGCGTAGCGTCCGCGATTTGCCAATGGGTAAAGCGACCATGTTTGACTCGACCTGCGCGCCAGGTCCCTTGCCGCGAGGATATCTCACCGCAGCAGGTCCTTTGTGGACAAAACCCGTGTACAGCATCTGTCTGGTTTCGTTTTCGTCTGAAGGCGCCATCAATATCAGATTAGGCACGCAGCGCAGAAATGACAGATCAAAAACGCCAGAGTGGGTAGGGCCGTCCTCCAGTAGGCTGGCGCGGTCGATCGCAAACAGGACGTTAAGATCCTGAATAGCAACGTCATGTATCAATTGATCGTAAGCCCGCTGAAGAAAAGTCGAATAGATGGCAACCACAGGCAATATGCCCTGGGTGGCAAGACCTGCGGCAAGGGTGGTCGCATGTTGTTCGGCAATGGCAACGTCATAATACCTGTCGGGGTGTTTTTCCGAAAATTCGACAAGATCTGATCCTTCTTTCATCGCCGGTGTAATTGCAACCAGCTTTGGCTCGACATCAGCCATATCCGTTAGCCAGCGACCAAAGATATTCGAGTAGGATGGGGCATTATGTTTGGGTTCAGGTGCCGTCTTTTCCGCTTCGATTTTGGAAAGAGAATGAGTCCCCTCGGGCGAATCTTCCGAGGGGCCGTACCCTTTACCCTTTTGCGTAATAATATGGAGGAAGTTCGGTCCCTCGAGATCCTTGATATTTTGCAGGGTTGCGATCAGCGCTTCGACATCGTGACCATCGGTTGGCCCCATATAATTGAGACCCAGTTCATCAAACAAAGTGCCTGGAACCACCATGCCCTTCATATGTTCTTCCGTGCGTTTGGCAATTTCCCATGCATGGGGGATCCGGCTAAGTATTTTTTTGCTGCCCTCACGCATTGATAAATAAAGTCTACTGGAGAGTATTCGAGCGAAATACTTCGCTAGTCCGCCAACATTCTTGGATATGGACATAGCGTTATCGTTAAGGATGACCAAGATGTTTGCGTTGGTATCCGGCACATGATTCAGCGCCTCAAAAGCCAGCCCGGCGGTCATTGCGCCATCGCCAATAACAGCCACTGTGCGCTGGGATTTCTGATTCATTTTAGCGCCGATCGCCATGCCTAAGGCAGCGCTGATGGAAGTCGATGAATGTCCAACCCCAAAAGTGTCGTACTCACTCTCGGATCTCAGGGGAAATGGCGCAATACCATCCCTCTGTCGCAGAGTCATCATTTGATCCTTGCGACCGGTCAGGATTTTGTGCGGGTAGGTTTGATGTCCTACATCCCAGACAAGTTGATCGTTTGGTGTGTCAAAAACATAGTGCAACGCAACAGTTAACTCAACGACACCCAAGCCCGCACCAAAATGCCCACCCGTTTGACCGACAGTGTAAACAAGGAAGTGGCGCAGTTCGTCAACGACCTGTTGAATTTGGGAAAGCTCTAATGAGCGCAGAACGGCTGGACTCGAGAGTGTGTCGAGTAACGGTGTATCTGGTTTTTGTTTGGGAATTTCATTGATCATAGCTGACGTAATTCTACACCATCATTCCGTCTAATGGTCACGTGATACAACAAATTCAGCGAGCGCGATAAGTTCAGCTGAACCCTCACCTAGAGGTGCGAGGCTGGATATGGCCAATTCCTTCAGTTCCTCAAGCTGCGCGATTGCAGCGTTGAGTCCATAGCTAGAGACAAAAGTCGTTTTGTCCTGTTCTATATCAGATCCTTGGGGTTTGCCCATGACCTCGGCATTGCCAATAACGTCCAGAATGTCGTCTTTTACCTGAAATGCGAGGCCTAATGCGTAGCCATATTGTTTTAAGGCTAAGGTAATCTCGGCTGATGCAGCACCGATAATGGCGCCGGCCTCAGTACAAAAGGCAAACAGGTCACCGGTCTTTCGTCGGTGCATATTCTCAAGCTCAGTGGCGGATAACTGTCTGGTTTCAGCATCCATATCGATTATCTGGCCCGCAATCATACCTCGCGGGCCAGAGGCACTCGCCAACGAAGATATAATGCTGATTTTTGCTTCTGCGGTAAGTAAGTCATCACTCGCTATCACTTCGTAAGCCATTGTTTGCATGGCATCGGCGGCAAGAATCGCCGTTGCCTCGTCAAATTGAATATGCAGCGTGGGCTTTCCTCTCCGGAGATTGTCGTCGTCCATCGCGGGCAGGTCGTCGTGAATAAGCGAATAGCAATGAATGAGCTCAACGGCACAAGCGGTCGCATCGGCATGTGCAAGATCGGTGTGAAGCGCACGAACAATCATATACACCAGCAGTGGTCGAATCCGCTTGCCACCGTTACTAATGCCGTAATCGATGGCGCCAGCGAGCGGTGCCGGAATGATTTTTTGGTGATTCGGCTGATTGACAATTGTCTGGAGTCTGTTGTCTATCCTGTCTTTGTAAGCCGGCGCGAATTGGCTAAAGGACTTAGTCATCCAAATCAAAAGCCTGTTCGGCCATGCCTTCTTGGCTCTCGATCAGTACTTTTACCTTTTGCTCTGCTTGCACCAGCGCCTGTTGGCATTCACGGGTCAGCTTTACGCCTTCTTCAAAGGTTTTAAGTGAATCTTCGAGTGAAAGTTCGCCTGCTTCCATCTTTTCAACCAGCCCCTCGAGCTTGGCGAGCGACTCTTCGAAGGGAAATGCAGCTTTACGTGTTGCCATAGCAAGGCTCTCAGTGTGTACTTGATAAATAAGTAGTGCACCTTACTGACGGCAACAGTTTGCGTCAATTCTCCTGTTGCAAATGCGTGCTTTTCCTCACCGCGGGAGAAGCCAAAAAATCGTCTGTTCTGATCGAGTTCTGCGGTTTAAAGCCACGGAACAAGGGTTGAGGGTGCAACAGGTCGTTGCTTGCCAGGGTTGGCTTCGGTTTTAGCTTAGAAAACCCCCGATTAAACCGGTGTATTTGTGCATTTTCCCCCACAAGGACGTCAGCCGGTTCTAATATGCGCTCACGCTAAACGATTTTCTTCTCCTTGAAATACAGGTTATGCTCCAGATGTTCCTTTGAGTGAAGACCCTGGCAGCCTGCCTTGAAAGATAAAATGACGAATTTTAGGAGAAGATATGAAGTCTATTGCGATCACGTTGATGGCGTTGATATTTAGCAACGCTGTTTTGGCGGATGCCGAGAAGGATATTGACTACCGTAAGGCTACTTTCAAGATAGTCGGCGGCCATATGAAGTCGATGGGGACAATACTAAAGGGGCGTATGCATCAAAGTGATCTGAAATTACATGCTGATGGCATACGAGCGATGTCGACAATCGTACCAAAAGTGTTTCCTGAGGGAAGTGGCGATGGAAAAACAGGAGCGCTCCCTGCGATATGGGAAAAACCAGCGGAATTCAAAATAGTCCTAAATAAGTTTGTTGCCGCTGCTAACGAGATGGCGGAAGCGGCAGACAGCGGAGATATGAATGCTATTGGTCCGGCGATTAAGAAACTGGGTGGTTCTTGCAAAGGCTGCCACGATAATTTTAGGGCATCGGATTAAACCAGCTTGAAAGGCAGAGCTGATACAAAATAACAGCTCTGCCACCTCTGCTTTCTGACGATGCTAGAGATAGTTGATAATCCAATAAACAAATCCTGAACAGAGCGCCAACAGTCCGATGCCGCGCAAGAGTAAGACCATTGTGCCTTCAGCTGCTTGCTGCTCTACCTCATCTTCAATGTTAACCTCAACCTGACCCGTGACCATCGGCTTTACAAGATTCACTTTTCGTACCACGCGATAAAAGACGATGGCAAAAATATGCAAGCTGATGACGCCAACAAGGAGCCATGAAATGGTTTCGTGCAGTCCCGTTAATGACCGACTTTGATCGTAGCTGACAAGATGAGTCAACGGACCTTCCAGCATAATATCATCGTTAGTGAATAGCCCGGTCAATCCTTGCCCCAAAAGCAGTAGCAGCATGATAATCACGCTTAGGCCGCCAGCAGGGTTGTGACCAAGGGTGGTTTTATCGGTAGTATTTTTCAGAGAGCCAAGATACTTCGCAATTTTTACCGGTGATTGGATAAAGTGACTGAAACGGGCATAGCGCCCGCCAAAAAACCCCCAGAGTATTCGAAAGATAATCAGTGTCAGCACGGTGTACCCGCTGTACATATGATAATCCATCAG
>ERZ1046367.586-NODE-586-length-24141-cov-5.922984_pt1 | contig 24141 bp, 23 predicted proteins | sample MGYA00383091_ERZ1046367 | MGnify/ENA primary metagenome ERZ1046367 (study PRJEB29581, sample SAMEA5548361) | metagenome | biome: marine; feature: coastal; material: water | depth 50 m | study: Short-term variability in the microbial, nano- and picoplankton... | reverse complement strand
AGATTCGAGATGAGGAGTTTGAGTTTGAGGTTCATTATCGGAATCTTCAGCCCAACCTTGCATCATTGCAGATAGGTTTCCAGTAGCGTTGCTCACCTCTTGCAGGTCTAATGAATCAGCACCTCCGGTGATCTCATGCGATGATTCTGTCATGTTGTTTTGAGATGATATGTCATCACCCAGTGCCATTTTCAGTTGTGATTCAATCCATAGAATTTCATCTTCAGTTGGAATGGCACAAATTGGATGATCAAGTATTGATTCAGAATCCATCGCCCAGTAGTCCATTGTTTCGGACTTTATTTCATCCAATTCACGAATAATCAATTGCCGCTTATTCAATTCAAATGCCGATAAATCTGCGGTCACTAATAACAGATGATCTTCTAATTTAATTCCATCACAGATATCTCTAATCAGGCCAATCATTCGTTCATCACCATGAATTCCGGCTAGATATTCTAATCCCTCAAATGCGACTACAGCTCGCACATTACCCCATAAAAACGCATCAATTTTCCTCCTGATACTTTCTAATGATGGGTCAAGAGAATTATCCGTATCAGCATTACTGAGCCACGAACATGACTCAATCGGCAGGTTATATTTTTCATTTAGTTCATCTACTTCATGACGAGAGATTACTAGTACTGGTCTGCCATGTGAAGCCAAATAACCAGTTAATTGCAATAGTTTTGCAGGGTCATGGCTATCGTAAATTAGTCCTTGGCCAGGGTTTAGCATTTCGACAACCCCTCCATGTCTTTCGAGCATAGCCTTACTTTTCAGGCGGATAAATTCAGGAGCCTCAACCGATGGTTCCAATTCAGGAAGTCTTTCTTCGCGTTTCCAGGTTGATTTAGCAACGCGTGCATTAGTCCACCACTCCCCCTCGCCTTCGCGATGATTGGAAATATGTTCAGCATCCAAATCTAATGATGCAGTAGGATATAGATTCACAATTAAGTCAACATCTTCTCTTGTAAGTTCATGGAGTGAAATCGTTGAATCTAGAGCCGAACAATCACTTTCAATTTCAAGCAAGGCTTCCAAACCGGTGAGGAGAACATCTGCTTCATGCAATGCAATAGTTGGCCTACCCTCTCTGAGAACTATCTGGCTCACCCTTGGCATTATCCCCTTCGGACGTCGCTCAATCCGGATGTGTCCCGAGCGATTTAGTCTTGCCATATCATTGGTCAAACGGGCTAAAGCATCAGAGCTGCCACGCCGAACTTCAACAATATCTCCTTGCGGCAATTCGACCACTTGTTCCACCCCGTAGGGGTGAACTTTCCCTTTACACTATTGAAGGGTGCGGATAAAAGCGGTGCTTCAATCAAGTTTTTGGCAAACGAGAGCAATTTCCGTGAGCAGTTTTTGTGTTAATAATTGTCCAGATCTATTTTTCATTAATAACCTTCAAATGGAATCATCCAATGAGTTGGTTTGATGGCTTCCAATTCATTTGATGAACCACCATCAACAACAAAAAAATATTTTGACACAATGATAGCGAAGCAGGTCTATTTTGAGAACTCCAAAAAACCAAAAATGGCGATACTCTTTATCTTCATATTATGTGTGTTATTGTTATTTTCAGTGAAGCCATTTGATTTCAATAAAACAGCGCTTATTGGAACTGTTTTTTTGATATTTTCATTGTCTATGAAAGTTCATCTTGAGAGGGATAAAAAAATCCCATTTGCAGTCAATTTCAATCACCCTCTAATGAGTGATGAACCGATGGGTCAAGCACAAGTTTTTGTCTGGCTAGAGGCAGATAAAAAATGGGTTCTATTACAAGAATCTAGGGTTCGTTTGGTTGACAATACGTTATTTGGAGGTGTTGATTTAGTGTATGATGATGAAGAATATACGAGGATTGGGCATTACAGTATTAGCAATAAGATTACGACGCAAATTAAGCGTTCACTCGCACTTCTCAATCAGGCGATAGTATTGTCAAAATTATCTAATCAAGATGATGCCGAAGAATCGAGTAATGCAGATGATATTGAGCGAAGAAAAAGGGAGAAACAAGATAGTGATTTGTTGCAACGGTCTTGGTTGGAAGAGGAAACTGAAATTGAAGTTGAAGGCCCATTAGCTAAATTTATTAACAGAGAGTAATGCATTATTGTAATATTTTCTCACCTCTATATTGAAAAGCCTAATGCTTAGCCATAGAGCAATGAGTATTTCTTCAATATGGGAAGAGCGCCTCAAATCGCTGGGTGCGAGCGAGCGGGATACTCTGCTGGGAACATCGCTTTCTCGACGTTTTACAAAACTGCCATTATGGTTATCACACCCTGCAAATATTGGGGCATTCTATGGGATGTTAGTATCATTGGCAATTATTCTACCATACAAATTCACACAATCCTCCTCGGCATGGTTTAGCGGTTGGTTATTTCATTCTGCTTTGTTGGTTGCAGCTTGTTTATTTCTCGGAATGGCATCGGTCATATTGGTTGGAATTTTCAAAAGATTTCCAGTACCGCCACCGCGGGGAATTCTTTACCCGATGCCATTTATCGGATTTGCATTACTGACAATTGACCGGATTGACCTATTGCAAATTCCTTCATTGATTTCATGGTTCTTACTAATCTTGCCAGGACCAATGTATGTGCATCTCTCATGGGCTCCTAGGTGGAGATTGTTATGCATGATTGAAGATGGCAAAGATCCATTTTCTGATATGGCTTCCGCTCCCGAAGATGAACCTAAGCACGCTGAAGTAATGGTTGGTCAAGACAAAGAAATGCTAGATGTAGTTGACACATTTGATAATTTAGAAGAAGAGTAATCTTCATTCAATTTCAATAACTACTGTTGCACCATCTTCAATTTCAAAAAATTCACGCAAAAATGTTCCAGAAATAATTTCTATTACGTCGATGTGGCGAGTTAAATCTGGAATGAGAATAGCGCATTGAACTGATTTTTCCATACAGGATATTTTTGCCTTGAAAGCAGTTGCTCCTCCAAATGAAACACCATCGCGCAAAAATCCGCGGATACGAGTAGAACTAATTCCGCTAACATCAATTGTTTGGGCTAATTCTAATGAGGAAGGATCTGCATCGAGTGTATCTATTCCGGCTTTATTTCTCAGTGCGATGTATTTTGCTAATACTTCGCCCTCAACTGAGACATTAAGAGTTCCAGGCCAAGCAGTACGTCCAAGGAAACTTCTAAACTGCTCTTGGTAATGCTGCTGTGACATGAAAACATGAGCTCGACCAAGCCCACTACTAACTGTGCCATTGAGCAGCATAAACATGGCCAAGCCAATGCCCTTTTTGAGTTTGAGGGCCAATGTGGTCAACAAAAAAGAACATGAAGGGCCGTCAAGTTCGTTAGTATGAGGGGAACTGAATGCCAGGAGATATGTCGTGGATGAAACAGCGTTATGATGAGTTGAATGAGAATTCATTATTGTGGGAACCACCGACATTACAAGGTGCAAATATTCCTCGCTGTCAAATGGATGGCAAGCCAACAATAATGCTCTCAGCGAATAATTATTTGAATTTAACAACTCATCCTAAAGTCGTTCAAGCAATGCTTGATGCAACTCAAAAATACGGTGCTGGAAGTGGTTCAGTTCGCGCCATTGCTGGAACTATGGATATTCATTTGGAAGCGGAAAGAAAAGTTGCAGAATTTAAGGGGGTTGAATCTGCATTGATTTATTCTGCGGGTTATACAGCAAATGTCGGATTGATTCCTACCCTTGTCACAGGTCCTAACGATGTCATCATTTCAGATTCTCTAAACCATGGTTCAATCATTGATGGAGTTCGTTTGACTAAAGCAGCTAGAGGCGTATATGCTCACAATGATATGGGGGAATTGGAAGCAGTACTGAAAGCACATCAGGAATCAACTCGTAAGTTGATTATTACAGATGGAGTCTTCTCAATGGATGGAGATATTGCTCCGCTAGATGAAGTAAATGCATTGGCAGAGGAATATGGTGCAATGGTCTATGTTGACGATTGTCATGGTGAAGGTGTTCTTGGGGATACAGGTGCTGGAATAGTAGATCACTTCAAGTTACAAGGGAAAGTTGATTTTGAAATAGGCTCATTCTCAAAAGCACTTGGAGTACAAGGTGGTATTGTTGCTGGAACTGAGATGACAAGGACACATGCTCTCAATCATTCACGTTCATGGCTTCTTTCTGGTTCTCAACCACCTGGTGTTGCCGCAGCACAAAAAGCAGCAGTGGAAGTATTGATGAGTGAGCCTCAACATCATGCAAAATTATGGGAGAATACTCATTATTTCCGCAAGGAATTGCAGTCACTTGGCTTTGATACTGGAGTTTCTACGACTCCAATAATTCCAGTAATGTGTGGAGAATCTAGTGTTGCAAAGGCTATGACTACTGCACTTGGTAAAGAAGGGGTAATGGCTGGAGCGATTGTTTTCCCAATGGTTGCGAGAGATAAAGCACGAATTAGAACTCAGATGTCTTCCGGCTTGTCAAGAGATGATTTGGATGAAGTGTTGCGCCTGTTTGAGAAAGTAGGCCCAACGTTGGACTTAATTTGAAATCAAGAATCATTGTGGTGAGTTATCGGCAATTCACCGATTGCAGCCCATTCGTTATAGAGTAGAGATTTCATTTCATGTTCTGCTGCAAGTCTCCAGCGTTTACGCATTGTTCTCTCAGCCACTCTTCCTTCAGGAACTGGTGTAAAATGCGGTTCTGTAGCCGCATCAGGCAGAGGTAATTGTTGCCAACTAACGCCCCATAAAATTAACCATTCAGGTGGCGCAACACCGAAATCAACCACGATTTCGGGTTTTTCAATCGCTTGCTTTACCTGTTGCATAGTCAAATCTCCTATTGACATCTTAAAAATTGCATTTGCCGTTCTGCGAACTTGGTTCCACAAAAATGCCAAACCAACGATTTCAAAACCTACAACTCTATCTTCAACAATCCATGGAGTACAGGACAATATTGTGCGCATTGGGTCCTTGCCTTCTTCTAATCGTGCGAAGTTAGAAGCATCATAAGTACCGGTGAACATATTGCAATATTCGCTAAAAACTTCACCAGGATATTTCCAGAATTCAATTCCTTCAATTCTATATCTATATACTCGATATTGAGCAATCCTCGGATTCCATCCCTCCTCAACTTGCATGACATCCAGAAATGATATTCCTTCGCACAATCTATCATCGATTGCGCGAATCATCTTTTTTGCTCCCAATGATTGCCATAGGCTCTTTTTTATGGTGACAACGCCACCATTTACTCTCACATTGACTCCTGCATCGGTACGGCTTGATAGAACTAAATTATGCTCTGTACTATTCTTATCAATCCACTTGTGGCTTTGGAATACACGGATTAATTCGCCTTGAACAGTCTTTACATCAGGTTGAATTTGGCTACCATGAAATCCACTGCCCAAGTAACCAATTCTGAAGGCGAGCCTTACAGTCTCGCCGGTCAATGTTCCACCTCAAAGTTCACGTGTCATCATTTCAACAGCTTCGTCCTTGCTGTATCCAAGACCACCAACTGCCCAAATAAGTGCCTGTTGTAGCCATGGCTGAACCATCGGATTTTTCTTACTTGGATCCATTACCTCAATCGCATCAACAATATTTCTGCTAGCATTGAATAGGATCTCATCTACTGGAATATCTTCAAGTTCCAAACGTCGTGCATAGCGCTGGAATTCTTTAATGGCTACAGGAATACGACGGCATTCAAGCGCAAATGAAGCGAAGTCACCAATATATTCCATGTTTTCCTCATCAAGTTCCATTGCTTTTTTGTACATCATCATGATTTTGCGTCCAGGGATTACATCCTCTTGCGCTTCTGAATTCTTCATGTTAGCAAATTCAGCATACATGTGGTGTAATTGTGCATTATCTGAATGACTTGACAATTTTGATTCAAGGTCTTCAATAGCGCCATCAAGATTTCCTTGATTGAACAATTCAATGGCAGTTTGTAATAATTCTTCGCTCATAATCGCATCTCCAATAATCCATGTGAAAGGCTTGAGGTTCTTCAATGACTCGCTCTAAGATGCTGGCAATTATTCATCCTTTGATTGAGTTAATGAATCCTTCAAATCAGACAATAGGCTTGAGGATGAGTGCTTTTTATGCATCTCATCAATCAATAACTTGGTCTTTTCATAATTGCGAATAGAATAGAAACAATTCTTCGGATCTGCCATTACTTTGGTGACCGTACGCTGGTATGACATCAGCCCAACAATACTTCTAATCCAAGATTTCCCAGCAGCGGTAGTTGCGGAGTCTGAATCGTTTTCAGCAGTACCCGGCATAGTTGCACCAGCGCCAATACCAATGGTTTCTTCTGCAAGACCAACGCCAGTATCAGTTAGTACTGTAATTGTTGAAAACCCTAGAAGAACACCCAATGGTTTTCTCTCTTCAATTACCTCGGAGATTCTATCGTAAAGAATTCTCCTTCTTGAGTGAGATAGCAAAAATCGGTGTTGAAGAATAACAGCATCTGAGGTGACTGCGTAGTTGAAACTCTTTTGATAATAATATGTTAATCCCCAAAACATGGATGCAAAAATCATTCCGAACCATGTGTAATTATAACTAATAAAATCAGGTAAAAATCCACCAATTGGATTATCCATAAAGATGCCAGTCACCCATTCTAGGACATCGTCTATTTGGATAATAATTGGTGCGAATGTCGCAAGTAATAGCCAAGTAGTAACCCATCCACTGGATGTGGACATATTCATCATTCTGTTAAGCCATGTGAGTATTAACATTACGAATACAAATCCGAAAGGAACAGTTTCCCCTCCACTTATCTTGATGATTGCAACAGCGAATTTTACCAACCCACTTGAATCACTATCTGAGAGCATGTCGGCTTGGCCAAACAGTAAGTGGACTCCGAGAACCATCATGCCTAATACATACATGCCAAGGAATGCAAAAGCACTCGGCTGTTTTGTCAGTAATATTTCCTCTCCCTCGATAGTTCTAAATTTAGCAGCCAAATTTTTCTGCTTAGCATCATCATTATTTTCAGAACTCGTTTTCTCGGTGTTAGCAACTTCTTCATTAAGTTCTTCATCAACTACTTCTTCAGTCATAGAAACGCCTCTAAATTGTGTTTGGTGTGCCGTTAGCCATGAACCTTTTGCTATTTTTGCTCAATTTTCAATGAAGTAGGCCCCAAGAATGTTCAGCATTTCCTCTCGCCCACTTGTATTCATTTTCAGTTCTTACTCCATTTTCATCTTTGATAATCATCTTATTCAGTTTGAGAGGATATTCATTGTATGTTAAGTGTGATTGCAAACCACCCCTTGTCGGTTGGTCAAAGGTCCAATTTGCTCTTTCTATTGCCTCTACTTGTAATTTTATTTCAGTTCTACCATTATGCATGTGAATCTCGAAAATTGGAAGAGGAGAACCTGGGTAATGTGCATGTTCGCCTTCGCATTCATTTCCTGCCATTTTTGTTACTGTGACTTTGGTAAAATTTTCACTACGCTTGTTCTTTGCATCGTGAAAGAGTCCACCTTGGCTTAGTGCAATATGTCCTAAGTCCCTTTTTTTCCAAGGACGATTATCCCTTGCGCTAACTGTAAATGATGCATGTGGAATAAACCAATCAATATACGAGCCATCATCCAAATGTAATACTCCCCAATACCATGGTACAGAGGGTGCTTGAACACACACTTTTTGGAAATATGCAGTTCCTGTGACTTGTTCCCCATCCAAAGTCCCAGATGCTTTAGTTCCATGTAGACGAAGAATATCGTACCCCATGTCAGCTGCATAAGTGGCACTTGCTCTTCTTGCAGTTGACATGGCTTGGCTCCATGGAGTTAACTTTAGTTTGAAATCGGTAGGAACATTTTCACCTCTCATTTCTTCATCGCTAACCAAATTTATCCAAAATTCACTAAGGTCAGATTTTAGGCCCATAGAAAGGTCATCATCCAATAATGGGATGACCGCTCCGCCCCCTAATCCAGTATCTTCTGAATCATTCAACGGCCATTGCGGGTGACTATCAGGCATCGAGATCATTTTACAAATTCTTTTGATAATTGGTTCATGCATTTTTTCTCCATCAAACCACCATGCGCAAACCATTCCGTCCAATGCAATCCCTCCATCGTCATCTATTCCTGGACGACCTTTTGGAGTCCAAGCGCTCCCATTTACATCTACAATAGCATTGTCTTTTGTTGACCATAGAACCATCAATTGTTTTCCACTTGGGTTTCCCTCATGGTCATCTAACATCACCAGCCACCACCACCAATCCCATGTGAGGTGATGTAATTGTGGCCTTTCTTGTAGATTCCACATACGCGATAAATCACCACTAAAAGTGGTCATGTTTTCACTCATTCAATTTCCTTCCCCTTGAAAACAGCAGAGCCTATGACCCATAGAATAATGGCTTGGAATAGCAAAACAAATGTGGAAACAGCAATTGTGGCAATCGGACTTATTCCAAGGCCAGTATCCGATGCGAATACACTAAGGGCACCTGAACCTTCAAGTTCGCTTCCCCAAAAATTACTATTGTGTCCGCCACCCCATAATCCCATCTCAATAAATAATCCCAAATTTGGCCATACTATCAAGGATGCAGCATCGATAATATTTAGAGACCAGCCAATTACAGAGAATCTTAGAATTGATGCGGAAGGTGCGTTGAAAGAGACGATTGCCATTCCTAATTCCCAGGCTGCAAATGGTAGTGCTAATACAATGCCACGTTTCCACAAAGTTCCAAGCGCACAAAACAGCATACCATAGACTAATGTTGCCATCATTGTTGCAAAGATTATTGCCATCCACATTCCAAGATCTGCGAATCTAAAAAATCCATCACTTGGTCCAGCAAATCCTGAAATTAATCCAACAATTATTCCCATTGCAATGACATATGGCCAAACAATACCCAAATATCCAACAACTCTTCCAAGGAAAATATCACGTCTCGCAATAGGTTTTGCAATCATAAAGTGCATAGTTGAGTTTTCCATCTCCTCTCTAATCAATCCAGTTGCCAAAAATAATGGCAGGAATATACCCAACAAGAACACGAATCCCATTTTTCCAATTGCTAGTAAAAAGGCGCGGTGAATTGCCTCTTTGGAGTATTTTTCTTCATCGGGATCTTCATCAACAAAGCCATCTGAATGGATGTCATTCCATTCACCTCTTATCTCTGAATAATCAAGAATAATATCGCAATTAACATTATTTCGGTTCCTATCTTTTTGGCTTTCAGTAGTATCTGAAAGTCTACAATCTCCATCGTCATCATAACCAGCAGTAGTATCACTGGTTGCTGATAAATCCCAATCAAAATCATCTTCATTTATCCATTTTTCAGGAGGGTCTGGTGCTATTGGAGGGGTAAATGTTCCGGGGTTAGAGTCTGGGTTGTCGGGGTCAGTTCCGTAAATTCGTTCTTGGCCGGTAGGGTAACCATCACCATCCCAGTCCATAGAATCTCCATCATTATCGATTGCTTCAATTTCTTGTTGCATGGAATCAACATAGAATAATACAATGATGGCGATAGCAATAAATCCAACGCCCATTACTACCCAGGTGGATAGTTTTGTGCGATATTGCCTCATTGTGAATTCTGCTACAGCTCCAAGTTTTCGGTCTAATGCTCTGAAAACATTATCCTTTTTTGGAGGGCTAATCATCAAACAAAACCTCCAGTAAGGTAATTCAATATCGATTCCAAGTCATCATCCGGATTATCTATTGAATTAACAATATGTCCGTTTTCAACAATTAGAGAAGGTAATTCTCTATGAACTTCATTGAGGTTATGAGTTTGAACTTGTAGGTTATCACTGCGTGGGAAACTAATACCATACACAGCATTATTGTTGATGATATCCTTGGCTAATTCCTTTGGATTTTCACAACCAATACTAATTGTATGAGGGATATTATCCATCTTCTCCCTAATTGCATGGAGGTTTCCGAGCGCTAGCAAACGTCCATTATGAAGAATTACAATCTGTTCGGTAATTCTTTCTATCTCATGAAGAATATGGCTACTGACCAAGACGGTACGCCCCATCTTCCCCAATTCTCTAATGACATTCATTATCGTAGTTCTCGCAAGAGGGTCACAACCTTGTAGTGGCTCATCTAATACGATTAAGTCCGGATCGTTTACCAATGCATGGGCTATTTTCACTCTCTGCCGCATTCCCTTTGAATATCGTCCAATTTGCTTATGTGCAACATCGGTTAGTCCTACAAAGTCTAGAACTCTATCTGCTTCTACCTTTGCTTCATCGCGAGTCAAACCATTTAATCGAGCAAATAATGAAACAAAACCATGCGCAGTCATCCAATCATGCATTTTTTCATGTTCAGGAACAAAGCCTATCCTCGCATAAGGTGCGGGATTCTTCCAAGGGTCGGTTCCGAATAATTTTATACTTCCACTCGAGGGTTTTAGTTTACCCATTAGCATATTGAAAAGTGTTGATTTTCCGGCACCATTCATGCCCAAAATACCGGTAACTCCACCGGATAATGCCAGTGTGATTTCTGATAATGCGTGAATTTTTCCATAGGTTTTGGAGACATTTTCAAGCAATACTACTGGAGCATTAATCTTAGGCGCCCATTGTTGAGTTTGAGCCTGACCAACTTGTTGCATATCGGGCATCATTCTCTAGTCACCTCCATTGAAGAAACACGACTGCTCAAAACATATAACGCGATTGCATTCATCGCAATTAATGATGCAAGCGACCAAGTCCAAGAATACTGATCGTAGGTTGGTTGTGTGCTGACCAATGCCTGACCAACATGAGCAAGACAATCGTAGGGAGATAGTAAGTAGAGTATTTCTCGATCAAATAAATTCTTTACAATTATTGCCAATGTTTTGGTACCCAAAATAATTGCTAATAATCCAATTCCAGGGAAAAATTTTCCCTTTGAAACACTGGATAGTGCTAGTCCAATACTCGTATAGGTAATAATCAAAAGAACACCACCCATCAAAGCGCCGAGGAATATAGGAAATGTATCAATAATCCATGCCCAGCCTCTACCAAATGCCATTATTTCTGTAAGATAATATAAAAATAAAGTGAAAATGATAATTATTGCTTGAATAATTGCAACCGAGGCATACTTCATTCCAACATAATCAAAACGATTTATCGGTCTTGAAAAATATAGTGCGGATGTTCCATGAAGGCGGTCTTCAGAAATAACTCCACCAACTAAGAGTGCAGCGACTATTGGATAATACATTACGTTTCGAGGGAAAAATCCGAGCACATGTCCATAGAGGTTATCTCGGTTAACGCCCCACATGGAATGAAAACTGGATTCACCAATGAGTGATGCGAGTAAAGTAAGCCCTGCATCTGATAGAGATGCAAAGAATACGATGACCAGGAATATTTTTGTTGGAACGCCCCATGGCCGATGACCTTTTTTGATAATTCCTAGAACATGATGGCGTAAGATTGCCCAATTTCGCATCCATCTAGGATTTAGTTCACCTCGCCAAGGTTCATAATTTTGCTGAAATATTTCTCCAGCCCCAGTTTGACCGACAGAGGCCATTTCTGAATATTCTTCATCGCCTTCACTCGACCCCCAGGCAGTTTCCATTCGTGTTTGCCCAGTAACTGGTGCTTCTGCAGTTGCCATCGGCATTGCTTCTGATTCATCAGATAATGCTGGTTGAGGAATTGGTTGTGGAATTGGTTGAGGAGTCTCAGCAATAGGCAGTTGTGGGCTAACTGGAATTGTCTGAGGTTGTGGAATTGGTTGAGGTTGTGGAATTGGTTGAGGTTGTGGAATTGGTTGAGGTTGTGTTGGAGGCATTGGGTTGGCCTGAGGAATAACATTCTCATCTTCACTCATGCAGCCCCACCACCCATATGGCCGGGGGCATCGACCTTTCTCGCATTGATTGGATGACTCAATAAATCTTCACTGGTTTTTACTTCATAGCCTAAGTTTTCCATTATCACTAAGAATAAATCTTCTAATGAAGCTTCATACTCATGCATTCTTCTAATTTGAGCACCTACTTCCGATGCGCATCGCAAAATGTCGGATGTTAAATCATCTGATTCATGGGCGATTCGCATTACTCTTCCTTCGCGACGCACCCTCATACCACGATGCTTCATCGCAGCCTCAAGTTTAGATGCACCACCCCAAACATGAATTTCAATTTCCCTATCGATTGCCTTCAAATCTTTAATACGTCCCTGTGCGGCTAATTTTCCTTTGTGCAAGAGCACAATGTCATCACAAACTCTTTCCACATCCTCCATTAGATGTGAGGCCATTAGTACGGACCGATCACCTTGTTTGACAGTATTGATTAGTGTCGTAATCATAAATTCCCGCGCAGTAGCATCTAGGCCATTACTAGGTTCATCGGCAATGATAAGTTCTGGGTCATGGATGATTGCACAAGCAAGTTTTGTCGCTTGTTTCATACCGGTTGAGAATGACTTTATTTCCCTATATCTCTGTTCGCCGAGTCCTACGTATTGCAGCGAAGCATGTGCTCTTTGCAAAGCAACAACAGGATTCATTCCAAGCAATTCACCCGAATATCTAACTTGATTAATCGCATCCATCTCAGGATTTAATGCATCGTATTCGGGCATATATCCAATTCTTGAACGAATTGCTGCTCCTTCTGTTCTAATGTCGTGTCCAAGAACAGTTCCATCGCCGGAAGTTGCTTGTATCAGACCCAATATTGTTTTCAAAAAAGTTGATTTCCCAGCACCATTGGGTCCTAATAGACCTGTAGCGCCTTTTTTGATGTCTAAATTAAGATTTTCAAGCGCCATATGAGGGCCGTAGAATTTTGATAAATTCTGGGTTTGGATGATACGCTCTTGTTCCAAACAGTTCCCCTCAATTATGTGAGGGCAAAGACGACCTTTCAATGCTCGCCCGTCAAGCGTTGATTTCGTAGCACTGATAGAATGAACTCTTCAATAGGGTTCACGTATTCCATCTCGGGTTTTTATTGCGATTCCCTTGTTGAATGTTGCAAATTCTTCTGAATTACAATTTGAGAGACCATGACCAAGCAATTCACCCTTTTGATTAACGATTAGGCATGTTCTGCCAGGGGTTAGCCAAGGGTCTGCTGCCAAAATGAATCCATGAAACACATTTCTTCCCTTGCGAACGAATGGTTCAGCATCATCATTAACAACGACCCAAGCTGGGCCTTCGCCAATGAAATTCCATGCTTGAGTATCTTCAAATCCAGATGGTATTTTGCGTCTTCGATGGCTGTGTAATTCTATTGCACCATCAGTAGTTAATGAGATTCCACCGTCTGTTAATCGCGGACTTGCAATATGTTTTCCAGAAGATGAAATCGCATTTTTGATTCTACCTTGACGATTGATTACAAAACTAGCACCCTGCATTAATTCTCTTGCGAGATTGTGTTCAACATTGAGAAGTACAGACATTTTGTCACTGACATGGCGTCTACGAACTTTGTCAGCAGCGATTTGCCTTTCTTTAGAATCAAGAGGAACTTCACTTGCAGTTTCATCTAATACAGATTTTAACACTCCTGCTTCAACGAGGAGATTCATGCATCTTGCTTGAATCCCATCCCCTTCCAAATCACAAAGAATAATTCTTCTATCTCCTAATTCAAAGCGCTCCAATTCTCTTCTAATCCATGGCAAATCTGGTTTTCTTCTCCAAATCCAATTTGGACCAGTTACATGTGAAAACGGATTTAAATCTTCCATGCTATAAGGCAATAGCCCTAGAGGTGTTAAAATCATTATTTCCATGCCCTCAGCATGATGAGTTAATCGAGTTACTAAATCGCTACAACGTTCTCGCCATGGCCCAGGTTTTCCATGAAATATGAGGATGTCATCAGAACCATTTCCTTTAGGTTCTGGCAACTTCCATCGCGAAATTAATTGTCGCCTTGCTTCGATGATATGTGGACGGAAATAAGTATCATCTCCTCCCCACGAAACTCCACCCTTTTTGGGAGATTCTTGAGAACCAACAATCCAATCCCAGGAGTTTTCCCAAGAACCTCGAGTAGTATCTCTTTCTCTTGCTGCAGCACGATCTGAGATTGCTAATTCTTCTAGATCAACCACAGACAATCCTGCTTTATTTGGGCTGGTCGTTATCCACAAAAAAGCCTCACGCAATGCTGGATGTTGATGGCTTCTTCTTTCAGCTAACTTCCAGATTGTGCCATCGCGAACTGCTTGCTTACATCTTGCTAATTCTGCGAGTGTAACCTCTAAATTATAGCGAGCCAAGATCTTAACTTGTTCATCGGAATCCAATTCTCTAACTTGCATCGGTGAAGTATATGCTATGCATGGCATGGTTACTGGCCAATCTACGAGGTTGGCCAATTTTTCAGTACCCCAAGGTGTTAGAAGTCGCCCATCCTTAGCAAATAATGCATATGCGGCTGAATCAAATAAATCAGCACCCAGTGCAATTGACATCGGGAAAAGCATAGGATGCCCACAACCAAACATATGTACAGGTCGATTCGGAGGTAAATGTGGCAATGTTGAAAGCATAATTTTAGCATAATCTTTGTACATATGTTGTTCCATCACAGGAACAATACCACCGATTGGGTGGATTGAAAAATCATACTGAGACATTTTTTGTGCGGAAAGAGTTCGTAAATCTTTGAATAATCCACCCTGTATTGGTCCATTGAGCATCGTATCTCCAGCAGTTTGAACGCTAATTGATGCCCGTGATTCAGTTTCCAAAACAGCATTTTTCACTTCTTCCTCACTCATATCGGGTCTTGTAAAAACATCTAACATTGTAGCAATATCAACGCCGATACTGTTTTGGAATTCAACAATTTCTTCAACTCCAACTTCCACATCTCCATAGATGTATGATTGGAAGGTTCCTGAATCCGTCATTATTACTCCAGGGAAATCAATCAAGGAATGAACTCCCTCTTCAATTGCTTTTTGCTTCAAATTTTCATGCTTCCAAATAATGTATGAATTGGTAATAAGTGCAGAAATACCGTATCTATCCCACATTTCACGTGGCTCAATTGTTCGGATATTCGGATTAATCACCGGCAAAAGAGCAGGAGTTTGCAAAATCCCATGCTTGGTGTGAAGCCTTCCTAATCGTGCTCTTCCATCACGATTGGTCACTTCGAAAAGTCCAACATCTTGTTCTCGGCAAGGTTCAGGATCACTGCGTCTCCCCTCTTGCCAAGCGCTCATATTTTCGGGCTGAAGTCTATCAGTCTTGAAGTCCTCGCTCATCCGATATCAAAAAATTCCCAATCGGCGAGCCAGTAATAGGGCCATTTTTTCTTCAATATGTTTGAGGTGGCCAGAAACTGTGACACGCGCAATGCCTAATGAATCAGCAACTTGCGCAGTTTTTATTTTGGAACCTTTTTCATAGAAACCCATTTCCCATGCCTTGTTGAATACTTCCAATTGCTTCTCCGTTAAATTAGTGCCCTCAATGATTGTCTTTTCATCAACAGGTCTTACTACAGAGATTTTGCAACGTTTATTCCACTTTTTAAAGCCATTAACGATGGCAGTAATTCCAGAAGGAGTTCCACGCAAAATCAAGGTGCTGCCCGAGCGTCCAATGTTTGAACCCGATACCACATAAGCATCTGAAACGGCACCGCCAATGGCAATTGTTTCGTGGTTATTGCGGACAATAACCGTATGAATTTCCTTTCCTCCAACAATTTGCATGTGAATATGTTGGTGTAATTTCAAAAAGGGAATTTCATTAATTTCTTCTAAGTCAACACCTTTTGCCATTTCAATATCAACCATTTGATGAATACAGGAGTTTTGGAAATCACGATATACAGTTCCTAGCAATGTCATTCTAGTTATTCTCGTGATTTGTTCTTTTATTTGCGTATTCATCAAAGTCGCGCCATCATACTGTAGTCGTACTTCGCGCATAGATATATCATGCAGCATTGCTATTTATTGTTGATGGTAAAATGTGGAGAATCTGAATGCTCAAACAAAGGTGACTGAACCATGAGCCAAAATAAATTCTCTTCCCAATTCATCAAATGTATCTAGTAAGTTTTTTGAAAATTGTACTCGCTGAATTTCATCATAAGTTTCTAAATCAGTTTTGATACCATCTAAAGTTCCTGGAGCAGCACCACATGAAATACAAGCACCAGTTAAATCCAAAACCAAATCAATTGCTTGCAAGTTTTCGCTATTTGTTAATACCTCTATTGAACTTACACTAATTCCTCCACCATGCCCGTCAAGTGCGGCTCTGACCTCTCCAAGTCGAGATAAAATAGCGGGAACTAATTCGGAACTATCAATCAATGTTAGAAGTGAAGTATTTCTGAGACGTTCCTCCAAAACAGGGTCGGTTGTTTCGGCAATTCGCCTTAATGCTTCTTCTTGAATAGCGACTTTTGCTTCAGCAGCATATTTCGCAACCAAGTCTTCAGCGGTCATATCTGTTCGTTATTCAACTGCCATTTCAAGGCTCGTATTCTAAATTTTTTTACACAACTGCGTATTTCTTGATTACACTTCTTGATAAGGGGGTGGCGAGAGGCGAGATTGGTGAGAGCATGTCGGAAGAGATACTCAATATTTCAAATCTCCATATTAGTGTAGAAGGAACTGAAATCATCAAGGGTTTGTCTTTGACAATTAACAAAGGTGAAGTTCATGCAATAATGGGCAGAAATGGTGCAGGAAAGTCAACCCTTGCAAATGCACTAATGGGTCATCCTGCATATTCAATCGAGAGTGGTGAAATCTCCTATAATGGGCGACCACTAGAAGAGTTGGAGGTTTTTGAGAGGGCTAGAGCAGGTATGTTCTTGTCATTCCAATATCCTTCAGTATTACCTGGTGTAAAAGTTGGTACTTTCTTGAAGAAATCTATTGAAGCAGTTCGAGGCGAGCCTGTAAAACAAAAAGAATTCCGCACACAATTGAAAGCAGCAATGCAATTATTGGATATGGATCGTTCATTTTTGTCAAGATACGTAAATGATGGATTTAGTGGCGGTGAAAAGAAACGCTTGGAGATTCTCCAACTAGTCCTTCTTCAGCCGACCCTAGCAATGCTTGATGAAACAGATTCTGGTCTTGATATAGATGCTTTGAGAATTGTTTCTAAAGGAATAAATCAAGTGGCACCGCAAGCAGGTTGCTTGGTGATAACTCACTATCAAAGACTATTAGACCATGTCAAAGCAGATTATGTTCATGTAATGATCGATGGTAAAATTGTAAAATCCGGTGGACCTGAATTAGCGCACAAACTGGAAGAGCAAGGATATGATTGGCTTGAAGCGGATGCTTAAGGTGTGATAATATGAGTGACGAAGCAAGAGATATAGTTGGAGATTATCGCTTCGGATTCCATGACGAAGATAAATCAACCATTCGGTTTGATAATGGCTTGTCTGAGCAGATAGTTAGAGATATTTCAACTCTTAAGAACGAGCCTGAATGGATGACCGATATCAGAGTCAAAGCATATCACCATTTTATTGAAAGAGATATGCCAAACTGGGGCAATCCCGAAATATTGAATAATATTGATTTTGAAGCGATAACATATTTCCTACGTTCCACCGATTCAACAGAAGATGATTGGAAAGATGTTCCAGAGGACATTCAAAATACATTTGACAAAGTTGGATTAAGGGAGGCAGAAAATACTTGGCTTGGTGGAATCACAGCGCAATATGATTCGGAAGCGGTTTATCATTCCATACGAGAAGACCTAGAATCTCAAGGTGTAATATTCCTTGATATGGATACTGGACTAAGAGAGCATCCGGAATTAGTTAAGAAATATTTCGGTAAAGTTGTCCCACATAGCGACAACAAATTCGCAGCACTGAATACCGCTGTCTGGTCGGGTGGTTCATTCCTATATATTCCAAAAGGAGTTCATGTTGAGATGCCTGTTCAGGCCTATTTCAGAATAAATGCTGAGAATATGGGTCAGTTTGAAAGAACATTAATTTTAGCTGATGAGGGTTCCAGTGTTCACTATATTGAAGGATGCACAGCCCCTTCATACTCTTCAACAGCACTTCATTCAGCAGTAGTTGAATTAATTGCAATGGATGGCGCAAAAATTAGATATTCTACTATTCAAAATTGGTCTGACAATGTGCTTAACTTGGTAACAAAGAGGGCTCACGCAATGAAAAATGCCACAGTTGAATGGATTGATTCGAATATTGGCTCAGGATTAACAATGAAATATCCAGCAATTCTTCTCAAAGGAGAAGGTTCTCATGCAGAAGTTGTTTCAGTAGCCTATGCTGGACAAAATCAACACCAAGACACAGGAGCAAAAGTTCATCATTTGGCTGCAAATACTACCTCAAATATTGTTTCAAAATCGATTAGTAAAGATGGTGGCCGTTCAACATACAGAGGATTATTACAAGTCACTCCTAAAGCGAATAACTGCCGCAGTAAGGTTGTATGTGATGCCTTAATGTTAGATCAAGACTCACGCTCCGACACATACCCTACAATGGAAATAGGCAATTCAACTGCTGACTTAGAACACGAAGCAAGCGTTAGCAAAGTTTCTGGAGACCAATTGTTCTATTTGATGAGTAGAGGGTTCAATGAGCAAGAGGCAATGGGCCTAATTGTCAATGGATTTTTTGAACCTTTCACAAGAGAGTTACCTTCAGACTATGCAGTTGAAATGAACAAGTTACTCAATATCAAAATGGAGGGTTCCATAGGTTGAGTTATGCCGACATGCCCATGCCTCCACGCGCCAAGCACTTGTGGAGATACACACCGTGGCCAAGGATACAACCTCAAGATGGTGTGCCGGTTGCTGACAAAATTGTATTCACCGTCAATGGAAATAATAACTTAGAAACAGGTGCGCCAAGAGTGGTGTTAGAATCTGATATTGCACGTGTCTTCTTAAGTGAAATCGGCGGGTCATCTCATACCTTAAACATTGAAGGAGATGTAGGTTTAGTACACATTCAAGCAAGAGCAAGCGGTCATGTTGCAGCAGGACATTTACATATTAACTGTAAAGGAAACTCAACTGTAATCCTTCATTTGACCGGAGAGGCAGATTGGAGTGGATTGTATATCAGCGGTGCAGTTGCAGATAACTGCAAACTCGCCTATGGATTCATCAATGAACTTTCAAATAATTGTAAATTATTGCATTGTGAAGACTGGTCAGTTGCGCGAGATTCAACGATGGAAATTGCAGCACTTAGCGTCGGTGGATTCCGCTGTAAGAGTGATGTTAGAACTACTTTGACCGAAACAGGCGCCTCCTTGAAACAAGCGGTAACAGTTCATGGATTGGGCGCAAGACACATTGATAATCATATTGAAATCAATCATAAAGTTGCCAATTGTAATTCAAAACTTGTAATCAATTCTGCTTGTGCAGGTTCGAGCAGATCTATTGCCACGGGACTTCTCAAAGTCGCTAAAGGTGCAAATGGAACAGATGCAGGACAGGTGTTCCGAAATTTATTGCTAAGCGATAAAGCGAGAGCAGACTCCATTCCGGAACTAGAAGTTCTTGCTGATGAAGTTAAGGCGGCGCATGGTGCTGCAAGCGCTCCGGTAAATCCAGAGCAGATTCATTACTTGATGAGCAGAGGTCTTTCTCCACAACAAGCAGAGGCCATGATAGTTGAAGGATTTTTAATCGATGCCTTTTCATGCCTAACAGATACTGATTTGAAAGATGTCTTGGCTACGAGGATGACCATTCATTTAGAATGTGAATTAAAGAGGTAAAACATGTCGTTCAAGGATGATTTCCCTATTTTGTCAAGAGAGGTTAATGGCCACCCACTCGTCTATTTGGATAATGCAGCTACAACTCAGAAACCACAGATTGTTATTGATGCAATGACTCAATATTACTCTAATTCAAATGCCAATGTTCACAGAGCGGTACACACTCTTGCAGGTGAAGCAACCGAAGGATACGAAGATTGTAGACGCTGGATAAAAAATTGGTTTAATGCTCAACGAGCAGTATTGACAAGCGGCACTACAGAAGCAATTAATTTGGTAGCGCATGGCTGGGGGAGAGCAAATCTTCAATCTGGGGACGTAATTGTTCTTACCGAAATGGAACATCATTCTGATATTGTACCATGGCAGATATTGGCAGAAGAAAGAGGCATTGAAATCAGATATGTGCCGGTTTTGGATGATTTCACATTGGATATGGAAGCATATGCTGTATCACTACAAGATGCAAAGTTGGTTTGTGTTGTCCACACATCAAATGTATTAGGTGTTAGAAATTCTGTTGTTGAAATGATTACTCTTGCACACCAAGCAGGTGCAAAAATTCTCATTGATGCTGCACAAGCAGTTCCGCATGAGAGAATAGATTTTGAGCACTTAGATGCAGATTTTATGGCCTTCAGTGCTCACAAAATGTGTGGTCCTACCGGAATAGGAGCGCTGTTGGTAAAGAATGACGCCTTTGAACAAATGCAACCATTCATGGGTGGTGGAGATATGATTGAAACCGTTTCTACTTCTGGCTCTACCTACCAAACCAATGAGCATAAATTTGAGGCAGGGACACCAAGAATCGCTGAAGCGATCGGTTGGTCAGCAGCATTTGAATGGATGTCAAAAATTGATTTGCCGGCACACCATGAGAGATTATTGGAAATTGCAAAATGGACTGCAGAGCAATTGCGGGAGATTGGATGCACTGTCTATGGGCGTCACCAAAGTGGTGATGCGGCAGTTGTCTCGTTCCTCCATCCAACAATACATAGCGAGGACTTTGCGCGATTCTTAGATGCAAAAGGTTTCGCTGTAAGAACAGGGCATCATTGCGCTCAACCACTGCTCAACCGATTGGGAATTACTGGAACGATTAGAGCTTCATTCTATCTGTATAACAGCCAACAAGAGGCTGAAGATTTGATTAAAGCAGTACGATATATTGTGGAGAGATTTGCATGAGTTATCCTGCCGCTTTACAAGAACTAATCGATGAATTTGCTGAAATCGATGACAAAATGGAAATTTTGGAGTATGTTTATGATTTAGCAGATGAGGTCGTTGATTTCCCTGTTGAAAACTGGAATGAAAAAACAAGGGTCTTAGGATGTCAGTCTGAAGCACATTTAGAGGTTGGAGTTTCTGATGAAATCGTTGAATTGCGCTCAGGTGCTGATGCAAAAATCGTACAAGGAATGATGGGAATTATTACAATTGCAATCAATGGCCGTAAAGCGCAAGATGTACTGCAATTAAAGCCAGATTTTGCACAAGAAATGGGTATTTTAAACTCATTATCACCAAGTCGCTCAAACGGATTCCGTAACATTTTTGACAAGGTAATGGCAGAGATTAGAATGAAGCAATGAGGTGAAATGATGGTTTCCAAAGAAGATGTACTGGCTCAATTAGATGAAGTGTTAGACCCTGAAATGGAAATCTCAATTGTCCAATTAGGACTTGTTTATGATGTTCGTTTTGAACAAAAAGAAGGTGTAACACATGCAGAAATAGACATGACTCTTACCAGCCCTGGCTGTCCAGTTGCACCAGAAATAATGGCTGCAGCCCACATTGCAGCAATTGCAACCGATGGAGTTGAAAGCGTTCATATCAATCTAATTTGGACACCTAGATGGGATCCAAAAATACACGCAACAGAAGATGCAAAGTTTGACATGGGTATTTGGGAATAATCACCTTTTGACAATAATTGTCAGGATATCTCCATCCTTTAACAGATGGTCTAGGCCAACTCGCTGCCAGTCGAATTTTGCACTTGGCCCCTTGACCTTACCAAATCTAAATTTGCGAACGAAATCTCTGTGTAATTTATTGCATATTTGTCTAACAGTGGAATCATCTTTTACAATAAGTGGCTCTTCCATATCGGCATCTTCACCTTGCGGTTTGAGGAATATTCTCATGAATCCAAGGTTGTCGTAAATGAAATCTTTCAGTTCTTCAAGTCCAGTTCCCTTGAATGCCGAGATATTCATTACAGGCCAACCTTGTGGTAGTGTCTCTCTTGCAGTTTGCAGTTCTTCATCGGTAGCAATATCCATTTTGTTTATCGCAACTACTGCTTTTTCATAGATTCTATTTTCAGCCAAACAGTCGACAATTTGTTCGGCGGTAGCGTTATTTCTAAGAGTGACAATCGCAGAAGTATAGCCGAATGAGCGAATAATATCACCCATTTCTACTGGGTCAAGGTGTGTTTGCTCAACAGTAGTTCGTATGTCAATCCCGCCCTTTATTGTTCTTTTAATGAATACAGGCGGCTTTGATTCATTAAGCCGTAGTCCAGCATTATGCAATTCCCTGTGAAGAACATTGAAGTGAGCATTTTGGAAAGGGTCAACAATATACAAGACCATATCTGCACTTCTAATCACATTGAGAATTTCTCTTCCTCGGCCCTTACCTTCTGCTGCACCTTTAATCAATCCTGGTAAATCTAAAATCTGAATTTTTGCACCTCGGTGTTCCATTACTCCTGGGATACAGGTTAGGGTCGTAAACGCATATCCAGCAACTTCTGAATGAGCATCGGTGACTTGTGAAATTAATGTTGACTTTCCTACGGATGGAAAACCGACCAATGCAACTGTTGCATCACCGGATTTTCTCACCTCAAAACCCTTACCCCCGCCGCTAGCCTTAGAGTGGGCATGGGCCTTTTCTTCCTTGATTTTTAGTTGGGCTATTTTGGCCTTCAGTTTCCCAATGTGGGCATTGGTAGCCTTATTTTTTTGGGTCTTGTCAATTTCAGCACGAATCAAATCAATCTGCTCTTTAATCGTCGCCATACAACACCCTCCTAAACGTGGGGGCGCGACGACCATTCTTCAATGTGATTACAACTCAAGCCCTCATTTGTCAAAATATTTTGCCTTTCGGACACTAAATATTAACAAATTCTCCGATTAACTGAAACAGAAACACAGATTGGATTAATTTATGGGGATAGAGATGGTGCTACTTTTGGTTGACATTCCATGTCTTGAAAAGACCCTATCATACACTTGGGACGACCTCTATTCAAGCCTCGAAAATGGACAACTTAGGGAGTTTCGTCCAGTCCAAGATGAGCAATTAAAATCAATATTTGCCATTGATGCTGAAGCCGAAATACTTGATTGGATGGATGAATGCAAAAAAGAGCAGTCGATTGAACCATCAAAAACAATCAAGGCAAATTTGCAGTCATTGCCAAACGGAGAAGATGGACTTCTAAAAATAATGTATTGGACCAGTCCCGGTGCATGGGAAGTTTGGGAGGCACGTTCATTCCTATATCTCGAAATGGCTCTTGGGAAACCGGTCGAGCATGTTGAAGATTTGTACACTCAATGGCTTTGGGATGAAGTTTGCCAAAAACTAAACGGATATCCGCAATCTGAATTTGCTTCCAAGGTTTGCCTTGATTGGATGGATAGACGCAAGAAATTAGGTGAGACACTAGATGAAAACTTGGATGCAAAAATTATCCCCACATACCAAGCACATGAATCGGCTAGCATGAAATTAGTTCATGCCATCACTCGCTGGCAAAGCGAGGAAAATCTTCTTGGAATACTTGGTAGAGAACATCTTGATGCCTCAAAATGGGGTCATGGAGAGTATAATTTACGTCAATATTTGCAACCTTGACAATCGTTGGGTTCAAAATGCTCCGCCGCTGCGCCCTAATTGATGACAGAGGATATTCCGCACGATGATGAAGTCGCAGATGACGAAATCCCGATTGTTTCAGAGGATGCTGAAACATACGAAGTTAGTGAAGAAGGTGAAGTTGAGGAAATCCTAGATCCATTACAAGAGGCCCTTCAACGAGCAGAAAAAGCGGAAAAAGAAATTGCTTACAAAGAAGCTGAAACTCAAAATGTTAGGAAGCGTATGCTGACAGAAAAATCTGATGCAATCAAGTATGGTGGAATGGGAATGGCTCGCCGTATGCTAACTATCATAGCCGATGTTGATAGAGCAATTTCAACAATATCAGATGATGATGAAACAGCAGTTGCACAGGGATTACGCCTGA
>ERZ1046367.582-NODE-582-length-24239-cov-6.469732_pt1 | contig 24239 bp, 20 predicted proteins | sample MGYA00383091_ERZ1046367 | MGnify/ENA primary metagenome ERZ1046367 (study PRJEB29581, sample SAMEA5548361) | metagenome | biome: marine; feature: coastal; material: water | depth 50 m | study: Short-term variability in the microbial, nano- and picoplankton... | reverse complement strand
CACAAGAATTCATACATCCACTGATCTTGATCTTCAGATTTTTATTGTAGATGTAATCCGGATAATCATCTCTTAATACCTGCTCCAATACGCCTGCTACACCGGTACTATTTGCAATTCCAAGATTACAGGTGTCTGTTCCCGGACATGCAGTTACATCATGAGTACTGTCAGCCCCCGGCTCTGCAAAACCTAGCCCGTCTAACTCGCTGTAAAGCACTTTTAGATTCGCCTCTGGAACGAACTTAATTACAAAACCTTGTCCGATAGTAAATCGAATTTCGTCGGAAGCCAAGCGCTCTACAATCTTTGCCAAGGCACGTGCTTGAGTCGTTGTAAAGTCTCCCGTAAGAAGTCTTACATTTACCGCAAAGTAGCCCTCTTGCTTTTGAGCAATCACATTACTTTTAAACCACTTATCGTATGCTTCGGCGTCAACATCTACAGCAACGGCTTCGGCTAAAGGCTCAGGTCTTTTAGTCTCTTCATAAGCCTCGTGATCTATGTGGAAGGTTTTATATTTTAAAGCTTTACGCTCTAACTCAACCAATCTTTGAAACTCTTCAACACCAATCTTTTTCACCAAGTACTTTAAGCGTGCTTTGTTTCTTCGGGCTCTTTCACCGTGTTTATCAAATACACGTACCAGTGCTTCACTATAAGGAATAATCGCATCTTCCGGAAGGAAATCGTAAACCGACTGAGCTAGGTAAGGCTGAGCACCCAAACCTCCTGCAATTACCACTTTAAATCCGCGTTGCTCTACATTATCAATAATCTTTGTTTTGGCAATAAACCCAATGTCGTGAATGAAGGTGTAAGCGCTGTCTTCTTCGTTTGATGAAAAGGCAATTTTCACCTTACGCCCCATCTCTTGAGAGATAGGGTTTCTCAAGAAGAAATCAAACATAGCGTGTGCGTACGGACTCACATCAAACGGTTCGTTTTTATCCACTCCGGCTAAAGCAGAAGCGGTAATATTTCTTACCGTATTTCCACAAGCTTCACGCAAGGTAACATCATCTTTTTCGAGCTCTGCCCACAGTTGTGGTGTTCTATCCAAACTCACGTAATGAATTTGAATATCTTGACGTGTGGTAATGTGAAGTTTTCCTGTTGAATATTCATCCGCTACGTCGGCAATTCTAAGTAACTGATTCACTTTTGTCTTTCCGTAAGGAAGCTTAATCCGGATCATTTGCACACCAGATTGACGCTGCCCATAAACCCCTCTAGCCAATCGAAGACTTCTAAACTTATCTTCGTCTAACTTCCCATCTTTAAACAGGTGGATTTTTCTTTCCAGCTCAATAATATCCTTTTCTACTATGGGATTTTCAATTTCAGTTCTAAAACTTTGCATGCTATTTGGGGGTTTAGTGTTTTTGGGTATAAAAAAAAACCTTTCGATGAGGAAAGGCTTTGTATATCAATGATTTCTTGTTTGTCATGAGCATATATCTAACCTTTCGTTTTGTGTACAACAACACGTTACATAACAGGCACAACAATTCATCATTGCGTTGTTCTGGTTAGTGTATGTATTTGAATTTTTCATGCTGTTGGTTTGTATGGGTAATTTTGAGTCTGCTTAATGAAGGTTCATCTTAGCAACAACAGCAAGTTGCCTGTGTGGATACACAAGCTGATCTAGAAAGATCATTCGATAGGGCTAAAAAAGTAACTTTGTTCATCACTTTTAGGGTCTGTAAAGAATTGTTAAAAACTTTTTGTAAATATACAACCATAATCGACTATAAAACAAACTATTTTTTGATTATTTTAAAATAAATCGCCTAACCGCACTGTAAGAGGCGCCATTTGCTTGTGGGAAATTCTTATTCACACCCCCTAAATATTAGAAACTTAACAACAAATACATATATGGAGTTAATTCAATAATATTGTTTATATTTAATAGATGATATAATTAAATTTTCGATGAACTATTTATGGGTAATACTGTTGTTTGCAAGTCCTTTGAATGCCCAATTTGCAGATGATTTTTCTGATGGCAATTTCAAAAAAAACCCACCCTGGATGGGCATAAAAGAACATTTTGAGATAGATGATAAAAACAGATTGCACTTAAATGCGCCCAGAGAAAGTGGGGCGTCCTACTTAAGTACAAAGACTGAGCTGTTAGAAAATGCCTCATGGGAAATGTCCCTGACATTAGAGTTCAATCCCTCCTCATCAAACTATGTAGACTGGTATTTAATGGCGAATGATTCGGTGTTAAAGAATTCCACAAAAGCCTATTTTGTTCGAATTGGAGGTGCTCTGGACGAGGTTTCACTTTACCGTAAAACCAACGAAGAAGAAATTAAACTTATTGATGGCTTGAATAAGCGCATTGATAGCAATCCTGTGAATCTGCGCCTAAAAGCCACACAAACCCTAGATGGGCACTGGAGTTTATGGATAGATGCATTGGAGGGAAAAGGCTGGGTTTTGGAAGGTGATGTAAGAGACTTTGAAGTTCGTGAAACGAGTTACTCAGGCGTCCATTGTGTATACACTTCCACGCGTAGTAATCGATTTTATTTTGATGATTTTATCCTTGAGGGCACACTCTTCATAGATAGCATTCCTCCGAAACTAATTGCATCTTCAATCGTAAAAGAAAATACAATCCAACTGAATTTTGATGCTGAAGATCTTAGTCTTCCCTCTTTGAGTCACTACAAATTAACCCCCCAATCAGTACGACCCAAACAAGTTCTACAAACCGGAACTAAAATAATCCTCATCTTTGAAAATGCACTTCCAAGTAACGAGCATTTTCAACTCAAAATAAGCGGTATATCAGACACTTTGGGCAATCTAATGGCAGATACACTTCTCAACTTTTACAGACAGAAACATCAACAATTCGACCTCGTCATACATGAGATCATGATGAATCCAGAGCCTACTGTTCAATTGCCAAACGTGGAATATATTGAACTCTTCAATCGTGCTAATTATGCGCTAAATATCAAAGGTTGGCAAGTAAAAACAAATAGCACGGTACGGACAATTCCGGAGGTTACTCTCGAAGCTAATGAATACCTCTTACTGATGAACCCGGAAGATTTGTATGCTTTTAACAATGCTTTAAAACGCCCTCTGAGCCCATGGGTATACTTAGGCAACACCGAAGGCTATATAGGCCTTTTGGACGAGAAAGGGGCAATCATCCACGAGGTCCAATACCATAAATCATGGATTCAAAACTCGAATAAAGAACGAGGGGGTTGGTCACTAGAAATGATTGACCCAAAGCATTACTGTGCTGGAAAAAACAATTGGGGGGCCTGTAAAAACCAAGTCGGCGGAACACCTGGATATTCAAACAGTATAGAAGAAAATAAACTCGATAGTAACCGTGTACATATTAAAGCGATTGAAGTCATTCAGCAAAATGAAATACAATTTAACTGGTCAGAAAATCTGTACGACTCGACACTTTTCAAAATCGACTACACCTACTTTCATCCCGAAATTAGTGTTCATAGCATCCACCATATGAGGAACAAAACCTTTGTTGAATTTACAGACAATTTGGAAGAAGGGAAAAGCTATTTATTTAACCCAAGTAAACTCAAAGACTGCTACAACAATGAAATAGGGCAACACGAACTAGAATTTATAAAAGGGGCCTGGCCCAAAGTAGGCTCCATTTACCTCAATGAATTATTGTTTAACCCCAAGGTAGGAGGTTATGACTATGTGGAACTTTACAACGCCTCAGAAGAATACGTGGACCTTTCCAAACTTTACCTTGGAAATTACGACAGCCTTTTTAATGACATTACAAATACAGAGCGCATCAGCTTAAGGCCCATCAACTTTCCGCCAAAGGCCTACCTTGCTTTGTGTGAAAGCAAAGATTGGATTGAATCAAATTACAAAACAAATGAGCATCTGTTTTTTCTTGAGATCGATCAGCTTCCGAACCTCCCTAATAAAAAAGGAAGTATCGCCTTGAGTAATCTGGCTTATGAAATTATCGACAAGTATTCCTACCATGAAGACAGTCATTTCTCACGATTAGAGTCTGTAAAAGGGGTTGCTCTTGAAAGGTTAAATCCTTCGTCAGAAGAATGGTTCTCGGCATCATCGACTGAAAATTACGGCACTCCCGGTAGAAAAAACTCACAATTCACTTACTCAGTGCCGAGCAAAACAAAATTAGAAATCGTACCCGACGTTTTTACCCCCAATTTGGATGGCAAAGAAGACTTCACAAACATCACATTAGTGCCAAAAAATCCGGTGAAGACAAACATCCGTATTTACAATAAAAAAGGATTAGAAGTCCGAAAAATCTGTCAATCAGAATTGATCACTCAGAAAACAAGCTGGATTTGGGATGGGTTGGACGAAGAGAGTCTCGACCTACCGATGGGCATTTATATGATTGTTGTTGAATTGTGGGCATCGAAAGGCAAGCCCGAGTATTTAAAGCACCCTGTAGTTATACATTACTAAAAAGCGACCCAAAAAAAAGAAAACAAAAAAAGGGCAAGCTACTTAAATCACAGTGCTCAACCCTCTACCCTTGCTGCGTTCCCGCCCTGGGGGAATTCGAGGGGAGCGACTTGTCTAAGACTTGCCCCGCGCAAAGATACGATTCTTTGGATTTTGGACTAAGTAATGCATAGAAATTTTATTGGAGATTACGGCCAAAAAAATCCCTTTTCCAAATTCAGAAAAGGGATTCAAATTTTAAATTTTAACTCTATACCGATAGTTCGGGATTCAACTTTTAACAGTCATCAACACTTAGCTAAATTGTGACGTATGCTTACGGATTGATCGATGATGTCTCGAACGGCATCTATGGGCACCCGTTCTTGTTCCATACTGTCTCTGTGGCGAATGGTAACGCAGTTATCGTTTGCCGTATCGTTATCAATCGTAATACAAAAAGGGGTTCCGTTTGCGTCTTGTCTTCGATAGCGACGTCCAATAGAATCTTTTTCTTCAATCACACAATTGAATTCTAATTTCAATTCATCGTATAATTTTCGAGCCAATTCAGGAAGGCCGTCCTTTTTTGTTAAAGGTAAAATAGCCGCTTTTACCGGAGCTAAAACTGGAGGTAAAGCCAACACAACTCGCGTATCGTTGTCACCTACTTTTTCCTCACGGTATGCGTTACACATGGTCAATAAGAACATTCGGTCCACACCAATAGAGGTTTCAACCACATAAGGGGTGTAACTTTCATTGATTTCAGGATCGAAATACTGAACCTTTCTACCTGAGTATTCCTGATGCGCTTTTAGATCGAAGTCGGTACGTGAATGTATTCCTTCTACCTCTTTAAACCCAAATGGGAATTGGTATTCTATATCGGCGGCAGCGTTGGCATAATGCGCCAACTTCTCGTGATCGTGAAAACGGTATTTCTCCGCTTCCACCCCTAAAGATAAATGCCATTTATGGCGTGCCTCTTTCCAATGCTCGTACCATTTCATTTCTTCACCAGGGCGAACAAAAAATTGCATTTCCATTTGCTCAAATTCACGCATGCGGAAGATAAACTGACGCGCCACAATTTCGTTACGGAACGCCTTACCAATTTGTGCAATACCAAACGGGACTTTCATTCGTGCCGTTTTCTGAACATTCAAAAAGTTCACAAAAATCCCCTGCGCCGTTTCCGGACGCAACCACAGATCACTCGAACCATCGGCAGTAGCACCCATTTTAGTTCCAAACATCAGATTAAACTGACGAACATCGGTCCAATTAGCGGTCCCGGAGATCGGGCATTTTATTTCTAACTCTTCAATCAGCGCTTTTACATCTTCCAAATCTTCTTTTTCTAAGCTTCCATTCAGACGCTTGGAAATAGCCGCCATCTTTTCCTTGTAACCCAAAACTCTTGGATTCGTTTCTAAAAACTGAGCCTCATCAAAAGCCTCACCAAAACGCTTGGCAGCCTTCTTTACTTCTTTGGCAATTTTACCTTCAATCTTTGCGATGAAATCCTCTACCAAAACGTCTGCTCTATAGCGCTTCTTGGAATCCTTGTTGTCTATCAAGGGATCATTAAATGCGTCTACGTGTCCTGAAGCTTTCCAAATCGTAGGGTGCATGAAAATTGCAGAATCGATGCCGACAATGTTTTCATTCATCTTCACCATAGATGCCCACCAATATTCCTTGATGTTTTTCTTGAGCTCTGATCCGTTTGATCCGTAGTCATAAACAGCTGCTAAACCATCGTATAATTCACTCGATTGAAAAACGTATCCGTACTCCTTAGAGTGCGCAATTACTTTCTTAAAAATGTCTTGTTGATTTGCCATAGCTGCAAAAGTAATAAATAGTATGATATGACCGAGAGGTGTTTGGCTAAGTTCATGGATTAACACCAGACCCTGATAAAACAATACCTCAGAAAGGTTCGGTCAAGACGAAAAGATTATTTTTTACGATCGATGACGTATTTTATAAGCACTTGTAAAGAGGTTTTGGCCTCGGAGTCAGGCATCTCAGAAATGATTTCTACAGCCTTTGCTTGATAAGCATACATCTTTTCCTCAGCGTATTTTAGCCCTCCACTTTGGCGAACGAAATCAATGACTTCCTTTACTTTTTTCGGATTGTTGTGATGTCTTTTGATGATATTGATGATCTGCCTACGTGTACTTTTATCACATTGCTGAAGTGCAAAAATAAGGGGCAAGGTCATCTTTTGTTCCTTAATATCGATCCCCACAGGCTTACCAATCAGTCCTTGTTTTTGGTAGTCAAAAAGGTCGTCTTTAATTTGGAAGGCAATTCCAATCGCCTCACCAAAATCCCACATCTTTTGAATTTGTTCTTCATCTTTTGTTACGGAAGAACATCCGACAGCACAACAAGCAGCAATCAATGAGGCGGTTTTCTTACGAATAATTTCATAGTAAACCTCTTCAACAATATCCAATCGTCTGGCTTTCTCAATCTGTAATAATTCTCCCTCACTCATTTCTTCAACAGCACGAGAAGTAAGTTTTAAAAGGTGAAAATCTTCATTTTTTACCGCCAGTAATAAGCCTTTGGAGAGTAAAAAGTCGCCAACCAAAACAGCAATCTTATTTTTCCATAGCGCATTGATCGAAAAAAATCCGCGACGCATATTGGCATCATCAACAACATCATCATGAACTAAGGTTGCCGTATGTAAAAGCTCGATCATTGAGGCTCCACGAAAAGTACTCTCATTCATCTCGCCACATAATTTAGCAGATAGAAAAACAAACATCGGTCGCATTTGTTTCCCCTTACGCTTTACGATGTAATTTGTGATCTTATCCAATAAAGGCGTTTTACTCGCCATCGAAGCTTTGAACTTGGACTCAAAAGAGTCCATTTCATTTTTTATTGGAGCTTTTATTTGATCGATAACCGACATGAAGGCCAAATGTAATAATAATTGTCCTTTTGACTTCGTGTAAAATAAATTATTGGTGGGCTTATGGATGAAAAAATTACGTAAATTACAGAGACCTTCCGGTAACTGTCAGGATTATCTATTATCATCCTAAGCTTTTCGACGGGTGAGTATGCCGTTCTTCGACAGGCTCAGAGTGACATGCTTTTTTGTCATTAATCATCCTGTACCTTCAATTGTCATCCTGAACTTGTCGAAGGATAAGACAACTTAATGAAAAGCAAAACTTTTGACTGCATGACTGCACGACAATTACTTTTTCTGCTAGTCCGCTTGTTTACCACAAAACAATTTTATGTGCTTTTGTCTTGACACAAAAGCACCAAAAAGTCAATACTTCATTTTCTTCTCTTGATTTGTACAAAAGGTTCATCACCACCGCAACAAGAGCCGCTCCGCCTGCCTTAGGCAGGCAGGCTTGCTTGCTTGTTGCTCCTCCATCCAACGCTATTCACCTTTTTTCAAATACTACGAGAACAAAAACAAGTCGTTCCCTTTACTTCTATTAGAATAAATCTTTTTGAAAACCCTTTTTTTAATCTTTTTCGCAGTCTAATAAAGCAATAGCTAAAAATTTTCTGAAACCCTGGAAGAAAATTAGCTATTGCTTTATGATTTTGCGGAGCAAAAAGACATCGAAAAAGTGTCATTTTTTTGGTTCGTTTTTTTGGACAAGCAAAAAAATGAACATAAGAAGCTCCGAATTTATGAGGAGATCGCCCAACCGCACTTAGCTTTTACAAGAGAAAGGATAACGGAGTTTTGTAAGCCTTGATTTTTTCGTCATTTTGCCTTGATGCAAAAGGACATAAATAGGTTTGCGAAAGCAAACAATTTATTTGCCGAAGGAAACTTTTAGGTACCGAAACGGACTAGCAGATTACTTTTTATTGGCTAACTGCCCACAAGCCGCATCGATGTCTTTACCTCGACTTCTTCGAATGTTTACCACGACCCCTCGTGCTTCAAGATAATCTCTAAAAGCGTCTACTTTCTCCTCTTTTGCTTGTTTGAACTCCCCCCCATCAATCGGGTTGTATTCGATGATGTTCACTTTACAGGGAATGTGTTTGCAAAATTCGTAGAGTTCATGTGCATCTTGTAATTCATCATTAAAATTGTCGAAGATGATGTATTCGTAAGTAACTCTCGATTGTGTTTTTTCGTAAAAATATTTTAGTGCTTTTGCCAAAACCTCCAAATTATTGGTTTCGTTGATGCCCATTATTTTATCACGCTTCTCATCATTTGCCGCGTGAAGTGATAATGCCAAATTGAATTTCACATCATCATCAGCCAGCTTTTCGATCATTTTAGCAACTCCGGCAGTAGAAACAGTAATGCGTTTCGGCGACATACCCAAGCCTTCTTCAGACGTAATTTTTTCTATAGACTCCAATACGTGATTGTAGTTCAATAAAGGCTCCCCCATCCCCATGTATACGATGTTCGAAAGCGGCTGTCCGTTTCGCTCCAGAGCCTGATCTCGAATGATTCTTACCTGGTCGTAAATTTCATCGGCATGAATGTTACGCATGCGCTTTAAGCGTCCCGTGGCACAAAACTCACAGGCCAAACTACATCCTACTTGAGAGGAAATACAGGCCGTCATTCGGGTATCTGCAGGAATTAACACCCCTTCACAAATTTGATTATCAAACAAACGAAAGGCGTTTTTTATGGTTCCATCGTTGCTGTATTGAGAGTCGTCTATTTGAACCGCATTAATGGTGAAGCCCTCCTTCAGCATTTGTCTAGTAGACAACGAAAGGTTTGTCATCTGGTCAAAATCGGTAGCCGACTTTTTCCACAACCACTCATATACTTGCTTGGCACGAAAGGCTTTTTCGCCTTTAGCCACAAAATATTCTTTGAGTTTTTCTTTCGATAAAGCTCTGATGTCCTGTTTCTCCTGCTTTTTCATCGATGCAAAGATAGGGATTCTTACCTTTGTTAAAATTTTATTGATGCGCATCATTCAGGCTTCTTATATCATCCCGCTAAATGCAGCTCCCATGGCAAACGGTTACTTGTACATGGAGGATGACGGAACCGTCATTCACATTACACAAGAAGCTCCTATTACCCATCAATTCGAAATAGAAATATACGAGGGAATTGTTTGTCCAGGCTTTGTAAATACACATTGCCACTTAGAACTTTCGCATATGAAAGGAATGATGCCTGAGGGATCGGGGCTTCCTGCATTTGTGGATCAAATTCCGAAACAAAGACAAAAAAGTACACTCGACTTGGCTCAATCAATGAAGCAAAGCGACCAAGAAATGTGTGAGGCGGGGATCGTAGCCGTTGGAGACATCTCGAATACGGAAACAACTATTCAAATAAAAAGCGAAAGTTCAATCCGTTACCATTCCTTCGTTGAACTTTTTGGTTTGAACAAAAACGAAGCGCTTCATTTATTGGCTGAGGGGAAAAAAACACTAAAAAAATTCAAAACAGCCGATTTGGCTGCATCACTCGTGCCTCACGCACCCTACTCTGTTTCACCGGATTTACTCAAAGGTATTTATGCTTACTGTGAGGGTTCCTTGCTGAGTATTCATCACCAAGAAACTCCTTCCGAAAATGAACTTTTTTTGCAAGGTCAGGGCGATTTGGCTGAAACATTCTTGAAAAAAGATCTCGATCTCAGCGCTCATTTGAACTTTGGAAAAAACGCTACAGAATTTAGCCTCATACCTTATTTGTCTAGACATCAAAAAATCCTTTTGGTCCATAATACCTATTCATCAGCCTCAGACATCGACCGTGTGATAAACCATTTCACAGATGCATACTGGTGTACTTGTCCGAAGGCGAATTGGTATATTGAGCGCCGTTTACCCGACTATAATTTATGGCGTAAAAAAGGACTGAAAATTACCTTGGGTACGGATTCCTTGGCTTCAAACGACTCCTTAAATATTTTGGAAGAGCTGAAACTGATTCAAAATAAATTCCCAAATATTCCGACCGCTGAACTGCTCTCTTGGGCTTGTAAAAATGGAGCAGATTATTTTGGATTCCACACTTTAGGAACCTTCAAAACCGGAAATAAACCCGGTGTGGTTTTAATTGAAAAGGTAGATGGTTTGCAATTAACCCCTGAATCTAAGGTTCGGGTATTGGCTCATTAACGAGACATGAGAATCTCTGCTAAGAGTAAATCTTTGGGGCTGGTTAATTTTACATTCGAGTCCTCTCCCTCACAAAGGTGTACTTTCTCACCTAGGGCCTCCACCACAGAAGCATCATCAGTAAATGTATCTCTTTCTTCTTGTTCATAGGCAGCTTGTATAAGTTCAGAAGAAAAACACTGTGGCGTTTGCACCGAATAATACTGACTACGATCAAGCGACTTGCTCGAATCATTGCTTACCCATCGGATGGATTCTGAAACGGGGCAAACCGGAATGAGCGCCCTCTTCAATTCCGTCTCTTTGTACATCTTCAAAATAAGATCTGAGCTGATGAGTGGACGTACTCCATCGTGTACAGCAATAATTGATTCTTCTGAACAATATTCCAAACCCTTTTTTACCGATTTGAACCTCGACATTCCTCCGGCAGCTATTTGATGAGGAATGTTGAACTGATGTTTCCTGCAAAGTGTTTCCCAAGTGCTGTGATGAGAAGAGGGTAAAACAACAATAAGCTCAATGGAAGCATTGGCTCTGTAAAATTTCTCCATCGTATGCATTAAAACAGGTCTGGCCGCCAACTCCATAAATTGCTTCGGAATCGAACTTTTCATTCTTTGCCCACTACCGCCTGCGACTATGATGGCATATCTCTTCATTTCTATTTCCCCGTGATTTACTGAAAAGTACGGCGTATGTTTGACTCTTCAAAATTTTACCGCTCAAAACAAAAAAAGCTAAAAGATCAAGACCTCTTAGCTTTTCTGTAAAATTCTATTTTTTCTTGATTACAAGATTAACATCGCATCTCCGTATGTAAAGAAGTTGTATTTCTCTTTAATCGCTTCTGCATAAGCCTTTTTTAGCAAATCAAAACCACAAAAAGCGGCAGCATGCATCATCAAGGTCGATTTAGGTGTGTGTAAATTTGTAATCATGCAGTTCGGAATTCTGAACTCATAGGGAGGGAAAATGAACTTGTTGGTCCAGCCTTCAAACTCATTCAAAGATCCTGAGGTAGATACCGAACTCTCTATAGCGCGCAAACTCGTAGTTCCAACAGCACAAACTCTTCGGTTCTCTTTAAGTGCTCTATTTACCGTTTTACAGGCTTCTTCTTTTATAATTACTTGCTCAGACTCCATCTTGTGCTTCGATAAATCTTCTACCTCTACCGGTCGGAATGTTCCGAGACCAACGTGAAGGGTAACTTCAGCGAAGTTTACGCCTTTAATCTCCAAACGCTTCAAAAGATGTTTACTAAAGTGCATCCCAGCAGTTGGGGCTGCTACGGCACCGTGTTCTTTGGCATAGACCGTTTGGTAACGCTCATCATCTTCTGTATCAGGATCACGATCAATGTACTTTGGAAGTGGGGTTTGACCTAATTCATCCAATTTTTCTCTAAAGGCTTCATAAGAACCATCAAACAAAAAGCGTAATGTTCGTCCTCTTGAAGTTGTATTGTCAATTACCTCAGCAACCAAAGAGCCGTCCTTACCAAAATACAGTTTGTTTCCGATACGAATTTTTCGAGCGGGATCTACCAAAACATCCCAAAGACGATTGTCTTTGTTTAACTCACGTAACAAAAACACCTCAATCCTAGCCCCTGTCTTTTCCTTATTCCCAAACATACGAGCCGGAAAAACTTTGGTGTTGTTCAAAATCATAACGTCTTGATCGTCAAAGTAATCAATAAGGTCTTTGAAGTGTTTATGTTCAATCTTACCTGTATCGCGATGAACCACCATCAATCTAGATTCGTCTCGGATTTGCGTAGGTCTTTTCGCCAACAGCTCATCCGGCAATTCATAGTTGAAGTGTGAAAGTTTCATTTTGGTAATCATAGCATCTGTATTTTTAGGCTTGCAAATATAGGAAATAAAATAAAATTTTTGCGATTTATCAAGACTTCATCAAAAGCTCAAAGTCTTGAATATCAAGTGCCTTTTTTAATTCATAGTCCCCAATTTTTGTTCGTTGTAACTTACTCAACCAAGCGCCACTTCCCATTGCCTTACCGATATCGTGGGCAAGAGAACGTATGTATGTTCCTTTACTGCATGCTACCCGAAAGCTTACGTAGGGCATTTCTATGCTCAAAAGCTCCAAATCCTGAATAGAAATTGGACGAGGTTTTAATGCAATGTCCTTCCCTTTTCTAGCGCTTTCATATAGTTTTTTTCCATCTACTTTAATCGCTGAGAAGATTGGAGGAAGTTGTTGACTATCCCCGAGAAAGGACTGTAAGGTTTGAGTAATTAAATCTGTATTGATGTGCTGAGTAGCGTAAAATCGATTTTCTGCCGACTCTCCATCATAGCTGGGCGTGGTAGCTCCCAATTTTATAGTGGCAATGTATTCTTTGTGTGCTGCCTGATATTGTTCTATTTCCTTGGTCTTTTTTCCGGTGCAAATGATCATTAAGCCCGAGGCAAGGGGGTCTAAGGTTCCGGCATGCCCCACCTTAATTTTTTTGACTTTAAGCTTGCGTTTTATCAGCCAGCGCAACTTGTTTACCACCTGAAAGCTCGTCCAGTGAAGGGGTTTGTTGATGCATAATACTTCCCCTTCTTTAAATTGAAACTCTTTTTTCATTGACTTGCAGCTGAGGTAAAACTAGGCCCCTTCAATTTCTTGGAGGGTTTCATCGAGTGCCAAAATGGTTTTGTCTAATAATTCTTTGCTGTGGGTTCGAGAAATAAACAACGTCTCAAAGGCCGAAGGGGCTAAATAAACCCCGCGCTTTAGCATGCCGTGAAAAACCTTTTTAAAGTATTCGGCATCCGCCGCACAAGCATCGTCAAAATTATAAACTTCATCCACGTCAAAATGAAAGCTAAGCATCGATCCCACACGATTGAGGCAAACCTTCAGCTGGTACTTGTCAAACACGTTCCGCATCCCTGACTCCAGATATGCAGTTTTCTCTTCCAACTCCTCAAAAATAGCCGGATGTTCATTTAATTCTTTCAATAAGGTGTAGCCACAAGACATCGCCAAAGGGTTTCCTGACAAGGTTCCTGCTTGGTAAACAGGTCCGAGAGGAGCAACCATATTCATGATGTCTTCTCGACCACCAAAAGCGCCTACCGGCAAGCCTCCACCGATAATTTTACCCATACAAACCATGTCGGGCTGAATATTGAACCGTTTATGTGCGCCGCCCTCAGACAATCGGAAACCAGTCATTACCTCATCGAATATGAGCAAAGCTCCATGCGCATCGCATAATTTTCGAAGTCCTTCTAAAAACCCTTGTTTTGGAGGAATGCACCCCATGTTCCCAGCCACAGGCTCTATGATGATGGCAGCAACCTCACCTTTATTTTTATTTAAAACCTCCTCGACGTCTGCCAAATCATTATAGCGCGCTAGTAAGGTGTCTTTCGCTGTTCCGCTTGTTACTCCGGGTGAGTTTGGAACTCCTAATGTAATCGCTCCCGAACCGGCCTTAATTAAAAAGGCGTCAGAATGTCCGTGATAGCAGCCTTCGAATTTGATGAATTTCTCTCGATGGGTAAAGGCTCGAGCCACTCGTATGGCGCTCATACAAGCTTCGGTACCGGAGTTTACCATACGTACTTTTTCAACGCCCGGCATCATCCCACAAATGAGTTCTGCAATGTCTGTTTCAAGGGCTGTAGGACCACCAAAAGAGGTCGATGCATCTGCGGCCGTTTTTAATGCCTCAAGTACAGGCGGATGACAGTGGCCGAGAATCATAGGACCCCAAGAGCCGATATAATCAACGTATTCATTACCTTCTACATCCACTAAAACAGACCCTTTGGCTTCTCGGAAGAAAACGGGCGTTCCTCCAACAGATTTGAAAGCTCGAACGGGTGAATTTACCCCACCTGGAATGTACATTTGTGCTCTTTCAAAGAGCGCCTTGCTTGTTGTCATCAAACTGATTTTAATCTTTTAATTGTATGGGCTTAAGCGCACAATAGTCTCTTTAGGATTTCAAAAGTCGCGCAATGTCTTTGGCAAAATAGCTAGCGATTAGGTCTGCACCGGCTCTTTTGAATCCAATAACAGACTCGAGCATGGCGTCTTCCAGATTTAACCAGCCTTTTTCTGCAGCCGCATGAATCATGGAGAATTCTCCCGACACCTGATAAGCCGCAACTGGAACCTTAAACTTTTCTTTCACCAAGCGAACCATATCCAAATAGGGCATCCCCGGCTTAACCATCAAAATATCGGCACCCTCTTGAATGTCTAATGCACATTCTACAAGCCCTTCTTCAGCATTTGCAGGATTCATTTGATAGGTTTTCTTGTCTCCGAAACCTGGGGCTGAATCCAAAGCATCTCGAAAAGGTCCGTAAAAACAAGACGCGTACTTCACTGAATACGACATAATACCAACGTTTGGGAAGCCCTGTTCTTCTAAAACTTCTCGTATGTATCCGATTCTTCCGTCCATCATGTCTGAGGGCGCAACAATATCGGCGCCGGATTGAGCATGTGAAAGTGCCATTTCTCCCAATAACTCGACGCTGGCATCATTCACAATTTCACCATCTTCTACCAAACCATCATGACCGTCGGAGGAGTATGGGTCTAAGGCTACATCCGTCATCACACACATCTCCGGACAGTTCTTTTTGATGGCTTTTATGCCTCGCTGCATCAAGCCTTCCGGATTCAAGGCCTCACTGCCTTTAGAATCTTTAAGTTCATCCGGAACTTTGGCAAAAAGAAGCACACTTCGAAGGCCTAAGTCGTAGCACGATTGAACCTCATCGATTAATAAATCGATGGTATATCGATAATAACCCGGCATCGAGGGAATTTCTTCTTTCGCGTTTTTCCCTTCCATGAAAAATAAGGGGACTATGAAGTCCGTAGCTTGTATGTGGTTTTCTTGCACCAAAGAGCGAACGGCATCAGACTGACGCAATCTGCGTGGTCGGGTATATGGATGTACAGTCATGCGAATGAATTTACCTACAAAAGTACGTTGAATTCCTGAATGTCTACAATTTATAATTCTGGATTTCACTAAAAGCCATTGCTTTTTGCTTGATCGCTCCGCTTTCTAGTCCTTCAATCACCAGAAGACAGGCTTTCTGAAAATCGGTCACAAGATCTTCTATGATGAAAATTCTTTTCGATGCCACAAGCTGCAAATGGTTGTTTTTGCTTTTCATTTTACGCTCCAGAACGATAAAGCCTCCGGGGCTACACATGTGGCTCATGGTACACCTGAGTTGCTTGTAAAGCCAATCATTGTCGGTAAGGTCGGCATAGGCCTTGGGGAACAGTTTATTCACCGCCAAGTGAAATCTTTTTTTGGACTGACCTTTAGCACCAAGAGGTTTCTTGTCGAGAAAACTACCCAGAGTTTCCATACCCTGACTCACCAAAAAAAAGACGGGAAAGTAAAACTGGGCCTCCAACAATTTCTGACTTTCTTCGAGTAGCCTTTGCTGAATAAATTCTTCGTTTTTCATTGAAAATAAAATAATCCCGTCGGTGAAAAGGTTTTAGCCATTGATGGCAATCACTTCCTTTACTAGAGTGGGTAGCATCTGCTTGAGCATACTTTCTATTCCCTGTTTAAGGGTGACTGTAGAAGACGGACAGCCGCTACATGCCCCTTGAAGTAGTACAGAAACTTTTCCGTCTTCAAAAGACACAAACTTGATGTTTCCGCCATCAGACTCCACAGCGGGCGCAACATATTCCTCGAGGATTTCTACGATACGTGTTTCAACCTCTCCCAGTTGCTCGGGTTCAACACCTTCAGTGATTTCTGTCGTTCCCTGAGCCTCTTGCTGTACCTCTGCTGTTTGTGATTCTTCAACAACAACTCCACCGTCAGCTAGATATTCACGAATAAATTCGCGAATTTCCATCACGATGTCGTCCCATTCCATCATGTCGTACTTGGTTAAGGACACAAAGTTCTTGGCTATAAAGACTTCTTTCACAAAGGGAAAATGAAACAATTTAACGGCTAATGGCGCATTTTTCGCCTCGTCTATATTCATGAACTCCTGACTGTCTCCGTATAGGATTGCACGGTTCACTACAAATTTCATTACCCCTGGGTTGGGTGTAGATTCAGCATAAACAGTTGTGGGTACTTTATTCTCGCTCATCTTCCTTAATTTTACACAAAATTACAAATAAGTAGAGATATGGCATTAGTGAAATCAATAAAAGGCAAAAGTCCGATTTGGGGCAAAAATTGTTTCTTGGCAGAAAACGCAACCCTCGTAGGAGATGTGGTATTGGGAAAAGATTGTAGCGTTTGGTTCAATGCCGTCATTCGAGGAGATGTACACTACATTAAAATCGGCAATCAGGTAAACATTCAAGACGGTGCGGTCATTCACGGCACCTATCAAAAACACCCAACGAATATTGGTAATAAAGTCTCTATCGGGCATAATGCACTTGTTCACGGGTGCACGATTCACGACCAGGTATTGGTGGGTATGGGGGCAACCGTTATGGATAATTGTGTGATTCACTCCAACAGCATTATCGCTGCTGGTGCCGTTGTCTTGGAAAACACAGTGGTTGAATCGGGTTGCATTTATGCTGGTGTTCCGGCAAAGAAGGTGAAAGAGTTAAATCAGGAACAAACCTCTCGGCTTATCGAGGGCATATCTAATAACTACGTTAAATACGCAAGCTGGTTGGAAGAAGAGTAAACGCCTACAACTCTATGGGAAACTCTCTTATAATTTGTTCCACCCAAGCCGCTACGCGATCGTCGGTTTGATCAAACTGATTGTCCTCATCAATGGCTAAACCCAGAAAAGTTCCTTTCTCTAATTCGGCTTTGGATTCGGTGTGCTCATACCCTTCCGTAGACCATTTTCCAACGATGGTTCCGCCATTTTTTATGACAACTTCACCAACAATTCCGACGCCGTCAATGAAATAATCGCAATAGACGTATTGGTCTCCTAAGCCAAAAAGCGCTACTTTTTTACCGGTAAAATCTACCTCCTTAAAGGCTTCAAAAAAAGTATCCCAATCACTCTGAAGTTGACCATCATGCCATGTAGAAAGGCCAAGAATGATCTGATCATACTCCGCAAAATCCTCCACTTTAGCATCGTACATGTCTATCAAATAGACCTGCTCTTTACTTATTTTACTTCGAATTTTAAGAGCTATCTCCTCGGTGTTTCCCGTGTCTGATCCATAGAACAAACCAATTTTCTTCATCGCTGATTAATTTTTTGCAAAGGTAAGCATTCTCACAATTCAACGTATAAAAACACCACTAAATGAGTTACTGCAAAGTTGGTGAACAACAAATAAATTCGGAAGTAATTGACAGGCCAATCCTATTTGTTTTGTAATTTTGCAACTGTAAAGAAGAACAAAAAAGAAAAAATATGTATCCAGAACACATGGTGGCGCCAATGCGTCAAGATTTAACTCAAGAAGGGTTTACCGAATTACGAAGCGCTGAAGAAGTTGAAAACCTTTTGGGGGCGGAATCAGGTACAGTACTTGTTGTTGTGAACTCGGTATGTGGATGTGCTGCAGGAAATGCCCGTCCGGGAGCGAAAGCTGCCGTAAAAAATGCTAAGAAACCAGATCACATCACAACGGTTTTTGCAGGGGTAGATAAAGAGGCTGTTGCCAAAGCTCGTGAATTTATGATTCCTTTCCCTCCATCGTCTCCTTGTATTGCCTTGTTTAAAGGCGGAGAAGTAGTCCACATGTTGGAAAGACATCACATTGAAGGCCGTGCTGCTGAGGCAATTGCCGCGAACCTAATGACTGCTTTTGACGAGTTTTGTTAACCCAAAAATAATGAAAAAAAAACCCTGGAAATTCCAGGGTTTTTTTTCATCTATAAATTATTCTCAAGGGGGGTGCTAGACATTAAGATCCACAAGCCACACAATCATCAGGATTTTCAATGGAGCATGCCAATTGCTCTTCTGGGGTAAACTCTTGTACCTCCTCTGTAGCAACAACCGGCTCCATTTGGGCTTTGGATTGCTTTTGTACCGTAAATTTAATCGCATCTACAGCAGACTTCGTTCTCAGGTAGTACATTCCTGTTTTAAGTCCTTGTTTCCAAGCGTAGAAATGCATCGACGTTAACTTTCCTAGGTTTGCATTTTCCACAAACAAGTTTAAAGATTGCGATTGATCGATAAACATTCCGCGCTCTCCGGCCATGTCGATGATGTCACGCATGCTCAACTCCCAAACCGTCTTGTAGAGGTCTTTGATGTTTTGCGGGATGATCTCAATATTTTGAATGGATCCGTTGGTGCGAAGGATATCGTTTTTCAACTCATCGTTCCACAAACCTAACTTTACCAAGTCTTTCAATAGGTGCTTGTTCACAATAATGAACTCTCCTGAAAGAACGCGTCGCGTATAAATGTTTGAAGTGTAAGGCTCAAAACACTCATTGTTTCCTAAAATCTGAGACGTCGATGCAGTAGGCATTGGCGCTAATAGCAAAGAGTTACGAACACCGCTTTCTTTAATTTCTTCGCGCAGTTCATCCCAGTCCCATCGACCAGAAAGTTCTTTAGCTTCCACACCCCATAGATCAAACTGGAACTGACCTTGAGAAATTGGAGACCCTTCGAAGGTCTCGTAGGCTCCGTCCACTTTAGCCAGGTCTTTGGAAGCTTTCAAAGACGCAAAGTAAATCGTCTCGAAAATGTCTTTATTGAGCTGCTTCGCCTCTGGAGAGGTAAACGGCAAACGCAATTGGATGAAGGCATCAGCCAAACCTTGCACACCGAGTCCTACCGGACGGTGGCGCATGTTTGAATTCCGTGCTTCAGGAACTGGATAATAATTGCGGTCAATCACAACGTTTAAGTTCTTGGTTACCTTATAGGTCACTTCGTACAATTTGTCGTGGTCAAATTTTCCGTTATCCACAAACATTGGCAAGGCAATGGATGCTAAGTTACATACAGCCACCTCATCTGGTGCCGTGTATTCTATAATCTCAGTACACAAGTTGGACGAACGAATGGTTCCGAGGTTCTTTTGATTTGATTTTTCATTACAGGCATCCTTATACAACATGTAAGGTGTACCGGTTTCAATTTGAGATTCAACAATTTTCTCCCAAAGTTCACGTGCCTTAATCGTCTTACGACCTTTTCCTTCCGCTTCGTACTTTTCGTAAAGCGCTCTAAATTTATCACCGTAGGCATCTGCCAAGCCCGGGCACTCGTTCGGACACATTAGCGTCCACTCACCATTGGCCTCTACTCGTTCCATGAACAAGTCAGGCGTCCACATGGCGTAGAAGAGGTCACGCGCACGCATTTCTTCTTTCCCGTGATTTTTTCTCAAGTCTAAGAAGTCAAACACATCTGCATGCCATGGCTCTAGGTATATGGCAAAAGATCCTTTTCTTTTTCCTCCACCTTGGTCTACGTAACGAGCCGTATCATTAAAGACGCGCAGCATAGGAACAATTCCGTTAGAAGTCCCATTCGTTCCGCGTATGTAAGATCCTTTGGCACGAACGTTGTGAATGCTTAATCCAATTCCACCCGCAGACTGCGATATTTTAGAACACTGCTTTAGCGTGTCATAAATCCCATCGATGCTATCGTCTTTCATGGTCAATAAGAAGCATGAAGACATTTGTGGTTTCGGCGTACCGGCATTAAATAAGGTAGGTGTTGCGTGCGTGAAATATTTCTTCGACATCATCTCGTAGGTCTCGATGGCCGCATCAATATCGTCTTTGTGAATCCCTATAGAAACACGCATCAACATGTGCTGAGGTCGTTCTGCTATTTGCCCATCCAAACGCAATAAATACGAACGCTCTAAAGTTTTGAACCCAAAATAATCATATCCGAAATCCCTGTCGTAAATGATCGTAGAATCTAACACTTCTTTATGCTCTTGAATGATTTGATATATATCATCTGCCAAAAGAGGTGCTTGTTGTTTGGTAATCGGGTTTACGTATTCGTAGAGCTCCGTCATGGTTTCCGAAAACGACTTTTTCGTTTTCTTGTGCAAGTTTGACACAGCAATACGGGCTGCTAACTGCGCATAATCCGGATGCTTAACGGTTAGCGAAGCCGATACTTCAGCGGCCAAGTTATCCAACTCAAAGGTGGTTACCCCTTCGTAGATTCCTTCAATCACCTTCATAGCAACTGCAGCAGGATCTACCAAAGCGTCTAACCCATAACAGAGTTTTTGGATTCTGGCAGTAATTTTGTCAAACTTTACAGCCTCTTGACGGCCGTCTCTTTTTAATACGAACATAGGGATAGGGAGTTAGTGGGATTTAAAAATCAGCGTCAAAGGTGAATCCTGCGTCTTCTTCTTTTCCTAAGACACCTGCTTTTTGGTATTCCGATACGCGCTTCTCGAAGAAGTTGGTCTTTCCTTGAAGCGAAATCATGTCCATGAAGTCGAATGGGTTTTCAACATTGTAGACTTTATCACACCGCAATTCAACCAATAAGCGGTCGGTAACAAACTCTAAATACTGGGTCATCAGGTCTGAGTTCATTCCAATCAGTCGAACCGGCAATGCCTCGATGATGAACTCTCGCTCAATATCTAAAGCGTCAGTAATAATCTGGGTAATTCGTTCTTTAGGCACTTTATTTATGATGTGATCGTTGTGCAGCATGCATGCAAAATCACAGTGCAGCCCCTCATCGCGAGAAATTAACTCGTTGGAGAAGGTTAATCCAGGCAAGAGGCCTCTTTTCTTCATCCAGAAGATGGAACAGAAAGAGCCTGAGAAGAAAATTCCTTCCACAGCGGCGAAAGCAATCAATCGTTCGGCAAAACTTGGCGACTCAATCCATTTTAGAGCCCAGTCCGCTTTCTTCTTAATGGCATCAAAGTTTTCAATGGCATTAAACAACTTGTCGGCCTCTGCTTTGTCTTTGATGTACGTGTCAATCAATAATGAGTAGGTTTCCGAATGGATGTTCTCCATCATGATTTGAAAGCCATAGAAAAACTTAGCCTCAGTGTACTGCACTTCAGAAAGGAAGTTTTCGGCAAGGTTTTCATTTACAATTCCGTCTGAGGCAGCAAAAAACGCAAGAACGTGTTTGATGAAGTGTCTTTCATCGTCGTTCAACTTGGTTTCCCAATCAATGATATCCTGGCTTAGGTCAATTTCCTCAGCCGTCCAAATGCTCGCTTCTTCCTCTTTGTAAAATTTCCAAATGTCATCGTGTACGATGGGAAAAAGAACAAATCGGTTTTCGTTTTCTTGTAAAATAGGTTCAACAGCTGCCATAACACATTGTATATTTTTGAACTAAATCGTTCAATTGGTTTGAAAATCAACACTTGAGAATCAAGGAATAAAAAAGCCCATTGGGATTTGAGCTACTACAAAGATTTTAATAAAAACTCTCGCATCCAATAGCGGAATTAAAATTGCTATTTGAAGTTTTCAACAAATCGTTGATATCCATCCCAAAGTGCGCATTTATAAAGAGTTGCAAAATTCTAATTAGTGTTAAAAACAAAATTAAATTAAAAAAACACGTACAAATAAAAAGTTGATATTGGGCCTATGAACGGCATGATTTCTCGTGCTTTTCCGCAGCAAACTCAAGGGCTTTATACCAATCTATTCCGTATTTTTTTTGAAGAGGCTCCTTTAAAAACTTATACACCGGAACTTTTAATTTTTGACCGCATTCACAGGCGGGTTCACAGATGTTCCACTTGTGGTAGTTTACCGCCTCAAATTCGGGATAACTTTGTACGCGAACAGGATACAATTCGCAAGAAATGGGTTTCTTAAAATCAATTTTCCCGGCTCGATTGGCTGCCTCTATGGCGCATTTTGCGGTTTTGTTTTCATCGAAAAAAACGTAAACACATTCTTTTCCTTGCACCAGAGGGGTTTCCTTTTCGCCGTCTTCGCCAAGCACCCATTTCCCTTGTTCCTCTACGCCCTTAATGCCTTTCTCAACCATGTAGGGCTTTACCTCTTCGTAGATGTTTTCAAGCACTTCTACTTCGTCATCTTCCACAGGAGCGCCACCGGTTCCCTCCACGCAACAAGCCCCTTTGCAGGCGCTCAAGTCACAGACGAACTCTTGGTCCAAGAGGTCTTCAGAAATCAGGGTGTTTTTAATAGATATCACCCTGCAAAGATACGGTTTTCGGAGGCAAAACTGCCTTAATCTGTAAGGGCTTTTTCTTGTAATTGCGCGTAAATCCTGCACGATTTGATGTGTGCACCCGAAAGGTATCCGGTACTCATTAAAAACTCTTTGGTGATTTCTCCTCCTGTAAACTTGAAGGTTGTCTTGAACACCTTCACCCAGTCTTTATGTGCCTGAGGGTGATGTTTATCCAGCCAATTTTTAAACGAGCCAAAAATTTCTTGAAGCGTTACTATTTTCTGGGCGTTGTATAGGGCAGCCTCTATCTTCAGTCTGTTGCGAATGATTCCGGGATCGTTCATCAATCTAGTAACATCTGCTTTGCTGTACAGCGCTACTTTGGCTATCTGAAAATTTGAATAAGCACGGCGAAAATTTTCTTGCTTTTTGAGTATGGTGGTCCAAGAAAGCCCTGCTTGGTTGATTTCTAACACCAGGCGGCCAAACAATTCATCATCAGAAGAAACGGGGAATCCATACTGGGTGTCGTGGTAAATTCTGTCCAAACTGTCCTCTAGCAAGGTTGCTACATACTCGCAATACGATTTGGGCTTTTCCATAAGACTGTTTAACTAAGCTTCTCTATTACATGAAGACATTCGCATTGCTGAGAAGGCTTTATTTCCAAGGCGATTCAATTATAGAATTCTCTGTCTGATGGATTGCGACCCTGTATAGGGTGTCCTTCTTGAAACTTTTCTCATCAAAATGTTAATCAAATCATTCGAAGAGAATCCTACCGAAACCTTTTCCATTTTTGAAATAATTCACAACAAGCTCATTATCTCTTGTGTCAAAAAAGGTCGTCTTGATTGTCGCACTTAGGGTCGCGCCATACCAGAGTTGTTCCTACAGCATTCCCCACAGACCTCGATGTGTCATCTGTTTTGGAATTTCCTTGTAATTGGACCCAGTTGAGCGCGCATTAAAACAAGTACCTGACACCCAAAGATAGTTTAATCAAATTGTCGGCTTCATCACCAATTCCAAACGCTTCTTGTTCATCTTTAGTTGGTTTGAAATTAAAATAATCCGCATTAGCGGCCAATGCCCAGTTAGAACCCAATGGAATATTATACGTGGCTCCTAAAACGACACCTTTACAATCTATTGTAAGTTTATATCCATCAACTTCAATTACTGTACTTACTACCGCATATTGAGGCTTAAAATCAAAACGTCCTGCTGATATCATCGGGCCCAAAGATAAATACCCAACTCCCACAGTAATCCCTGGATCATATGTAGATATGTGCCCGCTCGCCCCCCAGTTCAAGGTTGCTCCAAAAGTTTCAGTAAATCGGAATCCAAGATTAATCAGACCAAGTTCAAATCCAGCATCAATAGCATCACCAGTGTCACCGATTGGCAAACCAACACCTAAATTTAGGCCGACATAACCCTTAGAGTCTTGTGCATAAGATTGTGAGGTTAATAACGTCGCTACAAATAGAACAATTAACTTCTTCATGTTTGTTTTTCTTTGGTTAGACAACTAATCTATTGATTTTTTAGCACTAAAAAAAA
>ERZ1046367.579-NODE-579-length-24309-cov-23.249897_pt1 | contig 24309 bp, 15 predicted proteins | sample MGYA00383091_ERZ1046367 | MGnify/ENA primary metagenome ERZ1046367 (study PRJEB29581, sample SAMEA5548361) | metagenome | biome: marine; feature: coastal; material: water | depth 50 m | study: Short-term variability in the microbial, nano- and picoplankton... | reverse complement strand
TTGTCAGCAGCGTTTGGGCAGTTTTAAGTTCCAGTTTTCGATACAAACTCCTGGCGAGATAGAAAGTCAGGTCAGGGTCATCGGGAGATTCTGAGTGCAGTGTACGGAAATCCTCAAGTGCTGCATCATATTGGCCGTTTTGAAAATTCGACAAAGCGACGTCCAGCGGTGAAGTGGCGAGCGTGACTCTACTCAATATCAAGAGTATGAATAACAACGCGATGCGAATATGAAAGTGCTTCATCATAAAGACTCAATCCCTCTTAGGTAATGTTATGTTTTCGTTATCCTATCACTTGCAGGTCGTTGGTTTGAATACGGTCTCGAGAAATGTAAAGTTCAACCTACTTTGCTTTCGAGCAAAAAAAGGGTGACCAAATTGACGATTTAAACGTCGGGCAGGCTTCCTGCTTGTTGTTATCCGTCGGCGCGGCAGCTCTATCCCTCGTCACAGATAGTAAAAAAAATCGACCCGACAGGACACCTCTTTAACCTATTGATTTTTTATCGTAAAAAAGATAAAAAAAGGTTCACTAACGATTCCACCAAGACACTCTCCCAAGCATGAGAATATGCCTTAGCGCATCAACCACGATAGAAATGTACCTGCGAAATCTTCTTCAAACACGTAACATTTAGCTATGCACAGAATTTATCGGTTTTTATTTTTTCTCCCCTTCGCTTCCCTGAGTCTCTTTTCGCTCGCCGATCAGCCAATGACGGCATTAGAAAGGCAAGGAACACAGTTTCGTCTGTCTGGCGATTTTACATCTGCTAAAGTCATCGAAAACGAACTGATTAAGCGTTACCCACAGCCTGCTGGACACGTGTTCGCGTTAAACACCATTATTACCCAACTGACGTGGGACGAAACGCAGACAGCGTATGACGAAGCGTTAGTCAACCACGCTGCCACGACACTTGAATGGTGTGAACCACGCATAGATGATGAAGAACTCAGTGCAATAGCCAACTATTACTGTGGTCAGGCAAATTTTGTTCTCTCATTTCATCACGCGCTAAAAGGAAAATATTATCAAGCGGGAAAACGAGGCACCGCCAGTATTGACTACCTCGAAACCGCACTGTCGATCGATCCTTCGATGATTGACGCGAAAATGCACTTAGGCGTTGGCTACCACGTCGCCGACAACTTGCCACCCTTTATAAAAATGTTCAGTCGGTTCTTATGGTTCATTCCCACGGGTAACTCAGAGAAAAGCCTTCCTTATCTTCTCGATGTGATGAGAGACGGCGATCAGTATCAGGACGTGGCACGCTACCTCTATGGTATTTTGCTGCTCGAGGATCCTGCGCTCAGACCTGAGGCAGTTAAACAGCTAACCTGGTTGGTATCGCACTATCCCGCCAACGGGCGCTTCCAATTAAGGCTGATATCGCTCCTCCTTATCATGAACGATTTCGAGGGCACTTTGAATGCTATCTCTAATTACCTTGAGAAAGGTCATCGACCAGCAGAGCCTGAACTTAGCATCACCAAGATCTTGAAAGCCCGTGCCTATTTGGGCTTGAACGAAACAGAATTGGCCGCAAACGCCTTTAGCGAAATCAACAGTGTCTTTCTTTCGAAGAGAGACGGAATACCTGACTGGGGCGTTGCTTGGTATCTTTTAACCGATGGACAAGTAAATGATCTCGCCAACCGCCGCGATCAAGCTATCGCCGCTTATCGCCAATTGCTGTCTATGGCAAAAGAAACCTCTGTCAGCGACCCGCTGATAGAAGCGGCGCGCGCAGGCCTTTCTGAACCCTATCGGCTTCGCTCCGACCAGTAAGTAATCAGAAATGCCTTTGTCATTCCAATGAAAATGAAGCTCGTTGACCTCTAATTTTCTTTTTTTCCTTGATACTCGCACGGTCGATCACAACCGCTGAGTTGATTTCAATTACTCATCCTTTAGAAAAAAATCATTCAGTAAATTTTTATCGGCAATGCTCGATCAAACAAAGAAAACTTTTCTTACCCGTTACCTAGGCATTTAGGTCACGTCGAAGATTAAAAAAGTGTAAGGTTAGTCGGCAGTTTTGGGGATCCTTGGGTAACCCCTACGTGCCGAAATAATCAAATATTAAATGAGGAGAAACCATCAATGGATCTTGGTCTGGCAGGAGCAAAAGCCGTGATATCTGGCGGCAGTAAGGGGATTGGCTTAGCTGTAGCGAAGGCGTTACTAAAAGAGGGAGCGAGTGTTTCGATCGCCGCTCGACATCAGGCAGGCATCGATGTCGCGCTTGCAGAACTTTCTGCGCTTGGTACTGCGCATGGCGCCATATGTGATGTGTCAGATTATGACGCGACAGTTCAATGGATGAAGGAAGCCGGAGACAAAATGGGTGGTCTTGATATTGTTGTCCACAATGCAACCGGCAGTGGTCAAAGAGAGACAGGACCCGAGCCCTGGCGCAAGAATTTTGATATCGATGTGTTAGGTATGGTTGGTATGAGCGAAGGTGCGCTGCCGTTTCTCGAGAAATCCAGCCAAGCAGCGCTGGTACAGATTGCTTCGATTACCGGTATAGAGCATCACGATATGCCCATCAGCCCCAGTTATGGTGCGATGAAGGCTGCTTCGATCCGTCACATGGCGCAACTTGCCCAGCAATGGGGTCCAAAAGGCATTAGAGCCAACAGTGTGGCTCCCGGGCCAATCTACATCGAAGACGGCGCGTGGAATCAGATCAAGGATCATGCAACAGCGCTTTACGAGCGAGATCGTGACTATCACCCAGCCAAGCGCATGGGCTCTGCAGAAGAAGTTGCCAACGTTGTTGCATTTCTGGCAAGTCCCGCCGCAAGTTGGGTGAATGGCACTAACGTGAGAGTTGATGGCGCCTTTACGCGCGGTGTTGATTTCTAGCGAATCACGCCGTGGACGTGAGTGGGTTTGATGCGAATGATGACGCGATCCTGAGCCTCGAGCCACTCAGGCAGGTTTTCTGGGCGTTCGTAGCCAGAGCCAGTGATATTCTCAAAAACACGAATCGTATCCTCTTCAATATTGTCCCGCAGCACGTAGGCCTCACCTTGCACAGCAACAAAATTAAATGGTTCCTGGTTGCTTATAATGCACAGATTCACCATCGGTTGCGCCTCAATTGATCGCGCCTTGAACGCAGGCCCTGGCGTTGAGATCACTAACTCGTCTATTGCTCTCGCATACGCCACGACCGAGCTTGAAGGCCCGCGTTTGCCGTTAGTCGTGAGCACTGCCCACCGATGTTCAGATATAAACTCATCAAATTGCTTGTCTGTTGAGATCACTGCTAGTCCTGCTATTTGGCTGAATTTTATGGGGTGCTGAATTCTTGCACTGAGAAACTCACGCGACTACAGGCCAGATCTTGGTTTGACTAACAGCTTGCCCAAGTTGCCCCCGTCGAACATAAACTGCAGCGCTTCTACATACTTTTCGATGCCTTCGAGTATCTCCTCAGGCATGGTTATTGAACCTTCGCGCAACCATTGCTCAAGCTCGACGGTCGCTGGGCCAATACTTTCAGGAAAGTGAAAATATGCGAAACCCTCCATTGACGATTGTCGTTCTGCAAGGCGCAGGTACATCGATGGTCCGGTGACGTTGTCCATGTCATCGTATTGCGAAATAGCACCGCAGATAACCACTTTGGCGTGCATCGCCAGGTTGTCAAGCACAGCATCTAGTACCGCACCGCCAACATTATCAAAAAACACGTTGACGCCATCTGGCGCTAGTGACTTTAACCTGGCGTTAACATCTTCATTTTTATAATCGATGGCAGCATCAAAACCAAGCTGATCAACGAGATAAGCGGTTTTTCTGTCGCCTCCGGCAATGCCGATGACCCTGGCACCTTCCTTCTTTGCGATTTGACCGGCTATCGAACCCACGGCCCCGGCAGCTGCAGAAACAACAAATGTGTCTCCGGGTTTTGGACAAGCGACGTGACGCATACCAATCCATGCAGTAACGCCGGTTGAACCACCGAGCACGCCAAGATGAGCACTCAAGGACAACCCGGGCAAGTCGTCAACTTTTTCAAGCTGCGAAGTCGGCACTGTGGCAATCGTTTGTGCACCCAAGCCGCCTCGCACAGCCTGACCCTGCTCCCAACCATCGGCGGTTGACTCGATAACTCGTCCAATCCCACCCGCGTGGATAGTGCCGCCAAGAGGCACCTGTCGATGAAACCCTTCACCACGCAGCATGGTTCGGACGCCTGCATCAACAGAAACATATTCCACCTCAACCCGAACCTGGTCCGGTTCAAGCGGCGCCAGAGGCTCTTTGACAACATCAAAACAATCTGGTGTCGCCGATTGTTCTGGTCTTTTTTTGAAGATAACGCGCGTGTTTTCTCGTGCCATAGGGTGTCCGTATTTGAATTGCTGATTAGCCCCCTACAATGCCACAAATATTTAATGCGCACACCTCATGTGCCAGTTTTTAATCGCCTTATCGAGCTTGATTAATCGCACAAAAAAACGAACCCTGTTTTATGCGAACCAACGTTGAAGCCTTTTTGTGAAACCAAGTAAATAACACGCACGAAAGATAGTTTTGTCGATAGAAAATAACCGAGTGGCGCTAGTCGCTTAAGTCGATTAACACTTCGGTCTCACTATCATCCCCAGCCCTGGCCACAACCTTCAGCTGCCGTAGCTGATTATCCTTGTTCGATATTTCAAAAAAATAGTTGCTCAGAGCCTTCACCTTCAATTCTTCTTTTCCCGCAAAAAATCTGACTTGCTTAAAAGCTGCTGACGAACCGACTGCAGCAATGATTAAACGTGAGCTATCAGCAGGTTGTGGTTCTGCCAGACCGATGAAGCGTTTTCCCGTCTGCTTCCATGCTGAGTACAATTTCGCTTCAAACCCCTGGAACAAACGGTAACCGCGTTCGTGGACACTCGCTGGTAACACCCAGCGCATACCTGACAGCGCACCGGCGGTGAGATGTTGAACGCCATCAATCGTCATCGCACTTTTGTAATGGGTGTGGCCGGTCAGAACATAGTCGACGCCATATTTTCCAAACATGCCTAGGTCATCAACCTGCTGATCATTGTCAAACGGCCAGCGTTCATCGAAGTGAAAGGGTTCGTGATTTAACACAACAATGGTTTTGTCTGCATGGATTTTGAGTTCGTTTTCAAACCATCGCTCGATGTCCGCGGTCATCTTACCGAAGTTCCAATAATCCGGATTGTCTTCCTGAGGGTCCGCGCTGTGAGTATCAAGGGCTATGAAATGATAACCACTTCTGTCAAAACTAAAATGTGTTGGACCGAGATAGTGACGGAAGAAATATTTGCCAAACCTCGCGTCGCTCGACGTAAAGTCCTCTCGGCCGGTGCCAGCAATCTCATTGTTACCTATCGTGTTATATACCTTCATCGGCAGGTCTTGCATTAACTCACCGTAGTATCTAAACCAGCGATCTATTGCCTCTGGTGAACCTTCGTTGCTTTCAAGCACAAGGTCGCCAGTATTGATCACAAAGTCAGGCTGAAGCCCAGCAACTTCTTTTAACGCGGCGCGTATCTGTAAATCCAAGGGTTCAAAAATGCCCTGCTCGGCAGATTGTGCCTCTGCATAAGCACTATAAACTTCGCTTGCAGACATACCATCCAGTTCGCCAGTGTAGCCATTGGCTATGAGCGCGGCCTTTAATTTGTCGGCAACGTTATCGCCATAGTTTTTTTCGAGCAGGCTTATTGTTATCCAAGGAACAAGAAAATCTGGGATAAACCAAGGCACAGACGGGGATGAAAACTCTATAAAATCTGATTTTCGATCGTAGACGTGCGTATCTGACATCTGGATAAAAAAGGTGCTTTGCGGGTAATTCGTTGGCTGATCAACCTCAAAGTCGACAACGGTCTCACTGCGAGTTTTGAACCAAACTTCCGGGTCCACATGCGCTGTGCGGGTAAGATAGACAAAAGCGCCATGATCTGGCAGAACATAACGCCCCTGCTCATCCGTGATCGTAATATCTCTGCCATTGCTCACAGCAACCTGCGGGATACCAGTCCCTGAACCGGCATAAAACACCTTTCCTGTCACATCACTGATTGCTGAGAGAGAAAAGCACAGACCGAAACAGAATAAGATAAAGTTGCTTTTTAGCATTAAGCACGACCCGTCAACAATTGTGACCTAACCCACAACGAGGCGATAGTAGTTGTAAAGATTCAGACCCATCACTTTCTCAAGCGCGTCTTCTGAGAGTCCGCGTCGTTTCAAACCATCCCAAATTGTTTCCATTCGGCGCGGGCCATTCAATTCTTCAAAATAGAGTGGACCATCACCAACCTTCATGGCGGACCCCTCTTCTTTATTGAGCTCCTCAAGATACGCTTTACTCTGTACCAACCTGCGATGGTCTCTATCGCTGCCGATACAAACATGGTCCACGCCACATACATTAATCGCATGCAGAATATGATCGAAATAGACCTCAAGCGCATTGTCTACTTTCTCTGTCATAAAGGGGCGCATCTGAGTCACGCCGAACAAACCACCCTGCTCGGCAAGCGCTTTTAAATTTCTGTCCGAAATGTTTCGTTCGTGCTTAAACAACTCAAGACAGCATGCGTGTGAAATGTGCACCGGTATTTTAGAGGCGGCTATCGAATCAGCGATCGTGCTGTCGTTCGAATGGGACAAGTCTACAATCATGCCCACCGAATTCATTTTCTCGATTAGCGCATGGCCAAACCGCGTCAACCCGGAACCGTTAGGTTCCTGACAACCAGATCCTGCCCAATTTTGGCTATTATAGGTAATCTGACTGGCGCGAAGACCTAGCTGATAGAACACATCGACATTGTCCAGGTCTCGCATAAAGTGCGTTGAGTTCTGCGTAAGATAGAACACAGCCATTTTGTTTTTGGACCGAGCAAGGTCTATGTCCGCGACTTCTCTCGCTGGCATGTAGTATTGTGGTTTTGATGCCAGTAACCGGTTGTAAGCAAGAATCCCCTGAATAGTGTGATCATAGGCAGCTTGCCCCTGAACTTTGGGATCACAGAGCGTGATCGCAATCGCACGCATTCCTGCATCTAGCATTTCCTGAATTAAGTCATCGGTATAAACATCCCGCAACTCACCCATTGCGTCAAAAATCAGCGCATCACGGGCTCGACTCCAAGGTTGTCCAAGTAGCTCAGCATGCACGAGTGACGGTGCCAAGCTAAGCAGCGGCAAACTACCCAACGTTTTTAGCATATCGCGTCTTAACATATTTGACCCTCCTGATTTGTAGCTCAGCCGGATGTTGAGACTCACCCTATTAAGAACCGAACCTATAACGAAGTTTTACGATAAATGCGTCGGCAGTGGGGTCCTCCCAGCCTGCCTGAAAGATATCTGAAAATGAGTTGTCTTGAAGTCCAAGTCCTTTATCTGCACCGCGAATATAGACAATAAACAGGTCAGAGAGCGGCGCAATTTCCCAACGATAGCGCAACTGAAAAGTCATCTGGGACTTACCAAAGCTGTCTGAGGGTCCGGCAGGCTTCGCAACTTTAACCAAGGCACCCGGTGACGACGGAATCTCCCAAAACTCATCCTCCGCTGCTTTGATACCCACCCACTGCAGCGTGGCTTTCAACTGTTGCTTTGCCGAGAAAAAATAGTCCATGTTCAGCGAAGGCACCCACTGCTGAGCCTTGAAGGTCGTCATGTTGCGTGCTTCCTGATGGATCAACCAGCCGTCTCTATCTGCCCAAAAATATCGAAGACGAAAAGAGAAGCGATCATTAGGTCGCCAGGTCAGTCCTCCACCTACACTGATATGACGGCCACCGAGCATTTCTTCACGCCAACCGATGCCGGACCCGAAACTCCACTTGTTGGTATTGGGTGATGAAAACCTGATGGCGACATCGCGGCGCAAAGCCGTTCTATAGGTGCCGTTACCAAAGCTGTTGAGATCATCAAAGGCTTTGGGAAAGAAACCGACCCTAAGAAGAACGTTGGATAAATTATTAAGTGTCAGACTATCTGACAAAAAGACAGCGGCGCCTGTAAACAGGCCGTCGTTATTTTCCTGTACATAACCACGAAGATCGAACTGGTTACTTTTTGCCCAGCCTAAACCCGAAGAAGTTCTAATATGTGATGATCGAATGCGAAAACTGTCATTACGCTCCAGAAAACCGAGATCATTGATATCAAGATCTCGGTCGAAATACTCTATGCCTACTCGTTGCACAACGCCTTTTTTGATCGCGAATTCACCATCGATAAATCCACCATAGCCACGTGATTGACCATCGATATCCGAGGTCATGACCTGGGCATCCAGCTGGATTTTTCCATCCGATGTCAAATAATGCCCATCTAAACCTGTCACCAACGCATCGCCGCTTTCATGCAGAACCGCGGTCGAGAGGATGCCAAAAGCTCTATATGCACCGGCTTTACTATCTTCATAAATCAGACGCGCGACACCGTAGTCACTGCCTGTCTGGGTAAACTTAACTGGCGTGCCCGCTTTGGTACCACGGATGTCCACGTCTTCTTCGAAGGCACTAAACAAACCATAACGCAGACGGCCTGTTTGCCCCGTCACCTTGAGCGCACCCATTAGGTCGACTGGCAGATCCAGTTCACGGTCGGTGATATCTTCATCCGCGGCAAGAGACAGACTTCTCGGCTTACCACCAATCCTTCTTGTGTTCACCATCGTGTATGGCGCACCGCGATTACCGACCCCGCTACTCCGCGTGTCCGCCCTAGGGGACGCAACAAAAACCTCTTGCCCTTCGACAAAAAACAGCCGCTTTTCCGGAAAGAAAGTTTCCGTAGCACTGAGATTGATTACAACATCATCAGACTCAACAGACCCAAAGTCAGGGTTGACGGTGCCTGAAAGCTGCAGATTGCTGGACGGGCGCCAGAAGAAGTCAGTGCCCACCCGATATCGGGTTTCGTGATCAACTCTGTTTCGACTTATCGCTGAAAACGGGAAGAATGCATACTGCTTTTTAGGGCTGACCCCACGTACCTCGATGGGCTGCAGCACCGATAGAAACTTGGATTCCGAGGGCAGCAGACCTGGCCAGCTCCAGCGCTCGTCTAAGTAGCCGACCTGACGAGACATATAGAATCCCAGTTTTCTGACCGCTTGTTGGTCCTGCCCGCCGGCTGGCATCGATACGGTGCCCCAGGGCACAAAAAACTCTGCGGTCCACCCAGTATCAGTTTGTTGGCTGGCACCATACCATGCACCATCCCAGTCACTAGAGAATTTGCTTTCAGGTAACACCGTGCCATCCTGTAGCGAATCCCCCAGACTGACGCTAAACCAATAGCCGTAACGCCCCTCCCCAGAGGTATCCAGTGTGACGCTGACAGTATCACGGGTAATATCACGCTGGTCGCGACCGGAAAGTCGTTTCATTAGCGTTTCTTTCGATTGCTTTAAGTCTACCCCGACATAAAACCCCTGATCAGAATAGGCAAGTCTGACCAGCGTGGCATGAGGCACTTCACCGAGGGTTTCCGGCGTGGTAACGATAAACTCGTCGTAAGCGGGCAAAGACTGCCACAGGGGCTCATCAAGATGACCGTCAACTTTAATGTCGGTTTCAAGATCAAGTTTTTTAATAGAGAGCGTTTCGCCGTTTTTAATATCGACGAGAAGATTTGAGCTTCCAAATGTGGGGATCGCACTGCAAAGAAACAGCGCGGCCACTGACAAAATCAGACAATATCTATTCAAATGATCCCCCTACCAACCTACACTTATATCGTAGATCGATAGGAAGAAACAAGTTTCTAGAGAGGGTCGACCGTAATATCAAGCACACTGATGGTAGATACATTGCCGTTAATATCGGACACGCGATAAAAAACAGTCGCCATCGAATCACTCGTATCTAACGAAACAGAAATTTCGCCAGTAACAGTATCTACTGTTGCAACCCCGTCACGCGGTTGGACCACTATTTCAACACTAGCAAGGTCAAGCGCACTGTCGCCTACAATGTCGTTTGACAATACATCGAAGCGCCTTGTTTCACCATTAACGATTGATCCACTGTCAGCCACGGTGATGGGTGCTTGCCTATCATACGGCGTGAAATTAAAGACCGTTGGAAAGTAACCTACAGTATTTATGACGGTTTCGTCGCAATCCTGACTCGATGTCGGTGGGACGCCGCAGTCATTGTTACCATTGGCAACAAGCACTGCAATCTCGCCATTCGTTCGTTCCTCAAACAAAGTATGCGTTCTCACAAAAGACACATCCGCGAATATTAAGCTATCACAATGAGACACTGACGGCTGCAGACTACCCTGATAGCGGGCATCTCGATTTCTGGTTCTATACCAGACCATGTCTCCGTCAATCACTTCAGCGCAGATACCAAATGAGCTATTAGACCAACCCACTGTCTGACCTGTGACTCGATCAATATCCTGAAGTTCAAGAACACCGGTATTGTCTTTGTTAATGATATAGCGAGACTCAGAAGTGACGACGGTACCGTCTTCGAGTTTCTCCGAGCCAATCGTCGAGTAGATACCCGCGAGACCGCCTTCGACAAAGCCGGGCGTCCCCTGTTTGGTAAACGATAGATCTGAACGCGCGCGCACATCTCCACCAGCATACTGGTATAACAGCGCGACTAAATCCCCTGAATCTTTCGCTTCAAGCTTGAAATAGCTAGCAACATCTCCGCCATCAAATTCGACTTGTAGGTGTCCGTCAACCGCGACACTCCATACGAAGGATTCCGCCTTGAATCTCGCCGTACCGGTACCGTCTGCAGCGAAAACAAGCTCATCGCTCTGCAGCGCCGGCGCATCTCTAATCGTTGTCACGGCTAAAGACACGTCAGTCGGCAAGCTCAAGGACACGCCTCCGAGGGACGCATAAGGTACTTGATCTACCGGATCATAGATGACACTCTTTTGATTATTACTTGAAAAAACTGGGCTCAAGGGAACGCCGTTTGTCACATCGAACCTTTCCTCTTTGCTAGACACATTCACATCTACAGAATCTTTACCCTCTTCGTCGAGGTTAAACAACAATTGGGCACCCGTATCAAATTCAGTCACCCTCACTTCTTCTTCGCCGGTGATCCCATCAACATCTTCGAAAATTGTGTACGACCTACTTTCTGCTCCGCCGCCATTATTGCCGGTGAAATCCAGAACCACCGAGCCTGTGCTTTCGGTCCAGTCCAATAAGTAACTTCCAGAACTTTGATTGATAAAACCGGTGCCGTCCTCGTTCAAACTAACAATTACCCCGTCAACAGAAACATCAATACCAAATTGGATAGGTACATCGATATCCTCTGCAGCAAAGAAAGTCATGGGGATTGCTGCTGGCAGTGTTACGTTGACAGAATCAAAGTCAACATTGCCGTCCTCGTCCTCAATCTGAAGTTGAAACTCTAAAATGGTTTCGGAAAGCGGGAAACCACTCGCTTCAAAAGTTGGCGTTGCACTATTGGGGTCCGTCAAAAACTGAGTCGGGCCGGACAACTGAACCCATGAGTAGGTCAATGGACCCAAGGCGCTACTGTCAGTACCATCAAGCACCACAAGCTCACCTGAGCGAGCTAACACATCGGCGCCAGCATCAGAAACAGCATCAACACTGATGATCACCGGTGCATAAGATGACTGCGATCCAGCCCCACTGGTGCCTGAGACCCGATAGAAAAACACATCATCACCGGGGAAGTCTTCACCCGGCGTATACGTAATCAACCCTGAATTGCCATCGACCGTAACCGAACCGAATTGCGGTTGGGTTTCAATCACCACGGTTGTTGAATCAATAGGGCTATCTCCCGGCACATCATTCGCCAGTACATCTATGTCAAAGCTGCTGATCAAATCCGGCGCGGCAGCCTGATCTGCGATGGCATAAACGGGCGTAGATGCTAGAGCAACTCTATTGCTGATCGAAAGATAAATATCTCTGAATTCTGTTACCGAACAGTCAGAGGGTGAACCCTGATTGCCAAGACACACCGACTCTTCCTCTGAAAAATGACTGCGGTAAGTGTTTTCTTCAATTTGGTAAACAGACAAGACATTGCGAATAAATGGCGTGAACTGATCCAAGGATGCCAGACAGTCTTCAGCGCCGGTGTTAATACCATCTGAAAAGGTGGTAATCACCGTCAACTGGTCGCCTGACGCCTCCCAACATAAACCAAAAGGCGAATAAACAGGATTACGGCGCCCTGACACCGGGTCGATAGTGGTTCTTTCCAACTGCGCTGTGCCATTTGGGTACAGTCGAATTACTTCATTCTGTTCAACGATGGAGCCATCGTCAAGATCAAAGGTTTCCTGCACAGTGTAGATGCCCGCTACGTTTTCGATCGTCAAATCAACACTCTGCTGTTCAACAGAGAGGAAACCATCACTAATCACATCGCCATTGAGCTTCGTGTAAATCACACCAATCGCATCACCATCAGGTAATGAATTGAAGTTAAAGTAGTCCGCAATTTCTCCGTCTGCAAAAACGAGCCTTAGGTGCCCATCGGACTGGATCGTCCACTCAAAAGTCTGGTTCTTAAACTGGGCAAAGCCTGTACCATCAGGCTCAAAAGACACTCTGTCATCATAGAGCTCATCATCAAACAGAGAGGGAGTGCCGGTTCGGGCCGCTGTGGGTAGGATCCTTGGCGCCAAAGGTGCTGTAAATGGGATATGCACTGATGCATCGTAGACGGCAACATCTTCTGTGTCGGTCACAGACTCATCGGGGAGCTGCGTATCAGCAAGCACATCAAATCGTTCAATTACACCCGATATGGTCGCCGTTACACGTTCACTGCCGTCGCTACTGTCTAGCAGAGCAAACTCAATTGAATTGAGTTTCTCTGTCACTTGAACTTCTATCATTGAGTCTCCCTGACCGAAGGATCCTCCGATAGTTCCGCCAAAGTCAGACCCCACACCCATACCGTTTGCATTGCCGAAGTCAGTATATTGGTCTTCTATCAGCCCCCCGATACCAGAGAAATCGATAAAGATAGAACCGGTACTTGTTTCACTCCAGTCAAACGCTCCTACCCCTTGGCCGCCAAAAAATAGACCCGTACCGTCAGTATTGAAGTCAAGTTTTGCGCCGCCATCTACCGGGTTACCATTTTTTATAAATTGACCACTGTCTGATATGACAAACAATGATGAACTGAAGGTTGAATTGATTGTGACATCGACGGTATCCGTCGACGTGGTACCAACGCTATCCGTCACTGTGAGTTCAAATCGGTGAGTAACCCCGGCAAACAAGCCCGCTTCTACGACAAAAGACGGCGTTGCTGTATCAGCCCCGGTGAGCGTCACAGCCGGTGATGCTGAGATCTTCTCCCAACTGAAAGACAATGCGAGACCTTCAGGGTCCGCACTCTCAACACCTGACAATGTCACCGTATCTCCATCAGACGCTGTTTGGTCTGCACCGGCATTCGCCGTGGGCGCTTCATTAGCAATGATATCGACGTCAATGGTATCGGTTGACGTAGAGCCAGCGCTGTCAGTTACCGTTAGCTGAAAGGTGTGAGTAAGACCAACTAATGTCACAGTTTCTACGACAAATGAGGGCGTTTCTGTATTTGCTCCGATAAGAGTCACCGTTGGTGTTTCTGATATTTGCACCCAACTAAAGGACAGAGCAAGATTTTCAGGGTCGACGCTTTGCGAACCAGATAATGTGACAGAATCATCCGTGTTGGCGGTTTGGTCTGCGCCAGCATTCGCCGTTGGCGGTGCGTTTGCATTGATGACGACATCAACGGTATCGGTGGACGTAAGGCCAACGTCATCTGTCACGGTCAATCTGAACCTGTGCGTTAAAGCCGTCACCGAATTGGTTTCGACGGCAAAAGATGGCGTCTCCGTGTCAGCCCCGGTCAGAGTGACAGTTGGCGATGCTGATATCTGCTCCCAATTAAAAGCAAGCGTGCTACCTTCCGGGTCGGCACTCTGCGCGCCCGAGAGTGTGACAACCGTGCCGTCTGTTGCGGTTTGGTCTACGCCAGCATTCGCTGCGGGCGGCGCGTTAGAGAGACTGTCGCCGCTTGGCTGGGGGAGTGTGGTTGATGAAAACGCATCAAAGTTATTGTTCCTAAACCTCGCCAGTTCCTGGTTAAAATCGACACCGCTCGGCAGTGGAAGCGAACCCCCTCCTGCTTGCTCAATGACGATTGGGTCGCCGAAATATTGTCCATCCAAATTGCCATCGCTCAAATCTTCTGCAACCGCTTGTATTATGTCGAACGTGGGTGTGGCTTCACCTAACTGCAAGCTAATGTTGTTCAGCGCGTTTGCAAAACCACCCAGGAGCAGCGCGTATTGCATCTGTGCAGCAGTTGCTTCGGTGGCAGGGTTAACAGGATTTGCCGGTATCGTGCTCAACACATCAATTCCGAGTTCTTCATCAATCAACGATTGAATGATGCCAAACTTTTCGCTAAAGCCCCCTGTCTCTGCAGCTTCGTTCTGCGCTCGCCTAACCAGTATATCGGTAAACGGCGTGATCGCCGCAGTCGAACTGTCAGCGCGAATCAACGACATAAAACCTTCGTCTGTGCCGAGGGTAATTCTTCGTTTTAATGCCAGATCCGGTTCCTGATCCGACTCATCAATGAACACGCCACCACTGGTTTTTAGTAGCAAATCAGCCTGTGATTCCACCGAGAGGGAAAAGGCGCCGTTATCGTCCGTCTGACCGGTAGCAACAGCACTGCTTAATGGATTTCCGAAACTATCGATTTCAAAAAGCGACACATCTGCACCGGCTATGGGGCTTTTAGAAGCTAAACCTGTGACCGTTTTGCTGCCATTCGTTGTGGTTGGCACCGGGACAGATGCACTGCTACCCACTAATGCTTGCTGGCTAGATTCGCCGCCACTGCCACCGCCACAGGCTGTTAAAAACAAGACGAGCGAGAACGCAGCAGACGACTTCATCTTATTCAAATTTGTCGGCATTTTAATGTTCATTTACTTTTACCCTACCTCAATCTTTATTAGGCGCTTTACTGTGAAGTATTCACCGCCGAGCCTGCAGATGTGGTATTGAATACTGCCGCTCCGCTGACTGTTCTGCTGCTGTTAGTGAGCTGATAACTCAGACCTGCCGCACCAGGTACACCCGATGCCGAATCACTAAATACACCACCAAAGGAACCAGAGGCACCTGAACTGCCATTCACGGTGACTGTGCTATATAAACCATTGAACAGATTTGAGGTAATCGCGCCGCTACCAGAAGCTGTCCAAACCTCACCCGCGATACCCAGCTGCACATCGCTTTCAACTATTGAATTCGTGAAATCCGCTAAAAGGCTTGCGGAACCCAATACACCTCTATTGCCAAGGTCATCGGTTGGATCCGTGTTGCCTACCAAGACGTACTCAGCCGAACCGGTAATGACTCGATCGGGATTTGTGCTTAACGGCGCAATGACCCAGTGCAAACTGGACTCAGTCAAATCAATATCACTTGTGGTGGTATCGGAATCGAGTGTCCCTGTACCTGCGGTCCATCGTCCCCATCGCAGAGAACCTGTTGGGTCGAACCCTGTGTTGGTAATCGAAGCGGAACCCACATCATAGATAACTGTGGCGTCAGATGAGTCAACGTCTGAAAACCTAGCCAAATTATTATCTTCATCAAATGCCACCTGATCGAAGTCAGTATTTATGCCGCTCGCGACGCCCCCAACACTCAGCGCCAACCCAGCTGTACGGGTAACGACATTCTGCCCGTCAGTAATATCTACCACTTGACCGCCCGCACCTTCAGCGACGATTTCTCGCTCAGGCTCTTCAGGGGCTGTGGTCGTATTAGCGGTTACGGACCCCGTTGCAGGCGCCGCAGGCACGGGCGGCGTTCCACCGCCAAATTCTGAAGCGACTTCCTCGTATCCTGCGCCAGCGCTGCCATCAACTTGCCCACCATCATCCGAACCAGATTGATCCGCGCCACCTTCACCTGAAGCATTACTGTCGGCGCCAGCGTCAGCGTCGCTCTGATCCGGGCTACCTTCCTCGGTGCTACCTCCTTCGGTGCTACCTTCTTCGGCACTGCCTTCGTCAGCACTACCTTCGTCGTCAGATCCGCTATCCTCGGCGTCGCTGTCATCGGATTTGTCTTCGTCAGAATCAGACTCACCATCGGCATCACCGTCTTCTGCATCTCCGTCATCCGAACCTTCTTCGTCGTCATCGGAAGCTTCCAGAGAAATCGAGCCTTCCTCTTGCAGACTGGCTGGAGGTGACAGGAGTCGTTGCGGGGGCGTGTTAAAGTTTTCCGCGAAGCCGTAGGCATTCTTTGGAATATCAAGCTCTCCCGCGCTATTGGTCAAAGTGGCTGCACCTTCGGAAACACCCACATAAAGTCCATCATCACCCGAGCCACAATCTCCTGCACAAAGCCGTGTGGAGTAGTTGGTGCCGCGGACACCAATGATAGCTGCTGGCGTAGTTACCTGGTAAACGCTTGGATCTTGTTGCGCTATTCGACCCGTTAAGGTTCTAAATCCGCCTTTCTGCAACTTAAAACTGGCCTTCAGAGTGATGCCTGCACCCACTGCCGGCGCGGTTGCCGTTGCAGGCATCTCAAGCGCTTCAATTTCAAAGCTAGAATTGGGTCTGATGGCAATTTTTGTACCGTCGTCTAATAGCAACTGAACATAACCCTTGGGACCCGTCACAATCACATCGCCTTCGTCAACCGTCGCACCTTGGCGAAGTAGTCTGGCATTTACCGAATCGACCGTGACGTTGCCGTACTTAAACAGGACTCTTCCGACGCTAGCTTGTGCCGCGCTCGAAAGCGGCCCGGCTATCAAGAGCAGGGCCAAGATACCGGCGGTCGTTAATTTAGCTAATTTCATGATATTTTTTATGCTCATATCCGCCCCCTAATCCAGCACTTTACGCAGCGTCACGCCGACTTCTAACCGATCAAACTCGTATAGGCTTACCGTTGAATTTTTCACACTATAATTAAGGTTTAGCGTCGTGACCCATCCCTTTGAAGGGAACTGAGACCAAGCGCTTCCGAGGGTTATCGCATAGAGATCATCTTCTCTGTCCAGACCAAAAAATTGAGTGTCGTACTCTGTTTTTGTTGCACTGGCATCAAAGAAGATGACGCTGCCACCTTTTCTATACCAGTTATTAGTAAATCGGACACCATAACCGTCGGCAGAAAATTGCTCCCCAGCATCAACGGCATCATCAGTATTCCCTGTTAAAGAAATGCTCATCTGCGCACTCTTAAAGTCTTGGCTCAGACTCAATCCATAAAGCACCTGATCTACATCCCGAATCTCTAGCGCTGGCTCTTCGAACCGGATAGCCCCGCCACGAACGAAGCCTGTCATAGTCCACGAATCACTCAGCTCTCGCGCATAGGTGCCCATCACACCGATATCTCGCTTGTTGTATTCACCATCCAGCGCGCTGAAGAGCGTGTTAGCTGCGATAGAGGCAGCGCTTTCACCTGACTTCCAGCTCCAGGCAGCACCCAGATCAATGTTCGAAGCATCGACAAAATGCGTAGAAGGGTTAGCTCGGTGATCAACCCGAGCATTGAAGAGAACCTGAGAGGAAGGAGAGATCGGATTGTTCCACAAACCACCCAGCGTTACTTTAGCAAAGGCTGATGATTGCTCGAGGTTTGTTGGATTGAGGACAAAATTGAGGAATATGTTTTCATCTGTCGACGCAGGTGCGTTGCTATCGTAGCCGCCGCCCAACTCGATATAGTACTGAGCGCTTGCCTGATATTCTCGAGACTTGATTTCAATCGCCGCCATATAGTCGCTGACGGTTTGAGCAACGTTAGGGGGTGGATTTTCACTTTGGACTCTCGCGAACTCGATCCGCGCTAGCTCATTATCACCAACATCGTAGTAGGCTCTTGCCAACTCCAGACGTGCGCCGGAGAAGTCAGGTTGACGAGCGACAAGACGCTGTAAGCTAAAGATCGCATCACCAGCATGACCACTATCAAGCGCTGCTACACCTAACAGATAGTCAAACGCATCCTCACCTGACCAGTTGGTCTCATATTGCACCAATAGTTGATACGCGGCTTCAGTGCGACCATCTCGCAGTGCTTTCTTAGCTTGCTCATATACGGCTTCGCGTTCCGGGGCTTGGGAGGCCAAAACCGTGTGGACGGCGCCACCGGAGATAGCGAGGCTGAGTATCAGCACTTCCAACCACCGCATTTCACGCGACCGCCTTTGTCCCGACCCCAGAGTTCGGATAATGTGTTTCATACCAACTTGTTCTCTACTATTGATGTAGCGATTGCTATCGGTGTTGCATCAATCGTCAAGAATGACGCCTGACAAACACCATCGGGTGGAAGCATCCAGAATTCTATCTAAATGCATTACGATGGAACAGCGAATATGTAAGCGAACTGTAAGTCAAGTCCCTCCTAATCGCGCGTCATCAGGCGAGGTATTTAAGCTAAATCATCGTACAAAGCCTGTCTTTCAGCCTCGGTAAGCACAACGTCCGGCGTCACATATGCGAAGTGTTCAACCCCCGCGGTCAGCTCTGCGCCCGTTTTTGCCAGTGAGATTTGCTGCTCACTGAGCTGATACCGCAAGAAATGAACAGCGGAGGTCTTCTCCCCATTTTCACGCTCCATGTCTTCGTCAGCAATGGGAAACACTTTTTCACTGTCGCCAATTCTGATCCAAACTTTTTCTTCAACGCCGATCAGGCGTTTTAGCTCGGCTTTTCTTTCATCCACATCTGGAAACTGAATCAACATCGTGCATTTCCAGTTATTTCCATCCGGCAATAATGGATTATAAGCATCCAGTTCATCTTGGATACCCTGTGTCTCGAAAACCTTCTCTATCCGTAACATTTCCTGAATTTGATACTTCAGCGTCAAACGATCTTCAAAAATGAGTAGGATGTGATCACCAAGTGAAATTTGCCGATTCTTTTTATGGGTTAACACCATTTCTCGAAATTCGGCTCGTTCCTCAGAATATTCCTCCAAAGACCATAGATCCTCTCTCCGGAGCGCGCCTGAGGGAACAGTAGATGATGAGTTCAATGTCATAGTTTCGTTATACCTTTATTTGCAAATTTTCCCGGTTTTACTGACCGGTACAAAGTCTAAATGCCGTAAGCCTTCCTTAGAAGGGTCATGGGGTGTTGTCCCGGCTTTTCGTCCGCTGACAACGATTCTGCTAAATTTTCAATATGGGTCGCCGCCATGGGGCAATCGCTGATGAAGTGATCCGCCTGATGCTCACCCACCTGCCTGACTACAGGTCGTGCTATTTTCACGGATTTCGCCCGGGTTTCCACCTTAACAGCATAAGTACCATCATGACCCGAGCAACGCTCAATCGGCTTGACCTTTGTCTCAGGCACAAGATCGAGAATATCTCGCGCTTTCAAACCAATGTTTTGGACCCGCAGGTGACAGGCAACTTGGTAGCTCACGTCTCCAAGCGATGCTTTGAAATCAATATTGAACTCGCCACCTTTGTGTCGAAGGTAGAGATATTCGAACGGATCATAAAAGGCATTTTTAACCTTGATCACATCTTCATCATCGGGATACATCAACGGAAGTTCCTGCTTGTACATGAGCACACATGACGGTATCGGCGCGATAAGATCATAACCCTGGTCAACGAGTCGCGCGAGCACAGGGATGTTCTTCCGTTTCAATTCATCCACACTATCAAGATCGCCCAACTCTAACTTAGGCATGCCACAACAGGCTTCTTTGGGCACGAGGTCGATTTGAATGCCGTTGTGTTCGTATACCGAGACAAAATCTTCACCAAGATGGGGCGCATTGTAGTTTCCGTAGCAAGTTGCGTATAAAGCAACCTTACCTTTCGTCTCACCCACCGCTTTCACAGTCTGGGGGGAATTTTTGAACTGCTTACGGAGTGTTTTTGAATGGTATTCGGGCACCGGCGCTTCGCGGTGCACGCCAAAAGTTTTCTCAAGGGCATTACGAAACAACGGTGTTTTGTTTGCTGCATTCACCGTGACATCAATCAGCGGAATAGAAGCCATTTTACCCACGGCGTCAGTACTGGTTAGTGTCTCATCCCGCAATGAAGCACCATCGGTCTTGTAGCGCTGCGCTTTTGCTCGGAGCATCAGGTGAGGAAAATCCAGATTCCATTCATGCGGAGGCACGTAAGGACATTTCGTCATGTAACAGAGATCACACAGATAACACTGGTCCACCACTTTGATGTAGTCGGATTTTGCTACGCCATCGACCTCCAATGTTTCGGATTCATCAACAAGGTCAAAAAGCGTTGGGAACGAGTCACAAAGACTGACGCACCGGCGACAACCATGGCAGATGTCGAATACCCGCTCGAGTTCAGTATCAAGTGACGACTTATCCCAGAAATCCTCAGACTTCCAGTCAAGCGGGTGACGGGTTGGTGCTTCGAGACTACCTTCTCTCATTTTCTATTTTACTCCATTCAATCCAAGATCCGAACGAACACATTGTAACCTTCTATTACGTTTCGCGCTTAGACTTGGCCTAAATTATTTACTCGGTTCTCCGCTGGCATCGTCCAGCACGCTGGTGCAATATTGCCGGATGCCTTACACCACAACCCTACAACTTCCGGCAATCTTTCGGTGGCTTGCGAGCGTCATTTTTGCCGGGTCTCTGGTTTTTTCGGAACTTGCCGCTGCTAAAGCCGAGTTGCTTCAGCATACTGTCGAGGTCGAGGGTCATCCCATGGCACTGTGGGAGAAACGTGCATCAAAACCAAAGGGCACAATCCTCTTACTTCATGGCAAAACCTGGAGCGCGTTACCAGACTTCGACTTGCAAGTGACTGGCGAAGATCTTTCTTTTATGGATGGTCTAGTAGAAAAGGGCTACACAGTCTACGCACTAGACGGCCGAGGTTATGGCCGCACGCCAAGAGATCACACGGGCTGGCTAACACCTGACCGTGCCGCTCGGGATGCAACAGCCATTCTCACTTGGATTAAGTCGCGAAACGGGATCGCTTCACACCTGTTTGGATGGTCATATGGATCAATGGTTGCGCAATTGGTTGTTCAACGTCTGCCTGATTTGGTTTCCTCGGTGACACTGTTTGGATACCCCTACTACCGAGGCAGGTTTGCGTCGACCGAGCGGCCAGAATACCCAGCGGAGGCTCCGGCAAAAGAAAACACGGCACACAATGCGGCGAGTGATTTTATTACACCGGGTTCCATTAGTGACGAGGCCATTGCAGCTTACGTTGCAGCGGCGCTGTCTGCTGATCCGGTGCGGGTCGATTTTAAGGATCTGCATCAATGGCAGGCATTGGATCCTACGAAGATAAAGACCCCGTTGTTATTATTGCAAGCGGAGTTCGACCCTCTGGCCACCACTGAACATCAAGGTGAATTTTTTCAAGCAGTGGCAACCAGCAACAAATGGTGGGTAAGTTTACCGGACGGCGACCATGCAGCACTTCTTGAAACGCCCAGGCAAAGAATGTTAGATGCCATAGACGGCTTTATATCCAACCTTCACCAATAAGCAAAATACTAAAGCCTAACGCGCTTTATCACGACCTAATGAATCGAAAAAATACGGAACCAAACTCATGAGAACATTCAAACAACCGTTGCTAAAACTTTCCCTCATCGGATTTTTCTTTGCCACATTGATCCTTTCGGGTTGCAGCGAAGAACCCGCAACGGACGCATCGGAAAACGCGGCCATGGAACCTGTGCTTACAACAATCGCTACCGGCGCAAATATCGCTGGGAGTAATGGCCTTGCGTTTTCCGCCGACAACAAACTATATGTCGCGTCGGTTATCGGCTCAACTATTAGCATTATCGATCCTGACTCTGGTGAAATGCTGAAAACACTGACGGTAGAAGATGGCGTTGAGGGTCCTGATGACCTAGCCTTTGCAGCAGACGGCTCATATTTCTGGACATCAATTCTCACCGGTGAGGTTGCCGGTTTTACTCCTGACGGCTACAAAGTGGTTGCAGCCCAATTAACGCCGGGGGTCAATCCCCTTGCATTCTCGGATGATGGCAGGCTTTTCGTCTCCCAGTGCTTCTTTGGCACAGGACTCTTCGAAGTAGATCCAAAGGGTATCGCCGAGCCACGCGTTATCGCAGAAGATTTGGGTCCGGGTTGCGGTCTAAATGGCATGGACTGGGGCAGCGATAACCGCCTGTATGGCCCACGATGGTTTCGAGGTGAGGTTGTCAGTTTCAATGTTGAAGACAATACCATGCGTCTTGAAGCAAGCGGGTTCACCACCCCCGCAGCGGTTAAATTCGATAAACGGGGGGTTTTGCATGTGCTCGACACCGGAACAGGTGAAGTTGTTAAAATCGAGGGAGACACAAAAACAGTAGTTGCGTCATTATCAGAGGGACTCGACAACTTCGCTTTCGATAAGGACAACCGCTTGTTTGTTTCGAGCTACACCGATGGTTTTGTGAAACGAGTGGAAGCTGATGGTAGCCTGACCACGTTACAACCTGGCGGCTTGGCCCATCCCGGGGGTATCACCCTGCTGAACGGCGAATTAGTCATTGCGGACGTGCATGCCATTCGTTTTTATGATCCCGCGAGCGGCGAGGAAACCCAGGTTCAAAGAAATGTCATGCGTATGGGTAAAATGGGAAGCGCCCTGAATCTCTCGACCGACGGTGACAAACTGATTCTGGTTTCCTGGGTCGATGGTGACATCAGAGTATGGGATCCGGTCGGCATGGAAGTTGTCGAACGTCATACGGGACTGGCAGGTCCGGTTGCCGCGGTTCGGTATGCGGGCAAAATAATCGCAACAGAACATGGCAGCAATACAATCATCGGTCTCGACAACAACGGCCGAACGCAATTTATGTCAATTGATACACCTACGGGACTCGCCATCAGTAACGGCAATCTGTATGTGACATCAAGATCAGAAGGCAAAATTTATAAAATTGGCAACGACAATCAAATGCTAGATGACCCCATTGTTGTAGCAGAAGGTTTGACTGACCCAGAGGGTCTCACCATCGTTGGAGATGAGTTTGTCATCGTACAGGGTAGTGACGGGAAGATTGTTGCCACCGAAATGAACGGCGAGGGCACTACCCTTGCCACTATATCAGCTGGTAGCGATGCTGCTTCTGCGGATCAGCCCCCTTCTATGGTGTTTAACGGAATCACCGCGATGCCGGATGGAACCTTGTATGCTACTGGTGAAACGAGTCGCATGCTCTACCGCTTAACCCGCTAACAAACACGCATGGACTACAATTCACCCGACGAGACAGATCTATTCGGCAGTGGATTTGTAGTCCTGGAATAAGTGATCAAGACGTTGCCAGACAACACCGCCTTCTCCGTTACCCACGGATGCCTCATTGACGCTGCCTACCGGCCAGACTTCATGGCCGGCACTACTAATAATCACTTCGTCAGCAGCATCTAATTCCGCGACACTTATTTCTCTCTCTTCAACCGGTATGTCGTCGCCTCGCGCAAGACTGAGCACAAGATATCGAGTAATCCCGTGCAGAATGGAATTTGAGGTAGGCGGCGTAATGAGCACGCCATCTTTAACGATATAAACGTTTGACGCACTCGCCTCTGTGACAAAGCCATTTCGAATCAGAATAGCATCGTCTGCGCCACGCGCCACAGCCTCATTTTTGAATAGCCCAGCTGCCACTAAACTCACACTTTTTATGTGACCTTTTTGCCATCTGAAATCATCGAGCGTAATCATCTTGTAGGGTGTCACATCCTTTCTGGAAAGTGTCGGCGCGTCATAAACCATGACTAAAACAGTGGCTGGCGTATGCTCAGGCCAGACGTGTTCTCGACTGGCGGAAGCGCCACGTGTGACCTGTATGTATACCAAAGCATCGTGCTCGTCACTGCGCTCGATCGCTTCCTCAATCAGGTTGACCCAAGTTGTTTCGTCCATCGGATTGATGATTTTAATTTCCGCCAGACTCCGACCAAGTCGAGCTAGGTGCTCTTTGAGGGTGAATGGCTTTTGCTTGTAAACCGGCACCACCTCATACACCCCATCCCCAAACATAAATCCCCTGTCAAGCACCGATATTTTGGTTTCGCTCATTGGATTCCATTCACCGTTGAGATAAGCGATCGACATAATGTTAACTCCTGACTCGATTCAAGAAACGAAGTGATTGCACATGATACAGGGGACCACTGATTACTGCACTCGTGATATTCTCCGGTGCTGTTGGAGCATTATTGAGTTCATTCTTGAATAAATTGTTGAATACCTTACTG
>ERZ1046367.577-NODE-577-length-24343-cov-15.737484_pt1 | contig 24343 bp, 17 predicted proteins | sample MGYA00383091_ERZ1046367 | MGnify/ENA primary metagenome ERZ1046367 (study PRJEB29581, sample SAMEA5548361) | metagenome | biome: marine; feature: coastal; material: water | depth 50 m | study: Short-term variability in the microbial, nano- and picoplankton... | reverse complement strand
TTGGATGGGACTACAACCTGTACAACACAGGTGGGGCTAACCTTGCGCGATGGGGAACAACCAATTACGCAACACTCGCCGCATGGCAAACTGCAAATACTGCTTACAACCAAAACTCTAGCGATGCAGCTGTGCTGTTTGCTTCGAGTGATGATTTGCACGTGGTAAATGGTGGGCCAAATAACATCGCTACACCGATTGCATCAGTAACAGTTGACGTGGATGGCGATAGCCGTTCAACAACAACACCAGATATTGGAGCTGATGAGTTTGCGCCAATTTCGGATGATGCAGCTATTGTGAAAATTGCAGGCATTGGTTCATGTGGTGATTCTGCCGTGACAGTTGACGTGATTGTGTACAACAATGGACTCAATCCAATAACCAGCTTGTCTGTGAATGTGTCCTTCACGGATGTTGCGGCAGCGACGACAACTTCTCAGCAAACTACTAGCACCGTTACCATCCCAGCTTTCACCCATGACACGGTACAGGTTGGCACATTTGTGACCTATGCTGGCGGTGACTTTGATGTAGATGGTTATGTGGTGCTTGCCAATGATCAGGATGGTAGTAATGACTCTTTGAGTAATACAACTACGAGCATTATCTCCTATGAACCTGTGGTAATTACAGGGGATACCGTTTGCTCTTCAGTTGATAGCACCATGCTAAGCGCTTCGCCTGTAGCAGGCGTGCTTTATGGATGGTACGCTAATGCAACCGATACGACAACGTTGGCTGAAGGTGACGACTACACTGTTTCTACTGCTGGCCAAAGCACCTACTATGTGGGATACTTGTCAAGCACTGATACTTCCGCCATCGGCAGTGGTACTTTGACGACAGGTACAAACACGCGAATCACGCCGTACAAGACCTATTACATGGATGGTCGCGCACAGTACATTGTGACTGCAGCTGAGATGGCCGCCATGACAGGTGGCTATGGCGCAAGTCAGATTTCAGCCATTGGCTTTGATGTGGCAGCAACCAATTCAGCACCTATGGCTAACTTTGCCATCAAGGCAGGCAATGTGGCAAGTATTCCTGCCACAGGTTTCATCACTTCAACGTCCTTCACTAGTGTGTACACCAACACGTCGTTGGCTCCGACAACAGGTTGGAACATGCATTACTTCACCACAAACTTCATGTGGGATGGTGCAAGCAATGTGGTCTTTGAAGTTTGCTTTGATAACAGCGCATGGACAGGCAACTACTCTGTTTACTACCACACGGCAGCACATACAGCTACCATTGATGGGTACGCAGACGCCTCATCGGCATCAGGTTGCACACCCGGTGTGATAACGAATGCAATTGGCACTACCAGTAGACCCAACATGAAGATGGTTGGCACATCGACGTCTTGTTCTAACCTGCGTAAGCCAGTAAGCTTCTTTCTCAACAGCGACACGGCATTGGCAGTTGGTTCAGGTACTGAGACAGTTCCTGCTTCGGGTACCTATGACTTTGATGCCACTGGTTCATACGGTCAGACCTATGACTGGACCTATGGCGATGGCAATGTTGGTTCAGGCCTCATGGTTCAGCATAGCTACCCGACGGCAGGTGTTTACACCGTCAGCTTGGTTGTGATGGACACTGTATGTGGTTCAAGTGACAGCGTTTCCTTCCAGGTAACTAGCCATGTTGGTCTGGATGAGAATGTCTTGGGTCAATTGATTCAAGCTTACCCGAACCCATCCAATGGCCAGTTGATGATTACCATCGATGGCATGAGTGACTTCGAGGGCTTGCTTCAGGTTGTCAATGGCGTGGGCCAGGTGCTTGTTCAAGAAACGGTTGCCAAGCAATCTGGACTTGTATCCATACCGATGGACTTGAGAGATCTAGCGAAGGGTGTTTACACCATCCGTCTGGCTGGAGAAGCTGGAGAGAACAACCTTCGTGTTGTGCTTCAGTAAGCTTTAGTTTTTTAATTCAAGAAGCCCCCGGTTTGCGCCGGGGGCTTTTTTTATCTTGTGATCATGAAGATTGGAGACCATGGTGTCATCATTGACGGTGTAGAGCAAGGGAAAATTGTAGCTATTGATGGGGAAGCAGTAACGCTATCTGTTGATGACATGCTGTTGCAATTCCCTCAATCAAGTGTGATGTTGAAGCAGCCATTGGATTATGGAGAACTTCCCGCGCCAAATCTGACAGAAAAAACCAAGCAAGCCCCCAAGCCATCTAAAGACCCTGAATTGTACGTTATAGATTTGCATTTATCAGCTTTGCCTAGCTTGAATCAGGGGTTGGAGCCAATGGCACATCAGTTGGCCTGCTTGAAGCAATCTTTGCTGTTGGCCAGAAGATCAAATAGCCAAAGGGTGTTAATCAACCATGGTGTTGGGCAAGGAAAGCTGAAAGCTGCCATTGATCGTTTCCTTAAGCAGACAGGACAATGGCGTATTGTTTCCCGGCGTGAAGCATGGGGTTCAGAAGTGGTTTTCAGTCCAGACAATAGGAGTTGACGACAAAAGAGTACCTTTGCGCCGCGTATAGCTGGCCTTGTCGCTTCACGATTTATCATGAAGAGGAAAGTCCGGACATCACAGAGCACCGCGCTTCCTAACAGGAAGGCGGCACAGCCTTCGGGCTGGGTCGATAGATAGTGCCGCAGAAAGGTAGACCGCCATCGGCCTCGTACGAGTCGATTTGGTAAGGGTGAAAAGGTGAGGTAAGAGCTCACCAGTGGAGCAGGTAACTGCTTCAGCTAGGTAAACCTCGCGGGATGAAATGCCATGTAGGCCAGGGTTTGAGAACGGTTCGTTCAACCTGGCGGGTAGGCAGATAGAGCGTCATGGTGACATGCCGCCTAGAGGAATGACAGGGACACGCCGTGAGGCGTGAACAGAATCCGGCTTATACAGCTGTACGCTTTTTAAATATTTTACCATGACCACTTTTTCAGATTTAGGCCTAGTTGAACCATTGGTTCAGGCCGTAACCGACTTAGGCTTCACCGAGGCCACACCCGTTCAAGCAAAAGCCATCCCCGAACTCCTCGAAGGAGGCAGGGACATGCTAGCCTTGGCACAAACAGGCACAGGCAAGACTGCCGCCTTTGGCCTTCCGATGTTACACCATTTAGTGGATGCGGGAGGAAACAAAAAACCCAAAGGGCTGATTCTTTCTCCAACCCGTGAGCTCTGTGTTCAGATTACAGGCGAAATGGAGAAGTATGCAGCGCACATGCCGCAAATTCGTATCATGGCTGCTTATGGCGGATCATCGGTAAGGGATCAGATTCAATCCTTGAAGCGAGGTGTGGACATAGTTGTTGCTACGCCAGGGCGTTTGAAGGATTTGATCGCTCGACGTGCCATGGACCTGAGTCAGGTTGAAACCGTGGTTTTGGATGAGTCAGATGAGATGTTGAACATGGGTTTCTTGGATGATGTTCGTGAAATCCTTGCTCAAGTGAGTGAGAATTCTGCCACATGGTTGTTTTCTGCCACTTTGCCTAGAGAGATTGAGCGCATCATCAAAGACTTCATGGAGAATCCTTTGAAGGTGATGATCAGTGGCCGCAATGAAGCGACCACCTCCGTTGAACATAAATTATTCGTGACACATCGCGATCGTCGATACGCTGGATTGCGCCGTTTGCTTGATAGCGCGCCAGGTTTCTATGGCATGATCTTTTGTCCGACCAGGGTTGAAACAAGGGAATTGTCTGAACAACTCATTGGTGATGGCTACACCTCAGCTGCATTGCATGGTGAACTTTCTCAGCAACAGCGTGACTTGGTCATGCATGCATTCCGTAACAAGCAGATTCGTTACTTGGTTTGCACAGATGTTGCTGCAAGGGGTATTGATGTGCAAGACATCACCCATGTTGTCCACTTCAGGATGCCAAAGGATAAAGAAGCCTACACCCACCGTTCTGGTCGCACAGGTCGTGCTGGCAAGGTAGGTGAGTCATGGGCTCTGTTGACCCCGACTGAGTCAAGAAAAATCAACATTCTTGAGCGTCAAATCGGACGAAAAATTCCACAGCATGATTTCCCTTCACGCCAAGATGTGGTAACGGGTCAGTTGATTAATTTTGCTGATCGTGTTGTTAAACAGGACAAAGGCAAGGAAGTCATCGCACCATTCATTGAGACCGTTGTTCCCATGTTTAAGTCATTGAAGAAAGCGGAGATCATTGAGCATTTCTTATCTGCGGAATTTGAAACCCTTTTCCGTCACTATGCAGAGCATACCGATTTGGATCTAAATGCACCCGCTCAAGGCGGAAGAAAAGATCGTCCTGATCGCGGCGAAAGGGGTGAACGTGGCAACCATAGCAGAGGAGGTCGAGAAGATGAGCAACGATTCTGGATCAACTTAGGTGAGAAAGCTGGATTCTCTTGGCCCTTGCTTAAAGACTTTGTTCGTGAGTCAGCTGGATTGGGTGACTTTGATGTGCAAGGTGTGAATGTGGCCCCAGCTCATGGGTATTTCACAGTTCCAAAAACAGCAGTTGACAAAATTAAAGAAGAGATTGAAGGCGCTAAGTGGGAAGGTATTGAAATCAAGCTTGATGCTGTAGAGCATCATGTCGGCAGAGAATCTAGAGACAGAGATGGCGGCAACCGCAATCGCAGAGGCGGAGGCTACCGTGGCGGAAACCGCAGTGGCGGTGGCGGAAATCGTGGCGGCGGCGGTGGTTACCGTGGCGGCGGTGGCGGTGGCGGAAATCGTGGCGGCGGCGGTGGTTACCGTGGCGGTGGCGGCGGCGGTTACCGTGGCGGTGGAGGCAGTAGCCGCTACTAGCGCTTCAACAGCAACGATCACATAAGTTATTCGAATGCTACCTGACTGAGCTAATGAACCTCAGATAGGTAGCGTTCGCTTTCCAAGGCAGCCATGCAGCCAGTTCCTGCAGCCGTGACTGCCTGTCGGTAGACCTTGTCAGCCACGTCGCCTGCTGCAAAAACACCAGGTTTGTTGGTGGCTGTTTTGCCCAGGGTAGGAGTGAGGTAGCCCGTTTCGTCCATGTCAAGGATGCCCTTGAAGATGTCCGTGTTAGGCTTATGCCCAATGGCTACAAAGAAGCCGCTTGCGGCAATGTTTTCAATTTCGCCCGTCAGGGTGTTTTTTACTACAACCGTTTCAACTGATTGACCCCCCTGTATTTCAACGGTTTCAGTGTTCCACTTGATCTCAATGTTATTTGTGTTCAGGACACGGTTTTGCATGGCTTTCGATGCACGCATTTGATCACGTCGAACAAGTAGGGTAACCTTGGGACAGATTTTCGCTAGGTAGGTAGCTTCTTCAGCTGCTGTGTCTCCAGCTCCTACCACCACAACCTCTTGCCCTTTGTAAAAGAACCCATCACAGACAGCGCAGGCACTTACGCCAAAGCCCATGAACTTTTCCTCGGAAGGCAATCCCAAGTATTTTGCTGTTGCACCGGTTGATATGATGACAGTTTTTGCTTGAATCTTTGTCTCACCATCAATGGTTAGGGTGTGGTAGTCTCCTGCTTTGTTAGCAAAGTCAACTTCTGTGACCATTCCCCAACGCACATCAGTGCCAAACCTCTCTGCCTGCTTCTTGAGGTCATCCATCATGGCATTGCCATCGGTCCCCTCAGGGTAGCCGGGGAAGTTATCCACTTCGGTTGTTGTTGTTAATTGCCCACCAGGCTGAAGCCCCACATACATGATGGGATTGAGGTCAGCGCGTGAAGCATAAATAGCTGCAGTGTACCCTGCAGGTCCAGAGCCAATGATGAGGCAATCGTGTTGTTCCATGGGGACAAATGTAAAAGTCAAAGCATTGATGACAGCAATGAATCATTGCTTTTTCTCAACAGTCATAGCTTATATTTGCCGACCTCCATCGGGATGTAGCTCAGGTGGTAGAGTACACGCCTGGGGGGCGTGTGGTCGCAGGTTCAAGTCCTGTCATCCCGACACAGTAATTGAAAGACTTCTAAGAAATTGGAGGTCTTTTTTTAGCTTTAAATGGAATATTTATGCCTCTAAGTATTGTTTTTGTTCATTGTTTGTTTACTTTTGTTAAACAAAAAAAATAACCGGCATGGTATTAGTAAGTACCCGCCTTTTTAAATCTCACAAAACCGTCTGTATTTACTGCTATATCAACGATGAAAAAACAAACTACTGGACCTTTTAATCTGCAGAACCTTCTTAAGATGAAAAACTGGCTTGCCATATTTAGCTTTCTACTAAGTGCGTCGATTACAGCACAGAATGTTACCATCAGTGGTTACATGCGAGATTCTGCCACTGGAGAAGAGCTCATAAACGTTCCCATTGTTAACCAGGACCGCCAAGGAACGGTAACCAATGTCTATGGTTTCTACTCTCTTACGATTCCTGCAGGTCAACAAACATTTACAGTGAGTTATATAGGTTACGAGACTATCATTAAGACAATAAATCTCACCTCTAGCAAAAGCTTCAACTTTGAACTAAAGGAATCTGCAAATCAATTGGCTGAGGTTCAGGTCAATGCAAAAAGATTAGATGAAAACCTAAACAGTGCAGAAATGTCTACAACTCAGCTGACTGCAAAGCAAATTAAAACCATCCCACAGTTTCTTGGTGAATTAGATGTAATCAGATCCATAACACTTCTTCCGGGGGTCACTACCGTTGGAGAAGGTGCAAGTGGGTTTAACGTTCGTGGTGGAAAAACAGATCAAAACTTGATTCTTCTAGACCAAGCGCCGGTATACAACAGCTCTCATATTTTCGGTTTTTTCTCAGTATTCAATGGTGATGCTGTTAGCGATTTGAAACTTTACAAGGGTGGAGTGCCAGCTGTATTTGGTGGTAGACTTTCATCAGTCTTGGACGTTCACCAGAAAGAAGGTAACACAAAAGAGTACGGTGGAACTATTGGTCTAGGCCTTCTATCTTCTCGCGTTATGTTTGAAGGGCCCTTAGTTAAAGACAAAGCAAGCTTTATGATAGCAGGCAGAAGGTCATATCAAGATTTGCTTCTTCGCTTGTCACCGGATGATGACATCAATACGATCGTTGCTAATTTTTACGACCTAAATGCAAAAGTGAATTACAAGTTCAATGACAAGAGCCGTTTATTTTTAAGTGCATATTATGGAAAGGATGCCTTTGGCGTTCCTGGACTTGTGCGTTTCAACTGGGGTAATTTAGGGTTGACTGGTCGATGGAATTATCTAATCAACGACAAACTGTTTTTGAATGTAAGTTCAATCTATTCAGATTATGATTATGCGATAGGATTTGACTTCCCAACGGCAAAAATTGATAATGTTGCATACATCAATAACCAATCAAATAAGGTAGCTTTCAGCTGGTTCCCTAATGCTAAGCACCAAGTCAACTTTGGCGCTGAAGCTACGGTTTATGATTTCGAGCCCTTCAGTGTAAGCGCTGATTTTATAGATAGCGCAATTGCAGATATTTCAATAGAACTGCAAAACGAATATGCAGTTGAACCATCTTTTTACATTGAAGACAACTGGAAGATAAACAACCGGTTAACTGTACGTGGTGGCTTGCGCTACAGCTCATTTTACAATATTGGCGCCCGTGATGTAGTCAACTATAACCCTACAAGTGCCGGCACTTATCGCAACGAAAAAATCATTGATACAACAAGCTATAGCAGCAGTGATATCATATCAGCATTTGAGGGGCTTCAAGGCATAGAGCCACGTTTAGCAATTAACTATAAAAGCTCTGAAAACAGTTCGGTGAAACTTAGTTATAACCGTATGCGCCAGTACATACACTTGATCTCAAACACAACCTCTTCCTTACCAATTGACACTTGGAGACCAGCAGGACGATACATCAAACCCGGCACGGCTGATCAAATTGCCGCAGGTGTGAACCGCAATTTTAAAAATGGCGAATGGCAATTGAGCCTTGAGACCTACTACAAGAGCATGCGCGACCTGGTTGATTATAAAAACGGTGCGCAACCTACAGGTACAGATAACATCGAAGTTGATTTGATGACTGGTCGTGGGCGAAGCTATGGCTTAGAGGTTCAATTAGACAAAAAGATTGGTGCATTGACAGGTTGGATTGCTTATACTTTTAGTCGTTCAGAACTCCAAGTAGACTTGGGCGCAACCCCTGATGAATGGATCAACTTTGGCCAATGGTATTCAGCTGCTCAAGATAAACCACATGATATTGCGGTGGTTGCAGCTTATGCTTGGAAACCAAACATTAGTTTCTCAGGGTCGTTGATTTATCAAACAGGTAAGCCATACACTTACCCTGAATCTAAGACTGAGTTTGAGGGCATACTTTACCCATTCTCCTTAACAAGGAATAACAATAGAACACCAGCATATCATCGCTTGGACTTGAGTATGGACGTAAGAATACCTAACAAAAAAGACCGAAATTGGGAGGGGAGCTGGAATTTTGGTGTTTACAATGCCTATGCACGCAAGAATGCATTCAGCATCTTTTTTGAAGAGGTGGTTGACAATAACGGTAATGCAACTGGAGAGACAAAGGCTACACAGCTTAGCATTTTTGCAACAGCCATTCCATCCATAACATATAATTTAAACTTTTAATAGAACATGAAAAAAATTGCACTCATTGCGGCTACGGCCATTGCATTCACTTCATGTGAAACTGACGTTACAGATCGCGTTAGAACTGATGTTTACAATAGCTCATCTGCTGTTAGCATCAGCGGAGCTGTAACCAACGTAGATACTCTTGGTACTTATGTGGAATTAAAGTTAAGCAACCCATACTTAGACAATGGAGCGCTTCAGGGAATTGTAGGGGCAAGCATCCAACTGTTTGATGGTGACTCTCTAATGGGTGCATTGACAGAAGAAAGTGGCGGACGTTATGGGGAAGTAGCTTTTAAGAGCTTGCCATCTCACAGTTATCGCATAGAAGTAGTTATTCCACCAACCTATGGCGAAGCCTCAGGTGTGTGGGAAAGTACTTTAGATGAGTGCAAGGCACCATTCACATTGGTGTTCCCCCTGTTTCCCATCCTTGAAGGGGATAGTGTGTACTATGACTTCAATTTGGGTGATACGGTAAATTACGCAGATGTAGATTCTGCATATTATAGCCCATACCAATTCTTTGACGACCCTGTAGGTAAAGGGAATGGGTACTGGGTAAAGTCATATGCTACGACAAAAATATATGCGCCCAATGGACAGGCAGGACCTTTTGATCCTCAACAGACAGAGGTAAGTTTACCCGCCAGTATCAATTTATACAATGACGATGAGTACATTGAGGGACAGCGGATTGCTAGATTAAACTTTATTGGTCCTCCCTATACGGTCTACAGGGATACGTTAATTAAAATTGTTTATGAGACACGAACGGCATCGCCTCAGCTATACAAATTCCTAGAGATCATGAGCGGGAACGTAAATAATGGTGGTTTGTTTAGTGTGCCTTACAGCCCGCAAATTGGTAATATTAGAAGGCAAGATGACACAACGGTATTTGGACTTGGTTATTTTTATGCAACCTCGGTTAGATTTGATAGCATAACCATGTCTCACCCATTCTAATGAAAAATTACATTCTCGGGTCACTGCTATTTTTTTCCATTATTCAATGCCAATCTCAAACAATTGCTAAAATGTCTGATTTCAAGCCTGAAATAGTTAAAGATGAATCTCAATGGCTCAAGGAGTTAGGTCCTGAAAAATTTAGGATTCTTCGTCAAAAAGGAACAGAATATCCTGGTACTGGCGAGTTTGATCAACACGTCAAACGAGGAATTTATAGCTGTTCCGGCTGTGGCACTGAATTGTTTGAATCCTCATCAAAATTTGATGCCCATTGTGGGTGGCCCAGCTTTGATAAAGAGGTTAGAGAAGGGGCCATAACAGAAATACGTGACATCAGTGGTGGAATGGTCAGAACGGAGATACTGTGCACCAAATGCGGCGGACACCTCGGGCATGTGTTTGATGATGGGCCAACAGAAACGAAACTAAGGTATTGCGTTAACAGCCTAAGCCTAAGCTTTGACCCTGAAGAAAAATAACACATGACCGTGGCTTAGTCATGCTAGCTCCTGTGAAACGGTGAGCATCTGTTATTTATGAAGGTTGAGTGCCGCAATGAAACCGAAAAGTCTGGCACAAAAAAAGACCCCTACCGAAGCAGGGGTCCCATTTATGATGCAAAGTAGTAGGCAAAGTGTATGTTACTAGTCTTCTACTTTTGTTAATTCTCTTTTTGTTTGGTGCCAAGAGATTAGCTTTCCATTTTCAATTTGATACCACTCTTCGTATACGCCACTTGTACCCGTGAACCGTGCATTCACATATTCTCCTCTTGGCTTATCAGTGCCGGTTGGTTTAACAGAAAAAGCGTAATTAATAGTCCATCCCCATTCTTCTCCATTCTGAACAACAGATTCTTGATAATCAGCTTCTATCATGTCAGCAAAAGCTTGTCCGCCAATTAAAACTTCACCGTTTTCTCTAACTAATTCTGCGTCTTCAGCAACCAGGGATTTAATTGCATCATAATCTCTAGCCTGCCAAGCTTGATCAATGGTTAAAAATACGTCAACTGATTCTTGACTTCCCATTGTAACGAGTTCTCCCTCAGTTGATGTAAAACCATTTGATGGAGCTTCAGCGGTCTGACAGCATTCAGAGCAAGAAGCAAAGGCAAAAGTGAGAATGAATAAAAGAAGGTAATTTTTCATGTATGTGATTTTAAGTTAGTGGCACTAAGTTAGTAAAACTCAGGTATGCTAAAGTGTGATACTATGCAGGTATCATGAACAGGAGGCATTGATAAGGGGGCAATTCACCTTATTGTTGCAGGTTTACATCTGCAAGATTATTGTTGATTGCTGCCTTCTGGTCCGCTTAGGACGATGACACGACCAAACACTCCAACCGTTACAAGAGGATCAACATCATCCAGCTGAATGAGGGCATCTTCTGCATTCAAGTCATTGCTTGCGACACTAAATAGCCCATAATCTGAATAGGTCATCTGATAATTCAGCGCAGAACCAATCAATTGTTCCAGGATATTTGTTCCCATAAGGCTTTTGCGATAACTGCGGTGATCTGCTTCTGAGGGATTTGAGATGAATGCCAATCCGCAGGCAGCAAGTAAAATAAGTAAAGAGATATGCTTGTTCTTCATGATATGTCGGTTAAGAAGGCAAAGGTACAGGTTTCATTTTTCAGATAAATGATCGATACATGTTCAAACAAGTAAAATTCATGAACTTTAACTACTTGAAAATCAATAATATAATTAGTAATAAAAAAAACTAACTTAGTTATTAACAAACCTATGAACAATGAAAAAAAAGGCTACATTTATCAAACACAAACAGCAGATGGTATTGATCAACTGCTGGCTTTTCAGAGCGAAAGGGATGAAGAGTGTGGATCGGGTTACCAACGAAATTGTGGCAACACAAGGACAAGGTAACACTTGAAGAAACATCTTTTAGATGTGATTCAGGGCCGACGATTGAGGGATCAGATGCTTTAATTAGTGACTGTTCGATGACCAACTGCAAGGGAAGTCATGATCGCAAGATACTCAGTTGAAGAACATGAGGCAGAAAGCATGCAAGTGCGGAAAGCCTGAGACAGAGGAAGTCGCAAGATGGAACCCGTTTTTTCTTCGGAATCATGTTCATTGAATGTTGAATGACCGCGTAAGTAGCCGTTCAAGTTTGTAAGCCGAAAGGCATGCAAGGAACCTGAAAGGGTTCATTCAAACAGAAGTTAGGAAGCTGTATCACCTCGGTGAGATGGCAACTGAGAAGCCTTTGAAAGAAGTGTTTCTTGCTCGCAAGAGTTGACTTCGAAGGAATGGGGTTGTTGAGACGCAAGTTTACACAGCCAGGCTGAAGGACTTAGGTGCTGAAGCTACCTGAAAAGGCTACTCCTGTTGTTGTGATCACTCATGAGGTCGTGGAAGGTCCAACACAAACGATACAGTCATTGCCAGGTCTTGGAAAAGAGGCCAGTAAGCTCGCAAGAGTAAGCCGTAATGAAGGTGTCAAACTCAGATTGTACGAGAGGTGAAACAGACTCTAAAGTACTCGAGCAATTGAGGAAATACTATCTGAAGACAGCTCTACGGAGTGCTACGAAAGTGGGAAGGCGAATGCTACGGCATTCGCCTTTGTCATTTTCAGGCGTTAAGGTCAAGCAATGTCAGTGCTTCCTTTGCAACCATTGGGGCCAATGCCAGGCCCATGCCACCTAGTCGACATGCCACAACCACACCTTGATCCATCACTTGTATGATGGGGGTTTTCTCTCCTTGTTCACCAAAAGCCATGCTGCCAGCCCACCGATGGCTGACTGCGATGGCATTGTTAGGAAATAGCTGATGGTTGAGGTAGTCATCTAAATGCCCTTGGATGTTTGCAGTCACCTGGGTTGATGTGCTGTTTTCTTCTGATTGGAACAGGTTTCGCCCGCCACCGAGGATGAGTCGTCCTTGCCACTGCTTGAAGTACATGAAACCTTTGTCTGCATGGTAAATGCCGGGGTATGGCATGTTGTCAATGACTTCAGTCATCAGCAGCTGTCCTCGAGCAGCTACCACATTCAATGAAGGGAATAGCTGCTTGCTTCCGGCATTGCTTGCAATGACTACTTTTTTTGCATGAATCGGATGATTGCTATCGGGGATGTTCCAGCCCTTGTCATCTTGAAGCCATTCAGCCTTAGGTGGGCAGGTGAAGTTGTCAAGGAATTCAACACCGCCTTGAAGCAATTGATTAATCAGGGCCTTTCTCAACTTGCCTGGATGCAAGCTGCCCTCACCTTGAATGCGAATGGCATGGTGAAAAGACCCAGGCGCTTGCGCAATGTGGTAGCAGGCTCGACCAACCATGTCATTGAGGGACTCAATGGCGTCACAGGCTTGATGGTAAGCAGCGGTCTCTTGGTTGGTGAAAACTTCCATGCCATCGCAAGCATGGTAGTCCATGGCTTGAGCGCCCACCTTTTGATTCCAATAGTCAAGCCCTTCTTGTCTTTGGTGCACACGTTTGATGGCATGATTGGCACCATGGTTTTTTATGTCATCCAGGAGCTCAGTGGGGGAGCCAAAGCAAGCAAACCCAGCATTGCGTGTGCTGGCTAAGGCTTGATTGATGGGAAGTTGATCCACTACAATGATTGCCATTGAAGGGTTGTGGTCCATCGCCCTTAGTGCAACAGACAGCCCAGTAAATCCTGTTCCAACAATCAACAAATCAACCGTGCGGGGTCGATTGCTGGCCTGTTTGATGAGCGAAAGTTCCGTGTCCATTTCCCAGAAAGAAGGGGAGATGTGCTTGCGATAAGGGAGGGGATTGGGCATAAAAAAAGGACCGGATAAGCAGGTTGCTCAACCGGTCCATAAAGTTAAGTCTTTCAGGGATTACTCAACACCATGCATCAAGCTGTTGAGCGGCTTGCGCAATAGGGCAATGATGATGGCAAAGGCAACCAATGCAAAGCCAATGGTTGAGAATATTTCTGTGTATTTAATCAAACCTTCCTCCAAGCTCAAGACTTCGCCAGACTCACCGCCTGTGAAGGTGGCAATGTAACCTGCTGCATAGTTGGCCATTGCAAAGCTGAGGAACCAGCCACCCATGGCTGTTCCAGCAATGGATTTTGGCGACAACTTGGTCACCATGGATAGACCAATGGGACTCAAGAATAGCTCACCCGTTGTGTGAAGCATGTATAGGAAAACCAATGTCAACAATGGCACCTTGAAATCTTCTGCAAACTCAAGGCCTATCAAGGTCACAAGGAAACCTAATCCCAATTGGAAAATGCCATAGGCAAACTTCATAGGGATGCTTGGGTTTTTGCCAATCTTGCTCAACTTCACCCACATGGCAGAGAAAATCACGCCAAAAATGATGATGAAGAAGGGGTTAAAGAACTGGGTGTTGGACGCGGGCATTTCCCAGCCTCCAACAAAGCGATCCACGTTGCGGTCAGCAAAGAGGGTCAATGAGGTGCCAGCCTGCTCAAATGCAGCCCAAAATACGGTGTTGATCAACATAAATATCACCAAGGCAATCATGCGATCTCGCCAGATGTGACCTTCTTTGATGCCAGCCTTGATCAGGCTAACAGCAACACCAATGAATAGGGCGATAAGTAAGATGGTCATCAAAGGGAAGTCCCATGCGTCTGCACCTTCACCAATCGTGAAGGTATTTTTGCGAATTAACAGGGTAGCTAAGGGGATCAAAGCCAATGAACCCAGCATCACCGCCTGGTACTTGCGAAAAGGCCCAACACGCTCCATGCCTTCTTCAGTCACTTCCAATCCAGCTGCATTTTTGTATTTGTCACGTCCCGACCAGAAAATAAAGAGGCCAAGCAACATGCCAATACCAGCAAGGGCAAAACCTTTGTCAAAGCCGTAGGTCTCACCAACATAGGCCACGACAGTGGTTGCCAACAGGGCACCAATGTTGATGCCAATGTAAAAGATGGTAAAGCCAGAATCTCGGCGAGGGTCATCGTCCTGGTAGAGCTTGCCGACAATGGTTGAAATGTTTGCCTTGAAGTACCCATTACCTAAAATCAAAGCACCCATGCCGTAGACCAGAAAGGATTCACCGCCACCAATGATCAAAAACTCACCAATGACCATCAAGATGGCACCGACAAGAATAGCCATTCGGTAACCGAGGTACCGGTCAGCTAATCGACCGCCCAATACTGGTGCGGCATAGATCAATGCGGTGTAAGCACCATAAAGAAGGCTGGCCTCTGCATCACCCATCAACAAGGATTTGGTGAGGTATAGAACCAAAAGCACTCGCATGCCATAGTAGCACGTTCGCTCCCACATTTCTGAAAAGAACAAGGTCATAAGACCCTTAGGGTGGCCCAAGAAGCCGTTTTCTGTATTTGTTGACATGGTGTTGATTTAAGTGATTTGTGAGCTTGTCAAGCCTGAAGGGCCCGAAGATAGGTTTTTAAACCAATCATAAGTAGTCGTGAATGAATTTTGTGATTTTGGTGAACAAGTGAATGCGGGTCATCCCGCCATAGATGCCATGGTTTTTGTCAGGGTAGACCATGTAATCGAAGTCCTTGTTGCTTTGAATCAGTGCCTCAGCAAGGCGCATGCTGTTTTGCACATGCACATTGTCATCACCGGTGCCATGCACCAGCAAGAATTTACCTTCCAACTTGTCTGCATGACCAAGTGGGCACCAGGCATCGTAGTTGTCGCTGTTTTCTTGGGGTGTTCGCATGTAGCGCTCCGTGTAGATGTTGTCATAGAAGCGCCAGTTGCTAACAGGGGCAACAGCAACAGCCATGGAGAAAACATCAGCGCCACGGAACAGGCAGTTGGCAGACATGAATCCACCGTAACTCCATCCCCAAATACCGATGCGACCCCCATCAATGTTAGGATGATTAGCTAAGGTTTGCGCAGCAGCAATCTGATCCTCTACTTCAAGCTTACCTAAGTTCAAATACGTGGATTTGGTGAAATCCCTGCCTTGAGCACCTGTTCCGCGTCCATCCACGCAAACAATCCAATAACCTTCAGCAGCCAATGATTGGTACCAGAAATCGTTCAAGCCACCAAAGCGATCAGTGACCTGTTGTGAGCCGGGACCGCTGTATTGGAACATTAGCACAGGGTATTGCTTGCTTGAGTTGAAGTGCAAAGGCTTGATTTCCCATGCTGGAAGGCTTTGCCCATTCGCAGCTTCCATGGTAAAGAAGGTCTTGGGTGAACGTTGGAATTCCGCCATGGTGGCTTTGAGTTTTGCATTGTCTTCAAGGACCCTCAAGGTATTTCCTTTGCTGTCGTGCAGAGAAACTGTGGAGGGGTTGTTAGCATCGGAATGGGTGAGGATGAATCGGTCAAAGGTGCTTGAAAAAGAGGCACTGTTCCACCCGGGTTGATTGCTGATTTTCACAGCCTTGCCACCGCCCAAACGCACGCGGTAGACTTCGCGTTGAGAAGGCGTGACAGCACCTGCTTGGTAGTATACATGGCCCCGCTTGGCATCAACGCCGTACATGCTGCTTACCTCATAGTCACCCTTGGTTAATGCCTTGTTTCGCTTACCATTTGCACTGTAGAGGTAAAGGTGATTGAACCCACTTCGCTCAGAGGTCCAAAGGAATCGGCCATCGGCCAAGAACGTGAGATTGTGATCTGCCCCTGTGAAGGCGGCATCGGTTTCTGTTAGCAGCAGCGATGACGACCAAAGGTCGTTCTCCATAGCGAAGGCGTTAAGCCACAAGCTGTCTTGATGGCGATTCATGGTGGTGATGATGAGCTCATTTAATGGTGACCATGTCATCCTTGGGATGTATTCGTAGGTTAAATCCGTTGTCACCTCAGTCGACTGACTCGTTTGACGATCATAGACCTTGATCATGACTTGGGAGTTGTCATCACCTGCCTTGGGGTATTTGAAGGTGTAGGGGTAGGGGTAGTTGTCTTGCCCGTAAATGTCCATAGAAAAGGAAGCGACCTCGGACTCATCAAATCGGTAATAGGCGAGGTGTTGCCCATTGGGGGACCAAGCGAGTCCCACATGAAAGGAAAACTCTTCTTCGTAGACCCAGTCTGGGGCACCGTTGATGATGGCATTGTGTAGGCCATCTGTTGTGACGGCTGTTTGTTCACCTGTAGCCAATTCAGTGATGAAGACATTGTTGCCCTGTACATAGGCAATGCGTTGACCATCAGGGCTTAGTTCAGGGTTTTGCACGGCTTGCTCGTTGACCAACTTGCTGGTCTTGCTGGCAAGGTCATAGACCCACACCTTGGCCAGGTAGGAGTGCCGGTAAATAGACTTCCTGTCTGTTTCAAAGGTGATTTGCTGCTCGCCTTTTGCCCACTGGTAAGAGGAGAAGCGGAGGGGGTTGCCCGATTGATCAACTACGTCGTCGTTGTCCACCAAGAGGCCCAAGCTTTCCCCCGTTTGGTAGTTGAAGGCTTCAATGCCCTTGCTGGTTTTCTGGCTGTACCTTAAGCCGTCTTCCATGCTTCGAAGCCCGCGCACACCCTTGCCGTAAAATTGACCTGATCGGAAGACGTCGTCAAAAGTGACAATGGATTCCTGTGCAGAGAGGCCAAGAAAAAGAAAACAAAGAGAGTAGATGAAAAACTGCCGCATGGGTTAATTTTGTGATGCAATGAAACAAATGACGGGACAAGGTAAGAACCAATTGTTGAGTGAGCTCAAGGAACTTCTTGGGCAAGACCATGTCTCCATCAAGGAAGACACCTTGGAAGCTTACAGCCATGATGAGACGGAGGACCTCAGTTACCTGCCTCAGGTTGTTGCCTTTCCCCGGCACACAGAAGACGTGTCAGCCATCATGAAATTGGCAAGCAAACACCATGTGCCAGTTACCCCCTCAGCTGCTCGCACAGGGCTGGCTGGTGGTGCCATTCCGGTCAAAGGTGGTATCGCCTTGTCCATGAAGCACCTCAATCGCATCCTTGACATTGATCAGGACAACAGCCAAGCCATCGTTGAGCCTGGCGTGATCAATCAAGTTTTTCAGGAGGCCTGCTTGGCGCTAGGGTTGATGTACCCACCCGATCCATCCAGTTGGGGCACATCAACCATGGGGGGCAATGTGGCCACCAATGCGGGTGGACCAAGGGCTGTTAAATATGGCGTCACCGCTGCTTATATCCTGAATTTAGAGGTGGTATTGCCCAATGGTGACATCATATGGACAGGTGCAAACACCCTGAAAAACAGCACTGGTTACAATTTAACCCAGCTCTTTGTTGGCTCAGAAGGCACACTGGGGGTGGTGACGAAAATTGTCTGCAGGTTGATCCCTCAACCCCGACACCGTTTCACGCTGTTGGCGCCATTTGCTAGTGCGGAAGCGGCCTGTACAGCGGTGTCTAAGGTTTTTCAGGCGGGCATCACACCGTCGGGGATGGAGTTCATGGAAATCGATGCCATCACATGGGCAGCCAAGTATGTACAGGTTGACAACTTACCCTTAGGCGACGGCGTGGAAGCTCATCTGTTGATGGAGGTTGATGGCTTGGATGAGGACGCTGTGATGAAAGAGGCAGAGGCCTTGGCAGCAGTCGTTGAGTCACATGGCGCCTTGGATGTTTTGTTTGCGCAAAGCCACAAGGAACGCGAAGCTTTGTGGAAATTGCGACGTGCTGTTGGTGAAGCTGTTAAAAGCCACAGTGTTTACAAGGAAGAGGACACAGTCGTGCCTCGGGCAAAGTTGCCTGAATTGCTTCGAACCGTTAAATCCATTGGTAAGGCTTATGGCTTTCAATCGGTGTGCTATGGTCATGCGGGTGACGGCAACCTCCATGTCAACATCATCAAAGGAGACATGTCAGATGCTGATTGGCATGGTGACAAGCTCAAGCATGGCATTCGTGAGCTCTTCCAAGAGGTTGTGGCCATGGGAGGAACTTTGTCGGGTGAGCACGGCATAGGTTTGGTGCAAAAGGACTACCTCGACATTGCCTTCAGCGAAACTGTCATGCAATTGCAGCAAGGTATCAAGGGGCTGTTGGATCCATTGAACATCATGAATCCGGGCAAGATTTTCCCAGATGCTTAGCGTCGACCCATGTACAACATGACATAGTAAAGCAGCTGTGTGACAGCGGCGGCGGCAGCAACGACATAGGTTCTTGCAGCCCATTTCAAGGCATCTTGTGCCATGCCATGGTTGTTACTGTTGGTGACATTGGCGTCTTGAAGCCAGACCAAAGCACGCCGTGAAGCATCGTATTCAACGGGTAGGGTGACCAGGGCAAAGGAGGCAATGATGGCTTGTGCAGCAATCAAAAAGAGCAGGATGCTTTTAAAACCAAGTCCCAGCATACCCATACCAAACAAGGAAGCAAAAAAGACAATATTCATCAACTTGCCGCTGGCATTGACAATGGGAACCAAGCCCGTTCGCAAGTCGAGCCATTCGTACTTGGTGGCGTGTTGAACGGCGTGGCCACATTCATGGGCGGCAATAGCTGCAGCAGCCACATGGTTGCCATGGTAGACATCTGGGGACAGATTAACTGAGCTGTCCTTTGGGTTGTAATGATCGGTGAGTCGGCCTTCTACGGCTGTGATGTTGACATGTTGAAGTCCGTGATCATCCAACATCTTGCGTGCAATATCACGACCGGTTAGACCGTTGTCGATGGGCACAGTTTGGTATTGCTTGAAGCGTCGCTTAAGTTGGGCTTGGACGGCAAAACCAAGAATCATGAAGCCAATGAGGATGATGAAAATCATAGCTGGGGAATTTGTGTGGAAAAGTACAATGTTCATGCCAATGAATGCGAACTGACAAGATGTAGATTTGAAAGATGGAAAAGCTCGACAGGCCACTGATTTTGGTTACCAATGATGACGGCATCACTGCGCCAGGTATTCGGACGTTGATTCGATGGATGAATGCCATTGGGGACGTCGTTGTTATGGCGCCAGACAGCCCCCAGTCAGGCATGGGGCATGCCATCACCTTGCATGACCCTCTCCGATGCGAGCCCCAACAGATCGATGCGGGACCACAAAAGGAGCATGCCTGCAGCGGCACGCCGGTTGACTGTGTCAAGTTGGCAGTTCATGAAGTGCTGGACCGTCGTCCGGACTTGATTGTGTCAGGCATCAATCACGGAAGCAATGCCTCAGTGAATGTGATTTACTCTGGAACCATGTCGGCGGCAGTGGAAGGTGCCATGCAGGGCATTCCTTCGATTGGCTTCAGTATCCTTGACTACGATTGGCAAGCGGATTTTTCACAAGCAGAAACTTTGGTGATGGATATGGTTCGACGCGTGCTGTCTCAGGGATTACCTTCAGGCATATGCCTCAATGTCAACATCCCAAAAGTGAGCGACAAACCTTATGCAGGCTTGAAAGTCTGCCGCCAAGCACAAGCCAAATGGGTTGAGTCATTCATCAAGCGGAATGACCACATGGGCAAACCCTATTATTGGATGGCTGGTGAGTTCAATGACCTCGATGGCAGTGAGGATACTGATATTTGGGCCCTGGCTAACAATTACTTGTCCGTGGTGCCTATTCAGTTTGATCTCACGGCACATCACCATTTGGCACAAATCCATCAAACCTTGGATGCATGAGCCCAGAGCGAACAAGGAACCGCATGGAATTATGGCTGGGTGGGGGTATTGCTGCCTTGACCCCCTTAGCTGTGTGGGCATACTTGTACAAGGCTTACACTGACTTGCCACCCTTGGTTGGGATGCATCCAGATTTACTGAGTTATTTGTTGAATAAGGTGCTGATGTTTACCTTCTTGATTGAGGTGCCATTCTTCGTCGTCTTTGTTTTAATGCATCGCATGAAGATGGTGAAAATGATGCTGATTGTCAGTGCCATGTATGCAATCACTGCCATAGTGTGGCGTTGGGAATGGTTGTGAAACGCATCTTTATCATGGCTGGCGAAGCCTCAGGTGACATGCTTGGCGCTGAACTGATGCGTGCCTTGCTCACAAAGCATGAGGGTTTGGAAATCACCTTTTGTGGTGGCCCATTGATGGAAACTGCCAAGGCAACCCAATCACTGATCCCCCTTGAGAAGTTAGCCATGATGGGCTTTGTTGAGGTGGTGAAAAAACTGGGTCAGGTAAGGCGAAACTTCCATATTGTTCAGCAGCATTTACGGAACAATCCCTGTGATGTTGTTGTGTTGATTGATTACCCTGGATTCAATATGCGATTGGCGAAATGGCTGAATCGTCAAGGCATTCGTCAGGAAGGAACGCGTGTGATACAATGGGTTTCTCCACAGGTATGGGCATGGAAAAAGGGCCGGGTGAAGGCATTGAAATCCCATTGTGATTTGTTGGTACCAATTTTGGCTTTTGAGCAAGCATTTTTATTGAAACATGGGGTAGCTTCCCGCTACATGGGCCACCCCATGTTGGATCGCATCCCGCAGCAGGCAGAGGCGGTCACCAAAGCACCTGTCCTGGCCTTAGCTCCTGGTAGTCGCTTGCAAGAATTCAAGGCACACATGGCTCTTTTTGCTGAAACCGCTGCATTGATGGGCATGGAAGCCATGTGGATCAGGCCCGCACACATCAATGCAATAGCTTACAGGGCATTGTTGCAACAGCACGCCCCTGACGCGCCAAGCCACTGGGCAATCAATGAAGGCATGCAGCATGTTCAAGGCTGCCAATTAGCCCTGGTCGCTTCAGGAACAGCCACTCTGGAATGCACATTGTACGGCACAGCCATGGTGGTAGCTTTCAGAACCCACCCCATCAATTTTTTGCTGGCAAAGGCTTTGGTTAAGGTCCCATACATTGCCTTGGTCAATTTATTGCTCAACAAAGAAGCTGTGAAAGAACGCATTCAGGGTGATTGCAATCCACAACAGCTAGCAAAGGACTTGCAGTGGCTCTTGGATCAACCAAACCATGGACAGCAGCTGCAACAAAGCCTTCGGGAGGTGATGGGGCCAGCTCATGCCGTGAATCAACTGGCAGATCATGTACTGGAAGCTTAAGTCTATGACCTTTACGCCTTTGATGGCGTGGTGCATGCTGATGTCAAGCCCGGTGGAGGCTAAATCTGACCCTGTGAGAATGGGCATTTTCACCAACCACCGATTGTCACGACTGGCAGTTGGAGGCAATGACCTCACCATCCTAGGCTACAAGCAAGGCATGCCCGACAGTTTAACAAGTAACTATTTCATTGTCCGTCCAGGAAGCTGGGGCAAGGTGGTAGGTACTTTGGCGGATGCGGTTGATTATGACTCTTTGGTGGTGATCAGCGCCACTGAAATCACGGTTCAGGTGAATGGCTACCGAGAACGGGTTTACCGTGGCCGGTTGGTTTGTCAGGGCAGACCTGGCTACGTTCAGCCGGTTGCAATCATGGGCATGGAGGATTATTTGACAGGCGTTGTGCATGCTGAATTAGGCAAATTGAGCCATCCAAACCTGTGGAAGGCTCAGGCTATCGTGGCACACACCTGGTTGATGAAAAACCAAGGGAAATTTGCCCATGATAAATTTTCAGTCACGGATGATGTGCGATGCCAAGTTCATCATGGATTAGCGCCCAAGGAGCGGCAGATGGCATTGGCCTCAGCCATCGACAAGGTCAGTCACTTGTACCTGGCAACATTGAAGGATAGCAAGCCCATTGAGGCCTTGTTTCATGCCAATTCAGGTGGGGCATTGATGCCATCTGCTTGGTATTTCTCTCAGAGGGAATACCTGATTGCCAAGCCCGACAGTTTTTCAATCAATTGTCCGCAAAGTGAATGGCATCATCAATTGAGCATTGCTGAATGGGTCAAGGTGTTGGCCGCTAACATGGGTTGTGGCATCGATGAAGGCTTCACGGAATTTGCAACCAGTATCCAGCAAAAGCATCGACGGGAAACCTTATCCTACCAGGGCCATGAGATCCGCCTTCGCATCATTCGCGAGAAATTTCAGCTGCGCTCCACCTGGTTTTCGGTGAACAAGGTGGAGGATGGCATGGTGCACTTGCATGGCAAGGGTTATGGTCATGGGATTGGAATGAGTCAGGAGGGTGCCTACCACATGGCTGTTACAGGGCATGATTACCTGGCTATTCTGGCACATTATTACCCGCAAACCCGCCTGCTCACCTTGAAGCAGTGAGGTAACTAAACCTTTACTTACCGACTTCAATCAAAGGGTTGTGACAGCTTGCGGCATGGCAAAGTCGCTGCATCTCGGTGCCTGGTTGGTCATCCTTTTTGCCGATGCATCTTGGGTGACCATTGAAGGTTTGCTGATCGCTTGTCTGCTTTCTGCCTTAGCTATGTGGCAATCCCTGCCTTGGTCTAGTCAAGCACTGTGGGTCTGTTTGTCAGCAGCAATGTGCTTCCATGCCCTGACACCGACCTTGGATGTCAGTCGCAGCTTTGATTCGTCAGGGATCAGCCTCAGTCGCCACTTGTTCCAAGACAGCATTGGCTTGGTCTGGGTCACTGATCGACGCCTGCCACTGGATGCGAGATTGCACGTGATTGGCACTGTTTCGCCCTGGTCAGATCGCGTGATCCCAATGGGCTTTAATCCGGAGCAAGTCTACGGACCAAGAGGCGCCGTGGGACTGCTCCATGTGTCTGCGATGGACAGCCTTGGCATGCGAGGGTCATGGACCGCTAAGGTGAAGCGTCGTTGGCGAGAATGGGTAAAAAAACAGCCATGGCCTGAGGATTTGCAAGGCTTGGCACTGGCGCTGACCTTGGGTGATCGATCGATGCTATCCTACCCATGGAAACAGGCCTTCATTGACGCAGGGATGGCACATGTGCTGGCTTTGTCAGGTTTTCATCTGGGGTTGATTACCATGGTTTTTCAGTGGATGCGGTCCCTATTTCCAGCTAGGTGGCGACCTTGGTGGATGCTGATTGGTGGTCTCTGTACATGGGTGTTGGTGCCCTTGGTTCAAAGCCCAAGTGTCCTCAGAGCCGCCTTTTTTTTAACCATCATGCAAGTGCTTGCCCTTCGGTCAAAGCAATCATCTGGCATGGATCGAGCGCACCTTGCCGGGTTCTTGTTATTGCTTTTGTGGCCTGATCTAGGTAAGCAGATGAGCTTCCAGTTAAGCATGGCTGCAGTGATGGCCATCATCTTCATTCAAAGCCCCCATGGGAAGACGATCCAATCAAAAATTGTTGGAATATCCATGGTTTCCCTGGCTGCCCAATGGGCCACGCTGCCTTTGATAGCCATGACCTTTCACCGTTTTCCCTGGGGCTTTTTATTTGCCAATTTGCTACTGCTTCCCCTGGTCATGCTGATTTACCCCTTGGTTGCTTTGTCTGTGGCACTGTCGTGGTTCTCATTGGCATTGCCCGTGCCTGATTCAGTGATGGATGCAGCCTTTCGATTGATCAACGCCTTCCATTACACCACGGATGGGATGCACCCTGATGCATGGCTTGTTGCCATCATGGGGCTAGCCGCCATGTTGGGTTTGCAAGCATTGAAGGCCAGACGATTGCTACCCTTGGTCTTGCCATTGATGGCCACAGGCCTGGCCATGCATGCGTCATTGCCAGGTCCCCATCAGGGGGAATTTGCTTACCGGCAGGGCCACGGCATGGCCATCGGGGTTTTTCATGGTGATTCAGTGATGATCTATGCCACCCGTGGCTTGTCTCTCAATGATTGGCTTTGGGACAATGCATTTGAGGGACTATGGGAGGGCTATGGAATTGAAAAACGTGGCTACCAAATCATGCCATTTGAGCAGATTCAAGCCCGTTTTGATGACTTAGGTATCGCTATCCATAGGCAGGGTTTCACATGGCTCAATCAGCCAACAAGGATAGCAAGGTCACAACCTGCTTGGCCTCCTTGGGG
>ERZ1046367.567-NODE-567-length-24533-cov-6.516014_pt1 | contig 24533 bp, 17 predicted proteins | sample MGYA00383091_ERZ1046367 | MGnify/ENA primary metagenome ERZ1046367 (study PRJEB29581, sample SAMEA5548361) | metagenome | biome: marine; feature: coastal; material: water | depth 50 m | study: Short-term variability in the microbial, nano- and picoplankton... | reverse complement strand
GTTTCGAGTCTGGGGTTCGTTCGTCCATGTCGTTTGCCTGAAGTCCTACGTATGAATCAAGCAGGAAGTGATGGAAGTTCCCTCGCACAGCTATGCTAGTTCTTTCAAACTAGAGCTAATATACGAGGGGCTCGGTCCCATATTTTGGGACTCATCCAAATATTTTTACGCAAGCAAAAACCACCTTTAATTTTCGACAAATCCTTAGTCTTCAATTTATTATCAAATTCAAAGCCAAAAATTAGTTTCCCATCCTCTTGGTATTCATACGTTTTCATTTCGGGATTGTAAGCAATGGGGATGTTCATCAATAGTAAATCCTCTAAAAATCGATAAAAGCTACTTTTTGACAAACGCAATCGCTTTGCACATTGTTTGGGGGATCCAGTCATTTTGTGTCTTACCAAATAGTCAAAATGATCCAATCGGGATTTAAATTTCAGAATACTCATTCACAATTTATATTAGATTCATATTACAATTAGCAGTTGCTGTAAACATGATGCTATTTTAATTGCGCCAAAGTGATAGGTGAACATTCTTTGATCATTATTCAAAGAAAAAAGGTGTTTGCGATGAACAGCAAACCCATGATTAGATAGGATTATTTTAGTAAAGCGAACGTACTTTGGCATTTAATAGTCAGTTCATCTTGCAATCTGAAGCTAACTTAAAACATAAAAATATAATTTCCTAATTAATTACATACTATAGAATTCAAGTGTTGTAGGAAAGAAAAATACAATGGATAAAATCAACATTTACAGCGGGCAAAAAAATAAGGGGTAAATCATAAGAAAAGACATGGAAAGCGTTAAAATAAAAGAGCCAAAAAATGAAAATACAAACCCGTCCCAATCCCAAGTGAAATCGGGCTGTAATATGTGTATAAAGTTCCATAATAATTTAATACATTTGGGCGTTGATTACAGGCTACATCTATTCGGCAGGAAAAGCTTGTAAACTTTTGAGTTTAAATGAATTTTAAGTGACGTAAATAGCAATCGCATGATGGTTTTAAAATTTGGAGGAACAAGTGTTTCCTCAAAAGAAAATTTAGAGCAGATAAGAGTCATTCTATCCCAAAAAAAGGAGAACTACATTGTGGTAGTTTCTGCCTTCTCAGGGATTACCAATCGATTAGAAAAAATTACGGAACAAGCGATTATTAGCGATACTACTGAACTTATTGAAGAATTCAAAGACCTTCATTTCAACTACATACAGGAACTCATCCCTATCGATCAGCAGACGGACCTACTCATTGCCGTTCAAGAAAAATGCAATGAATTAGAAGCCATAAGTAAAGGGGTTCAGATTCTGAATGAATTAACCGACAAGACCAAAGCCAAGGTACTGTGTATAGGTGAGCAATTGTCTTCATTGATTGTTCAACGTTATCTGAATGCCAACGGTTTATCCATAGAGCACCTAGACAGCCGTGAATTAATTTCTGCAGAAGACAACTACTTGGATGGTGAAGTTGATTTTGACCGTACAAGCAAAAAAATCCTAAACAAAGTAAAAAAGGAAAACTACATCGCTGGTGGATTCATTGCTTCTAACGAGGCCAATGAAACCGTTCTACTTGGCAGAGGGGGTTCCGACTATACCGCAGCCATCTATGCAAAATCCATTGATGCCAGCGCACTAGAAATATGGAGTGATGTAGATGGTATCCATAGTGCCAATCCTCAAAGGGTTAGAAACACACTTTCTCTGAAAAACCTCAGCTACGAAGAAGCTTTTGAAATGGCTTACTTTGGTGCAAAAGTGATTTATCCAAGAGCGATACTGCCCTTAATTGATAAAAAGATACCGCTCTACTTAAAAAACACGCTGAAACCAGAGCAAGAAGGAACTTTCATCAGTCATGTACCCCAAAAGTCAAACCACAAAATACAGGGCTTGTCTTCACTGAATGACATTGCTGTACTAACAGTTTCAGGTATCGGTCTTTCGGGTAAAAAAGGAAGCGCTCGTAAAGTTTTTCAAACCCTTGAAGAACATCAGGTCAATGTGATCTTAATCACACAAAGTTCTTCAGAACAAAGTATCGGATTCGGAATCAAAGAATCGGATGCAGACATTTCTAAAAAGGTACTTGACCAAGCTTTCCAAAGCGAAATTCAAACAGGAACCATACGACCTGTAGAAATCGCTAAAGACCTATGTATCATCGCACTTATCGGTGACAACATGAAAAATAAAATTGGTCTTGCCGGAAAAGCACTTAGCGTGATTGGTGAAAATGGAATCAACGTAACTGCTATTGCTCAGGGAGCTTCAGAAAGAAACCTTTCCATTGTTATTGACCAAAAAGACGAAGTGAAAGCACTTAATGTGATTCACGAAAAATTCTTCAGCAACATCGTAAAAAACGTACACCTATTCATTGCAGGTGCAGGTAATGTGGGTAAAGAATTTTTAAACATCATTTACAGTCAAAAGCAAAAACTCATTGACGACTATCAGATCAATCTGAAAGTAATGGGTATTGCTAACAGCAGAAAAATGCTGCTTAACGGTGGTTCGGAAATCGATGAAAAAGACAGTCTGAATCTTAACGAAATAGGTGCAGCCTACAAAGAACTGCCTGAATACCTTACTCAAATCCGTGAACTGAACTTACCCAACAGTATTTTCATTGACAACACCGCTTCTCAGATTGTAAGCGATGGATACTCGTATTTGTTAGAAAACAGCATATCTATTGCCACATGTAATAAAATTGCGTGTAGTAGCGATTATGAAACCTACGCTAATCTTATCGGAGCAGCCAAGGAATACAATTGTCATTTTAAATACGAAACCAGTGTAGGTGCAGCACTTCCTGTAATTAAAACCATCCACGACTTAATCATTAGTGGTGACTCGGTAAATAAAATTGAGGCGGTAATCTCTGGAAGTTTGAATTTCATTTTCAACAAATACAATGCTGAAAATAAATTTACAGATGTGGTCCTTCAAGCGAAAGAAGAAGGATATACAGAACCGAATCCTCTCATTGATTTGAGTGGTCTCGATGTGATGCGTAAAATTTTAATCCTCTCGAGAGAGTCTGGACTAAAAGGAGCCTTATCGGATATCGAATTCAACAGCTTTATTCCGGATGAATGTTCAGAATCGAAAAGTGTGGATCTTTTGTTTGAAAATTTGGAGAAAAACGAAGACTTTTTCAAAGCTCTTTATGCCAAAGCAAACGACAAAGGATACAAACTAAAAGTAGTCGCTACCCTTGAGAATGAAAAATTATCTGTGAGATTGAAAGAAATCCCATCGGACAGTCCATTCTTTAACTTGGAAGGTAAAGACAACGTAGTGGCTATATTCACCGACCGATACGTAAGTGAGCCCTTGGTTATAAAAGGAGCAGGTGCCGGTGCTAGCGTTACTGCTAGTGGTGTATTTGCCGATGTAATGTCCATCGTAAATAAGTAATTGATGAATCAAATAACTGCTTATGCCCCCGCCACCATGGCCAACTTTAATGTGGGCTATGACATCTTGGGTTTGTCTTTAAACGATATCGGAGATGAGGTAGAACTACGCATCAACGGTACCGAGGAAAACAATATCCTTGACATTATTAATGGGAAAGGATTGCCTATGGATAGCGATAAGAATTGCTGTTCTGTAGTGATCCGTAAAATGCAGGAAGCCCTGAATAACTTTAAGGGGGTTGATATTATCATCACAAAAGGTTTTGCAGCAGGAAGTGGTCTTGGCTCGAGCAGTGCCAGCAGTGCGGCAGCAGCATTCGCCTACAACGAATTAATGGGCAAGCCCTATTCGAATAAAGAACTGGTCGCTTTTGCGGCAGAGGGAGAGCGTATCGCTTGTGGTAGTGCCCACGTAGACAATGTAGCACCTTCTATTTTAGGAGGGGTTGTTTTGAGTAAAGGAAAAAAGGCTTCAGACCTTATCCAACTTCCTCTGATAGAAAATTTATATGCAGTAACGTTTTTTCCTGCCATAAAAGTAAACACCTCAGACGCACGTAAAATATTAAATAATACCATAGACCTAAAGACGCTATCGCAACAAGTTAGTTTCATGGGAGCTTTTGTATCCAGCTTGTACGAAAAAGACATTGATCTTTTTTCTGCCAGCTTAAAAGACTTGGTCGTGGAACCGAGAAGAAGTCTGTTAATTCCAAGATTTAAAGAATTGAAAAAAGCTGCGCTCGAAAATCAGGCCTTGGCTTTTGGAATCTCTGGATCTGGACCTTCTGTATTTGCCATTGCTAAAAATGAGGATGAAGCGGACAATATAATCCAAGCTATGGAGCGTGTATACGCAGACCTAAGTATAAAAACACAAGCGCACAAACATTTACTTTGTAAAGATAGTGGCGCTAGAATTGTAAAAAAATGAAGTATCTAAGTACACGAAAAAACAACGAGTACATTTCTTTTAAAGAAGCGGTCATCAATGGATTAACAAAAAATGGTGGCTTGTATGTTCCGGAGCGAATTCCTGAAATACCTAGTGATTTTTTTGAACAAATAGAATCTTACGAGGATCTCGATATTGCATTTACGGTACTGAAACCTTTTGTAGAAGGTTCTCTTAATGATGAGCAGTTGAAAAGCATACTTGCAGAAACACTCAACTTTAACATTCCGGTGGTTCCTGTAGAAAAAAACATAGCTGCTTTGGAGTTATACCACGGTCCTACTCAGGCCTTTAAAGATGTGGGAGCGCGTTTTATGTCACGTTGTCTGTCGCACTTCAACGCTGATGAGGATAAAGAAGTAACCATCATCGTTGCTACCTCTGGAGACACAGGTAGCGCAGTAGCTAATGGCTTCTTTAAAGTACCCGGAGTCGCCGTAAAAATTCTTTTCCCTAAAGGCAAAGTAAGTGCGTATCAAGAATTCCAAATGACCAGTTTGGGAGAAAACATACACGCTTTTGAAATTGACGGAACTTTCGACGATTGTCAAAAATTGGTTAAGAAAGCACTGAACGATGAGAATCTCAGAACTAAAAAATCTTTGAGCAGTGCAAACTCGATCAATGTAGCTCGTCTTTTACCGCAAATGTTGTACTATTTCTTTGCTTACAAACAGCTCAAAAAAGACCTAAAAGGTAAAAAGATGGTCGTGTCTGTGCCGTCTGGAAATCTTGGAAATGTTACCGCTGGATTGGTAGCAAAAAGAATGGGACTTCCTATCGATAAGTTCATTGCCGCACATAACATCAACGATACTTTTTACACGTATTTAAATACAGGAGAATACGCTAAAAAAACATCGGTACTCACCTACTCCAATGCTATGGATGTAGGAGATCCTAGCAATTATGAACGCATCGACTATTTTTACAATGGGGATCTAGAATCCATCAAAAAAGACGTTGCTGCTTGCCGTATTGACGATGAAGCTACACTCAAAGAAATACAAGAGTGTCAAGAAAGTAATAACTATACCCTAGATCCGCACGGAGCTGTAGGTAAATTAGCGCTTTCAGAACTTCTAAAAGATGACGAATATGGGGTCTTCTTAGAGACGGCTCATCCACAAAAATTTGCTACAGTGATGAAGAAGGCTCTCCCAGATTTTGTAGAGGAAACAGCAGATTTAAAAGATTGTCACAAAACGCATCTTGCCAACAACTACGAAGCTTTCGTCAAGGAAATTTGCTAAATAGTCTTACAAAATACCCTAAATATTTGATGCTACAACTTAACTAAAGTATAGCTACCTAGATTACACACATCTTTGTTATTGATTTCTATTTCTAAGCATCAACAGAATTAAATTTCTATTTTTGATGATACTTATTAAAATCAAAAACAATGAAAAAATTTATTCCAGTAACATTAACAGCACTTTTACTGCTCTTCTCTTGTACTAAAAAAGAAAAGAATGAAGAGAACTTTACCTTCCAAACAGAAACATTTGCGGACTTAAAAATCATTCGATATCAAGTTCCTGACTTTGACAAACTGAGTCTTCAGCAGCAAAAACTGGTCTATTACCTCAGTGAGGCCGGTTATGCAGGTAGAGACATCATCTGGGATCAAAACTACAGACACAACCTATCCATTCGAAGGGCTCTGGAACACATCATTAAAAATTTTGATGGGGATAAATCCACAGAAGATTGGAAAAACTTAAGGACTTACACCAAACGAGTTTGGTTCTCTAACGGTATCCACCACCACTATTCCATGGATAAGTTTAAGCCCGAATTCTCTGCGGAATACCTATCAGAACTGATGGTATCCACAGGCACTTCCTTAAACAAAGAAGCTCTAAGAGCCCTATTCGATCCAAATTTCGATGCCAAAAAAGTGAATCTTGATCCTGCTAAAGGTCTGGTGTTGGGTTCTGCAGTAAACTTTTACGACCCAGACATCAACGAAGCTGAGGTAGATGCCTATTTTGCATCCATCCGAAATAAGGATACCGAAAAGCCGATTTCCTACGGATTAAACTCCAAATTGGTTCGCGGAGAAAATGGTCTCGAGGAAAAAGTATACAAACTTAACGGAATGTACGGAGAAGCCATAGCCCAAATCATTCCATGGCTGGAAAAAGCGGTAAGCGTAGCCGAAAATAAGGCTCAGGCAGATGCGCTAAAACTCCTTATAGATTACTACAAAACAGGCGATTTAAAAACTTGGGATGCATACAATGTTGCCTGGGTAAATGCTACCGAAGGAGACATTGATTACATCAACTCTTTCATAGAGGTGTATAACGACCCTAAAGGCTATACGGGATCATTTGAATCACTGGTAGAAATAACCGACTTTGAGGCTTCCGCACAAATGGAAGTACTTTCCGATAATGCCCAGTGGTTTGAAGACCATTCGTCCATAAAAGAAGAACACAAAAAGAAAAATATCAAGGGCGTAACCTTCAAGGTAATTTCTGTGGCTTCTGAGTCTGGAGATGCTTCTCCGTCCACTCCTATTGGTGTAAACCTTCCTAATGCCAATTGGATTCGAACCCAACATGGATCTAAATCCATCAGCATTGGAAACATCATATATGCCTACGAACAAGCAGGTGGAAAAGGCATGTTGAATGAATTCTGTCACGATACAGAAGAAATGGAAAGAGCAAAAGCACATTCTAAGTTAGCAGGAAAACTTCACACCGCCCTGCATGAAGTTTTAGGGCATGCTTCTGGGCAAATCAATCCGGGAGTGGGAACCATGAAAGAAACCTTAAAAAGCTATGCATCTACCTTAGAAGAAGGTCGTGCTGACCTGGTGGCCCTTTACTTTATCTTGGATGAAAAACTCATAGAATTGGGCTTGATGGAATCTTTAGAAACAGGAAAAGCAGAATACGACGGGTACATTCGGAATGGCTTGATGACTCAAATGCGCAGACTAGAACCCGGAGCAGACATAGAAGAATCTCATATGCGCAATCGACAATGGGTAGCTGCCTGGGCTTACGAAAAAGGTCAAGAAAATCAGGTTATTACCAAGGTAGTTAAAGAGGGCAAAACCTATTTCGAAATCAAGGACTACACGAAACTACGAGAAATCTTTGGAGAACTTTTAAGTGAGGTTCAAAGAATCAAGTCTGAAGGAGATTATGAGGCTTGTAAAGCTTTAGTTGAAGGCTACGGAGTAAAAGTAGATCAAGAGCTGCATATGGAAGTCTTGGCTCGTGCCGAAAAGCTAAATATTGCGCCTTATGGTGGGTTCATCAATCCAAAAATGGTTCCAACAACAAACGAATCAGGAGAGATTACATCTATCAAAATGACCTACCCTGAGGACTTTACAGAACAAATGCTGAATTATGCCGAACGATACAGCTTCTTGCCCGATTACAACTGATTGAAATACATGACAACAAAAAACCTCTCGGAATTACCGAGAGGTTTTTTTATGATTTATAGGCTGTATTGATTTACTTTCCTCGAGCTGAAATCAATGTGTTTTTCAATAGTGAAGCAATGGTCATAGGTCCTACTCCACCGGGAACAGGTGTGATGAAAGAACATTTAGGTGCCACCTCATCAAAAGCCACATCTCCTTTTAGTTTCCAACCTGACTTTGTTTTGTCAGACTTAACACGCGTAATACCCACATCTACAATTACAGCACCTTCCTTTACCATGTCTGCGGTAACAAACTCGGGCTTTCCAAGCGCTACAATTAAAATATCTGCCGAACGAGAAATCTCTTCCAAATTCGTAGTTCTACTATGTGTTAGCGTAACCGTACAGTTCCCAACCTTTGCATTACGAGCCATCAAGATACTCATCGGGGAACCTACAATGTGAGAACGTCCAATAACAACGCAGTGTTTTCCGGAAGTTTCAATGTCATACCGGTCTAAAAGCTCTACTATACCTGCGGGTGTAGCGGGTAAAAACGTTGGTAAGTTAAGCGTCATACGTCCTAAGTTTACCGGGTGAAAACCATCTACATCTTTTTCTGGAACAATGGTCTCTGTCACCTTAATTTCAGAAATATGCTTGGGCAAAGGAAGCTGAACAATCAAACCATCAATCGCAGGGTTCTCGTTAATCTTTCGCACCTCATTCAAGAGTTCTTCCTCGGAAACATCCTCAGACATTCGTACCAGTGTGGAATCAAACCCTACCTTTTCACAAGCTTTTACCTTTGCATTAACATAAGTTTCACTAGCGCCATTTGAACCCACCAATATAGCTGCCAAATGGGGTTTCTTCCCTCCTTGTGCTAGAACTTTACTGACTTCTTTAGCAATTTCATCCTTAAGTGTATTGGATGTTAATTTTCCGTCTAATAACTGCATAACTCTATTTTATTTACCTAAAGGCATGTTCGGCATACCGCCTTTGCCCATCATTTTCATCATGTTCTTCATTCCGCCCCCCTGCATCATCTTCATCACTTTACCCATATCGTTGAATTGCTTAATGAGCTGATTTACATCATTCACAGAACGACCACTACCTCGAGCAATACGCTGTCTACGAGAACCATTCAACAAAGAGGGATTAGAACGCTCTTGCTGAGTCATAGAAGAAATCATCGCCTCTACATGTTTAAAAGCATCGTCCTCAATCTCTACGCCTTTCATGGCTTTCCCCATTCCAGGAATCATTCCCATCAAATCCTTCATATTACCCATTTTCTTCACCTGACCGATCTGCTCTACGAAATCGTTGAAATCAAATTCATTCTTGGCAATACGTTTTTGAAGTTTACGTGCTTTGTCCGCATCAAATTGTTCTTGGGCTTTTTCAACCAAAGAAACCACATCCCCCATGCCCAAAATACGCTCGGCCATACGATTGGGATGAAACACATCCAAAGCCTCCATTTTTTCTCCAGTACCTACAAACTTTATCGGCTTGTTAACCACAGATTTAATGGTTAGAGCAGCACCCCCACGGGTATCCCCATCCAACTTGGTTAAAACAACACCGTCGTAATCCAATCGATCGTTAAAGGCTTTGGCTGTATTCACAGCATCCTGCCCCGTCATGGAATCCACAACAAATAAAGTTTCTTGCGGTTGAATCGCAGACTTTACAGCTGCAATCTCGTTCATCATTTGCTCATCAATGGCTAAACGACCTGCGGTATCTACAATGACAAGGTTATGCCCGTTTTCTTTTGCATGGGCTACAGCTGACTTAGCAATAGCTACGGGGTCTTTACTTTCTTTATCGGTAAAGACATCTACCCCTACCTGCTCGGCTAAAATTTCGAGCTGATTGATGGCCGCTGGTCGATACACGTCACAAGCTACCAATAAGGGTTTCTTTGATTTTTTTGACTTCAGAAACAAAGCAAGCTTCCCCGTAAAAGTAGTTTTACCAGAACCCTGGAGCCCAGAAATAAGTATTACAGACGTTTTCTCTTCTAAATTGAGTCCTTCTACCTGAGAGCCCATCAACTCGGTTAACTCATCCTTAACAAGCTTTACCATCAACTGACCGGGCTTGAGTGTGGTTAACACATCTTGTCCGATGGCCTTTGTTTTTACTTTTTTGGTAAAATCTTTGGCAATTTTATAACTAACATCGGCATCTAAAAGAGCTCTGCGAACTTCTTTCAGCGTTTCTGCAATATTAATTTCTGTAATCTTTCCATGCCCTTTGAGTACGGAAAAAGCTTTGTCTAATTTTTCGGATAAATTTTCAAACATCGTCTACGAGATTAGCGTCAAAAATAATCAATTTACATTCGTTCAGGAACCGTAATTCCCAATAAACGCATGGAAGAAGAAATTACTTTCCCAACCATACTTGATAGGCCAATACGAAAGGCCTTATCGTCTTCACTTTGAGTACCGAAAATAGGTACTTGCTGGTAAAACTGATTGTACTCTTTCACCAAATCATAGGTGTAATTGGCAAGTACGGCAGGACTACAATCCTTAGCAGCTTCTTGAATGATATCAGGATAACATAAAATCACCTTTAAAAGTTCCTTTTCTTTCGGGTGAAGCTCCGATTCAGGTTTTAATACAATTCCAGAGGATTCTGCCCTTCGTTGTAAAGAACATATTCGTGCATGTGTGTACTGTATAAAAGGTCCGGTATGTCCGTTAAAATCTATAGACTCAGATGGATTGAACACCATGCGCTTTTTAGGGTCCACTTTCAAAATGAAATATTTTAAGGCGCCCAGACCAATCGTTTCGTAAACCGATGCCAATTGTTCCTCATCAAAACCATCTAACTTACCAAGTTCCTCGGAAATAGACTTTGCCGTAGTAACCATTTCTTCCATTAAGTCATCAGCATCAACCACAGTACCTTCACGCGACTTCATCTTTCCACTTGGCAAATCGACCATTCCGTAAGACAAATGACGACAATCCTTAGCCCAAGAATAACCCAAACGACTTAGTACTTTAAATAAAACGTTAAAGTGATAATCTTGTTCATTCCCTACCGTATAGACCATTTTATTGAAATCAAAGTCTAAATGTCTTTGAATGGCAGTACCGATATCTTGCGTCATATAAACGGCTGTTCCGTCTCCTCTCAAAAGCAACTTATGATCCAGCTTTTCATCGGTCAAATCAACCCATACCGAGCCGTCTTCTTTCTGATAAAAAACACCCTTTTCAAGACCAATGTCTACGTATTTCTTACCCAATAAATAGGTCTCACTTTCGTAATAATTCGCATCAAAATCTACCCCTAAACGGGTGTAGGTAGTATCAAATCCTGAATAAACCCACTGATTCATCCTTGTCCAAAGATCCACAACCTCTTCGTCTTTTGACTCCCATGCACGAAGCATTTGTTGAGCTTCTTTCAATATAGGAGCTTCTTTCTTCGCTTCCTCTTCTGTTTTGCCTTCTACAAGCAAATTCGAAATTTCTTTTTTGTATTCCTGATCGAAACGCACATAATACTTCCCTACCAAATGATCGCCTTTCAAACCGGATGACTCAGGAGTTTCTCCTTGACCAAACTTTTTCCAAGCTAACATGGACTTGCAAATGTGAATCCCACGATCATTGATGATTTGCACCTTCTTAACACGCGTACCACTGGCTTTTATGATTTCGGCAACAGAATAGCCCAATAAATTATTTCGAATGTGGCCCAAATGCAAGGGTTTATTGGTGTTAGGAGATGAATACTCCACAATGGTTAATGGAGCGGAATCGTCGGTTTTCACAAATCCATAATCACTTTTTTGATAGGCCGAAGCATAAGATTCCAACCAATACGAATCTGAAATGACCAAGTTCAAAAAACCTTTAAGAACATTGTAAGCCTCTACAAATTGGACTTCTCTAACAAGGTATTCGCCCAAATCTTCAGCCGTTTGCTCTGGACTTTTCTTTGAAAAGCGAACCACTGGAAAAACAACTAAAGTAATATCGCCATCAAATTCCTTTCGGGTGGTTTGGAAATTAATCTGATTTACTGGGAAGTCAACACCGAAAATCGCTTTCACAGCTTTAACAATCGGTTCAATAAGCTTTATTTCTAAGTCTTTCATTTCGTTTGTGCGTTTTTAGGCAAAAATAGTTCTGCCATCATACAACGAGCGCTACCGCCACCACAAGCCTCAATGGTGTCTAAGGGGGTGGAAAGTATTTGGCAATGTTTTTCTATTTGTTTGATTTGCTCTGGATATAATGATTGATGTGCTGTGGTTGACATCACCAAGTATTTTTCTCCTGATTTGTTGACTACAGGCATCACATTTCCAGCAAATCGATGCTTTTGATCTTCAGTGATGAAAATTACTTCTTTTCCTGAATCTTTAAGGCAATCAATCAAAGAATTTCTTTCTACAGAATCATCTATGCTATCGGCACATAAAACCGCAAAGTGATCCCCTAAAGAGAGCATAACATTCGTATGATAAATAGGCAATCGCTCTGAATCTACAGTTTGATAAGATTTAAACGTCAGAGACTTAAAGCCAAAGCTTCGACAAAAACCTTCCAAAACTCGAGCATCTGTTCTCAGAGATTGGGCTGCATAGGCAATCTTATTAACGCGGTCCAACAACATAGATCCCGTTCCCTCGAGGAAACATCCATCACTCTCATAGTGAGAAAAGTCTACCACTTCACTAATTAAAAATTGGTGTTGCTCTTTTAAAAGCGTCAGAATTTCTTTTCTTCGTTCTAGACGACGATTTTCAGCAAACATAGGGTACCAACCCACACGACCGTCATCATGAAAAGAAATCCAATTGTTTGGAAATATTGAATCCGGAGTATCTTCCTCAAGCGTATCCTGCACAACAACAACTTCAATTTCACGAGACCTCAAATGCGCAACAAGGGTGTCAAATTCATCAAGTGCCCGTCTCTGAACCTCTTCACTACTAAGTTCACTCAAAATCTTTTGATAGTGGTTGTTCGTAGCCGTTTGCTCATTGTATCGGAAAGCAATCGGACGAATCATCATCACACTAGAAGCTAAACCTTTAGTCATGATGCTTTCGTCTTAAAGGTAAAGTAGAACATCGTAAAGAACCTTGCATTTTAGAAATCTCTGAGTAGGGAATCTCTTCTACAGTAAATCCACGTCGACGTAACTCTGCATTCAAACGAGTTGATCGTTTTTCAGAGACAACAATTTCAGGACCAATAGAAAATAAATTAGAGTTCATATGATACATCTCATTATTGTCGATCTCAATGATGTTTTCTTCACCGAAATAATCCACAAGAAAGGCAACATCATCCGGATTTTTGAATCCTCCCGGATAAATCACAGCTTGCCCTTTCCCTAAAGGTTGAAAACAACAATCTAAGTGCAAGGCATTTTTACGCGAATCTGTATCCGATTTATTCAATTCAAAAGAAACAACCGTTCGATTTGGGAAGGTCTTTTGTAAAAAAGCAACACCCGAGTAATTGGTTCGAGCAACGGTATATTTTTCAAAATCATCATCATCAGAAACGCCCACAAAAATGCAATCATCCCAGGGCATAACATCACCACCCTCTACAGAAGCACCCTGAGGCATTCTCACAATCGATGCCGGATTTACCTGCTCTACTATCGATGCAATAGCTTGAAACTCCTTTGCACGTTTTTCAATAATATTAGGTATGATGAACTTATCATCAATCACAAAAGCGATATCTCTACTAAAAATCTGATTGTAATTTTGAAGATTCTCGGGTCTAAATACCGCAATATGGTATTTCTTGAAGACCTCATTGAAGGCTTCCATTTCATTGACGAGATCACTTTCCATCGGAAAAGTACCCGCATTGATATGCTCTTTAGACTTTGGGTCGTAAGCCTCAGTAATGGAAGGTTCACCTCCAAAATCTTCAGCAATACCCAATACTACAACTTCTAAAGCTGCGCTCTCATTCTTAATCAATATAGAAAGTTTTTCCTTCATATTTTTCAATAATCTGCAAAGATAAAAGAATCCATTGCTCACACATATTTTCCACACTAAAAATAGCTGAAAAACACAATGATTCTAAGTTTATAAAATAAGGGGAATTATCGTTTACACCGGTATTATAAGGCAATAAATAGCCCAAAATTACAAGCCAAAATGTTTCTCAGCCAAAGAGGTAACCTCGTCTCCAATAGATAAACAGGCAGTTGCTGCGGGAGAAGGAGCATTTAAAACATGAATACTGCGATCTTTGTATTCAATTTTGAAATCATCAATGACATCCCCTGAATCTCCCAATGCCATAGCTCGAACACCCGACCGACCCGGTTTGATATCATCCATAGTTAAACTAGGACACATTCGTTGCAGTTGTTTTAAGAACAAACGCTTGGAAAAAGCTCGTTTGTATTCATTCAAACCAAAACGCCAGTGCTTAAAGAACAGTTTCCATGTTCCCTTATAAACTAGTGCTTCCATAGTATCTTTAAGACTAAAGTCTGTTTTACCGTACCCCTCGCGCTTAAAAGTGAAAACGGCATTAGGACCGCACTCAATAGTACCATCAGTCATTCGCGTAAAATGAACGCCTAAGAAAGGAAATTCAGGATTGGGGACCGGATAAACCAAATTCTTAATCTTCTTCATCCCCTGCTCTGTCAAGTCGTAGTAATCACCTCTAAAGCCAACAATACGCATATCTAAACGTACTTTATCTCTTCGTGCCAGTCGATCAGAGTGCAAACCACCACAAAAAACCATATATCGAGATTTAAGAAGCCCTTTGGTGGTTGAAATAGATGAAATATCTCCTTTCTCAAACTGTAAAACTTCACAATTAGTGAGTATTTCTGAAGCCGGATTAATCCCTTTAATCAATTCGGCCAACTTTAAAGTAACACCTCTAAAATCAATAATTCCTGACTCGGGAACCCAAAGTGCTTTTATGCCTTCTATATAAGGTTCAATCTCTCGGATACGCTTCTTATCAATGACCTCTATTCCAACAAGACCATTTTTTAAACCATTTTCTCGTATTTTTTCTAAACGAGGAAGTTCTTCATCATTGGTAGCAACAACAATCTTTCCACAAACATCATAATCAATACCATATTCTTTGGCAAAAGCAACCAATTGTTTTCTTCCATTAACACAATTGAGCGCTCTGTAGGACCCCGGTCGGTAATACAAACCCGAATGAATGACTCCCGAATTTCTGCCAGTTTGATGGGAAGCAAGATGCGGTTCTTTCTCTAACACTGCCAGGGTTAAATTAGGAAACTTACACTGTAGTTTATAAGCCGTAGCTAAGCCAACAATTCCGCCTCCAACGATGGTAATATCATAAATTTTTGATTCTGGCATGAGTTATTTTTTTTGCAAAAATACAATATTTAAAACAAGATTACCGCTCCTAACAAAGTCTGCAGCGTACGTGTTATAAAAGGGAAATGTATTTTAACCATTCACCCACAATGATTTGAACAGCCAACATCCTTCAATCAATAAAAAATAATTTATTAAATCGTATTAATTATTTATATTAATTATTATATTTGTTGAAGCCAATTAGTTCTAAGATCAGCTCAAGACTACATAATGTAGATGATAAGGAGTTATCTTTGAAGAGTTAATCAGTTCTTAGGACTTTTTGGCGGCTCTGAGAGGATAACTCCGTTTGCTGTTGAGCTTGGCTTTATAGCAAAGATGGGAAACAGATGGGGATGATAAGCCAAAGCATGTTACTACTGCCCATATCTCTATTGTAAATTCCGTTTTTGATTCTTATGAAAAAGATTAGAGTGTAGTACTGATAGTTTATAATTTAACGATGTACTAATTTTCGATTATGCCAAAAGAAAATTAAAGACGTGAATTATTTAACATGACAGTACTACACTTCTTCGTGATTGGTGAAAAGTGTAAACCTTAATGAGGAAGTTTATCGCGAAAAAACCCGTAACAATAAGTTCCTAGAAGTGCTGAAAACAGAATCAGCAAAACAGGCCAAAACCCTGCACCTAAAAGTGTAAACATAGGACCTGGACATGCTCCAGCGAGTGCCCAACCCAAGCCAAAAAGCACACCTCCAAAGAGGTAGCGTTTCCAAACATTTTGTTTAGGGGCTATCCTAATTTCCTCACCATCAAGAATTGATTTTACCTGAAATTTTTTAAGTAAAAAAAGGCTTAAAGCTCCACAGAAAACGGCTGAACCTATAACCCCGTACATGTGAAAAGAGTCAAATTGGAACATTTCGTAAATCCGAAACCACGAAGCAACTTCTGATTTAAACAGAACAACTCCAAATAAAATACCGATTGAAAAATAAATAAACGTTCGCATTAGAATAGAAAAGGTAAAATGAAATGATTCATAAATAAACCCCCTATGAAAAAGCCGATAACTGCAATTAACGAGGGCCACTGAAAATTACTAAGTCCAGAAATGGCATGTCCCGAAGTACAACCACCTGCATATCGAGCTCCAAAACCTACAAGAAAGCCACCCATGCCCAAAAGCAACCAGGACTTTGGTTGAGAAAGCATGTCTGCACCAAAAAGGTATTCGGGCATAAAACTTTGTCCGGCATCTGTAAAACCAAAAACGTATAATTTCTCAATCGTGTCTGTGCTTAAAGCAACAGCAGTGGTTGAACTTAAAAATTGAGAAGCGATAAAACCACCCACAATAGTTCCGGCGGCAACAGCTAAATTCCAAGATTGTCGTTTCCATTCAAAACGAAAAAAAGGCACCTTCCCTCCCGCTCCCATCGCACTGCAAAGGGTACGCAAGTTAGAAGACATACCAAAAGACTTACCCGTCCATACGAGTAGAAATAGGACCAAAGCAATCAAGGGCCCGCCAATGTACCAGGGCCAGGGTTGTGAAAAATAGTTAAGCATTATTTAAGTTTTGAGGGACAAATAGATTCAGTTAAAGGGATTTCTGTAGTTTTAAGTGCTGCTAGACCACCACGCACATCAATCATGTTATGAATACCACGTTTCTTGAGCAATGATGCAGCCATCATACTACGATAGCCTCCAGCGCAATGCAAATAAAACGATTTTTCACTCGGAAAAACATTCAAATAATCATTAATATAGTCTAAGGGTGTATTATAGGCATCTTTAACATGCTCCGACACATATTCACTTTTCTTGCGTACATCAAATACCGGTAGGGATTCTAAAACCCGTTTTCTTGCGACATCTTTGGCAGAAAGTCCATTGACAGTGTCATACTCCTTCCCGGCGGACTTCCAAGCGGAAAAACTTCCATCGAGATACCCCATGGTGTGATCAAAACCAACACGCGACAATCGAGTAATCGCTTCTTCTTCACGACCTTCTGGGCATACCAACAATATGGGTTGCTTAAGGTCTGAAATAAGCGCTCCAACCCAAGGAGCAAAACTACCATCAAGGCCAATAAAAATAGATTGTGGAATGTGCCCCTTTGCAAAATCGCTCTGATGACGAACATCTAAAATCAACGCACCGATTTGGTTCGAAAAAGCCTCGAAATCATTAGGATTTAATGCGCGATTTCCTCGATCCAAAACTTCATTTACATCTTCATAACCCGACTTGTTTAATTGTACGTTTAGCGGAAAATATACAGGAGGAGGCAACAACCCATCGGTTACTTCTTTTACAAACTCTTCTCTACTCATATCACTTCGTAAGGCATAATTTGTGAGCTTTTGATTGCCCAATAGATCAACCGTACCTTTTGTCATATTCTTACCACAAGCCGAGCCAGCACCATGAGCAGGATAAATAAGGACATCATCGTCCAAAGGCATTATTTTTGTCCGAAGGCTGTCGTATAGAATTCCCGCCAAATCTTCGGCGCTTTCGTCTTGATTCTGGGCCAAATCCGGTCGGCCTACATCCCCTAAAAAAAGGGTGTCTCCAGTAAATAAAGCAATGTCTTTTCCGAAAGAATCTCGCAATAAATAACAAGTACTCTCTAGGGTATGACCGGGGGTGTGTAATACAATAATTTTTAAATCGCCAAGGCTAAATTCTTGACCATCTTCAGCAATCAACGCTTGAAACTCAGTTTCTGCCTGAGGACCAAAAACAATAGGTGCACCCGTTTCTTTTGAGAGTGTTAGATGACCACTCACAAAATCGGCATGAAAATGCGTTTCAAAAATATATTTGAAGTGGGCCCCGCCTTTAGCGGCTTTGTTGAGATAGGGTTGTACTTCTCGAAGCGGATCTATGAGTGCCGCTTCCCCTCTACTTTCAATGTAATAGGATCCCTGTGAGAGGCAACCCGTATATATTTGTTCAATTATCATAGGCATTAGATTTATTTATTGATTTACTTGATTGGATATCATTTCATCATTGAGATTAGGAGCCTCCCCATGAAGGTGTTTCACAGCAGCATCTAAACTGGAAAAAAAAGTGGCTTGCCCAGCTTCAACCAGCCCCCCTTTATAAAAAGCATCACGAACAGGACCTGTTACATGAGTCCAGAATACCGAAATTTGATTTCTCTGCAGGTCCAAAATCCATTTATGCAACATATGCATGGCAGTAGCATCTACATAATGAATCGGTCCCGCATCGATAATTACATGTTTTACAGGTGCGTTTTGTTTCCGTATAAGAGCCTCTACTTTTTGTTTGAAATACCCTTGATTACCAAAAAAAAGAGAACCGTCATAACGAAGAATCAATACGTTTGGATACGTCATCACATCGGCTGAAAAACGCGAAATATTTTTAAAATGATTCGTTCCTACAATTCTCCCCAGGACAGCAATATGCGGTTTTGAACTTTTGTAAACCATATGTGCTAAAGCACTGAATACGCCGAAAAGAATTCCATACTTGATGCCCAAGATAAGGGTACTAAAAAAAGTAATGCACAGGATGTAAAACTCAACACGATGATTCTGCCACAATTCTTTTGGATAACTCAGGTTGATGAGCTGAAATACGGCTACAATAATGATAGCTCCCAATACTGCCATGGGCAAATGATAGAAATAGTCAGTAAAAAACAGCAATACCAATCCCACAACCAAAGCACTAATAAACCCAGAAAAAACTGTTTTTGCTCCCAATTGATGATTAACGGCCGATCGAGAAAAACCACCGCTGATCGGATAAGACTGAAAAATTGAACCTATAAGATTTGAGGCACCTAAGGCTATAAGCTCTTGATTGGGTCTCAATAAAGATTGATTATTTTTCTCTTCTAAGGTCTTTCCCACCGACAAGGCCTCCATAAATGCTATCAATGCTATCGTAAGTGCCAATGGCGCCATAGACACCCATTGGGAAACAGAAACCACAGGAATCTTCATTTCAGGCAAACCCTCAGGAATAAAACCGACAACGTCAACGCCATAATGCTCCCAACCAAACAGAAAAGACAAAAGTGTAGCAATACACACCAAAATTAGTGCTGCGGGGAATTGAGGGTGAAAACGTTTGAAAAGCAATAAGAAAACTACGGCTCCAAACCCCACATAAAAGCTTATCGGAAGAGCGGTAGAAAAAATCTCTGTAATTTGAAAAAACAGCGTTTGAATGTCAAAAGTAGTGGGTATTGAAAATCCAAACACAGCATCTACCTGACTCAAACCAATAATCAGGGCTGCTGCAGATGAAAAGCCACTGACAACGGGTTTTGATAAATAACGAATCAAAAATCCGAGTCTTAAACCTCCCAGAATCATCTGTAGCAAACCCACTAAAAAAGCTAAAAAAATAGCACTTACTATATATTCACCCGAGTTGGAAAGAGATAATGCACCCAAACCAGAAGCAACCAATAACGAATCTAGCGCAACAGGCCCAACAGCCAATTGTCGAGAAGTACCCATTATGGCATATATTAAGGGTGGAAAAAAACCAGCATACAAACCGTATACAGGAGGTAATCCAGCAAGCATGGCGTAGGCCATCCCTTGAGGAACCAAAAGAATCCCGACGGTTATTCCCGCCAAAAAATCACCCTTAAAGGCATTTTTAGAATAAAACCTCCCCCATGATAATATGGGAAATAACTGCTGCAAGTGCTTCATATAGGCACAAAAATACAGGTCTCTTTTAAATAATACAGTGACCTAGGTTACAGAGGGAGGTTGAGCTCAATGGCATGCCGATGCAATCGAAGTTTTCCAGCGCGTTCTAAACGTTTTAGCAAACGTGAAATAACCACTCTAGAGCTGTACAAATCATGCGCAATGCTCTGGTGAGTAATGGAGATTGGGTTTTGTTTTGAAATTCGATTTTTCTCCAGCAAATAATTCCACAAACGCGCTTCCAACTGATCAAAAGCAACGCTATCTAGGGTTTCCAGAAGTTCATCCATGCGCTCCTGATAGCTTTTTAACAAAAATTTTCGCCAAGTCGGATAACGATCAGACCAAAGTTCCATTCTAGAAAGCGGTATCATAATCAATTTAGTAGGCGTTTCAGTAACGGCACGAATCTTACTTCGCGTTTGCCCCAACTCCCATGCAAAAGTTAGTGTACACGAATCGCCCGACTCTAAATAGTAAAGCAACAACTCATCACCGTTGACGTCTTCACGAGATATTTTAACCGCTCCAGAGAGCACCAAAGGAACTCCCTTAATGACCTCACCAATATCCATTAATTCCACATCAGCAGGAACTTCACGAAGCGTTCCTACCTGAGCAATATCATTCAGAAGAGCTTCTTCAAATACAGTACCAAATTGTTCTTTCAGAGAAAGTATCATGTGTCGGTTTTAATTTCGGTTTAAAGATACTATTTTAAATGCGGGTTTAGTTCCCTCAAAACCGACTTCATAAAGCCCATTTACCCCCTGGTTTCTTGGTTCTTATGAGTCGACAAAGTCCGTTCACTTTTTTTTATTTATTTTTAAGCAAAACTTGCCCACTACTATGTTAAAACGCTCATACGTCCTCCTCGTATTATTTATTTCCCACATCGTCAGTTTTGCTCAATCTGACCAAGCTCTATGTGATCAATTCTCCATCAAAGTGATAGAAGAAAATCAATGTATCCCCGGAGCGTCTTTCACGTTCGGCATCAATGGTTACTCTGATGATGACTTCGTTTGGCCCTTAGACGAAAAACCTTTCTACGACTCAGTTGACGACTTTGTTTGGTCGACAAGTCCAAACGTTTTGAATTATCAACTTGCCTTCAATGAAGACTCTACTGAAATAACGATTAAAAGCCTATTTGACACTAACATCCGAAAGGTATACTTAGACATCAACCTATCTGATGATAAAACCTGCCAATACGCAATAGATTTACAAGCCACAAGAAGCTCAACCCTTTATCCAAAAGAAACAAACACCAACCCAGCAAATGAATCCGACTCCATAAATATCGATTTCACCAAAGCGGGCGATCGATGTTCTATATTCAACTTCACACCCAAAAGTTTCAACAACGACAGTCTTCAAAATACGTACATCTACGAATGGGCAGTAATGGGTCCTGATGACAGGAAAATAACTGCATTAGGCCTAAATCAATCACGATACTTCGCTCTAGAATTGGAAGGCTCCTATGATCTATATGTAAAAGTCATAAAGCCCATAGAATGTGGAAATGCATTCGTTTACCGAGACAGTCTTATTGAAGACTTTGTAAACATCAATGGAAATATGGAGTTGGAAAGTGAATTGGACTTTTTATGCTTAGAACCGGAAACGAAATACCCCATATTCATCAACGACTTTTCTCCGATAATAGACCGGGTAGACACTGCCAATGCAGGCTTCAGCTGGACTATTTACAGGAAAAGACACAACCTGAGAGGGAGTGGTATTGCCTACAGTTTTATTAATAACGAAATACCGACACGATCAAACAGCTCAAAGGACAGTACATCTTATCAATTCACAGAAGCCGGTGACTATTTGGTAATTTACAACATCGATATTGCCGACGGATGTACCTATTCAGATCAACATACTTTCAATATTGGCGTTTATCCTCAATACATCTATCCTAAAATTGAGAATTCATACAAGGAAGTAGACTACTTACCGACTCTGTGTTCAGGTAAATCCGATGTTTATTTCCCATTCACAAGTACTTCTTATTTGGATCTGGATTACAAATCAAAATACAACTGGTACTCGTCGAGCTCAACCGTAGTCATTGAGAATCCTAAGCAAAGGAAAACAGACATAGCATTCCGTGATGAGGGCGAATTTGAACTTACCCTTCGCGTAGAAAACAACTACGGCTGTGTAGACAGTATTTCACGTACCATTCATGTCAAAAATGCAAAACCTGATGACCAAGACTTAAAGGTCAGTAGTTCTGTTACAGAAAATGAATCCATTCAACTTACTATTGACTCCATAGAAATAGATACGGGCTATTATTTCCAATTGGACCGTTGGGATGCGTATTTTGGATGGATAGAAGATTACTCAAGAACAGACAGTCTGCACTTTACAGACCAAAATGTAGGCGTTTCCTCAGACCTGTATGAATACCAAGTAACCTATCTGGATCAATGCGGAAACATAGGCGGCATAAGTAACAAAAATTCAAACATGCTCTTGGAAGGAAGTGCTTCATCGACTCAGCACCTGTTGACTTGGAATGGCTACCAAAAATGGGCTGATGGAGTAAAGAATTACCAAATTCAACGTTTTAATCAAATAGACAAAGAATTTGAACTCATAACTCAGGAAACAAACACCAACAAAACTTCGTTTAGCTCAAAACAAGAAGTATCGGTAGATGAAGCTATAAAATCGGAATACTGCTACCGCATCCAAGCAAATCTGAATAATTCCCTTGACGCGGTCCTGTCTAACACCCTATGTTTTACCGCAGAACTTAAGGAACATTTCCCAACTGCCTTTACTCCCAATAACGACGACATTAACGACGTCTTTGAATTTGTAGGTGCACACGCAAAATCACTAAATGTGGCTATTTACTCAAAATGGGGACAAGCAGTATTCTCAAGTGATAAGGTAGATTTTCAATGGGACGGCATTAATGAAAACTCTGGCAAGCTTTGCCAACAAGGGGTATACATCGTCAAATATGAGGTGGTCGACTTCGACAACGTAAAAACCTCAAATCACGTTAATCTGATGTTGATTAGAAACTAATTTACTTTCCAAAACAAGACCACAAACATACTGACATCATAACCTAACAAAGGTTGAGTGGCTCATTTGAGCCCTCTTAGACAAAACCAATTATAGCTAAATAAAAAAGGACAACTCAATAAAAATATTAAGTTGTCCTGTAAGGCTCCCCTTGTAGGTTCTCGTTCGAACCGCTTTTGGAAAGATTTAAAGACATTTAGGAAATAAAAAAGCCACTCTATAGAGTGGCTTTCATTTATTTCAAATTTGACGGCTTCCCGGCTTGCGTTAAATAGTTAAAAAGCACGAATAGCACGAACATTGGGAGTGTAACCCCATGGATTAGGTGAAGAACTAAAATAAAGATATCCTTGCTCCCCCCATTGTAAATGAAGTGAAGAACCAAAATTGACGATATAAGGATAGCCTCCATCCTTAGATGAAGACCAATATCTATTACCAACAAACCCTCCGACATTCCCTTGAAATTGTGTCGCTCCTTGTCCTATAGTGTAATACATTAACAATAATTCATCTAGGCTTGGAAGATACCAATCGTCATAGCCTCCTGAAGTAGAATTTTGTGCTGCAGATATAGCGTTATCCCAATTAGATGGGGGTAAATCTTGTAGATCAGCTACTAAGCCTGTTCCATCTTCGTTGATTTGGAATACTATTCCGCCATCGCGTTGGTCACCTATTTGTATAAATTCATTACCATCACAATCATAGCCTTCTTCTGCCGCTGGCTCATCACAACCACAACCTAAGTCTACTGAGGTTCCGTTTGGAACACCTTGACAATCAGAGCAAGTAGAATTATCTCCATTAGGAACCCCACATTCATCTAAACAAGAAGAATTGTCTCCGTTAACAACTCCACATTCATCTGTACAAGTAGAGTTATCTCCATTAGGAACTCCACACTCATCAGCACAAGAAGAGTTGTCTCCGTTAACTACTCCACATTCATCAGTACAAGAAGAGTTATCTCCATTTATGACCCCACAGTCATCTAAACAAGATACATAGTCACAAGAACCATCATCAAACTCTGCTTGTGAATTGTAATTACAAGAGTTTGCGTCCATACAAGCCCAAACTTCATCAACATCACACACCCCATCATTATCTATATCTGATGCACACCAGCCTGCATAGCTTGCTTCTACTTCTGCTACTGCAGCATCTACATCAGCTTGACCTATTCCATCTTCTGGTGTTACCGAAGCAGCACCTGCATCATATGCAGCGTCTACATCAGACTGACCAATCCCATCTTCTGGTGTTACCGAAGCAGCACCTGCTGTATAAGCAGCATCTACATCTGCTTGACCAATTCCATCTTCTGGTGTTACTGAAGCAGCACCTGAATCATATGCAGCATCTACATCAGCTTGACCGATTCCATCTTCTGGTGTTACTGAAGCAGCACCTGAATCATATGCAGCATCTACATCTGCTTGACCGATTCCATCTTCTGGTGTTACCGAACCAGCACCATCTGCGTAAGCAGCATCTACATCAGCTTGACCGATTCCATCTTCTGGTGTTACTGAAGCAGCACCTGAATCATATGCAGCATCTACATCTGCTTGACCGATTCCATCTTCTGGTGTTACCGAA
>ERZ1046367.565-NODE-565-length-24602-cov-7.056463_pt1 | contig 24602 bp, 28 predicted proteins | sample MGYA00383091_ERZ1046367 | MGnify/ENA primary metagenome ERZ1046367 (study PRJEB29581, sample SAMEA5548361) | metagenome | biome: marine; feature: coastal; material: water | depth 50 m | study: Short-term variability in the microbial, nano- and picoplankton... | reverse complement strand
ATCACCTAGAAGATCTGGCCTTTGTAATTTTCCTAAGTCAACATTCCACATTTCTTCAATAGAACCTACGAAACAGCCTGAACTTTTATTTTTCCAGGCACCTGTAATGGCTGGAAGCAACATAATCGATCTAATCATCATCCCACCATTTCTATGCCTGTTTAATCCATAGTTTGGCCTGATATATGTTTTTTTAGTTGAACCATACTCAAGCGCTAATTGTTTTATATCTGCTTTCTTAATACCTGTGATTCTTGAAACTTTATCTAGAGTATATTTAGGCAAGATTTTATCTAAAAAGTCTTTATAACCAGTTGTATGTTTTTTTAAAAAATCTAGATCATGTTTTTTATTCTTAACTATTTCATTCATCATACCTAATGCAAGCGCAGTATCTGTGCCTGGTTTAGGCTGAATGTGCCAATCACTTAGTTCAGTTGTCCTTGTCTCCCTTGGGTCAATGCAAATGATCCTGGCACCTCTTTTTTTTGCTTCTTCAATAAATGGAACCATATGAACATGCGTGGAAACAATATTTGTGCCCCAGAGTATTATTAAGTCATTATTAGGAACCTCATCAATAGCTGGCCCACATGCTGCGCCATATGTATAGATACCTGCGGTTGAAGCTGCGGCAATACAAATAGTTCTACCTAATCTTGCCGCCCCCACCTTATTCCAAAAGCGTTCTGACATTCCCCAATAACCTAACATCCCTAGAGTGCCCGAATAACTATAAGGTTGAATTGCTTCAGGGCCATAGTCTTTATCAATAGCCTTTAATTTTTTCACAATTAATTTAAGAGCAAAATCCCAAGATACTTGTTTTAATATACCTTTCTTGCCTTTAGGCCCCACCCTTATATGTGGGTAAAGAACTCTGTTTTTGTTATAAACTAAATCAAGATAATGGTTTACTTTATTACATAAAAAACCTTTAGTAATAGGGTGAGATTTACTTCCTAGTAACTTTACTGCTTTATTAGCTTCTGTGTCTACGGTCACCTCTAATGAACATGTATCAGGACAATCATGAGGGCAAGTAACATTAAATTTTTTAAATTTAGGTTTCAACATAATTACGTTTCTCTATTTTTTGTATAGTAATAGCATTGGTTGGACAAACTTTTTCACATTCACCACAACGCACACACTTCTTATGATCTATTAATAATTTTCCATGATAGACTCCAATACTTTTGCGAGGAATAATTCTTTTATAATCCGTATCACCATCTTTGATATCTTGTATATCACTTACTTCTACGATGCAATCTTTTATAGGTTTAACAAGAAGACATTCATCACAGAGAACACATAGGCTATTATTAATCTCAAATTTGTAATGACAAAGATAGCATCTCGATGCTTCCTTTAGAGAGACATTTTTATTATATCCAGTCTCTACTTCTTTTTTAAAATCACGTTCATTAAAATCTACTACAGGCATTTTTTGAATTGGGATATAATTCATTTTTAGTTCTCTATTAGTTGCAATGACATCCTCAACATTTATATGACTATGTAGCAAATCTCTTTTCATTAAAAAATTATCAACTTTCTTGGAAACATTTTTAGCATGTGAAATAGCATCAATTAATGTTGTAGCCCCGGTGGCATAATCACCCGCTAAAAAAACTTTATTATTTACTTTTGAGTTTTTATTTAAATGTTGTTTTTGACCGATTGCTAAAATAATATGATCAGCCTTAATCCTAAAGTCAGAATCTTTTATATCTATAAGTCTATATTTATTATTAATTTTAACTAATTTAGTTTTAATTAATTGTATGCCGACCAATTTATTATTTTTTTTAATTAAATTCTTTGGTCTTGCTTTGAAAATCATCTTACCATTTTCATTTATCAGTTCTTCAAGTTCTCCGGGGAGTATAATTAAGTCGTCATTTTCTCTTCTATAATATGTTTTAACTGAACTTGCTCCTAACCTTAAAGCTGTTCTTGCGCAATCCATGCTCGTATAACCACCACCTATCACAACTACATTTTTACCTATATACCTATCGTTAAACTCATTTACTCTCAAAAGAAAGTCCAACCCATTTTCTACACCGGTTGTTTTTGTAAAATCTTTATCAATTTCATTAGGCTTTAATGTTCCTAACGCAAGAATAACGGCATCATATGTTTTGGTTAATGAATTAATCTCAGCAGAATCTTTTATATTTTTTCCATAATATATTTTAATTCCCATATCCAAAATTTGATTTATTTCTTTATTTATTATATTCCTAGGTAATCTGAAAAGAGGGATCCCTTGATTGAGCATCCCGCCCGGAGATTTATGTCTTTCAAAAATCTCAATATTATGACCAAACCTTTTTAATTCTCTGGCAACTGTTAATCCAGCTACACCAGAACCGATAACTAATATTTTTTTATTTGTTTTTTTTGCATAGTTATCTAGCCTATACTTTTTACTAAGATTATATTTTTCGGCAGACCTTTTTGAAAAACATATTGAAACACTATCACCATTTTCATCATCAGCATGCCTGCATGAACTTTCACAGGGTCTTGAGCAAACCCTCCCAAGTACTCCAGGAAAGATATTATCCTCTAAGTTGATTTTATATGCTGCATCAAAATCGTTTTGATAAATTGCTTCTAAATATCCTGGAATATTTGTATCTGCCGGACATGATTTTCGACATGGAACACTCTTTTCATACCATTTGATATCTTTTGATTTCTGAGATATTCCAGCATTGATTGTTAAGGCGGGATCGTACCTACCAAAATAACTTTTTTTCATAATCTCCCCTTATAATACTCTAACAAGTTTTTATTCCAGAAACAGCTCATAATTTATTAAAGATACATAAGAGTTTGCTAATATTATTAGCTTCCTAAGTAGTGGATTTGTTGGGGGTAATATGTGATCATTACAAAATAAGTATTTAAGGGAGATTTTTATGAGCTGGAATTTAAAAGGGGATTATGCAGAAAGCTGTAACTGCGATTTAATGTGTCCATGCATATTCCTTCAGGCCCCAACAAAGGGTTTCTGTGAGGCTATGTTGGTATGGGACATAAAAGAAGGTAATTTAGGTGAGGTTAAACTTGATGGTTTAAAAGTCTCTGCATGGTTGCATGCACCTTCAGTTCTAACAGAAGGTGGCTTTCAGCTAGCTTTATATGTTGATGAGAACGCGAGTGATGCACAACATGATGCAATTGTTGAATTGTGGAGCGGAAAACATGGTGGCCATTTGGGAGTTATAGCAAGTTTAGTTGGTGAAATAATTGGCGTCAAAAAAGCTGCTATCACATGCAGTATTGATGGCGGCAAAAAAACGCTCCAAGTAAGCGGAGCAGGTGGCTGGGATATGGCTGGTGTTGAAAGTGGTGATGGTAAAATTGCACAGTGTAATTTCCACCCTCTAGCGATTAATCCTGGATTTCCAGTAGATGTTAATGTAACAAGCAAACAAGAGTATTCAGACCATGGTAGATCATGGAATACTACACCAGATAGAGTTGGTTTGTCTGGGCCGTTTACTTATCAAGCGTAATCAAAAAAATAGTTTTTAAAGAGGGCCAAGGCCCTCTTTTTTTATTTTAAGAAAATATTTATGTCAGAGAAACCAACGCAAAAACCTGAAGTTATTAAAGCTATAAATGCTTTTGGTCAAAATGATTTCAAAGAAGCCGAAAAAATATGTCTAGAATTATTGTCTAGAGATGATGATGCTGATGCCAATCATATTGTTGGTTGCATAAGAATGGGTCAGAGAAAATTTGACGAAAGCATATCATATATAAATAAATCTTTAGAAATAACTCCGGATAGTATAGGAGTTCTAATTTCTCTTGGTTGCGTATTAAGTTCAAAAAAAGACTACATGGAATCAATTAAAGTATTTAATAAAGTTATTAAGCTTAAAAACGATTTGTCACAAGTACATTTTTATCTTGGTGAAGCATATAGACAAACTTTACAGCAAGAAAAAGCATTATCATCTTTTAAAAGATGCTTAGAGATTACGCCTGATCATATCAGCTGCCAGCTAATGGTTGGTATTATCTATGAAGAATTAAAAAAATTTAATCAGGCAATTAATTTTTATAAATCATGCATTGATACCTATCCAGATTATATAGAGCCTCATATCAATCTAGGAATGTGTTACCTATTAACTGGTAATTACTTGGATGGATGGAATGAATACGAGTGGCGATTAAAATTACCAGCACAAGTGTATGAAATAAAATTTAAAAAGCCACGTTGGGCTGGGCAAGATTTATCTGGTAAAACTCTTCTGGTCGCCACAGAGCAGTCAGTTGGAGAAATATTATTGTTTTTGAGATTTGTTAAACAACTTGCCCTCGATGGTGCAAAAATTATTATTATGACTCAAGGTGAGTTGAGACAAATTCTTGAAGGCCAAAAGTGGATTAACAAGGTTGTTAGTTATGATGATGAGATTCCAGACTGTGATTTTTATTCTTTTTTGCTTTCTATTCCAAAAGTTCTAGAATGGCAGCCTAAAATGGATACACAAACACATCCTTATTTAGATATAGGTAAAGAAAACTTTCCTGAAACTATGACTAATAAAAAAAATATAGGGTATTTGTTACATCCTGATATCAATTCCTCTTTAGCAAAGCAGTCAATGATACCTGAAGAATATATTAATAGTCTCGTTGTGGATGAATGCTTAAATTTTATAAATTTATTTGAAATAAAAGATATTGATGTATTAGCTGGTGTTATTCAAAATTTAGACTTAATAATTTGTATTGAAAGTGACTTAGCATACTTGGCTGGAAGCTTAAATATACCTACATATTTAATTTTACCTCCAGTGCCTAAACATTTTTGGGATTTAAGTTATAAAGACTCCACCCCATGGTACCCATCACTAACATTATTTAGACAACAAACTACCGATGATTGGGATGAAATTTTTAATAGCATTAAGGAGAAAGTTATAAATGTCTAAATTTTTAGTCAGACAGGCTTTTGCGGAAGCAATGGACCTCCATAAACAAAATCTTTTTGATGAAGCAAAGGAATTATATAATAAAATTCTTACAGTTGATAACTCTGAACCAAATGCTCATCATTTAATTTCTCTTATATTTATGGCAGAAGGTGATTTTGAATCTTCAAAGATGCATATAGAAAAGGCTATCGATAAAGCTCCCGAACAAGCTGTATTCCACAGTAACTATGGAAGCCTTCTTCATTCTATGGGAGAGTATCAGTTAGCGGTTAATGCAATTAAAAAATCTCTAAAAATAGATAAAAAATTATTTCAGTCTCACTATTCATTAGGAATTATATATAGTGACATGAACCAATTTGAAAAAGCCATAGCTAGTTATACCACAGCGATAGAGTTAAAGAATGACGCTCCTGAGGCCCATAATAATCTAGCTAATCTTTTTAGTAACTTAGATAATTCTGAAGCTGAGTATCACTATAAAAAAACTGTAGAGCTTGTTCCTAACGAAATTTATCCTAGACTTAATATGGCAAACTATTTCATCAAGATAGGAAGATTTAGTGAATCTATAAAATGTTTAAATGAATTAATAGATATGGGACTTGAGTCAAAAGAGGTCTTTAATAGTCTTGGAGTATCTCATAAAGGAATTGAAGACTCTCAAACAGCAAAACTAATGTTTGGCAAAGCTCTTGAGCTTGATCCTAATTTTCTTTTAGCTCAAAAAAACCTGGATAGTATAGAATAATTTTGCTTCCCATGTTCTAGCGTTATTTTTACCTAGAATAAAATACCTGAGTTAAATATAAATTTACTCATTAAATTCATCAAAATCATCTATTTCGTTAATAAAACTCTATTTTATTAATAATAGCTTGTGTTCTCTCTTACTAACTGTTAAAAAGTACCCACAGTTGCATAGAATATATGTAACTTGAGAAGAGCCTCAGTAATATGTTATCTAAATAACAATTGGTGGATATCTTCTACTAATTTGTATTTAACTAACATAAGAGAAATTAATGAATAATTTTGAAAGCCTGAATCTTTCCGAAAATCTAAATATAGCTTTGGCTAAAATGGAATTTTCAAAACCAACTCCAATTCAAGAACAAACTATACCTTTGGCCTTGCAAGGCAAAGACATACTTGGTTCTGCGCAAACAGGAACTGGTAAAACTGCTGCATTTTGTATACCTATGGTAGAAACTTTATTAAAGAATGAAAACATGACAGCTTTGATAATGACTCCAACAAGAGAATTGGCAAGACAGGTTCTAGATGTTGTTAATCAACTCATGGGCAATCAGAGTTCGTTGAGGGCAGCATGCTTAATAGGTGGCGAAGCAATGGGAAAACAATTAAACCAATTGAGAAAAGGCCCGCGCATAATAGTAGGGACACCAGGAAGAATTAATGATCATCTTGAAAGTGAAACCTTAGACTTGATGGACTGTGGTTATTTAGTATTAGATGAAACTGACAGAATGCTTGATATGGGCTTCGGTATTCAAATTGATCAAACATTACAATATCTACCTTCAGAGAAGCAGACTTTATTATTTTCAGCAACTTTACCTTCTAAGATAATGCAATTATCTAAAAAATATTTACATAACCCAGAAAGAATTGCCATAGAGTCTGATCAAGTTTTATTAACCAATATTAATCATGAAATATTGAACATTGATCATAATAAAAAATATGCTGAACTATTGAGTCAGCTTGATCAAAGAAAAGGTTCGGTATTAATATTTGCTAAGACTAAACATGGAACACAAAGAATGGCAAAAAATCTTACTAATGATGGTTTTAAGTCTGATGCATTAAATGGAAATCTAAATCAGAATAAGCGTGACAAAGTGATGAATAATTTTAGGCTCAAAAAATTTAAAGTTTTAGTTGCTACTGATATTGCATCAAGGGGTTTAGATGTAAATCATATCGAACATGTTATTAACTATGATTTGCCTCAGGTCGCTGAGGATTATGTCCATAGAATTGGGAGAACAGGGCGGGCTGGCTTAAAAGGTTCGACAATCTGTTTTATCTCTCCAGAAGAACAACAGTTGTGGGATCAAATTGACTATCTATTAAATCCCAAAACAGCAAAAAAACCATCTAGCTCAAGTAAAAATACTAGATCTGTTAGAAAAAGAAGTAATGGTCAAAATCAATCTGCACGACCTAGCAGAAGTTTTTCTTCAAGCAATGGGCCAAGAAGAAGTAGCCAAGGAAATAATGGATCTAAACCGTTTAGAGGTAATAGTGCAAGAAGGGCAGATGGAAATACTGACTTAAGACCATCTAGAAGTAGTCGCCCAAAAAGAAATAGTGAAGGAAATAATGGATCTAAACCGTTTAGAGGTAATAGTGCAAGAAGGGCAGATGGAAATACTGACTCAAGACATTTAAGGGATGTTGATGGAAATACTGACACAAGATCTTACAGAGGAAGTAGCCCAAGAAGAAACAGCCAAGGAAAGAATGGATCTAGACCATTTAGAACTGGCAGCCCGAAAAGAAACAGTGAGGGAAATGCTAATTCTAGGTCTTCTAGAAGAATTAATGGAAACACTGACTCAAGACCTTCAAGAAGTAGCGCCTCCAAGAGAACTGTTAATGGTAATACATTTTCTAAACCGATCAGAGGGTCTGGACAAAGACGCAATACAACAGGATCTAGAACTAAAACATTAGGTTTAAGACAAGGGAGTAGGAGATAATGGAGAATCTAAGAAACATTGCAATAATTGCCCATGTGGATCATGGGAAAACAACACTGATTGATTCTATTATGAAACAAAGTGGAATGTTTAGAGAGAATCAAAGTGTAGATGAGAGAATCATGGACTCTGGAGACCTGGAAAAGGAGAGAGGTATTACTATTCTTGCAAAACCTACTTCAGTTCAATGGAAAGATACTAGAATAAATATTATTGATACTCCAGGTCATGCTGATTTTGGTGGTGAAGTTGAAAGAGTATTAAGTATGACGGATGGGGTAATATTACTTACAGATGCTGCAGAAGGTCCAATGCCTCAAACAAAATTTGTATTATCAAAAGCTTTAGCTCAAGGTTTAAAACCTATCGTTATTATAAATAAAATTGATAGACCAGATGGTAGACCAGATGGCGTGATAGATGAGGTATTTGATTTATTTGTATCTCTTGATGCTACAGATGAACAATTAGATTTCCCTATTATGTATGCAGCAGGTAGAGATGGATGGTGTGTTAAAGATTTAAAAGATCCTAAAGATAATCTTCATGCACTTCTTGATTTAATTCTAGACCATGTCAAACCTCCAAAAGTAGAAGCTGACAAACCATTTGCAATGCTTTCAACATTATTAGATTCTGATCCATATCTCGGAAGATGTTTAGTCGGAAGAGTTGAACAAGGTACAGCTAAAGTGAACGATTCGGTCAAAGCTATTAATTTAGAAGGTGAGCAAGTTGAAGCTGGAAGATTGACAAAGTTATTTAAGTTTGAAGGAACAGACAGAGTAGCTGTGGATGAAGTCCAGACTGGAGATATTATATGCATTGCTGGGTTAGCAAAAGCTTCAGTTGCAGATACTATATGTAACCCTGAGGTTATGACTCCAATAGCATCAACACCAATTGATCCGCCAACGATGTCCATCACTATTACCGTCAATGATTCACCATTGGCAGGATTAGAGGGAAAGAAAGTAACATCAACTGTTATTAGGGAAAGATTATTAGCAGAAGCCGAGACTAATGTTGCTATTTCTTTTGCAGAAAATGATAAAAAAGACGCTTTTGAAATTGGTGGCAGAGGAGAGCTACAGTTGGGTGTTTTAGTAGAAACTATGAGAAGAGAAGGTTATGAGTTAACCGTTTCAAGACCACATGTTGTATATAAAATTGATGAAAATGATAAAAAATTAGAACCTATTGAAGAGGTTATTATTGATGTTGATGATGAGTATGCTAGTACTGTCATTGATAGTATGAATAAAAGAAAAGCTGAAATGATGGACATGAGAAATACGTCAGGGAAGACCAGACTGATATTTAAAGCACCATCACGTGCACTTATTGGATATCAAAGTAGGTTTTTGACAGAGACACGTGGAACAGGAGTTGTTAATAGACTTTTTGATTCCTATGGCCCTTTTAAGGGCAATATTTCTACTAGAAGAAATGGTGCGTTAATTGCAACCCAGACTGGGACAGCAGTTGCATTTGCTATTTTCAATTTACAGGACAGAGGAGTTATGTTTATTGATCCTCAAACAAAGGTCTATCAAGGCATGATTGTTGGAGAGCACAACAGACCAAATGATTTAGAAATAAATATTTTGAAAGGAAAGCAGCTTACGAATGTCAGGGCGTCTGGTACAGACGAAGCTGTTAAGCTCGTCACACCAAGAAAAATGTCACTAGAGCAAATGATGGCATATATAAATGAAGACGAAGTACTAGAAGTAACGCCAGAAAATTTAAGATTACGCAAACAATTTCTTGATCCTCATGCAAGGAAAAAAGCGTCAAAAGAACTAAATGCGACTTAAAATATAATGATTAAGACAAACGACTTAGAAATTTCATTTTCCGGGCAGAAGATATTTAGTGATGTAAATATCATAATTAATAAAAAAGAAAAAATTGGTTTTATTGGCAGAAATGGTAGTGGCAAAAGTACATTTTTAAAGATTATTATCGGTAAATTGGAACAAGATGCTGGCGAAGTTATTATGCCTAAGGGATATAAAATAGGTTATCTTGATCAGCATATTAAATTTACTCACAAAACTATAGTAGATGAAGTATGTAGCGTATTAAGTGGTGATAGGGAATATGAAATTTGGAAAGGCGAATCCATTCTAACAGGACTAGGCTTTACAGATGAAGAGATGTTAAAGGATCCAGGAGAATTTTCTGGCGGAAATCAGGTCAAGATAAACTTGGCAAAACTTTTGTTAGATGAACCAGATATGTTGCTGCTAGATGAGCCAACAAATTATCTAGATATACATTCAATCAAATGGCTCAAAAATTTTTTAAATGACTGGAGAGGTGAGTTAATACTAGTTACTCATGATAGAAACTTTATGAATAATGTTATCAGCCACACATTAAACATTCATAGAGGTGAGTTTAAAAAAACTGCAGGCACAACAGAAAAAGTTTTAGAAAAAATATTAAGCGAAGAAGAAATTTATAATAAAACTGTTGAAAACGAGGCCAAAAAAAGAGAAAAAACAGAAGCATGGATTAATAGGTTTAAATCTAAAGCTAGTATGGCAACTCGTGCACAGTCTAAAATCAAAATGCTCGAAAAAACTGAGAAGAGAGAAAAATTATCTGCAGTAGTTAACCTAGACTTTAAATTTAATTATGAACCTTATGGTAGTAAAGCAAATCTAATTAACTCCAGTAAACTTGAATTCTACTACAATATTAGTAATCCTTTGATTAAAAATTTATCGTTTAGCATAAAGAGCAATGATAAAATTTGTATCATAGGAAAAAATGGAAAAGGTAAATCAACCCTGCTTAAACTAATTACTGGTGACCTTGAGCCAATTAGTGGATATTCAAATGCTCATGATAAAACAAAAATTGGATATTTCGGACAGATGAATATTGATAGGCTAGATCCTGAAAATAGCATATATATGGAACTTCAAAACTGTGTACCAAATATGTCTGAAACGCAAGTGCGAAAAATATGTGCGAATATGATGTTTACAAATAACTTATCCAATAAAAAGATCAACATATTATCAGGTGGGGAAAAAAGTAGAGTTATGTTAGGTAAAATATTAATTAATCCTGCTAACTTACTTCTTCTTGATGAGCCTACTAATCACTTGGATTTAGATTCTTGCGATTCTTTACTTAGTGCCATTAAAGAGTTTGACGGTGCTGTATTAATGGTCACTCATGATGAATATTTTTTACATCAAGTTGCTAATAAATTAATTATCTTTGATGATAATAAAGTCAGTATGTTTGATGGTAGTTATGATGATTTTTTAAGTAAAATAGGCTGGAAAGACGAATACTGATAATATTTTCTGAACCTTAGTTTTACTTATGACAAGAATAATCATGATTAGAACATAGTGTTCTATTTCGTAAATGTGTAAATATTAATAAGCTGCTAGCAAATAAAGTTAATATGATTGATAGTGGCTCACTAAATTCATGCAGTGCAATTGCAATCAATAAAACAAATATTCCACATATCCCACCTAATTTAACCATATCATCATTATGTCTTTTGCAGCCTAGAGTGAAAGCAATAACTGATGTGGGCAATATGAAGTACATTAAACTTTCATGGAATCCATGAGAAGTAAAAAATGTTAATTCAATATATGGTGACAGTATCAAGAGTATAGGCAAGAGTATGCAGTGAATTGCGCAAGCTGCTGATATTGTTAAACCAAAATTATCTAATATTCTTTGCATGGAGATAAATGTATCAATATACGCAATAAAAGCAAGTTTTTCTTAATATTTATGGTAATTATATTAACAAAATTGATATGATGATTTTTATGAGTAAAAAAATAAAATATGATTTAGTTTTAAAGAATGGAAGCGTTGTTCTTCCAGAAGGTATAAAAACTATAGATATTGGTGTTATTAATGAAAGCATTAGAGATATTGGAAATTTATCGGGTTCTGACACTTATGACTTTATAGATTGTTCGGGCCTACATGTTCTACCTGGTGTTATAGATTCCCAGGTACATTTTAGGGAACCAGGCCTTGAAAATAAAGAGAATTTAGAGTCTGGAATGTTAGCTGCAGCTGCAGGTGGTGTTACAGCAGTTTTTGAAATGCCAAACACCAACCCTCTGACAATCACACCAGAAACAATAGAAGATAAATTAAAAAGAGCTAGTAGAGTTGCTTGGACTGACTATGCTTTTTATCTTGGAGGAACAGGTAGAACTGGCCCAAATTTAGGTGGATGGGAAAATGCACCAGGTATTTGTGGAATTAAAATATTTATGGGTGCAAGTACTGGAGACTTATTAGCGGCAAGTGACGAGGAAGTTGCATCTGTGCTATCTAATGGAAAGAGGGTTGTGGCAGTTCATGCTGAAGATCAATATATTATGGAAGCAAACATGAAAACAATATTGAAAGATAATCATGATGTCTCTCTTCATTGTAAGTGGCGTTCACCTGAGAGCTGTTTATCTGCAACTAAAAGAGTCGTAATGATAGCTAAGAAATTTAATAGACGAGTGCATGTATTACATATTACAACATCTGAAGAGATGGATTTTTTAAGAAAACATAAAGACACTGCAAGTGTGGAGTTATTAGCTAATCATCTTACTTTACATGCCCCTGAGTGTTATGAAAAACTCGGAACCCTTGCGCAGCAGAATCCACCAATTAGAGAAAAGCATCATCAGGATGCATTATGGAAAGCATTGAACGATGGCACGGTTGATATACTTGCATCAGATCATGCGCCTCATACCTTAGAAGAGAAAGCAGAGATATATCCTAAATCACCAAGTGGCACACCGGGTGTGCAAACTTTAGTTCCTGTTATGCTTAATCATGTTAACGAAGGTCGATTAACTTTAGAGAGATTGGTAGAACTTTGGTCTTATGGTCCTGAAAGAATTCACGGACTTGTCAACAAAGGCAGAATTAAAGAAGGATATAATGCTGATTTCACTATTGTTGATTTAAATAAAGAAAATACTATAACTAATGCCCAGCAAAAATCAAAAACAGGCTGGACTCCTTTTGATGGCGTTAAGGTAAAGGGTTGGCCAATCATGACAATTATTAGAGGTAATGTAGTTATGAGAGAAGATGAGATGTTGGAGCCAATAGGTAAGCCAGTATTATTTAAAGAAACTATTAATTAGAATGAACACTGCGGATCATGATAATACTAATCTTTTTATGGGGTTAGCATTAGAGCTTGCCCATACAGCATTTGATAATGATGAAGTTCCCGTGGGTGCAGTAATAGTGCAAAGAAGAAATTCTGAAGTTTTAGCTGCTTTTTCAAATCAAATGAGAGGGATTCAGTCCTCTATAGCGCATGCAGAAATGCTAGCAATACAAAAAGCAATGCAAGTCATTCATAACGAAAGGCTTATTGATTGCGACATGTATGTAAGCCTGGAGCCATGCCCAATGTGCGCCCAAGCGATAAGTTTCGCAAGAATAAAAAATCTATATTTTGCTGCTGAAGATAAAAAAAGCGGGGGCGTATTAAATGGGCCTAAAATCTTTGATTCATCATCTTGTCATCATAAGCCAGAGATTTATTCTGGGATGATGGCAGAAGAATCTTCCGAACTACTTAAAAGATTTTTTAAGTCTAAAAGGTAAGCTATATTATTTACCAAAATTTTTTCCAACTATTATCAATTCTTGAATCTTCCCACGTTTATCTTTTTTAGAGTTTATACTTCGTGAACACTCCACGGCTTCAAATTTAAGCCCATTTATATTAGCATTAACTTTATTCATTATTCATCTATTAAATCATTTATATATATTTAATGGTAGATAACAATACTAATTCAATTATAATTTCTTTATGAATAAAGAAGATCTTAACGATATCGAGTCTAATTGTGGAGCATCAGAACCATTTGCACTTCAAGTTACGGATAATAGTATGGAGCCAGAATTTAATAAAGACTGCATAGTTATTATAGATCCTGTTGGCCAATGCACGGATGGTCAATATATTTTTATAGAATATGAGGGAGTCAGGTGGTTCCGAAAGTTCGTCAGAGAAGGTGATAAAAAATATTTAATAGCTATAAATGATATGTATCCAGATATTTTATTAGATAATTCTTATGATATCCTAGGGGTGATAATTCAAAAAAATCATAAGAGAAAAATCACACACTATAAGTAAAAGATACAGACTGGAGAGTTAAGATGAAAAAAGTTGTTATATATAGTACGAGAATATGCCCGTATTGTGTTAGAGCTAAAAATTTCTTTACCAAAAAAGATATTCCATACGAAGACATTATGATCGATCAAAACCCTGAAGAAATAAAAATTATGATGGAAAGATCTAAAAGGCAATCTGTACCACAAATCTTTATTGGTGATTATCATGTGGGTGGATTTGATGATTTAATTGAGCATGATATGGACGGTAAACTAGAGGATTTATTAAAGGATTAATATGGATAAATATGAAAATAGAGCAATGGAATTAGAAAGTGGTATAGCTGCTTTTGAAACAAAAAGTTTTGCTCATGCTATAAAATTATTATCACCCATTGCTGATGAAGGTAACGTCGAAGCCATGTATAGAATGGCAATAATGTTGCAGAATGGACTGGGCTGTCAAGCAAGTACACAAAAAGCTTTTGATTATATGGGCAGTGCTGCAGAAAAGGGCTACCCTCTGGCTCAACATGCTTTCGGCTTTATGTTTTTTGAAGGTGAGTGCACAGATAAAGATATAGAGAAGAGCATAGAATGGTTTACCAAAGCCGCAGATCAAGGTTTAATGGGATCCGCAACAACGCTTGCCATGATTTATGAAGAAGGAAAACTTGTTCCTCAAGATTTAGATAAAGCACAACATTGGTATAAGAAAGCGGGAATTGAAAAACCCTGATGAAATATTTCCCTTTTTTTATGGAGCTCAGTAAACAGTCAGTCTTGCTGATAGGTGGCGGTGAAGTTGCTGAACGTAAACTAGATCTTTTGTTAAAAGCAAATGCAAGTGTAACTATTGTTTCACCAGAATTTACATCTTACATAGAAGAGTTATTTGTTAATAAAAATATAAACCCAATAAAAGATTATTATAATATTAAGTATCTAACTAGTTCTTCATTTGCGTTTGTAATTGCCGCAACTAATGATGAATCTTTGAATGAGCAGGTCGCTAAAGATGCTAATGATAATAAAATACTTGTTAATGTAGTTGATAAGCCAAAAATATGTGACTTTATATTCCCATCTATTTTAGAAAGAGGGCCAATAACTGTAGCTGTATCTACCGGAGGGTCTTCACCTGTGCTCGCGCGTATGTTAAGAACTAAGCTTGAGACAATGATACCCGGTGCTTATGGTAGACTAGCAAAAATTGTATCTGAAAATAGAATACCTGTAAGAAAAAAATTAGTTAATTCTAAGTCCAATGGAATCTTTTGGGAACAAATGCTAAATGGTAAATTTTTAGAATTAGTTTTAAGCGGCCAAGATGAAGAAGCTGTAAAATTTTTAAATATAGAAATTGATAACTTTGATGAACAGAAAAAAGGAGAAGGAGAGGTTTATCTGGTTGGGGCGGGACCTGGAGATCCAGATTTATTAACTTTTAGAGCACTTCGTTTAATGCAACAAGCAGATGTTGCCCTGTATGATAGATTGGTTCACCCGTCAATAATTGATTTAATTAGAAGAGATGCAGAAAAAATATATGTGGGAAAACAGAGAGATAATCATACCGTCAGACAAGAAGAGATTAATGAATTACTTGTTAAATATGCTAAAGAAGGCAAAAGAGTTCTAAGATTAAAAGGGGGAGACCCTTTTATTTTTGGGAGGGGCGGTGAAGAGATTGATTCATTAGTAGATAATAATATTTCCTTTCAAGTTGTTCCAGGCATAACAAGTGCAAGCGGATGTTCAGCATATAGTGGTATTCCTCTTACGCATAGAGATCATGCGCAATCATGTATATTTGTAACCGGTCATCTAAAGGAAGGAAAATTAGATTTAAACTGGGAAAAGTTAATACAACCCAATCAAACTATTGTTTTTTATATGGGACTTGTTTCTATTGATATTATTTGCTCACAACTTATAAAATTTGGATTAGATCCAAAAACACCATGCGCTCTAGTAGAACAAGGGACTACCCGAAATCAAAAAGTATATACATCTACAGTTGACGAAATGAATAACTTAGTAGAACAAGAAAAACCTAGTGCGCCAACAATCTTTATTATAGGGCATGTTGTAACACTAAGAGATAAACTAAATTGGTATAAATCTGATTAGTTATTAGTTAATCTAAAATTAATTGGGATTGTGAGGGTGATAGATTTTTTATTGACAGAATCTGGAATTCTTGGAAACGGTGATGATATCATGATCATTCTTCTTGCTTCTCTATCTAAAGATCGATATCCGGATGACTTAATGCTCAAGTCATCAACAATACCATTTTTTAGTATTGTGAATGTTACTGTAGGAGTCCCTTCTTGTTGTCTTTGGCGAGATAACAAAGGATATTTCTTATTAGCATCTATTATCTGTCTAATTTTTCCAAAATAAGTATCGTAAGTATAGACTGACTCTTCTCCAACCTTTCTGTTATCCATTAATAATTCTTGGTCTTTTTCAGAATCTTCTGTTTTATTTCTTATTTCTTCAGACGCCAAACTTTTTTCATAAACTTCATCGCTTTTCTTTAGGACCATCATCTGTATTTGCATTCCTGTTTCACCAATAGTGGTGATATCATTGACTGTTCTAGGAAGACTAAATGAGAATAAAAAAAACGAATGCATAATAAATGCTATTAATAAATATTTATTTAACTTTGATGATTCATTCATTTGCATTAGAGAGTAAGGTAACATTTTTTATCTGACTAGCACTTAATATTAAAAGAATTTTGTTAAGCGAGCTAGAATCTAGCGATCCATCTGCAGCTATTATTATATCTTCTGTTTTTAGAGAGACTAATTGAGCTTGAAGTGTAGATTCTGTTATAGGCTGATCATTTAAAGTTAAAGATCCATCAACATTAATAAATAGAGTATTTTTATTATCTTCATTATATTCCTCAATAGTTGCAGATGCGAGATTTACATTATGAAGTTCTTTTTGTTTTGCTATGACTCCAGCTAACATAAAAAATATTAACAATAGAAATATAATATTAACTAGAGGTAATAAATTATCCTCATTATTCAAAATCTTTTTTTTAGCTTTTATTCTCATAATGATTTATTGCTTTTTTAGTAGTGGTAAGTTTACAGATTTCTTTGTTTTAACCTCTGGATCATTAGCATTACTCTTGATTACACCTAGAGTAACATTATCGATGTTACTAGATTTTAAACTAGCTAATACACCCAGTAAGAGCTGAACGTTTGCCCCTTTTGATGGTTTAGCTATAACTAAAAACTCATCATTCTTGTTTTTACTAGAAATAATATCAGATTTAATAGAGTCCAAGCTAGCTACTGTCCCATTTAACTTGAATTCACTTTCTTTATTAAATTCGATTAAGAAAATTTTTTTATCACTTTGAGAAACACTGGCTGATTCATTAGATATTTGTATTTCAGTTTTATTAAATGATTGGAAATTTGTCGCAAGCATAAAGAATATCAGAAGTATGAATACTACGTCTATTATCGGTGTTAAGCTTATTTTAGTCATATCTTCTCTCTTTTAAGCAGTAAGTCTATATAAAATCTTCTCCTATGTCATATTTTAGCATTTTTTTTAATGTAAATAAGAAGCATTCGTGTTTACAAATGAGAATCATTCGCATATAATAACTCAATTGTTTAAATCTAGTGTTGTTTTAAGCACTAAAAGTAAACGTTATTGATATATAAATGAGGAACATAATAATGAAAAAAGCACATTTTAAAGCATATATGATCGCATCACTGATGGTTATCAGTGCTCCAATCAATGCAGAAGAAATGAGTCCAGTTAGTGTATTTGGTTCACAAGACGAAACACAACAAGCTGGTTCAGCCCATTTTATCGGCGATGATGAAATGAAGGAGATGGGTTATACCGATGCGGAAAGAGTCTTAAGACGTATTCCGGGCGTATATTCTCAGACTGAGGACGGTTACGGTCTCAGAACAAATTTAGGTATGCGTGGAACAAGCGCCCTAAGAACAACAAAGATTAATATTCTAGAAGATGGCGTACCACAAGGTCCTGCTATTTATTCTAATGGAAGCATGTACTTCTTCCCGGATGTTGGTCGTATGGAAGGTGTAGAAGTATTAAAAGGTGCGGCAGCTATTGGCAATGGACCAAGAACAACTGCTGGTACAATTAACTTTTTATCACGTTCGATCCCAACTGTGGCTTCAGAAGGACATTATTCTGCAACTATGGGCGCTGATGGTTTCTCAAGAAATCACACATACTATGGTGGGAATATCGGATCATTTGGTTATGTTTTTGAATATCATGATTACAGAGCCGATGGTTATAAAAACATAAAAGGCTCTGGTAATAAAGATGCTGGATTTGATAAGCAAACGGATTTAGTTAAATTTAGCTTTGCACCATCAACTAGTCCATGGAATCAGACTTTTGAAATAACAAGTTCAAATACTAGTGAAACATCTAACGAAACATATATTGGTTTAACAGGTGTAGATTTTGCAGCTGATCCATACCAAAGATATGGAGCTTCATCAGTTGATCAAATGGATAATGATTATCACAGATATATCTTTACTCATACTATGCAACCTTCAGCTAACATGAAGATCACATCAAAAGTTTATAAAACTAAATACAGCCGTATCTGGGGTAAAAGTGGTGAAATGAAGATAACTGCTGACGGGACTAATAGTGGTCCGTTAACTACAGTTAAATATTCAGCACTTGATTTGAAAGGTAACTGTGCTGGTGATACAGGTATAGAATTAAGAGCATGTAATATCTTAACAAATGATACGGCAATGGTTGCTGGCGAGTATATCAAAAGATCGATGGGACATCGTGATTACGGTATGTATGGGTATCAATTTGTAATCAATCAAGACATTGGTAACCATGCTATTGAGTATGGATACAGGCGTCATAAAGATTATAGGGCTAGAGCTGATGATGGTTTCAGTCAAAGATATACTAAGGATGCTAATGGCACTATGACATTATTATCTGAACACGGTAATGATCAGACTAGGTTTGATGATGCTGAACTTAAAGATACTGATGCATCGTCTTGGCATTTAAAAGACGTTATCTCAGCAGGCGCATTTACTCATACTTTGGGTATTCGTCATGAAGATACTGAAAAAAATGACGGTACCAATGCTAACCCAGGTAACTCTAAGAAAGATGTATCTGATTCAGCAACCATGATAGCTGCATCCACTATTTATAATATGGGTGGCGGTGCAACTATGTTCGTTGGTTACAATCAAGGTCACAGTCCTGTAGACGCAGGATCGGCAGCTTCAATTGAGCCTGAAGAATCTGATAATTATGAAATTGGTTACAGAAAACAAACAAACAACAGTTTCTTTGAAATTATTGGTTTCTATAATGACTACAGTCAATTAATTGACTCATGCTTAGAAGCAAATGGTTGTGCTTCCGCTGATTCGGGATCAACAACTAACAAAGGTGCTGCAGAAGTTGAAGGTATTGAATTCCAATACAGACTTAATAACATGTTCGCTACTCCTCAAATGAAAGGAATGGCTGCACATAGTACAGTAAGATATCCATTAATGATTACTGGTATGTTACAGAGTTCTGAATATACAGGTGGTGAAACTAATTTCAGCGGCAATTCAATTGCTTATGTACCTGATTTCCAACTGTATACATCAATTGGTATGGAAACTAATGACTGGAGCATTGCTCTAGGGGCTAAGTACCATGATGATACTTTTACTGATGATCTAAATACTTTCCGTACTGGTAAAGCATTTATATTTGACTTACACACTGGTATGAATATTCCTGTGAATTCAAATGGTATTAAAAATGCAAGATTATTTTTCAACGTAGACAACTTATTCGATAAAGTCATCGTGGCTTCAGAGCATGAGTATGGTAAACGTCCAAATAAACCATTATCTGTAATGGCTGGAATAAAATTTGATTTTTAATTTTCATCATTCTCCGGTGAAAAATAAAAGAGGACATTAGACTTAAGAGAACTATTCTTAATCTCTCCCTTAAGGAAGATGTCCTCACTAAGGTTTCATAACCTCGTTGAGAGCTCATATATATATTTATGGGCTTTCACACATTTAGTATCATTAACCCTCTCTCATAAGCAGCAGCTATCCTCAAATTATATGATTTAGAGGATGATATTAAATTTAATTACTCTAAAATATAACCAAACGGAAAATAATTATGGAAGTTAATTCACTTTTAAATCTTGGCGGGCCAATAGTATATATATTGCTGGTGTTGTCTATATATGCAACTGCTGTCATATTATATAAATTACATATTTTTTATAAAGTTCAATTTTTTAAATCTGATCAGACAGCTAAGAGCATTAATTTATGGCTCTCAAATAACCATAATGATGCTTATGAATTAATTAATGATATTAATGACCCTCAAGCAGAGGTTGTATCTTTCGCAATGTATCAATTACTCAAACATAAAAAATTAACAACAAAAACAGATAATGATATACGTGAAGAAATTACTAGACTTTCAGATGAGAGGATAAATAGCTACAGTTCAAATCTTAATAGTTTGCAAGTCATAGCAACTATCGCTCCTTTGCTCGGATTGCTTGGAACTGTTTTTGGTATGATTGAAGCATTTCAGCAAATGGAAATGGCTGGAAAGAATGTTGATCCATCTATTTTATCAGGTGGTATCTGGGAAGCATTGCTTACCACTGCAGCCGGCTTGTCAGTTGCAATACCTATAGTTGTTTTTGAATCTTATTTTAGAAACCTAATTGACACTTTCAAAAACAATATTGAAAACTCTGTGACAAAAGTTTTAACATCACAAATTAATTAACCGCAACAACCCATTCCATATTTTTTTAATCTCCAATAATTATATGGCCAGGGAGTTAAAAAACCTGCAACCAACATAAATGGAATTACGTAGAGGTTTATTTTAGCTCCCCCGGTAATTAAAATATCTGTAAGATTCATGGCTAGCTCCATACTTATCATGGAAATTAGACTCATTCCAAATGCTGTTTTAAGTGCAGCCATAAGTTTCATTTGCTTCAGCAAGATGAATGTCTCGAGTATGATACTTGATATTATTCCATTCAACATTGCTAATGCCATAATAGATAGCATAGACCATGGAATTTCATTTACTTGAAAATAATATATTGTCATCATGTCGCCAAAACTACATCCTATTAGACACCACATTGTATTTATAGCGGATTGTTTCCATGTATGTTTACAATTCCAATCAAATGTATTTTTTATATTTGTATTCATTGTCACATATCTAACCAAAGTTTTTTAGGTTGCCTCATACCTGCAATTTTACATGCTTGTTGACCATATCCATAAGGGAATAATTTATAAATATATTTTCTTGTTGAGTTAGCCTCTCCATACTTATTTTTAAAAGTTTTTAATAACTCTCTAAGCTCTGGTACTTTTTGGTGTATATCAAAATATTCCCTAATATAATATATTACAACCCAGTGTTCTTTTGTGAGTTCATCATCAAATTCCTTTGCAATCATCTCTGCGAGAGGTAAGCACCAGTCAGAAGGATCTAATAGGAAGCCGTCACTATCTTTTCTTAGATTAGTTAGGTTAGTCATCTATAAATATTTGCCCATTTTTAATCTTAATTTCATATACTGTGATTGGTTCCTCAGCAGGCTCATTCTGCGCTTCACCAGTAATCAGATCAAAATAACTGCCATGGAGAGGGCATTTAACTTTTTTACCACTTAGACACCCCATGGTAAGCTCTGCATCTTCATGAGTGCACATGTCAGATGTGACATATATCTCATCATCAATTTTAGCGATTAAATAATTTTTATTATTAATAGTGGATTGGATCATTTCACCATTTACTACATCATTAATATTACCAATCTTTAGTTTAGTCATCTTATTTTTTAATACGTTTTAATGCGCTACCTGAATTCAATACTTGTTTAATTTCTTTTGAGCATGACTGAATACTATTATTTGTCACATGACTTAGAATAATTGTTGCACCATATAAAATACAGTCGCTCATAGTTCCCTCAGAACCTGATAATGCATCCATTCCCATTTTCAGTGATTCTTTTGCTAAATCAATTGGGTTTACTTTTGTTTCAATTTTATCGCTAGATGTATGTTTTACAATAGTATCCGGAATTTTAACAGCTCTAACATCTTGACTGATATCTAAATCTATTTCTGGATTTATTTCAATCAACTCATTTTCACTTGATATATTTTTATAATAATGAGCATTTCCTTTTTGCCTAAGAGAAGGTACTACCCCTCCTTCTGTACCTCTAATAACAATAGCAGTGTCAAAATTTGCATTTCTAGCAAGCATTAAATAAATAGGAGGATATGGTTTATGTACATAGCCGGTCACAAAGTGATTCTTTTTTGATATTAATGGGTTTGCTAAAACCTCAATTGTTGTGATAACAGGTCTTTTAATTATTTCAGTTCTTAAGGCCATTAAATTATTAAGTTTAGGAGAATAAACTTTCTGATCTATGTATCCCCATCCAATGTTTTTATTTTCTAATCTTTCAGCCACTGTCTCATGTGATGCATAGACATCTAATCCTAATAGATTAAATATAGCATGATGTGTACAGCCAAACTTTGGGCCAACTGTGTTTACCCCTTGAGAGATAGCTGAGATTCCAAGTTCTGCAAGCACAGGTAAAATATATGCAGATGACGGAATATTTCTCGTAAAACCATCGTATGGGTCAGCAATGTTTACAAGGTTATCAGTATTAACATTTATTTTTTTAACTGAATCAATCATAGCATCATGGACGCCTAAGTTTTCATCATGTGTTTCCCTTTTCATTCTTAGGGCAATTAGAAATATAGCTGAGCGGACATCACTGATATCTCCATCTAGTATGGCTGACATGGCTGCCTTTGCTTCTTCACGTGATATATTTTTACTCAGGTCAGGACCAGTAGCTATTCTTTGAATAACTGATTTCATAAGCTCAGATTTTGTTAAGTTATTTTTTGATGGCATTATTTGAAAACTATCCAGGTTGTTGCAATGTATTTAACTCCTTTTTGCAGTGTAACACCACGATGTTCATGAGTCCAAAAAGGAGGAAATAAGATAAGTTTGCCAGTTTCTGGTTTAATCTTAACATCCTGATATAAGAACTCAGTTTCGCCGCCCGGCCCCTCCACATCATTAAGATACCAAATGGCAACTAATTGCCTGTCACTAAATTGATGACTTCCGCTATCTATATGCCAGTGAAAAAATTCCCCAGGTTTTGTTCTTTGAACTGCATAACCTATATCCTTAAATGGTCCAGTAAAAAAATCGAATTGTTTTTTAACACCGCTTAATGCTTTTGCTAAACTTGTAAATAATAAGGTATCAATATCTTTCCAATTATCTTTACCGCTTATAACCATATCAGTAGATTTTTTGATATCAGTGTTCTCTTCAAATGTTTGACCAACCCTTCCTTGGTAGTGTTCAGCTTCTGATTCCTCAAATCTTTTAATTATGTCTTGGCAGTCCTTATTAGAAATACTATTGGTGAATTCAAAAATAAAACTTCCGGGTTTTGATTCTATGAGCCTCTTATCTAGTTGAATATCCAATTGCAAGTTCTCCATTATTTATATTCTTACACGTTGAGTGTATAGTATAAAATATAACCAATATATAATGAAGATAATTTAGATATGGCTATAAGGATTAAAAGTAATTGGTCTAAGACTGTCAAACGTGAAAAAACCAGTGAAGATATTGCAAGCGCATTATCATATATTGGATGGAAATTATCACTTGATAAAGCTCGTAATCTTCATGGAGATGATTTTGATTACTCTTCAGATCATCAGCGTATAACAGTCATTGTTGAATTTATGTCTTTCCAGATACATTTAGCTGACCGCCTTTTATACCAAGATAAAAAAACGGATGAATATAGAATATCTGTGATGAATAATTTAGGCCAACAGTCAGCCAGAATAATGCAGGAAAATTGCGAAGATTTATTTGGGGGTGGGAATTATAGAGAAGGTTATATTAATACCCTCAATATCCGATCAGAAGAATATTCACAATATGAGTTTACTAAATCATCTGGTAATTATTCAATTTTTAGACACTTGGCGCAAAAAATTCAAGATGCCATGGGTTCTAGCCAAACAAATAAATGGGTTATGGACCAAATAGTTGACATAGATGCAGTTGAAATTTGTAAGAAGTTTATAGAAGTTTACGAGTCATTAAATAGAAAATAGAATTATTTTTTGAAGTTAGCTGCATTATCTATATTTTTATTTTCACCATCTTCATAGCCAGCTTCATAAGCATCAGTGAGCCTTTGTTCTTCAACTTTGGGGCTGTTCTGATATCCTTCTTGCCATCCTATAATATATTCATCAGAGACATTCATTTCTTCTAACTCTGTTACTTTAGTGAAATATTCATTATTCATTATGTTCTTATAGACCCCTTTAGTTCATGAGCAATATCTACCAAACGGTTAGCTAATTTTTCATGTTCTTCTTTGTATTCTTTTATTATGCCTGTTGGATTCAGGTGAATATCTTTTTCCGTTACCCCACTTTTTCTTTCAAGCTCCATGAATTCTTTTTGAATTCTTAATAATGTTGCAATTATAGTTTTTCTTTCTTCTTCTAGTTTTTTAATATCACTCATTAATATCCACCTTTTCTCCTACTTTCTGGTAAGCCACCTATTCTACCAG
>ERZ1046367.561-NODE-561-length-24756-cov-14.948180_pt1 | contig 24756 bp, 26 predicted proteins | sample MGYA00383091_ERZ1046367 | MGnify/ENA primary metagenome ERZ1046367 (study PRJEB29581, sample SAMEA5548361) | metagenome | biome: marine; feature: coastal; material: water | depth 50 m | study: Short-term variability in the microbial, nano- and picoplankton... | reverse complement strand
GAGGAAGGATGGTCAAGGAACAATCACTTGGTCTGATGGAGAAAAGTATGAAGGGCAATGGAAGGATGGGGAGAAAAATGGTCAAGGAACTTTCATTCATGGAAAAGGTAAATTGGAAGGTCAAAAGTATGAAGGGGAATACAAGGATGGGTTTTATTGGAACGGAACATTATACGACAAAGACGGAAACATCGTAGGAAAGTATGTGGATGGAAAAATTTGGAAACAATAACCTCCCTCTAAAACGAACACCAATAAACTATGAAACACCTATTCATCATCATCTCTTTACTTCTTCTATCTTCTCCTGTGATTGGAATGTCTGAAGGTAAGCAAGCATAGTGGAATGAATAAAGATTAGGAAGGGAGTTAGATATAAAAGGAGTTGTAAACTTATTTAATTAGAAGAATTCACTCCGTTCGACTAATTAACCCAAATAGACTTCGTAATATGAATTTTACTACTGAGAATATTATATGGATTATCCCGATTGTTGTTGTCCTCCAAATTTTGAAACTGGTATATCATGGATACTATCTAAGGAAAATGAAGAAAAAGAAGTTGAAATTTGACAAAGAGTGGAAACAACAGAAGAATGTTCTCCTACCCTCCAAGTAATCCCCACATTCGTGTAAAATAAACCGATTGGTTGTATATTTTATTGGGTTCTCCTAAACCACCTATAGGAAACCAAATGGATTTAATTTGAGCAAGAAATAATTTTAATTTTATCTCAATGTCAAACCACTTAAATATTAATAGCCGTATTACACTCCATGATGGCAACACTATGCCGTTGTTTGGACTAGGAGTCTGGGCGGCACAATCCGGTCATGAAACTTATGATGCTGTTTTGTATGCATTAAAAACCGGCTACAGGCATATTGATACTGCGGAAATGTACGGGAACGAAAAAGATGTCGGTAATGCTGTGGTTGACTCTGGTATAAACAGAGATGAGGTCTTTGTTACAACTAAGTTGTGGGATAGTGGTTTAGGCTATGATCATGCCTTGAAGGCATTTGATATCAGCTTACAAAAGATGAATCTAGATTATGTGGATCTTTACCTGATTCATTGGCCTGAAAATGGATCTCAGCTTAAAATTTGGAGGGCCCTAGAAAGAATCAAAAAAGAAGGACGAAGCCGCTCTATCGGTGTCAGTAATTTTGCTCCAAGACACCTGAAAGAATTGCTAGTTGAAGGCAGTGAACATCCGGTCGTAAACCAGATAGAATTGAGTCCTTTTTTACAGCAGGAACACATTTACTCATTTTGCCAAAAAGAAAATATTCACCTGACCGGTTATTGTCCACTTTCAAGAGGAAATCGCTTTAATGATCCCAATCTTTGCCGGATTGCAAAAGAAATGGAAAAATCTGCTGCTCAGGTTATGATCCGCTGGGCTTTGCAGCGTGGACATACAGTTATCCCTAAATCTGTAGGTCCGGTAAGAATTGAAGAAAACGCTAATGTATTTGATTTTAATTTGAATAATGAGCAAATGAACATTTTAGACGGGCTGGAAGAAGGATTACGCTTTTGTCCTGACCCTACAGAAATTTAAAATTAGGCAGTCAGACACCCTCCAAAATTTCTCCACATTATCAACTAAAATAGTGATAGTAATGAATGGAAAAATTTTACCATTTCTTCCAAATATAATTAGACAGAACAAGTCATATCTTGACCACAACAAAGTGGTGATTTTATTTTGCCATGTTCATTTGGACACTTAGAAATTTGTACTTGTGTTCCATCATCTATAGTTAGCATATCATTTTCTAGTGGTGCGTCACACTTTGCACATGTTGCATTTACAGACATGCCACATTTGCTACATTCATAAGTTGCCATAATTAATCCTTTTAGACTATTTTGAGTTTTAAATCCAATTCTTAAGCATATTAATACAGATTAGTTGAATTTTAAACAATAATTAAAATTTAAACTCACAACCGATCTTTTTCAAAACTAAAATCATAGAATGTGAAGTTTCAACCGACGCCATCATCTCCTCCAAGTAACCCCCCCCACAAATTCTTCACAGAGTCAGACAGTCTCCAAGTAAAATCCCCTTTTTCATCTACCATTCACAAGAGTTAACAGAATCTTTTGATTTATTTTAAAGAAGTAATAATAATATCTTGAATTATTTAAAAGAAGCTATACTATGGCTTGACTTTTATCCTTGAAAATGGAACGGTCCATTTATATGTTCAAAGATGTTTAAGAATCTTAATATATGAATGTATTGAAATGATTAGAAGTAATAGTTGATAGATAATTCAATGTTTATGTCTATATGGAATCAAGAATGACTTCGCATTGGATTCTTATGCCCTGATTAAGGGCTTAAAATATTTTAAATTATTAATCACTAAGCTAAACACATTATGATCCCATCATCATTTGAATACAGTGCTCCCTCTACATTGGATGAGGCATTGAAAATGCTGAACGAATTGGGTGATGAAGCTAAAATTCTCGCTGGAGGACATAGCCTAATCCCCATGATGAAACTCCGATTTGCAGAGCCAGAGCACCTTGTTGATATTAACAATATCCCTGGATTGTCTTATGTAAAAGAAGAGGGCGAATACCTGACAATTGGGGCAATGACCAGAGAAGTAGAGTTAGAAGAATCTGATATTATAGCTGCAAAATTCCCAATTTTTCTGGATGCGGCTAAGCTTATAGCTGACCCACAAGTGAGAAACTGGGGCACAATTGGGGGAAATCTGGCGCATGGGGATGCAGCAAATGATCACCCAGCGGTAATGATTGCTCTAGATGCAGAAGTTGAAATTACTGGTCAAAACGAATCCCGATGGGTGTCCATCAATGAATTTTTCATGGGATTCTATACTACGGCAGTCCAGGAAGGCGAAATCTTAACCGCAATCAGGATTCCTAATACATCTGGTAAGAATGGCAATTCATATCATAAGAACGAAAGAAAAGTAGGTGATTATGCCACCGCAGGGGTTGCTGTAAATATTACGTTGGATGGCAGCGGAACGTGTACTGCAGCTGGAATTGGTCTCACAAATGTAAATCCAACCCCTCTCAAGGCTGAAAGATCTGAACAGGCCTTAATTGGGACTAGATTAGATGACGCAGCCATAACAAATGCAGCACAATATGCTTCTGAGGATTGTAATCCATCGGATGACCTAAGAGGATCTGTAGACTATAAACGTAGAATTGTAAAAGTTCTAACCAAACGAATGATCATTAAGGCAATGGAAAGAGCTAATTAATCACCCTGACATCAATTAATTATGGAAATAAAAATCAAATTAAATGGAACCGAGATGCCAGCCGAAGTGGAGCCAAGAACCTTGCTGGTACATCTTATTCGAGAAAAATTATCTTCTACGGGGACACACATTGGTTGTGACACCTCAAGTTGTGGTGCTTGTACTGTATTAATAGATGGAAAGTCAGCCAAATCATGCACCATATTAGCCGCTCAGGTCAATGGAAAAGAGATTGCGACGGTAGAAGGTCTCCTTACTGATGATGGCTTGCATCCTCTTCAAGAAGGATTCAAGGAGAATCATGCCCTTCACTGTGGTTTCTGCACTCCGGGAATTATGATGAGAGCGGTGGAATTATTGGAAAAAAATCCTAACCCGTCTGAAGATGAGATACGATGGGGCATCTCTGGTAATCTTTGTCGCTGCACTGGTTACAACAATATTGTGAAGGCCATCAAGTATGCTAGCGCCAAAATGCGAGGTGCAGAATTGCCATCGACTGAACCAGAATTTGTATAACCCAAACCGTAAAAAATTATGATACAGAAATGTAAAACATCAAAAGAAATTGGCGGAATGGGACATTCCATCAAAAGAAAAGAAGATGATCGCTTCATTCAGGGCAAAGGAAACTATGTAGATGACATTAAACTGGATGGCATGCTTCATATGGATATTGTAAGAAGTCCTTATGCTTATGCTAAAATTAAGAGTATAGACGCTTCCAAGGCCCTCGAAATTCCGGGTGTGGTTGCCGTAATAACTGGCAAAGACCTGGAACAATATAATCTCCACTGGATGCCTACTTTAATGTCAGATACCCAAATGGTATTGCCTACAGATACAGTAATGTATCAGTCCCAAGAAGTTGCAGCGGTTATTGCATCTGACCGATATATCGCAAGAGACGGGAAGGAAGCGGTGAAAGTAGAATATGAGCCTATGAAACCGCTCATGAATCCACACAAATCTATGGATGCCGATGCCCCGGTTTTAAGACCAGATAAAGAAGGTAAAAAAGACAACCATATCTGGCACTGGGATGTAGGTGATAAGGAAAAAACAGAAAAGGTATTTAATGAAGCCGAAGTTACCGTTGAAGAGTCCATGCACATTCCTCGTATTCATGTAGCTTCTATGGAGACTTGTGGATGTGTGGCTGATTATAAGAAAGTCAATAATTTTCTCACCATGTACATGACCACTCAGGCTCCTCATGCTATTAGAACTGTTATTGCTTTGGTAGCTGGTCATGTTGGTTTGACTGAAGAAAAGATACGAGTGATTTCGCCAGACATTGGGGGTGGATTTGGTGGAAAAGTACCTGTTTATCCGGGCTATGTAATTGCCATTGCGGTATCATTTTTGACCGGTGTCCCGATAAAATGGATTGAAGATAGAAGTGAAAACCTTCAGGCTGATTCTTTCGCCAGGGATTATCATATCAAGGCTGAGATTGCAGCTACCAAGGAAGGAAAGATCCAGGCTACAAGATTTAAAGTATTGGCTGACCATGGCTATACTGATGCATCAGCAAACCCTTCCAAATTCCCGACGGGAATGTTTTCAATTGGTACAGGGTCTTATGATTATGACACGTCCTATATGGAAGCGGATGCAGTGTACACAAATAAGCCTCCCGGAGGAGTGGCCTACCGTTGCTCATTCCGTGTGACAGAAGCTGTTCATGCCATTGAAACTGTGGTGGATTCTTTGGCTTTAAAAATTGGAAAAGACCCCGCTCAATTGAGATTTGAAAATTTCATTAAAAAGGACCAATTTCCCTGGAAATCTCCGACCGGATGGGAATATGATTCTGGTGACTATAAAGCCGGCCTTGAAATGGCAATGAATGCTATTGATTATGATGGTTTAAGGAAAGAACAAATAGAGAAACGAAAAAAGGGTGAGCTCATGGGAATTGGTATCTCAACCTTTACCGAAATTGTTGGAGCGGGTCCGTCAAAAGATTTCGATATCCTTGGAATTAAAATGTTTGACAGCGCCGAGATAAGAGTTCACCCCACAGGCAAGGCTATTGCCAGATTTGGAACTAAGTCACAGGGGCAGGGACATGAGACCACTTACGCTCAAATTGTTGCTGAAGAATTAGGCATTCCAGCCGAACACATTCAAATCGAGGAAGGTGATACAGACACCGCTCCTTATGGACTCGGGACATATGCCAGTAGAAGCACACCAACAGCAGGCGCAGCCGCGGCTATGGCCGCCAGGAAACTGAGAGATAAGGCTAAGAAAATAGCCGCTTATTTATTGGAAGTTAGTGAAGATGATTTGGAATGGGAACCGGGTAAGTTTTTTATTAAAGGTGCCCCGGAGAAGTCCAAAACAATCCAAGAGATTGTTTTTGCAGCCTATACTAACCATCCTCAAGGTATGGAAGCGGGATTTGAAGCTACACATTATTATGATCCTCCAAATCTAACCTTCCCATCGGGTGCTTATATCTGTGTTGTAGATATTGATCCGGATACTTTTGAGATAAAGGTCAGACGATTTGTAGCCATCGACGATTGTGGAAACATCATCAATCCTATGATTGTACAAGGTCAAGTACATGGTGGTTTAACGCAGGGAATAGCACCAGCGATGTATGAGGAATTATTGTATGATGATGACGGAAATATTCTCAATGGCACCTTAATGGATTATTTGGTTCCAACTGCCGTCGAGTCTCCTAGTTGGGAAACCGGTCATACTATAACACCCAGTCCACATCATCCTATTGGAGCTAAAGGGGTCGGAGAGTCACCAACTGTTGGTGCTCCACCAGCTATTGCCAATGCTATTTGTGATGCACTTAAGCCATATGGGATTACTCATCTGGACATTCCTATTACTCCTTTCAAGATTTTTAAGACTTTGCAAGAGAAGGGATTGCTGGATACAGATACCAAAATTTAAGTTCTAATTTAAGAGAGCGCATAATAAAAATTTATCTTTCGAGGGGGCAGGTTGACAATTAAAGAAAATAGTTGACCCGCTTCTTAAAAAACTAATCAGAAAAATGGAAGCAATAATTGAAAAAAGTTTTGAAATTGAAGAGCCAATAGATAAGGTTTGGGCTAATTTGAGCAACCCTATGGAAGTTGCTTCATGCGTACCAGGAGCCGCTATTACTCAGCAAATTGATGAAACACATTATAAAGGGGAAGTAACCTTAAAATTTGGACCTATAAAGGCCCAGTTTGACGGTGATATTGAAATGGTTGAGCTTGACAGTTCAGCTTACAGAATGGTAATGAGTGGCAAAGGCCTTGATTCCAAAGGAAAAGGAAGTGCTGACATGATAATGAATGGCGATCTCCAATCTTCGGATAAAGGAACGAACGTGAATTTCAAGATGACAGTTATTATTGTTGGAACTATTGCACAGTTTGGATCAAGACTAATCAATGATGTTTCGGACCAATTACTCAAACAGTTCATTGCAAATTTCAAAGCTCAATTAGCAGGGCAAGAATTTGACAACAATCTAAATGCAGGGTCAATGATGGGTTCAGTCCTTAAAAGTAAGATTGGTGGTATATTTAAAGGCAAGGACGAAATTTCATCATAATGTTACCAGATATTTCCCATCTTATTAAGAAGTTAGATAGCTTGGGTTATGTGGTTGAAGAGGAGTTTGCCACCATTCTTCTACTTATGCTGAAGTTAAAAAAGCCCTTACTACTCGAAGGACCTCCAGGAGTTGGTAAGACCGAAGCGTCGCAAATTATAGCATCCTACTTAAATACAAAATTAATCCGGTTGCAATGTTATGAAGGTCTAGATGTCAATTCAGCTATTTATGAATGGAACTATCAAAAGCAATTATTATCTATAAAACTTACAGAAAGTTCGGCATTAAGCTCTGCAGAAAAAGAGTCTTATATCTTCGGAGATGAATTTCTACTGAAGAGACCACTCCTCCAGGCTATCACAGAGTCTGATAAGGCGCCCGTTTTGCTTATTGATGAAATAGATCGGGCTGATGAAGAGTTTGAGGCTTTTCTATTGGAGCTTCTTTCGGCCTATCAAATTAGTATCCCAGAGATGGGTACCATCAAAGCCAATCATTTACCTATCGTTGTTCTAACTTCTAATCGTACTCGTGAGTTGAGCGATGCATTGAAGAGAAGATGCCTATATCACTGGGTCCCGTATCCAGAATTCCAGAAAGAATTAGCGATTATCAACAAGCACCTGCCCGACATAAACCAGGTTCTTGCCTCTCAATTGGTCAAGTTTGTTCAATATCTACGTAGTTTAAAATTAGATAAGTCTCCCGGTATCGCCGAATCCATAGACTGGGCAGAAGGACTTATTGCTTTAGGTGCTAAAGCTTTTACTCACGAATACATAGACAAATCCTTGGGGGTCATTCTAAAGTCGGATAAAGATATTACCAATATCAGAGGACAAGGAATCGATTCAATCCTGAATGAGATTGAAACCTAATAACCATGCAACATTACAACAATTATTCCGGCCTCGAAGCCTCAGTTTTGGGTTTCTGTGAGTTATGCCGAAGCCATGAGTTGTCAATCGGTCTTAATCATTCTGAAGAGGCCCTGATGGCTGCCCAAAGTGGATTTATTAATGATAGTAAAAGTTTTAAGATTGCCCTGAGATCAATCTTTTGTAGTTGTGAAGAAGAACATTCCATCTTCGACCGTTGTTTTGATATTTACTGGAGAAAAAAGAGGCATGAATACATGCCTAAAACTCGAACCAGAAAGCAAACCAAAATTATCAAGCAAACTAAGGAGTCAGTTGTTTTAGTTGGTTCTGGGGATGAGGAAGAAACCAAAAAAGATGGAGCTCGTACCGTTTCGGGAGCTAATAAAATGGAGTCTCTCCGGAAAACAGACTTTTCCAAGGTACAAGACATTGACCATCTCTTAATGGATGAATTGGCTGAAAAACTCCTGTTACAATTAAATCATCGGTTGAAGCGTCGTTTGAGAGCTTCAAAGGATGGAAAAATTGATTTCAGGAAAACTATCCGTAGAAATTTATCTCAAGGTGACAATTTTTTTGAGCTTTTAAAGAAGAATAGAAAATTTGAAAAGTACCGTATGATAATTCTACTTGACGTGAGCGGGTCAATGGATAAGTATTCTTTTTATCTCCTCAAATTTATCTGGACTCTAAAATCGAATTTCAAAAATATTGAAGCTTTCGTTTTCAGCACAAAATTGTTGAGAATAACTGAGTTCATAGAGAAAGTTCAGATTGATCAAGCAATGCTACAAATGAACACTAATTCTGACCACTGGTCTAGTGGAACAGTAATAGGAAAATGCCTGCAAGAATTTAATGATCAATATTCCAAAATGGTACTTAATGGAAGAAGTATAACCGTCATACTTAGTGACGGTCTGGATACAGGCGAACCTGAATTGTTATCAGAAGAGTTGAAAAAAATAAAACTGAGAACGAGCAAAGTAATTTGGCTGAATCCTTTGAAAGGCATGGAGGGCTATGAACCCTTAGCTAAAGGAATGAAGGCTGCCTTGCCAGAGATTCATACTTTTGAATCTGCTCATAACCTCGAAAGTTTGATGGAGTTAGAAAAATACTTGAGCCATGTATAATGACCTAATCGATCAAATCTCAAAGTACATGGGACAAGGTGAGGAATTCGCAGTTGCCCATGTTATTTGGCGGGAAGCACCAAGCTCAGGCAAACCCGGTGATAAGGCCATAATACTTAAAGATGGCACTATTATAGGTTGGATTGGAGGAGGATGTGTCAAAGGAATTGCCGTGAAAGAGGCTCGTGAAGCTATAAGAGAGAATAGAAGTCGCTTAGTTCGCATTGATCCAGATGAGGGAAATAGCGAGGATAGTAGTCACAAAACATATCGCATGACTTGTCATAGCGGAGGAACCATGGAATTGTTTATAGAACCTATAACACCTAATCCGCAATTAATAATTGTAGGGAAATCGAACATTGCAAGGGCGCTATCAAAATTGGCCATTGCCACGAACCTTAGGGTACATGTCCTCAGTAATGACGTCCACAAAGGTATGTTTCCTGGGGTCAATAATATTCATGATCGAGTGGACTTTTCAAAAATTAATATTGATAAAAATACGTTCATCGTAGTTTCCACCCAGGGTGAAGATGATGAGGAGTCCATCAGAAAGGCACTTGAAACAAGTTGCAATTATGTTGGCTTTATTTCAAGTCTGCGGAAATCAGTAAAGATTAAAGAATATCTTGAACAGACCGAACTGAGCACAAATCGAATTAACGAGCTTAAAATTCCAGTTGGAATGGATATTAATGCCAAATTACCCGAAGAGATAGCTATATCAATCCTGGCTGAGATTGTACAGCTCTTTAGAGATCCAAATAGAAAAGAGGACCAGGAGTCTGACACTGCGATTAATGACGACACTTATATCAATCCGGTTTGTAGAGTAGCAGTTTCAAAAAAGGATGCCAAACATGTCTTAGAATATGGAGCTCACACGGTATACTTCTGTTGTGATGGTTGCAAAGTTTCTTTCGACACTGAGCCGGAGAAATACATTGAGATCCTTGAGAGTAGATAAGCCAACATCATCTTCTTATTAGTAGTTCTGAAAATAACGAATGAAAAATAATATCAAAATAGTTTGTCATATAGTATTTTATGATGTTTGACAGGAAAAAGCATTGGGGAGATGTATATCAAGAGAAGTCTCCCTCTGAAGTGAGCTGGTACCAAAAAGAACCAAAGCTATCTCTGGAGCTTATCCGATGTACTAATGTTGCAAGTAATGAGGCAATCATTGATGTTGGGGGTGGTACTTCAGTTCTAGTAGATCACCTAGGTAAAGAAGGCTACACCAATTTGACAGTTTTAGATATTTCAGAAAATGCGATAGCTAGCGCCAAAAAGAGACTTGGAGATTCAGCAAAAAGCATTGAGTGGATTGTATCTGACATTACTCAATTTGATGCAATACAAAAGTTTTCACTTTGGCACGATAGAGCTCTCTTTCATTTCCTAACAGACCCATCTGATAGGGAAATTTACGTAAAGGCATTAAAAAATGCTATAAAGCCTGAAGGCCATCTCATCATAGCGACTTTTGCAATTGGAGGTCCTGAAAAATGCAGTGGTTTGGAAATTGTGCAATATGACTCTGAGAAAATGATAGCCGAACTAGGTGATAATTTTCAGTTGATAGAGGAAAGAAAAGAAGTCCATATCACTCCAGCCAACAAAGAACAGAAGTTCGTATTTTTTCGTTTCCGCAAAGTTCCAAAGAACAGATATACATAACTATTGGTTGTTTCTTCTTGAAAAAGCTTTTTTAACTCAAGATTTCACACTTCAATATTTGTTCGTTTCGATTAGAATACTATCTAACGTCAGTATTTTTTTAATTAATAAATTGAGACGATTATCAATTTACAAAATTAAATATTTCATTTATATTCCACACAAAAAAGGTATGGAAAAATTATTTTTAAAATGTTATTTATAAATAAAGAAAATCCCAGTTCTAACTGTAAACCCTAAACTTAAATTTTTATTTAGGAGGCAAAATGGCATTAAGACTTGGAGATATTGCTCCTGACTTCTCTGCAGTAACAACTCACGGAAACATCAATTTCCATGACTGGCTTGGTGATTCTTGGGGCATCCTCTTTTCCCATCCTAAGGATTATACTCCAGTGTGTACAACTGAACTAGGCTACATGTCAAACATAAAGCCAGAATTTGATAAACGCAATGTGAAGATACTTGCTATAAGCGTTGATCCAGTTGATTCTCATAAAGGATGGGTTGGAGATATTAATGAGACACAAAACACTACAGTCAACTTCCCAATCATAGCTGACCCAGAGAGAAAGGTTTCGGATCTTTACGATATGATTCATCCAAACGCAGATGACACTCTGACAGTTCGATCGGTGTTTGTTATTGGAGCGGATAAGAAGGTCAAGCTAACTATTACTTATCCAGCATCCACTGGACGCAATTTCGATGAAGTATTGCGTGTTGTCGACTCGCTACAACTCACCTCAGATTACCAAGTAGCAACACCAGTAAACTGGAAGCACGGAGAGGACTGTATCGTTGTTCCTTCCATTCCAACAGAGGACATTCCCGAAAAGTTCCCCAAAGGATTTAGGGAAATCAAGTCCTACCTCAGATACACTCCGCAGCCCGACATATAAAAACATGACGGTTCTAAACAGTTTTTTTACTGAAAAGGTGTCCATATAGGCGTCCATCAACCTGAATTTGCTCCTTTTGCTTCCAGTCTTGGGCTGCTCCACATCGTTTTTGGAAGTGGGGCATAGTGGAACAGTTATTTTGTACCCCAACTAATTCTTCACAGTACGACTTTCCCAACAATATTTCCTATCTCAATTATTTCAAAATCACACGGTTAATTACATTTGATCTCTTAGTTGTATTAAATATCTTAATGTGATAAAAATAATTTATATTCAATTAAAATTATTTTTTTTATACCTTAAAAAAGACTAATGGGCATCATAATGATTTCGCGGAATCTAGCCCCCATATTTCTACTTTTTTCTTTTTATTTTCATGATCTTTCCTATGGTGAAAAGGATGAGTCAACTGATGACACAACCACCACTACTGATATTATTTAAATAAATTTTATAATTAATTCTTAAAACATAAAAAAACACGAATGAACAATATTGATCTAAATAACCAAACTGCTGTTATTACAGGTGGTGCTCAGGGAATTGGGCTTGCGATTGCTGAACGTTTTCTTGATTCGGGAGCTTCAATTTGCTTATGGGATCGAGACGAAATTTTAGTAAATGAAACAAAAATACGACTAGAAAACAAAGGTAGAGTTGAAGCCATAGTCGCTGATGTATCAGACATTGAATCCGTTAAAAAAGCTTCAGAACAAACTAAAAGTGCTTTTGGCTCTATAGAGATTCTCATCTGTAATGCAGGTATCAGTGGCCCCAATATGAAACTTTGGGAGTATCCTCCTGATGAATGGCAAAAAGTAATAGATGTTGATCTAACTGGGGTTTACAATTGCTTACATGTCGTAAGTCCATTTATGATTGAAAAAAAATATGGTCGTATAGTCAATATAGCCTCTATAGCTGGTAAAGATGGTAATCCGAATGCTGGCCCTTATAGTGCTGCTAAGGCAGGAGTAATTGCCTTAACTAAATCTCTCGGAAAGGAGCTTGCGAGTTATGATATTTCAGTAAACTGTGTTACTCCTGCAGCAGCAAAAACTCAAATATTTGATCAGATGAGTAAAGAACATATCCAATATATGTTGAGCAAGATACCACGCAATCGTTTTTTGAGAGTAGAGGAAGCAGCTTCAATGGTTACCTGGCTCTGTTCAGCTGAAAATTCTTTCACAACCGGCGCTGTGTTTGATCTTAGTGGTGGGCGCGCCACTTATTAAAATATTTGATGAAGTAATCATTTGCTATTGTAAAATAAATAACTTTTACACTTTTCTCTCATCTTTTTTTATCTCCTCTTGGATTCCCGCTCTTTATTGCAACTTCGTTGTTATTAAATTTGAGAATTATTTTAAACTACAATTTCTCATTTTGTTTGCTCATCTATAATATTATGTTGACAAGTTGAATCTCTTCTGGTATCTTCAGCATTATTGTTTACAATAATGTAATAGTTGTTTTCATCTTCAATTTTAAATAATATTATATGTTACTGAATAAATACAATATTATATATTTTCTAAACTAATTCAGTTAAAATATATTTGCAATTATTTATGATTGTTAACAATAAGTTCTAAAAATGGTTAAAGAAAATGTTGTAGTAGAAACACTTAGAGCAGAGATATTGTCAGGAATTTTGGAGGAAGATACTCCTCTAAGGGAGGTGCAATTAGCAAAAAAGTTTAATGTAGGAAGAGCAAAAATAAGAGAAGCATTAATTATATTGTCTAATGAGGGACTTGCGTATTCAAAGCATAACTATGGTATGCGAGTCTCAAAATTTTCAAATGATGCAATAGATAATTTGGTGATTCCTCTTCGTAGAACTGTAGAAATATTTGCACTCAGACAATATTTCCACGAAATCAATAGTGAAGATATAATATCTTGGGAAAATTGTTTAAGAAATATGAAGATTGCTTGTTTAGAAAATACTTATAACAAAATCATTGAATGTGATATTGAATTTCACAGATTAATAGTTGAAAGATCAAATATTGTAGATATTAATACTATTTGGAATTTGTTGATTTCAAGAGTTAAGGGGCATTTTATGAGAAATTATCACAAATACGGAGATCCAATGGAGATTTATTACGAACATGAGGCAATTTTATCTATGTTCAAAACAGGTAAGTTAGATGCTGCTATTCAAATACTCGAATCAAACATAGAATAAATTTAGGATTGATAATGAAGATATTAGCAATTGGAGCACATCCAGATGACGTTGAATTCCTTTGTGCTGGGACATTAGCAATATATGCTGCTCAAGGTCATGAAATATTTATTGCTATTGCTACTAATGGCAATGTAGGTTCACCAACATTAGGAAGCAATGAGATTAGTATAATTAGAAAAAAGGAGTCATTAGAAGCATGCAACTTAATTAATGCGAAATTGATATGGATGAACTTTGATGATGAGTGGTTATTTGATAATAGAGAGACTAGGTTGGTTTTTATTGATGCGATTAGAGAGGCACAACCGGATTTAATGTTTATACATAACAAATTTGATTATCATCCAGATCATAGAAATGCGGGACAAATTGCTGAAGACTGTAAAATTCCAGTATCTGTAAGACTAGTAAAAAGTAATTTTGATTACTTGAAAAAAATTCCACACATGTTTTATATGGACAGTATAGGTGGCATTGGATTTGAGCCCGAATATTATGTAGATATTTCTTCAGTTATAGATTTAAAAGAAAAAATGCTTAGATGTCATAAAAGTCAGGAGGATTGGTTAATAGCATTATATGACGAAAAGCCAAGTGATTTGATGTTTAAACAATGCAGTTTTAGAGGTTTAAATGCTGGGTGCAAATATGCTGAGGGTTTTAGACAAGTTCTAACTTACCCCTTAGTTGGTTCATATAAACTTTTACCATAAAGAAAGGAGATATTATGTAAAAAATTAATATTTATAAGAAAATATATAAATCACTTTGTTTCTCAATCATTTTAATAAAAAGGTAAATATGAAGAAGTTATCATTTGTTATATCATTATTTTTCTTATTAGGTAATATCTCTTTTGCAAAAGAAATCATTAGGCATATTCATTGGACTCAACCTCCATATGATGAAATTATTATGCAAACAGCTAAAGATTTTATGGCAAAAAACCCTAATGTAGAAATTAAAGTTCAACTAGTAGCAGATGCGGATATGCCTACAAAAGTCCGGACTGCACTCACAGGAGATGGTGTCGATACTTTTGCTATGCCTAATATGCAATCACCTTGGTTTATGGCGAATGGAACAACGGCAGAAATAATCCCATCTGCATTTGGCAAAAGCACTGTTCAAGAAGTTGTAGATATGTGGTTACCAGGTGCAATAAAGAAAACTGGTGGTTTTTATGAGGGGAAATATTATGGAATCCCACATGAAATGAGCAATTATGCCGCATGGGTAAATACGGCACATATGAAAGCCGCCGGATTAGACCCCAAAAAGGATATTCCCAAAACTTGGCAAGAATTCAAGTTAATCGGGAAAATGCTTACAAAAAAAAATAATGATGTTATCACTAGAAATGGATTTGCAATAAACACAAAAGCGGCTATATTTCCATTTCTAATATTACATACTTTAATGCAGCAAAAGGGGCAGGATTGGTCGTCAGAAAAAGGACTGCATAAAAGTTTAACTACTAAAGGTGGGCTGGAAGCTTTCTCTACTTTTACTAATTGGGCAACAAAAGATGGCATCTTCGATCCAGGCCTTTTTGACAATGAAAGAGAGGGATTTGGAAATGGTTTAACATCACAATTTTTAACTGGAGGAACTTGGTATTGGGGAGTTTTAGATGGATACTCTGTTAAAAGAAATGAAGTTATGCCAATAAAATATCCAAGATTTAAAGATGGTGAAAATATTGGTGGTGTAGCATATGGTTACTGTGTATTTGTTGCAAAACAGACAAAAAACAAGGAAATGGCTTGGAAATGGTTAAACTATTTAGAAAGTCATCCTGAAAAATATATTGTACATGGCTGGTTTCAGCCACGGAAAAGCTTAGATAAGACTCTTGCCGCAAAGTACATTCCAAACTATGAGGTGTTTGGTGAAGAATTCGAGTATGCTGCCTCCATAATAGCAACTGCAAACTTTGCTGAGTTACAAGATGCTGTTGGTGCAGCAGTTCAAAGAGTTATATTCGAAGGCACATCAAATGAGGACTCTTTATCAATGCTTAAAGATGATGTGGAAAATATTTTAGATATGTAATTTAATTTTATTGGCACTGCTAAAAGCAGTGCCAATAAATAGAATTGGTAAATAGTAGTAATAAAAATTATAGATAAAACAAGTAATGAAGTACAACGAGAAAATCCAAAAAAAAGGGTTTTATTTTGTTTTACCAACATTAATCATATATGGAATATTTTTAATATATCCAATGCTATCCGCATTCCACTATTCATTTTATAAATGGAATATGATTAGTGAGAGTAAATATGTTGGATTGAAACACTATATTAGGATGTTTGGTGACAGAAGATTTTGGAATTCTTATTTAACAACATTTCATTTTACATTTATAAGTATTTTTATAATTATTATTTTATCATTTTTATTAGCATTATTATTTCAAGAAAAAATAATGCTTAAAAATTTTTTTCAATCATCTATATTTGTCCCTGTTATTTTAACTATGGTTGCAATAGCTGTTGTTTGGCAATTTATGTTCCAATCAACTGGGGTATTATCTAATATATTTTTAGATATTTTTGGAATAAATATAAAATGGCTCACCTCTAAATCCGTAGCACCATACTCAATGATTCTTGTAAATGTTTGGAAGATAACTGGGTATTATATGATTATATTTATTGCGGGTCTTTTAAATATTCCGAGTATTTATTATGAAGCTGCTAAAGTTGATGGGACATCATATTTACAGAGGTTGTTCTATATTACTATCCCCTTAATGAAAAATACCTTTATACTTGCATTTGTATCAGGGGTAATTTTCTCATTTGCGGCATTTCCACAACAATATGTTATGACTGAAGGTGGACCGGCTCGCTCTACAGAAGTTTTGGCATTGTTGATCTATAAACAAGCATTTGAGTTTACAAAATTTGGTTACTCGTCTGCCATATCGGTAGCTTTCTTTTTAACATTACTAGTTTTTTCTCTAATACAGTTTAGAATTTTTCAATCAGAATCTAATTATTAGATGTTAAGGATATTAAAGTACTTTTCATTAGTATTACTAATAATAATATTTTTATTCCCATTTTTCTGGATGGTTGTATCATCATTCAAACCAACTTCAGAAGTTTTAGCAATCCCTGTAAATATTTTACCTAAGAATTGGCAGATTGATGCTTATACAAATTTGTCAAATTATACAGAGTATGATTTTACAAGATATTTTATAAACAGCTTCATTGTAACATTTTTTGCTGTCTTGTTAGCCGTTATTCTCTGCACTACTGCGGGATATGGGTTTGCCAAATATAAATTTAAATACAATAACTTAATCTTCATTATTGTCCTTTCAACAATAATGATACCTTTTCAAGCTATCGTAGTACCGCTTTTCATTCTTATGAAAGACTTAGGCCTACAAAATTCTTACTTGGGACTTATTATTCCAGAAAGTCTAACGGCATTTGGAGTATTTCTAATGAGACAGTTTTTTTATTCTATACCTGATGAAATTATTGAATCAGCAAGAATAGATGGTGCGTCTGAATTCAGGATTTTTTGGACTATATCAGTACCGATGGCTAAAACAGCTATTTTTGCACTCATTATATTTCATTCTCAGTGGGTGTGGAATTTACTTTTATGGCCTTTAATAATTATCTCTTCTCCAGAAATGAGAACAATCCCTCAAGCAATAGCACTTTTTTCTGGTGTGTACTTTACTCCATATCCAGAACAATTAGCTATAAGTGTTCTGGGTTGCTTACCTCTACTAGTGATATTTATGTTTTTATCGAAAAATTTCACTAAAGGTATAACTTTAACTGGTTTAAAATAATCCGAAAAATACTTATGAAAATTACAGATATTGAAACTATTTATATAAAAGAAAAAAAGATTGAAAAAAGAACCGACGGTTCTCAAGATGCACTTTTAGTAAAAATCACTACTGACTCTGGTATTATTGGATGGGGTGAAGTTGATAGTTGTCCTGTAGTCGCTAATGCAATAATTAATGCTCCCTATTCACATAAGCTTGTTGATGGTTTAAAAAACATTATTGTTGGTGAAAATCCTTTAGAAATCGAAAGTTTGTGGGACAAAATGTATCAAAACACCATTTATTATGGAAGGAATGGTGCTGTTATCCATGCTATGGCTGGTATTGACATAGCTTTATGGGACATTAAGGGTAAATTCTTGAATTTGCCCATATATGAATTGATGGGGGGGTGTTTTTTTAACAAAATGAGAGTCTATTCCTCTAACATGTTTCAATTTACCATTGAAGATACTTTAAAAAGAGTTCAAATTGCAATGGATACCGGACATACTGCAGTAAAATTTGGTTGGGAGCCTTTTGGTTTGAATGAAGAACTTGATTTAAAATATGTCGAAGCAATTAGAAAAAAGTTGGGTAATAACTTGGATTTTATGCTTGATGTAGGACTTATTTGGGATGCAAAAACTACTGTTAAAAGGGCAAAATCATATGAGCCATACAATTTATTCTGGATAGAAGAACCCCTCCACCCAGATAATTATCATGGTTATGGGATAGTGTCAGATAAATGTATACAGCATATTGCTGCAGGAGAGGAAGAATGCAGTTTAACTGGCTTTAAGAATTTAATAGATTTGGGGAATATAGATATTGTACAAATTGACGTGACACGTACTGGTCTAACACAAGCAAAAAAAATTGCTGAATACGCAAACTTACTAGGTAAAAAAGTGTGTAACCACAATTTTACAACCGATATCAATTCAGCTGCATCTCTTCAGTTTTTATGTTCAATACCGAATTCATTGGTTATGGAATACTGTCAAGAAACTGGTGAAATTTCAAGAAATCTATGTATTAATCCAGTAAAGATAAAAGATGGGTATGCTTACTTGCCAACTGATCCCGGTCTGGGAGTAATTCCAAATAATGAAATCATTGAAAAATATAGAGCATAGTGGATAAAAAACCTTTGTTAGGCAAGACTGCCCTTGTTACCGGCGGAGCACAAGGAATAGGCAGTTGTATTGCAAAAAGATTTTTAAAAGAGGGTGCGTCTGTCATAATAGCAGACATTGATGAGGATGTATTTAAAAAGAACTTTAAAAAGAATACAAAAAACTTATTTTTTATTAAAGCAGATTTAACTCTTTCAGAAGACCTAAATAAGGTTTACAAATTAGTCCTTGTCAAATTCAAAAAGTTAAATATTTTAGTAAATAATGCTGCAATACTTGATGCGACTCCGATTAACAAATTGACAATATCACGTTTTAATCACGTAATTAATAATAATCTAAACTCAGTTTTGTCTGTCACATTAAAATTTATTAATGTTTTGAAATCCAAAAAAGAGAAAAACAAAATTTTAAATATATCTTCTATTATGGGAGTCCGGGGTTCTAAAGATTCAATACCTTACTCAACAGCAAAAGGGGGAGTTGTTAATCTAACCCGATGTCTTGCAGTTGATTTAGCCAATTTAAATATTAACGTTAATGCAATTTGCCCAGGATTTATCAATACTAGAATGGCATTGCTACCAGATGGAACGGGACATGAGTACGAAACTGAAATGTTCAAAGATGTATACTTAAAACATAAGAGGATCCCTTTAATTAGAACTGGTAAATCAGAGGATATATCTGGCCCCGCATTTTTTCTATGTTCAAAAGATTCGGATTATATTACAGGCCAAATGTTACTTGTCGATGGTGGGATAAGCGCGATATTTTAAGTAATATATGAATTTTCTTTTATTCCTTTTTCCTTTGTTTTAATTAAAAATGTCATCCCAGATTCAGGAAAATTTTGCCAATCTTTTTCTGCCATTCCATCAGTTGCAGAAGTTACGAGCAAGTCTTTAAAATTATTACCTCCAAAGCATAGCGAGGTCAAATTAATTGAGGGTAAATTAAATTTATTAACTATATTTCCGTTTGGTGATTGTTTAGTTATTATTCCACTTCCCCAGTGTGCGATCCAGATGTTACCTTCTTCGTCAACAGTTATTCCATCAGGGTATCCGTCTTCTTTATCAAATGTGTAAAAAGATTCCTTTTCTACACGGCTCTTCTTTTCTTCGGATAATTTATACCTATATGTTTGGTATGCAAAAGTATCATTAAAATATATATAACTCCCGCAAGGCGAAAAAGCGGGGCCGTTAGATACTTTAAAACCTGTATCAATTAACTGAATATTTTTATTTCTATCTAACTTCCATAAGGAACCTTTTTCTTCAGTTTCATCAATATGTGATGTACTTATCCACAAATTATTATGCCTATCAATTTTTAAATCATTATAAATAACATCTTTATTTGATGATTCTGGATGAATAAAGTCTCTAGTCTCCAAAGTGTCTATTTTAACTGTTGATATACCATTTTTATGGGATACTAGCAAACAATCTAAGTTGTTATAAAGTACAATACCACCAAGTGGAACAGCCAAGTCCAAATTTTTTTTGACAACAATATTTTTCTCTTGATTATAAAAATATATATTTCCATTTAAATAATCTAACCAAATAAAATTATTTGAATATTGATGCCAAATGGGGGATTCTCCTAGTAGACACTTTTTTTTTGAAATAATTTCATAAATCATTTTTTCATATCGGATAGTATTAGTTTTTTTTGTTAATTATTAAAGAAGATACATTTATAAATCAATCTTATTCTTAATTGAAATAAGATTTTCATGTTTTCTCCATGTTATTAAAGAAAAATCCTAAGACGATTGGGATCAATGATAAAGCAAACAAGTTGCCATCAAGACACCCTCCAAGTAGAACCACTACACGCACGCACGTGGGCAAAACTTTTGTGCCAATTTTGTGCCATTAGCTTACAAAAATAGGCTATATTTGGGGATATGTGGGAATAGTGAAGTTCAATATATAACTGATATTATTATCCTTGTTTGTTCCAGTTTCACCCTGTTTACCAATGACGTACGACTTATAATCAGTAGGTTATAGGTTCAAGTCCTATCTGGTGCGCCATAATATCAGTCACAGGCACTCTCCAAGTAAAATCCCACATTCTTGTAAAACAAACGGATCGGTGTTATATTTGGTTTCTTCTAAAACAACTATGGTAAACAATTAAAGAAACAAACATGAACTATCAAATTGAACCACTCCAAAATGAAGACTGGCCACAGGTACGCTCGATTTTTGCGGAAAGCATCAGTACCGGAGTTGCTTCCTTTGACACAAAACCTCCAAACTGGAGAGACTGGGATTCGAGTCGTCTTTCATCTTGTCGTTTTGTTGCGCGTGAAGGAAAAAATGTTTTTGGCTGGGCAACCCTGAGCCCTGTTTCAAGTACCTGAGGCTATATTGGAGTCGCTGAGGTCAGCGTACACGTTAGTCAGGAAAAACAAAGACACGGAATTGGCACGGCTTTACTCAAGGCCCTTTTGGCTGCATCCGAAAAAGAAAAATACTGGACTGTAACAGCTGAAATTATTTCTGAAAATGCAGCTAGTCTGACCTTGCATCGAAAATGCGGATTCAGGGAAGTTGGTTTTCGGGAAAAGTTAGGGCATCGGCAAGGAAAATGGCATGACGTGATTTTGCTTGAAAGACGCAGCAAGAAAACCGGGGGACATGGATTACCCACTAGAAAATGTAAATAGTGTGGAATTAAAATTTAAGTATTAAAAATCAATTTGTGATATTCTCGGGTTCTCTTAAAACAACCAATTGCAGGAACTAAACAAAGAGTTTTTTTGAGTTCGTACATGTTCCGTTTAAAGTAAGTAATCCAAACAGAAAAAATTTGGAGATTGATTCCATGCAAATATTTGATGAATTGACGATTGGTATTGAGGAGGAATATCAAATCATTGATACTGAATCGCGTGAACTGACTTCTTTTATTACAGAATTCATGGAACAAGGTGCAATGGTGTTCAATGAAAATGTAAAACCGGAATTTCTGCAATCACAGATTGAGGTTGGCAGTAGCATATGCAAAGACATCAAGGAGGCAAGAAGTGAGATCTGCCGTTTGAGAAACTTGGTTTCAGATATTGCAGCAAAGAATAAATGCAATATTGTCGCTGCCGGAACTCATCCATTTTCGAAATGGGAGGACCAGCTTGTTACCAACAAGGAGCGCTACAGGGGATTGCTTGATTCGATGCAGATTGTAGCAAAACGTCTACTGATTTTCGGGATGCACATACACATTGGCATCAAGGACCGTGACCTGCGGATCGATATCATGAACCAAATGAGGTACTTCATGCCTCATATTTTAGCCCTGTCAACTTCTTCACCATTCTGGTGGGGACAGAAAACGGGTTTTAAATCTTACCGCAGTATTGTGTTTGAAGATCTCCCCCGTACTGGCATTCCTGAAAGGTTTGATTCATACGTGGAATATGAACAGTACATCCATACTCTCATCAAATGCGGGTGTATTGATGAGGCGACTAAAATCTGGTGGGATATCCGCCCTCATCCAATATTCCCCACCCTCGAATTTCGAATTTGCGACTGTACCACTAAGGTCAATGAAGTTATCGCCATTGCTGCTTTAATTCAGTCATTAGTGGCCAAGTTGATCAAGCTCCGTATGTTGAATCAATCATGGCGTTCCTACAGGAGTTCCATGATTGCAGAAAACAAATGGCGTGCTATCAAGGACGGTATCAAAGGTGAGCTTATTGATTTTGGCAAGCAGACCGAGATTTCAGCAAGTGAGTTGATGGAGGAATTGATTGAGTTGATTGACGATGTTCTTGATCCTCTTGGAACCAGGAAGGATGTCGAATATTTATTCACCCTACTCAAAGAAGGTTCAAGTGCTGATAGACAGATTTCATGCTATGAGCGAACGGATAGTTTGGAAGCAGTTGTGGATCAACTGTCTGAAGAAACAATGATGGATTGTTGAATTATGCATTTCCCCACTCCCGGAAATGACCAGCCATCTTCTATCATGAATGGCTATCACTAATTCTTCACAGTCAGACACTCTCCAAGTAGAAACACTACATTTCTTGTAAATTATTCCTCAACAACCTACCCACTAAGAACTAAGTAAATCTACTAATTGACATAAAATTAATGGTTTGTATAGTTAAATAATCAGCCTCAGTTGTGTGATAGACCTCACCCACTTAATTCTTCAGAGTCAGAGAACCTCCAAGTAAAAATCTCTAAATCTTGCATAACAAACCGATTGATCTTTGATGTTATTTTCTACTATTAGAAACCATCCTCAGTGAAAATATCTTAACAATTAGAAAAACATAACATGAAAAAGCATAAAACTATCTTGATCTTGGTATCTCTAATAGTATTCCTTGTAATTTCTTGCAATAAGACAACCGTAGATACTTCAATTGCAGGAAAATATTGTGAAGACTGGGCCACCAAAGATGCAAATGGTTTTCGTTTTTCAAACAATGTCTGGGGAAAGGGTACTTACCAGAATGGGATAGATTACACAGCATGTATATCTATTACAGATGAATACCCGGCAGGGACTGTTATTGAATGGAGTTGGCCGTTGAAGAGAGTAGGAGTTCGATCATATCAGGAAATCTATGTTGGTCGCAAACCTTGGGATACAAACGGGACAGATAATTCGCCATTTCCAATCCAAATCAATGATCTAAAGGAATTCAAGATTGAGTTTGATTTGGAGAGAAGTTATTCATCTAACGGTTTTAATATTGCGTTGGAGACCTGGCTGGCTAATGATCCAAATGGAGGGCCATCAGCCATAACAGATGAGTTAATGATCTGGTTACACGAGGGTAGTGAGCCCAGCCCGTCTGGCGGCAACGGAAACTCGGCAAATTTAGTGCTGTCAGGACCATCTCATACAGTTTGGAGAAATGCAAACCACAGCGGTTGGGACTATACTGCTGTAGTTTATGATACAGACTATCTTAGCGGCACAGTAGATATGAAGATTGTGCTTGATGAATGGAAAAGACTTGGTTGGGTTAGTGGGGAGGAATATATCCTTGTTCTGGAGTTGGGTGCAGAAGTTGTTTTAGGAGAGGGCAGTCTTACCATAAAAAAATTCACCGTAACTGCAAATTAAATGATGGTTCAGAGTTTTTAGTATACCATCAAAGATTACATTACTTTGTTTTGAGCTGTTCAACATTTAGATTCATTGCCTCAGTCATAGATTCGAAGGTTGCATTGTTTTCTAATAATTGTACTTGTTTCATATTTGATTATATATATAATAATTCAAAAAAATATAAATTTAAAGATTCAAAAGCATAGTCACGCCCTTGTAAATTCACCATATTCTTGTAAAAAATCCTGATTGTGATATATTGATTTCTCGAAAATCCACCTTGCTGACTGAAGCAAGGCTCTGGCGATTGAATGACTTACAAATTAATTTCTGCCACTCACATTTTCTCTCTGTAAAATTACAAGTACTAACAAATTTAGTCACTGGGTGAAGATAGCATTTCTGTTCCCAATATATATAAAATTATCCTTTAGTTTCATGGAAAAAAACACCCAGTATTTAGGTATTATTTGCATTACTTTAGCTCAAGTATTCTTTACTACTCAGGACATGGCAATCAAGCTTATAAGTGGAAATTATGCTTTGCATCAGATCATATTGATTAGGGCAAGTGTAGCAATCTTATTCACACTTCTTGTTATTGTACCAATTGATGGTGGGTACAAATATCTTCTTAGCAAGCGACTAGGACTTCATCTTTTAAGGGGATTTGGAATAGTAGTCGCGAATCTTTGCTTTTTTACATCATTAGTTACTTTGCCACTGGCTGAAGCTGTGGCTATTTTTTTTATTGGACCGTTGCTGATTACATCACTGTCTGTATTACTAATCGGAGAAAAGGTTGGAATGCAAAGTTGGGTAGCTGTTTTTGTGGGACTTATAGGTGTATTGATAATGCTCAGGCCAGGTTTTGGAGTTTTTAATCCTGCAAGCATGCTTCCTCTAGGTGCAGCACTAGCATATTCTCTGGTTCAGATCATGACCCGTAAAATGGGTGAAGCCGAAAAGGCTTCAACAATGGTCTTTTATATTCAGCTGAATCTTGTTTTTTTTAGCAGTCTTATGGGCCTTATCTTTGGAGATGGAAATT
>ERZ1046367.559-NODE-559-length-24809-cov-7.159207_pt1 | contig 24809 bp, 18 predicted proteins | sample MGYA00383091_ERZ1046367 | MGnify/ENA primary metagenome ERZ1046367 (study PRJEB29581, sample SAMEA5548361) | metagenome | biome: marine; feature: coastal; material: water | depth 50 m | study: Short-term variability in the microbial, nano- and picoplankton... | reverse complement strand
ATATAAATCAACTTCTACATCACCACACAAAGCATCATCAACAATGTTTCCTCCAACAGCTTCTTTCATTGTGCCATCAGCCGCATCAGCAGTTGCATAATACTTTGTTAATGTCGGAACATTACAATAAAAACGAACCTCATCTCCACATAATGGGTCATCTCCAGGATTTAAATCTGTTTCTAAATTCGCGAAGGATTCAATCGCTTTCGGTATCCCAAAGTTTGCCCCTGCGTCAACATCCGTACCATCTTTAATGTCATTAGTGTAGAAGTACCCAACATAAGTTGAGTCACTACAATAGTCTATCCTCTCAGTTAAACACTCAGATTGACTAGGCACTAAAGTGATGTCTGTTGGATAATCATAGGTCATCCACATAAATCCATTCCAGTTGAAGCTTTCCACATAAATAGGATCATCACAAAAGAAATCAGCTGTATCTACACAACTTACCTCATTAAGCATAGAATCTGGGTATAGCGTTATATCTAAACCTTCAATAATAGAGTAATTCCAATATTGCGCAAAGGCCTGGTCTGTACAACCCGGTCTGTAAAAACATCGAGATTGTAGATGCGTATTCACATCTTCTTCAGGATTACCCAGTGGGTTTGAAACTCCATCTAAATCAAAATCATTGTAATTGTATGCGTTTTCATCCAAACATCCAGTAATGACAGGTATACAAGAATTATCAGAGGTATTCACATCAGCAAATGGATTGTCTGAAAGTACGTAAGAAATGTATTTGTTTGATCCGTAATTATTAAAATTGAAGGCTATAGTATCCAAACAACCGCTAATAACTGGGTAACAGGTTCCATCATCTGTATTCGCGAGCGTATCGTAATTAAATGAGGATAAGGCATCCGAAAATAAATCATTAACGTCTCCAAATTCATTCGGTAAGGACCCGTTGTCTGTACATCCATAGACGGCAGCAATACAAGATTCATCATGAACCGTTGCTGTATCCATATAGTTATAAGCAATAGGATCCATACAACCATAAATAGGTAATACACAAGCTACGGTATCATTAACGTCTAAATACGGATTTCCAAAATTTGGAAGGTAATTTAATGCCAAACTATCTTCAGTACACCCCGTAATTACTGGATAACAAACCCCATTATCAATATTTGCATTGGGATTGTAATTAGACATGGAATCGTCCGTACAACCATAGACCTTAAGAATACATGAACCGTCATCTGTATTGGTATTAATTCCATCACCATCAATCACAAGCTGATTGGCGAAACCATCACCATCAAGATCATTGAAATTTAAAGCCTGTAAGTCTGTACACCCCTTTACAACAGCATAACATGAACCATCATCTGTATTGACATCGGTTTGGGGGTCTCCCGAAAGTGGAGTATAATTATAAGCGAACTTATCATTCAGACAACCTTGAATTACAGGAATACAGTCGTTTTCTGTATTTGGGTCTACAAATTTATTTCCTATCGGTTGCACATAATTAAAAGCAGTGGGATCGTTACAGCCGTATATAACAGGATAGCAAGAACCGTTATCTTCAGTAGCTTTTGGGTTGAAGTTAAAAGCGGTCTCATCCATACATCCTATATCCTTAAGAACATAACATGGAGCTGAAGTGTTTGCGTAAGGATTATAGTCTATATAAGCTTCATCCATACATCCTTTGATTTCAACTTGATACATGAATTGAGTATACATATGTCCAATTTGCACCAATCCATTGGTTGCAAATTGATTTCCAGACAGTGAATTCTCACTGATGATTACATTAATCGAGTACAATAGCCCTTCTGGAGTTTGCACTCTCCAATTGAAAGCCTCATTTTCATTAAATCCATCTTTCGAACTCGTAAAGAGATCATCAATGTATGCGCTTATGGAATTTGTTCCCGTATTGCTCCAAGTCGAAGAACCTCCACAACGCAACACACCATTAAAGTCGTAATAAAAGACTCCAATCGTACTTCCTTCTGGGAAGGGTTCCGTGAATTCTCCCGAAAAAGAAACATTAGCTCCATTTGGATCATTCGTTCCGTAATTAGGCATTAAGACAGAACTGTTGGCATCGGTAATCTCAAAATCAAAGTCAATATATTCTCCGTCCTCGTACTGACACTCATCCGTTGCAACATTTGCTTCGGGATTGTAATTCAATGCATAAGAATTTATACAACCCAAAACGGCAGGATTTACACAAAAAGTGGCATTATAAACTCCGGCATCATCAATAACATTAGGGGTATAGCCTTGAGTGTAATATTCAGCATAAGTAGAGTCTGAACAACCAATTAATATACAACTTCCATCATCAATAGTTGCCTCGGGATTGTATGACGCACCAACTGAGTAGGAATTCGTACATCCGTAGATATGCGGGGTAATACAAGCACTTTGATCGTTAACTGTATAGGATGAATCGTACTCTTGATATTCTTCATCCAAACATCCTTTGTATTCAACGGATTGACAAGACCCATCGTCGATAGTTGCCGATGGGTTGTACTCCAAATAACTTGAATTCGTACAACCAAATACGATTTGGTTTTCACATGAGGTACTATTGGAATCTTCCGTTGCTTGTGGGTTGTATTCTAAATACGTAGTGTCCATACATCCAACAACAACATCATAAGTACATTCGTAATTGTTAATGTTAGCCTCCGAATTGTAATTATTCGCTGCTGGATCCATACAACCCAATAGAGCTGGAGTGACACACTGATCCTGATTATTAATGTTTGCTATAGGATTAAATTCTAGATAATTAACATCTGTACAACCCAACATTTCTAGAATACAAGACCCATCATCAACTAAGGCTGAGGCATCATAATTAGCCGCTTCAGAATCCATACATCCACTTGGATATTCACACAGGTCATTATTTACATCTGATGCAAAAGGGTTGTAATTCAATGCCAATTCATCTTGACAGGATACGATATCAAATTGATCACATATTCCATCTGCATCTGCATCATTCAAACATTGATTATTACAATCAAAATAGCTTTCTGCTGGATACACACAAAAGCCGGCTTGAGTAGATTTTGGATCATAATTACATGCAGCTTCTTCCAAACAGCCTATAATTTCTAATTGATCACAAACGGAATCATTATCCGCATTAAAATAACATTCGCCCGAGCAATCGAGATATTCTGTTTTGTAAACACAAGATGTTGGATCCGTATCTGTATTTGCTCCTTCAAGATAATTACAAGCGAACTCATCCATACAACCCTCAACAACAATCTCAATACAATTGCCATCTACATCTTGGCCGTTCAAACAAGTACCGTCACATTTAATATAATCGAAATCAGGAAATTCACAGGAACCGTCAGGAGTATTCGCAGCTTCGTCGAAGTTACAAGCATCAGCAAGATTACAACCGTATACAATGAGTTGAGTACAGTTGGAACCGTCATCGTCCGTAGCATTGGCATCGTACTCAACATAATTCGAATTTGTACAACCCGAAAGCGTACAAGAACCATCATCATCGGTTGCCTCTGCAGCGTAATTTTCTGCCCAATCCGATGTACAGCCTAAAACTTCAAACGAATCACATACACCATCACCATCTTGGTCGGCAAGACAGGTTCCAGCACAGTCATAATATTCTTCTGGTAAAGAACATAGTCCGTCATCTTCGGTAGCGTTCGCATTGTAATTACATGCTGAATCATCGGTACATCCGGACACTTCTAACTCATCACACACCCCGTCAGCATCAGCATCCAAGACACAGTCACCAAGACAATCATAGTAAGGCTCTGCAAAAACACAAGTTACTTCATCCGTAGCATCTGAATTGTAATTACAAGCTAGAGTGCTTGAGGTACACCCCTCTATTTCATTTTCATCACAAATCCCATCTTCATCAGCATCATTAATACAAGAAATCTGGTATTCATAAACTTCGTTCGTAAATTCAAGAGTATCACAGAAATAATAAACGGGTGGGAAATCACAATAAGAAATATTGTGAACGGCATTGGCCTGATAATTACATGAATTGACGTTTGTACAACCTAATATGTAAGCAATACAGGTACCATCATCCGTATTCACATCAACGGAGGGGTCTCCTGTCAATTCATCTGATTCTCCATCACCGTCTGTATCGTTGAAATTTTTAGCAATAGGATCAATACATCCGTAAATTACTGGATAACAAGAACCATCATCTGTATTCACATCCGTCTGAACATCTCCGGTAGGAGTTGCATAATTAAAGGCTTCAACATCATTCATACAACCGCCTATTACCGGATAACATGAGCCGTCATTGTCAGTTGCGGTTAGAGAATAGTTATAAGCTTCATTATCATCACAACCCAAAACTTCATTAGCATCACAAACAGTATCGTCATCAGAATCATTATCAACTATTACTCCAGTTCCATCCGTTTCCCCCGAACAGGTTTCACAAACACCATCTAGTGCAGATAAACAACCTTCATCATCAGTAGCCAATTCGTTGTAATTACAACGGGTGTCGTCCATACAACCAACAAGCTCATCCGCATCACAAACGCCATCATCATCCAAATCGTTATCTACAATCGTTCCCGTTCCATCTTGTTCACCAGAACAGGTTGCGCAGGCATCTAAATCCGTCGAGTATACACAAGTGGCATTGTCCTCATTGAGTGTGGATGATGCATTGTAATTACAGGCTGCTACATCAATACATCCTGAAAGCGTATCTTCAGCATCACATATCCCATCATCATCCGAATCGTTATCTACAATCGTTCCCGTTCCATCTTGCTCACCGGAACATGTTGCGCAGGCGTCTAAATCCGTCGAATATACACAAGTGGCATTATCCTCATTGAGTGTGGATGATGTATTGTAATTACAGGCCGTATCATCAATACAACCTGCAAGTGTGTCGTCTGCATCACACAAACCATCGTCATCCGAATCGTTATCTACAATCGTTCCCGTTCCATCTTGCTCGCCCGAACAACTTGCACAGGCATCTTGATCTGTTGAGTATACACAAACTTCAATATCCTCGTTGAGCGTGGATGATGCATTGTAGTTACATGCCGTTTCATCAATACAACCTGTGAGTATGTCATCAGCATTACAAAGGCCATCGTCATCCGAATCGTTATCTACAATCGTTCCCGTTCCATCTTGTTCTCCAGAACAAGTTGCACAAGCATCAAGGTCAGTCGAAAAAATACAAAGCGAACTATCTTCATTAACCGTACTTGATGCGTTATAATTACAGGCAGTAACATCAATACACCCTGAAAGCGTGTCTTCAGCGTCACATAAACCGTCATCATCCGAATCGTTATCTACAATCAATCCATCAGCACAAGAATCACAACCCTCCGGAATCAAACAAGAACCATCATCCGTTTTGGCTTCCGAATTGTAATTACAGGCTTCAGAATTCGTACACCCCAATGGCTCTTCGGCCTTACAAATCAATTGTGGGTTAACAGCAGTCGAAACAGCAGCAATTCCATTGGTTATAAAATCAAATGAATAACCTAAATCATACACATCAGCGTCGTCAATCAAATACACTGTAATTGTCTGTCCATCAATTGCTCCATCTACTTCAGCAGTGAAAATATCATCAGCCCAAGCTGCCAAACTTGTTTGTGAGCCGGAAATATCTGCTGATCCAACAGTCAATCCAGCAGGAGTAAGTGCAACTACGTATGCATCTTCAGACTCAACGTTCAATGATGTAATAAAGTCATCAGTAAGCATCATTGTCATATTTGCCCCTGTATTCCCATTGAACCTAGGTCGCCACTCATCGGTACAATACACGTAACAGGAACCGTCATCTTCGGTCGCAGATGAATCATAATTTACAGCAGAATCGTCAGTACAGCCTGAAACAGCAGGGGCGCAATTTAAGCTTACTGTCGCCGCAGAAGTTTGAAAGGCCATACCGTTTGATACAAAGGTTACCGGAGCAGGCGCTTCAACGTCATACAAAGTCTCACCATCAACCAACTGAAACGAAATTGCTGCGTTTGCTGCAGCTCCATCAACTTCAGGGGTCTGACTATCATCTCCCCATATCGCAATAGAAGTTTGACTAACTGCTGCAACAACTTCACTACCTACAAGCAAGCCATTTGGATCTATGGCTACTAAATAAGCTCCTTGACTTGAAATGCCGAGCGAGTTAATGAAATCTGGTGTCAACATCACCGTCATGTTTGACCCAGTATTCCCTACAAAAGGTTCCGGTAAATCACATTGGGCAGAGGTTTGCTTAGGCAAGCAAAAAAGAGCAATGAGTAAAGTATAGAGTATCGTATTTTTCATATCCTAGGGGGCATTAAACTTTGTAAATCTTCTTTTGGAAAATTATTTCTTTAACTGACTAAGGGGTTTGAGATTCTCACTAGCAGTCAATTTCATTCCTAAAACGGCTGAAGCACCATCTTTAATGTAGATCGACATCAAGGGTCTTTGGTAGGAGGATTCAATTTCGTAAATGGTATTATCTTTTTTCTGAGCAAGCCAAACCATCTTCTCACCCATTTCCATTCCGTTGTCCGTACCGGTTGGGTATTGTCCCCAAACAGGAAGCATATTGAAATCATTAGCTTTCCATGTCAATGAGCCAGCACATTTGTAATTTCCTTGATTGTCCGTAAAAAAAACACCGACTAAATCACCCGTTTCAAGAGAATCTCCTTGAAAACCTAAAATCATACCCGAAGGCAGGGAATCTAATTGTTGCAATTCTTTGATGACCGGATGCCATATCGGCAAGACCAAAACGGAATGGTTTGGACCGGTTCGTTCAAATGAAAAATCAATAGCTTGCTGAGCGTAAACACCTGTATTTGAAGCAACAAAGAAGGTGAATGCGAAAAAAACTAAAAAAGGACAATAAATTCTTTTCATGTTTGAGGGGTAAAAATTAACGAAATACGTCGCTAATATAATGTTTTTATCACATTCTACACCTATATATACAATGTTAATTCATAACATTACATATATACATTATTAATTTTATTTAATTCACCCTAAAATAGCGTAAAAAAAATAGCCTTGGAGTTTTGAAAAAAACAACTAGTTTAGCAAACGTAAAATGAAGATTTGAAGAAAATTAAAAACATCTTAATTGCATTAGCAAACCTAACATTTCTAGGCATAAATGCACAGAATGTTGAACTGACAAAATCCTTTGTAGGGAACAGTGAGAAATCTGAAATAATAAGTTTCACTCCTCAAGATGAAATTTTACTCAGCGGAGACTTTTCGGGTTACATTAATTATTGGGATATTCCAAACGAAGCTTTAATCAGCTCAACTAAGGCGCATTTTGGAAAAATAAACCGTATCGAATTTTCCGAAAATGGGGAGCATTTTTTAACCTTTTCAACAGACGATAAACAGGTTAAAATTTGGAACTTTTCAGGGCAAGATACACTCGTCAATTTCTACATTAAAAACACGCCTCATTTTGCCATTTTTTACGACCAAAATTCGGCACTTATTGGAGATGAAAATGGAACCATATACCACAAGGATTTTTACGAATCTGAAAACGACTCCATTATTTACAAAAACTCAACAAGAGTAATAGATGCCGTTTTCAATAAAATCAAAAATGAGCTCATAATTACTACAAAAAATAAGATCAAAATTATCGATCTAAACAACCAAAATAAAACGCGTTTTTCTATTGAAAATTCCTACTCGAGCAACTTCGTAAAAACACAGTATTATTCCCCCGAAATATTAATGACTTGGAGTCAAAATGGAATCGTCTCTTTTTGGGACATTAATAAGAAAAAAATGATACGAGAATTACGTGCAAAAAACAACTTTCACGAGCTCTCAATCAATCAATATAGTAAAGTTTTATTAACGGGCTACTACAAAGATAAAGCACTGTTATTTGACCTGCAAAATATCGACCTAGAGCAAGAGCTAGACGAAAACATACAACTCGTAAACACCTATCTAACAAACGATTACAACCGATTCATGATCAGTTCTAGTGAAGAAGGGAGACATCGCTTAATGCGCGTAAAAGGAGGAGATGCCATCAAGCCCCTATCTTTACAAAAAAGAACCATAGAAATTCAAAAAGTAATCACGGTTGAGTCAAAAATATTAAGGCTCGCTGTTTGGGATAACGAACGTGTTGACGGAGACAAAATATCTCTTAGCCTCAATGGGAAATGGATTATTCGCAACTATGAGATCATAAAGGACAAGCGACATTTTGAAATTGAACTTGTAAAAGGTCAAGTGAATCAACTGGTGTTTTTTGCCGAAAATTTAGGTAGAATTCCACCCAACACCTCTGCCATAAATATCCAATACGATGGCTACAACAAAACCCATATTATGCGCTCCAACATGGAGAAAAGTGGCTCCATCAACTTCTATCTAGAAGAAAAATAATAATCGCATTCTAATAAGTATCTTTGTCACAAATATTCTCATATGAAAAGAGTGGTCGTAGGCCTTTCTGGTGGTGTAGATTCTAGTGTAGCTGCCTACTTGCTTCAGCAGGAAGGGTATGAAGTTATTGGCTTGTTCATGAAGAACTGGCACGACACCTCTGTAACCATTTCCAAAGAATGTCCATGGGTGGAAGACAGTAACGATGCCATGGCCGTAGCTGAAACACTGGGGATTCCTTACCAAACCATTGATTTGAGTGAAGACTACAAAGAACGTATTGTTGACTACATGTTTGCAGAATATCAAAACGGTAGAACACCCAATCCAGACGTACTTTGCAATCGAGAAATCAAATTTGACATTTTCCTAAAAGCGGCCTTACAACTCAAAGCAGATTTTGTTGCGACAGGACACTACTGTCGAAAAGATAAATTTGAAAAAGAGGGAGAAACCATTTTCCAACTGAAAGCAGGACTTGATAAAAATAAGGACCAAAGTTATTTTTTATGTCAATTAAATCAAGAACAACTCTCCAAAGCCCTCTTCCCTATTGGCCATTTAGAAAAATCTGAGGTACGAAAAATAGCTACTGAAGCAGGTTTAAGTACAGCAGAGAAGAAAGACTCTCAAGGTCTGTGTTTTATCGGTAAGGTGAAGCTTCCTGAATTTCTACAACAACAATTAAAACCCAAACAAGGGGCTATTATTGAAATTGAAAAAGAACATCCTCTTTTCAATAAAAACAAAGAATTCAGTAGAGAAAATACCTCACTCGAAGCGCTTCAAAATTTAAGTCAAGATTATATTTACACACCCGATTCAGGGGAGAAAGTGGGTGAACACCAGGGTGCACACTATTTTACTATTGGGCAACGAAAAGGAATCAATGTGGGTGGAAAAGTGGAACCTCTGTTTGTGATCGATACAGACACCAAATCCAATACCATATATGTCGGACAAGGCACGAATCATCCCGGACTCTATCGACCGGGACTAAAAGTCGTTAATGAAGATGTTCATTGGCTTAGAAGCGACATCAAACTCAGTCTTGGAGAACAAATGGTTGTAAAAGCTCGTATACGTTACAGGCAAGCCCTAGAAAATGCCACGCTTCACCTGCATGAAGATGGGCTGTATATTCTTTTTGAGCAAGATCAGAGAGGCATCGCAGCCGGTCAATTTGTAGCTTGGTATTGTGAAGATGAATTGTTGGGCTCAGGAGTTATCTCTTGATACTTTAACCCTACACGCTGTTATAAAAAAAGGCTTCATCAAATGATGAAGCCTTTTTTACGGTCGACCAATACAGCTTATGCCAAATCGTTGTATCGATTTTTAATAAACTGCGTTAAATCTTCCCCCTTCAATAAACCTTGGGATAATTTGGCAAGGTCTGTAGCTTCCTTAAGCATTGATTTCTGAGTAGCAGCGTCTTTCTCCGAAAGAATTTTAGACACCAAAGGATGATTACCATTGACCACTAAGTTGTACATATCCGGCATGTTATTCATACCGAACATACCTCCGCCACCAGAAGCACTCATCTCATTCATACGACGCATAAATTCTGAACGTGTAATCGTTAAAGGAGAAGAACTAGGACTCAGACTTTCAAACTGAACGGTATATTGTTCTTTAGAAACAACACTTTCAATAGTCTCTTTAAGTATCTTCTCATCACCCTCAGAAAGAACAGAAGGAATATCCTCTCCCTTATTGATCAGCTTATCTATAGAGTCTGCATCTACGCGAACAAAAGAAACATTTTCTTTTTCGGTTTCTAACTTTTGTATCAGATGACTTATGATTGGACCATCCAACACCAACACATCATATGACTTTTCTTTAGCTTCAGCAATATAACTGTGCTGAGCCTCTTTATCATTCGTGTAGAGAACAACCGTTTTACCGTCTTTGTCTACCTGATTTACTTTAATTTTCTCTAGATACTCATCCCAAGTAGCATAAGCATCATCAACGTTTTTGTAAAGTGCAAACTTCTCAGCCTTTTCAAAGAATTTCTTTTCCGAGAGCATTCCGTATTCAACGATGACTTTCATGTCTTCCCACTTCTCCTCAAAAGCCTTTCGATCGGACTTAAACATTTCATTTAATTTATCCGCAACTTTTTTGGTGATGTGTGAAGAGATCTTCTTCACATTCCCATCCGATTGCAAATACGAACGAGACACATTCAATGGAATGTCTGGAGAATCAATAACCCCTTGTAACATAGTTAAGAATTCAGGTACAATTCCTTCTACGGAGTCCGTTACAAAAACTTGATTGCAGTACAATTGGATACGATTCTTGTTCATATCCATATTCTGTTTTAACTTAGGGAAGTATAAGATCCCGGTTAAGTTGAATGGGTAATCTACATTCAAATGAATGTGGAAGAGAGGCTCCTCGAAGTTCATTGGATACAGCTCTCTGTGGAACGCTTTGTAATCTTCATCCTCAAGAGATGATGGAGACTTCGTCCAAGCAGGGCTTGGGTTGTTAATGATGTTATCTACCGTCTCCTTAATCTCTTTGGCATCATCGCCTTCGCCTTCCTTATGCGTTACTTCTTTCGTACCAAACTTGATGGCTACAGGAAGAAATTTACAATACTTATTTAAGAGCTCAGAGATCTTAGATTCTTCCAAAAACTCAACAGAATCCTCTGCGACGTACAGTATGATATCCGTACCTCTACCCTCTTTTTCTGTCTCATTTAATTTAAATTGTGGTGAGCCATCACACTCCCATTTCACAGCAGGCTCATCTTGATAAGACTTGGTTCGAATTTCCACATTTTCAGCAACCATAAAAGCAGAATAGAAGCCCAATCCAAAATGACCTATAATGCCTGCATCCTCAACTTTGTCATCGTACTTCTTTACAAATTCTTCTGCCCCTGAAAAAGCAACCTGGTTGATGTATTTCTTCACCTCTTCAGAGGTCATACCAATACCGTTGTCAGAAATCGTGATGGTTTTTGCTTCTTTATCAACCTTTACTTCAACCAAGGGTGAGCCTACATCCCCTTTGATTTCGCCCATAGAAGACAAAGCTTTCAACTTTGAGGTTGCATCAACAGCGTTCGATACCAATTCTCTTAGGAAGATCTCGTGATCTGAGTACAAAAACTTTTTAATGATTGGAAATATATTTTCCGTGGTCACTTTAATTTTTCCAGTAGCCATAAGCCTTAAAATTTTAAATTTATTTGTCTACCCAATAGTCAATTCTTGTGCCAAGCTCATGAGCCTGTCATATTGTCGTGAAAATGTCAGAAATGCTCTTATCGACTGCAGATCAAGAGCTTAAAAATAGCCTTACTCACACGATTTGACAAGGCGATAAAGATCAAGAAAATCAAAAAGGCTGAACATGTATTTTTGTACATTTACAAACACATTTAAAATAAACTACAAGCTATGACATCAACGGTAACCTATCGAGGCGGACTAAGAACGGAAGCCACACACCTTCGCTCAGGAAACACCATCATCACAGATGCACCCATTGACAACAAAGGAAAGGGAGAGGCCTTTTCACCTACCGATTTGGTTGCAACAGCAATTGCATCATGCATGCTTACCATCATGGGCATTAAGGCAGATGAAATGGAAGTAAATATCGAAGGAACTACGGCGGATGTAGAAAAAATCATGGGAACCGAGCCGAGAAGAATCACTCAGGTCAACATACACATCAATGTACCGATGACGGCAGATGACAAAACCAAAAAAATCCTTGAAAGAGCAGCTTTGACATGCCCAGTAGACCAATCCGTGTCGGAAAGGATGATCAGAGATGTGAAATTTACTTGGGCGTAAAATAACTCCCTTAAGCGACAGGCTTATAGAATCGTCTCCATATTCTTAATCCGAATCCAAGGGTCAAAATCCACGCAAACAACTCAATCCAATTGGGGTTGGAATTGTATCCAAAAAAGCCCTTCAAGAAAACGCCTACAAGACCTTTATCATGAAGTAGATGTATGTACTTGCCCTTACTCTCATTATAGCTGTAAAAAAGCTCTGAAGCACCCGCTTCTAACTCTGCTTGAGGTACTAAGATGTTCCAGGGTCTAGCAATCTCAGATTTTGACTCGAGACCGAAGAATTCCAAGTGCCCCCCTTTCACTACAAACGACTCCATTTCATGGGTCCCATAGGCAACCATCCCAGCAGCAAAGAGCACCAAGAAAAAAGACGTTACACTGAAGAAAGGGCGCAAATTAATTCGCCTTCCCTGAACCACAATCAGATAACCTATCAGGCATGCCAATACAATCCCTGAGAAAAACCCAACGTAGGAAAAACTGGTTTGTAAACTTGAACCAAATAAGAACATCACGGTTTCAAAACCTTCGCGTAAAATGGCAAAAAATACCAAGATAAAAATACTCCACTTACTGCTGCTTTTGGCCGCTTCTGAAGCCAATTTCTCAACCGCATCTTTTGAAGCCATAGATTTCGACAACCAGAAAACCACATACAGTAAAAAACCAGCAGTGATAAACATGAATATTGATTCTGCCAATTTGGCCATGGATTCATTTTCAATACTGCTGTTGACATAGTCTAATCCGAAGGCAACACCAACACTCGCAACCAAGGCTGCAACTACAGCATACCACATGCGTCTGATTTGCGCCGTAAGATTGGACTTTGACAAAAAGGTGTAAATAATACCGACAATTAAAGCGGCTTCTAAACACTCTCGAAAAGCAATAATAAACTGATTCATAGCTATAGTTTCACCTGTAAACTTAAATAATAATTTCTTTGGTCAGAAGGAATGATCCCCGGCCCCGGATAACCCGTTGCACGTCGTGTAAAATACGACTCATTTAATAAGTTGTTGACCCCTGCCTCTACGGTAAACTTTCCTTTCTCATATTTCGTAGAAAGGTCAACCACGGAGTAGGACGGAATTTCACCAAACAATGCATTAGCTGTTGGCTTAAGGGTATTTTCAGCATCGGAAAACTGACTACTGGTATGCGAATACAAAACGGAGCCCGTTAAAACTTTGTATTGGTACTGAACACCACATTTCACATTCAAATCTGGATTCAATTCTACTTGATTCCCTTCAATAGTTTTTTCTTTACTGCTAACATAAGTCCCGTTTTGGAAAGAAGTATTCAGAAATACATTTAACTTTTGATTTTCAACACTTGAGAAGGTGCTCAAAACATCCCAACCAATGTATGACTCAAGTCCTAGAGTTTTGGAATCACCAATATTCGTGCTTAATCTATAGGATTTGTATACCAAATCGGGTCTCGGTGCCGTATCGACATTGTAGTATTTTTGGACGTACCCGATTCGATTCGAATAATTCAAATAAAAGAGACTGAAGTCAAATTCCACAGCATCCCACACACGCCCCCTTAAACCCAAATCAATATTAAAGCCTTTTTCATCTTCTAAATTAGGATCAATGACGATATTGGAATTGATGACTTGCATGTCATTAAAATTAATCGCCCTATAATTCTGTGAGAAATTCCCATAGAGTTCACCTCCCGTAAAACACTTGTAACTTGCTCCTAAACCAACTAAGAAAACCTCACGATCTAACTTCTTAGTATCAGGCGTCTGAGAAACCGAATCATTCACGTAAGCATGGAAATAGCCTTGCGACTCGGTCACAATTCTATCGTATCGGAATCCAGGTGTCAAGGAAAGACAATCATTAACGCGAATTAAATTTTCTACAAAAAAGGCCGTATTGAAACTCGGGAATTCAAAATAAGAACCGTAGCTCTTAAATTTATCTTCAAAAGAAAAATGTGCAGCAGAACCGGAATCTGCAGTTCCTTGCTCTTTCACTGTTGAACCTTTATAGGTTCGCAAACCCAAAAGCAAGGCAGATTCTGCTTCACCGATCAGGTAACGATGTACCAACCGAGTTTCGTTACCGTAATTTTCAAAACGGGCAAGAAGTAAATCACGTTTTTGATTAAGATCCTCCCAGTCAATTCTATCTAGGACTCCCAAGGCATCTCTGTTCGCCCACAAACCAAAGGTTCTAGAATTCAAAACCGTCCTACTGTTGAATTTATAATCTAAGGTGAAAGCGGCAATATTCCAATCCACCTGAAACCAGTTTCTCGATCGAAAAGATTTCTTAGGATCCGTTTCGAAAGTAACATCATCAAGGCCTCCCGGCTGCTGAGCCAAGTAATCCATATGCGTATACTCCAGACCCAATTTTAACTTTGAACTCGCCTGATATTGCGCCGATAGAAAAGCCGTTTGCGCTTCCGTATTTGAATTCGGTCGCCAACCTTCTCTGCTTTTCTTTTGATAGAAACTGTAGTACGTCCACTTTCCTTTAGAGCCGCCCAAGCTAACAAATGTATTGTGTAATCCATAAGAACCTACAGATTGCCGGGCAATGACCTCTAAAGGCTTGTCAGCCCCAGTTTTGAGAACAAAGTTTAATAAGCCCCCAAACTGTGTTCCGTACTGTAAGGAAGCGGCCCCTCTTACGATTTCAATTTTTTGGATCGCTTCAGAAGGCGGCGTGTAATAAGATTCGGGGTAACCCAATGCATCAGCACTGATGTCGTAACCGTTCTGACGGGTGTTGAAATTAGAGGTTCGGTGAGGACTCAATCCACGAGCCCCAATCTCCAACTGCAAGCCCAAGCCATCGCTCTCCCAGATATTCAAACCGGGAACTTTGGAATACACCTGACGCGAATTATTGGTGGCCTTATTCGCCATGGAATGATCCACGAGAATGACTTCGTTCTTCTTACCCGCATATATAGCCGTACCCTCTACAGAACGTAATCTTGTAATATTGGTTTGACGGGTGTAATCTTCTCTAAGATCTACCTGAGCAAGTTCGGTAACATCAGCCTCCATGGCAATGTCCATATGGAGTACTTTTCTTTTTAAAGAAATCTCACTAAAGAATTTTTTGTACCCGATAAAGGAAACAGCAACTTGATAAGTCCCCTCATCCAAGACTGAAATCTCGAATCGTCCGTCGCGATCACTGATCACAGCACTGTCATCATTGAGCTGAACATGGGCATAAGCAATAGGCTCTGAAGTAGATGCGTCAGCAACCAATCCTTTTAAGATATGTTGAGCATCAACTGCACAAGCAGTCCACAAAAACACAATACATAAGAGCCTTAATCTGGGCATATTATCGATCTAAAATCCAATCTTTATGTTTCAAATGATCTTTCAATTCAGCTAAATTCACTTCAGGGTCAATGAAAAGTTTGCTTCTTGCTCCGTTTAAAGTCACATACACCTCTGCATTAACGATGGGGTTTTTCAAACCTTTCGATTCAACTTCTTCTGCAATAATCTGTGCGTACTGAAGAATTAAATCTGGTTGAGTCGCCATCATTTTCTCTTGAGTAGGTGTAAGAAACTGCGAATTATCTACCTCTCCCTTACGTCCTGTCTCAGGGTCTGTTACGTAAAAGAAAGCAGTCCCTGCTTTCTCCATCAACATCACACGCCAACTGAAACGATACCCCTGCTCGGTCCAAAATAAATCTCCCGGATAAAGCAGGTAACGAAAAGGAAACAACAATTGAAAGAACACATAAGCAGCTATAAAAAAGGTCAAAATCTTCCTTTTAAAGCCGTGCAAAATTAGTGAATTATACTCGATACTTGACCCTACCTTAACATTTAATTTAGAATAAATAAAAATAACAAGCTTCTGATGAAAATCTGGCGAGAAAAAGAGTAGGGTAGTTAAAATCATGATCCAAGGAAACATCCCTATTGGAAACATGAAACCTGTAATCAAGTGGAAAAGAACCAGCACAACATATGCAGGAAGTCTAAAACGCTTGGTAAGAAGAAAAAAGACTACAGTAAGATCAAAAACACATCCGAGCCAACTAAACCCGTAAGCCACCCATTTCTCGGTAAAAAAAGAACCCACAAGGGGCCAATGCGCCTTGGCTTGCAACCAAATACTCATCGGCATGGCGTCCAACAACCAATCAGTATTTAACTTAGCCACACCCGCAAAAAAATAGACCAAACCCAACTGAAACTTGAGTAGGAATATGGGCCAATTAGATATCTCATCTCGGGCGATTTTAGGGTTCCGAGCAACATCAAAAGATAAGGAGCGATGAGCAGGTAAAAAACACATCAAAAAAGCCACAAGACTGATAAAATAATAATGATTCAGGTAATTTGTGATGTCGATGAGTTCCACGTAAGTGAACAAGATAAAATACGCGACCGTTGCGAAACGATAAAACAGTCCCAAAGCAATGCACAGCGAAGAAATCAACAAGAGTGCAAACACGGCATACATACCAAATTCGCCAAGCGGTTTCACCCAATGAAATCCGTAGTAGTGAAAAAAGTGATCGGGTTGAAGGAATAAAGAATCAATCCAACCTTTGGCCCAAAACCTTAAGGTACTCGCAAACATCATAAAACCAAATATGATGCGAAAAACAACTAAAGGGGCTATGCTGGTTTTAGCATACATCCCCGCTAGGATTTGATCTTTATCTGTTGAAAAATCAATCCCCGTCTGCATCTGTAGAGGTTACTGTGACAGACAAATATGAGCGCATATCATTCTTAATCATGGGCACCAACTTTTGAAGGGCATTGGATGTTTCCGAAAGGTTCACATTGTTGTTTTCAATTTCAGAAGACAAATTCATTGTGTACAAAGAAATGGCTTCTCGACAAGCCGCAAATTGCTCTTGTATAGCCGAGGCCAAATCTCCATCAACCACCGTAGACTGCGCATTGTATTCTTTTAGCTTTTCATAGATACCAACTCCATCAACTCCATCGTATCCTACACCCATATAAACCTTTTCGAGCGCAGCTAAATTGGCATCCATCAACTCAAAAGACATTTCACTAAAGCGACCTTCAACGACTGAATTATCGGCAGCAATAGGAATTCCGTATTGAGTGGCAAACCCACTCGGAAGGGCAAATTTATTTCGTTTCACTTGCTCATAATCGTACAAGAAAGTGTTGAAGAGGAGACTTAAAGAACTACTTCTATCGTTGCCGTTTGCCTGAACGAACACGGCTCTGTAGGAATCCCAAGCTTCAACAACCCCTTCAACGCGTGTTTGCATATCAACAATACAGGCACTGATGTAGTTGATTCTTGAAGAATCGCTCAGCTCCGTCAGCAATTCAATTTGACTTGTGTGGAACAATAAATAATCAAGAGCAGGTAAGCCTTTTGCCTCATAATTTGATGGAACGTCTAAATCAAACGAACCCGATTGAATATTATCTTCAATTTTTGAGACGTTCGTAGGAAAAGAATTACAATTCATAAGCAATAATGTGGAATAATCTGCCGCAGGGCCGAAGTCAAATGCTGAGACGGATTGCCAAGACAAGTAAGTCGCTTTAAACTGATCTTGAAGCTTTTCTAAACTCTGGACTTCCGAAGCATCAAAAACATCAAAGTCCGCTCGTAAAGCAGACAAATCGGATTGAAATTGAGCGTAACTCGGAATGATGATGTTATCAGCCGTTTGTTCAAACAAGTCGCTGTAAGTGACGTTATCCATAGGTTTTTCGGGATCACAAGAACTAAAACTCATCAAGAGCACAACAACAGTGGCAAAACGTAAAACTTTCTTCATAGTGAAAAAACCACCTGCTCACGCAGGCGGTTACTTATTATAATAGTTAATTAAAATTCAGCAGCATTGGTAATGTTATAGGCATCAGCCAAAAGCGTAATCGCTTGATTAATTTCAGCGGGTGTTACTTCATTTAAATTGGTCCCCAAAGCGTCGATGATAGCATCTACTTGAGAAGCAGAAACACTTGCTTCGCTGTTGTATTTTAAAGCGGAAGTAAAAGCAATTGCTTCGGACAATTTGTGGTTCCTAAGGGCAGCATCTGTAACGTCAACTATGGCTCCATTTAGGTAGTGAAGAGCCGATGCCACGGGAATCATTTCCCAGTTTGCACGAACTTTACCAATCGCTTCATCACGTGAAGTATAGTCTTTATTGTCGATGGCAGTTCTTCCAGCAATGAAGGCATCCATTAAATCGTCAATGGTTGTTAAACCTCCTCCAATGGTTTTCTTTGCGTATTTCCCCCAGTAAACACCGCCGTCTGTATTGGCTCCAGAAAATTCAACAGGTGCCCCTAGGTAACCAAAAGCTTCATCCCAGTGATGCTGCATCTTTGTGTAGTCTTTTCCCTCTACCAAATTGTCATTATCAACAGCCATCTTACCATCACTAAGGTAAACCGAAGTCCCTTGGTAGTAAAAACAAGAACCCATAATTCCTTTGACAATCAATTGAATAGGCTCTAATCCATTCTCATCGAACAAATAGGTTTTAGCACCATCTTCAGATGTAGTTGTCGATCCATTCACCGACAAGTCTGCCAGTTGATCTATCAAAGACTCAACTGCAGCCTGCTGATCAGGATGCGTCTTACTCTTTAGGTTTTTTGTAGGCTGCCCCTCGGCAAAAGCATCAGAAGTCCAGGTATACCCGTCATTAGCATACATGGCTTTTACCTGAGTTGCATCAATAACTGCACCATCGTTAGCTTTTTTCAAATAACCCTCCAATTCTTTCAACAAATTCAATCGCTCAACTTGACCGCTGTAGTTCGCATTTTCAAAATTATAGGTTTCAGGTACATCGTTCTTCTTATCGTCCTTCCCACATGAGGTAAAAAACACGACAGAGAATAAGGTTATGTAAGAAAATATTTGTTTTAAAAGTTTCATCTTTTTTTGTTTATCCTTATTTAGACTTGTTTTAAATTAAGGCAAATCTATATGATATTTTTTTACCTAGCAATGTTTTTCCATTTTTATTTAGACTTAATATAAATAAAGCAAACCCCCAAACCATTAAAAGACTCATATTCTGAACCTTAACGTTTTTAAAAGATTCGTACTAAAAAATTTCAGGGTTGTATTTTTCGGGAAATTTAGGCGTCTTATCCTTGAAGAAATCTTGAATGCGCAACATATCTTTTTCAAAATCTCCAGTTAAGGTTAACGGCGGCCCAAAACCTACGTGTTTTTTCTTGAAATCCACAAAACCCATAAAAACGGGAACATTTGCCGCAGTAGCCATATGATAGAAGCCCGTTTTCCACTTGGGCACCCAGGAGCGCGTTCCTTCGGCAGGGACCGCAACAATCATTTCATCGCTTTCTTTGAGTACCTGAGTCATGAGTTCTACCATCCCCCCTTTTTTACTCCGATCCACAGGAATGCCCCCTGTGGATTTTAAGAATAGATTCATGGGGAAAAAAAACCAACTTTTTTTAATGAAATAGTTCAATTTCAATCCCACCAAATTAAATGCGGCAAGCGCTAAGGGGAAATCCCAATTGGAGGTATGTGGAGCACATACGAGCACAGCCTTCCTAACTCCGGTTGGAACTTCGCCGACCATTTCCCAACCCATAAGCTTGAGAAACCACTTACTGATTAACTTCTTCATCAAAAAAATCAGGTTTAAATCCGATTAAATAAACCGTGTTTACAGCTCTTGTAAACGCCGTATACAACCACCTTAAATATTCTTTATCTACAGTATCTTCAGGAAGGTACCCTTGCTCAATAAACACATTTTTCCACTGCCCACCCTGTGCTTTATGACAAGTAATGGCATAGGCAAACTTTACTTGAAGTGCATTGAAATAGGGATCTGCCTTGATGGCCTGAAAACGTTTGTATTTTGTTTTAATATGCGCGTAGTCGCGCTCAATGGACTTATACAAGCGATTGCCATCCTCATAACTCATCGATGGACGATCTACATAGATGCAATCTAAAAGTAAATACGTTTCAAATTCGGGTTCATCAGGGTAATCAATAAGATTTACCTCCGCTTTGGCAAAACGAAAACCATGGCGTTCTTCCGTGGTCAAAATTCTTTTGACCACAATTTGGTCTCCATTTGCAATAAAACCCGCTTTTGACTCTTTAGGCAGACAAAAATAATTGTTCTTCACCACCATCAGATGATCGCCGGAAGTAATCTCATCTTCGTACCAAAGTATTCGATTTCGTATTTGCTGATTGTAGACATTGGCACGCTTGTTTGAACGCAAAACGACCACAGAATCTTCTATGGACATGGACGAATATGCCGTATTTAAAGCATCTTCTAAATCTTGTTTTTCAACAATGCGAGTTACGTCTGGATACAAATTAAAGATCGGTTTAAACCGATCTTGATCACGTTCCAAAAGCTGCCTTAATGTTGTTGCATTTTTCAAAATACCAGAAGATTCAGCTTGACGAACAACCTCTTGAAGCTCCACATGAAACACTTCCTTAAAATACCGTAATTTCAACTCCTCAGGAATCAAGGCCGGACTGAGTGTTAAACCGACAGGAGGAAGCTGCGCAACATCTCCAATCAATAACACTTTACAATTCAGTCCTTGATCCGCAAAACGAATCAAATCGTCTAGCAAGGCGTTTCCGCCAAATGCACTGTCAGTTTGATTTCCAATCATGGAAGCCTCATCGACAATATAAATCGTATTGGAAGCCTTGTTCTTTTGAAGCTCAAAACTTAAGGAGCCCGACTTCAATTTTGGATAATAAATATGCTTGTGAATGGTGTATGCCTTTCGTTTTGTGTAGGCACTCATCACTTTGGCTGCCCTTCCTGTAGGTGCTAACAAAACCGCTTTTCGGTTGTATTTAGTCAAGGAGGTCATTAACGTCTGTAACAACGAAGTCTTACCCGTTCCTGCATAACCTTTTAATACAAAAAGTTGGTGCGGATCACGTTCCAGCAAAAAACCTGCAACGTGATGTATCCACTGGATCTGACCGGCAGTCGCTTGGTGTGGGAAATTTCGTAGTAAATCTCCTTGAAGATCGGTTATTTTGGTACTCAAAGTCAAGGATACAAAGATACACATTCAACAGATTGAAAAAAAATGAGATTACGTCAAAAAAATTGTAAATTTGCTAGTAAGTAGATTTAAATAAATGGAAAAAAAAATTCGCATCGGATTATGGATTTTAGTCATTGGACTGAGTTATTCGCTATATAGTGCCATTATGAATCCTATCCGCTTCAATAAAGAAAAAAAGCTTCGCTCAGCAGACGTCATTGAACGTTTAAAGGAGGTTCGAAAAGCACAAATTGCATTCAAAGAAGTCAACCGATTTTACGCCCGAAACTTCAATGAACTGATTCCACTCATTGACACGGGTGAGTTTACCATTGTTCAACGTCGAGACGAAGAATTTAAGTATTACAACGAGGTGTACCGTGAGCACCAACTCAAAGACACTACCTACATTGACACTCTTGGGTTTGCAAGTATCAAAGACTCTATTTTTGGAGCAGGTTTCAACCTTGAAGAGCTACGATTCATTCCTCACGCAGAGGGGGCAGAGCTCAAACTAAGAGCGGGCAGAATAAATTCTGGAAAACTGAAAGTACACGTGTTTGAAGCAAGAGCTCCCAAAGAAAAATACCTCATGGGATTGGATGATGATTTGATAAAAAACACAGCAAAAGACTTGGTCGTAGGCTCAATGAACTCGGCAAAAATTAATGGCAACTGGGAATAAAATCAAAGTAACTCTAAGCCATATAGATCCACATTTGAAACTGAATGAATCCAATTCATGTCATTTGTCCATTCAAATAGGTTTGGATAGGTTTTCTTTTGCGATTTTAAATCTAGAAAAGCAAAAGTACATTGCGCTTGAATATTACGACATTCAAAACATCAACACTTCGAACGACCTAGCCAACAAAATCGATCAAATTATTGCCCACCAAAAGCTGCTGCTACAAAATTTTGCATCAACATCAATTGCAATAGCTGACACCCTAAACACGTTAACTCCCGAAACCCTTTACTCCAAATCAAACGGAAAAGAAATTTTACAATTCAACCATCCTGTATTGCAAGGTGAAAATGAAAGTAGGGATTGGCTAGCATCCCTAAAAGTTTACAACTCGTACGTAATTCCTGAGGCTTTGGAACGCTGTTTCAATAAAAATTTCCCGAAAGCCATTTGGAAGCACGACAGCAGTATACTCATTGAAAGTCTCATTCAACAATTCAAACTGCAAGAAGGAGAAAAAGTATATCTATCGATTCAAAACAATTATTTTGAACTCACGGTACTTCAAGGAAGAAAACTACGATTCTTCAACAGCTTTTCCTACAAAACAGCTACGGACCTACTTTACTATTTGTTATTTACCTTTGAACAGTTGAATATAAATCCCGACCAAATCCCACTGGTACTTTTAGGTGAAATTGAAAAGGAATCTGAAGTTTACAAGTTATTATACCGCTACGTTCGTCATATTGATTTCACAAAAAGAAATCCAAATTACAAGTACAGCTTTGTTTTTGATGAAGTAAAAGAACACCACTACTACAAACTCTTGAACCAGCACCTATGCGCATCATAAGTGGATCTCATAAGAGCAAACGAATTACGGCTCCCAAGAACTTACCCGTTCGTCCTACCACAGACATGGCCAAAGAGAGTCTCTTCAATATTTTAAACAATCGTTATTATTTTGATGAGATTACCGTACTTGACCTTTTCAGTGGAACCGGAAATATCAGCTATGAATTTGCATCTCGAGGCACAGAACAAATCCTTAGTGTTGACAAAAACTTTCATTGCGTTCGATTTATTGAGGAAACTGCAAGTGAGTTGGGTTTTAATGCCATCAATCCGATTCAGGCTGATGTCTTTGAATTCCTTAACAAACACAGCCAAAAATACGACATCATTTTTGCAGATGCTCCCTACGACATGGAAGGCTTGAATGAAATCATCCAGCTTGTTTTTGAGAAAAAAATCCTTTCGGATTACGGCATGCTTATTATCGAGCATCCCAAAGAACAAAACTTTGAAGACCAAATCAACTTCACAGAAAAACGTCGCTATGGAAATGTGAACTTTAGTTTTTTTGAACACCCAAAAACAGATGAATAGTACTTCAAGTGAAAAGTGCTTGGAATACCTAAAAAATAGGCTTTAAGTTATCCATTGTCAATTGTCAATTCGTAATTTATAATACCAACCCTTCGACAGGCTCAGGGCGACACCTACTAAAAGACTTTGTGCTTTGTACCTTGTACTTAATACCTTATACTCCGAATTAATCTTTAACTTGCAGTCTCAATAGCAAGAAATGAAACGAATCGCATTTTTTCCAGGATCCTTCGATCCCATCAGCAGAGGACACGAAGATATTGTCCTTAGAGCACTACCCTTATTTGACGAAATCATAGTGGCTTTGGGAGTAAACACCGCCAAAACCTACATGTATTCTGCAGAACAAAGACTAGAGTGGATTAAAAAAACCTTTGTGGATTACCCCAAAGTTAAAGTGGTGAGTTACCAAGGGTTAACCATAAAAGCTTGTGAAAAACATAAGGCAAATTTTATCCTTCGAGGTCTGCGCAACTCCAACGACTACGAATACGAAAAAAGCATTGCGCTCATGAATCAAGAGATGGCTCCAAATATAGAAACCCTTTATTTGAATACCGCACCAAAATGGGCGGCAATCTCATCTACAAGTATCAGAGACATCATTAAAAACCAAGGTAACGCTGAACCTTTTCTCGCCTCAGGAGTTCAGCTATAGAGGCGTAGGTATTTGAAAGATATTCCAAATGAGCTTCTTTGTCCGCCCACAGGACCTCGGTAATTCCCTCCTCAATTTGAGGTTTTAAAGCTTGCTCTTCTCCACAGCACATCGCATACCAATAAGATGTTTTTAACACCTCTTTTTCCTTGTGGGGGTATACATGATAGGTACGTCCTAAAAGTTCGCCCCTGCGGATGCCCTGAACCGAACACTCCTCTTCAACCTCTCTAACAGCAGCTACTTCGATGGACTCTTCAAGCTCCACTTTTCCTTTTGGCAAATCCCAAGTACCATTTCTTCGCATCCAAAGCACTTCAGATTTGGAATTTACAACAATCCCTCCTGCAGCATCAATAAGTTCATAGCGCAATCTAAAATCACTCCATAAAGACGCCAAATCTTTTGTACGTAAAAGCAAAGACTTAACACCTCCTTTTTGGAGTTTATATAAGGCATCATTTAGAGAGGATGCACCCGAATATTCCTGACATTCAACCACTTCGTTCGCATCAAAATCAGATTCGAAACTAGCCAATATTAATACCCCTTCGTTTATAAAAATTCTATACATTTGCAGGATGATTTTAAATAAGGATACAGCAAAAAAAACCGCCGAATTTCTATTGCAAATTAAAGCAATAAAATTACAACCTAATAATCCTTTTACTTGGGCATCGGGATGGAACTCTCCGATTTACTGCGATAACCGCATTACACTTTCGCACCACGCTACGCGAACTTACATTCGCGAACAACT
>ERZ1046367.554-NODE-554-length-24854-cov-7.111779_pt1 | contig 24854 bp, 19 predicted proteins | sample MGYA00383091_ERZ1046367 | MGnify/ENA primary metagenome ERZ1046367 (study PRJEB29581, sample SAMEA5548361) | metagenome | biome: marine; feature: coastal; material: water | depth 50 m | study: Short-term variability in the microbial, nano- and picoplankton... | reverse complement strand
CTGGATGGATGGAAACCTATACGAAGCGAGCAACAGCACCGCAACCCATACCCTTCAAACGATTCACGGTTGCGACAGTGTGGTAACCTTGAACCTGACGATTAACAATAGCAATGTGGGTTCCAGTGAAGTGATGGTCTGTGACACATACACATGGGAAGGCCAAACGATTACGAGTTCACAAGACTTAACACATACCTATACGAACGTTTTAGGTTGCGACAGTGTATATACGCTTAAGGTAACGATCAACAAGAGAAATGAATCTTGTGATGTTTGTCAAAATGGAACATATGTAAATGGAGATTCCGATAATGATGGCGTTTGTGATGATCTTGATATGTGTGCAGGTTTTATTGATGCTGACGATTATGATCTAAATGGTATTCCTGATGGTTGTGATACTGATGACGATGGTGATGGTGTGGAAGATGATTTTGATAATTGCCCGATGGGTGAAAAAGGTTGGACATCTAAGTCCTCAAATGATTATGATAATGATGGTTGTAAGGATGATCATTCTGAGGAAACGAGTCTTTCAGCTTGTATGGACAGTGAAGCCTGTAATTTCGATGTATATGCAGATATAGAAGGTACTTGTATAATGAAAAGACCCTATTTTGAAGACCAGGATCATGATGGGAAGCCTTATGGTAACCGATTAGGTGTTTATTGTAGTCAGGAAGAAGCAGTAGGCGCACATCACCAATGGGTTACTACGTGTACTAATATCGTTAGTGGTATTTGCACGGATGATTTCTGTGATAATAACAATCACGAAGAATTTTCTTCTATAATACAAGATTCATACGACTGTTTAGGAGAAATTAGCAGTTCAGTATGGGATGTAATTGAGGGGGGGGTGTTGGTTTATAAGGAAGATATAACACAGGTCAATCCAAATTCTGGAGTTGTTGAAAAAGTAGAGGGTCTAGAAGGTGAAGAAAAACAGAAATATTATCAAAGTGGTTACGTCTTGGATAAGTCTCACATTGGTGCTAATCTTGACTATGATGCTGCTGACAATTTTTGTCTGAATCATAGTGTTGAGGGTTATCATGACTGGGAACTCCCTTCTATAAAGCTTTTAGAAGAAGTGGTGGGCACTGAGTTATCATCTTTAATAGAAGGTTTTAAACCCGAAAATACATTTTGGTCTTCTACGCCTGATGGACAGAATATGTTAACCTTCGGTAAAACAAACATGGAATTGCCGAAAGAAAAGCACTTTAAATTCTTTGCTTTTTGCGTGCGAAAGGTGGAGCCCAAGTGAGAGTATTAAAAAGTAAATAAAGTGCATAAAAAAAGCTTCCTAATTGGAAGCTTTTTTTGTAGTGAAGTGTAATGATACATTAAATGGTATCTATAATAGCATTCAATGTAGAACTCGGCCTCATAGCATCTGAAGCCTTTTTTTGCTTAGGAGCATAGTAGCCTTCAGTATCTACAGGGCTACCTTGTATCGTATTTAGTTCATCGACAATTTTCGCTTCATTCTCAAGTAACGAAGCTGCCACAGGGGTAAACTTTGCTTGTAAATCTACATTTTTTGTTTGCTTGGCTAATTCCTGTGCCCAATACAAAGCCATGTAAAAATGACTACCTCTATTGTCCAGCTCTTTCACTTTTCTGGATGGAGACTTTCCATTTTCAAGTAGAGAAATGGTAGCGTTGTCCAATGCTTCCGCCAAGACTTTTGCTTTTGCATTTTTGTTGGTCTCTGCCTCGTGCTCAAACGAAACCGCTAAGGCTAAGAACTCTCCTAAAGAGTCCCATCTCAAGTGATTTTCTTTGTTGAACTGCTGTACGTGTTTAGGAGCAGAACCTCCGGCACCTGTTTCAAACAAACCGCCACCATTCATCAAGGGAACGATTGACAACATCTTAGCGCTTGTGCCTAATTCCAGAATAGGGAATAGGTCTGTATTATAATCTCTCAAAACATTACCCGTTACAGAAATGGTATCTTGACCGGCTTTCATTCTCTGTAGCGTAACTTTGGTAGCTTCTAGAGGAGAAAGAATTTGAAGGTCTAATTCGCTGGTATCGTGATTGGGTAGGTAAGCTTTTACTTTTTGAATCAATTGGGCATCATGAGCTCTGTTTTCGTCCAACCAGAAGATGGCAGGAACTCCAGTAGCTTTTGCACGGTTTACAGCCAATTTAACCCAGTCTTGAATCGGTAAGTCTTTCACCTGGCACATTCTCCAGATATCGCCTTCTTCAACCTCGTGTTCAATCAGGACAGTCCCAGAATTGTCAACCACCTGAACGGTACCCGCAGAGGCAATTTCAAAGGTCTTGTCATGCGAACCGTATTCTTCCGCTTTTTGAGCCATCAAGCCTACATTAGGAACAGTTCCCATTGTAGTGGGGTCAAAAGCTCCGTGTTCTTTGCAGAAATCGATGGTTGCCTGGAAAATACCTGCATAAGAACTGTCTGGAATGACAGCTTTGGTGTCTTGTGCTTTTCCTTCTTTGTTCCACATTTGCCCCGAGTTTCTGATCATGGCAGGCATGGAGGCGTCAATAATGATGTCGCTAGGTACATGAAGGTTTGTGATGCCACGGTCTGAATCAACCATAGCCAAGTCAGGACCTTCAGCGAAACATTTTTGTATTTCGGCTTCAACAGCTGTTTTTACTTTCGGATCCAGTGAGTCAAGTCCACTCAATAGGTTACCTAAGCCATTGTTCGCATTGATGCCTTCTTTTTCCAATTCTTTTCCGAACTTTTCGAAAACAGACTTGAAAAATGCTTTCACGCAGTGTCCAAAAATGATGGGGTCAGAAACCTTCATCATGGTTGCTTTCATGTGAAGTGAAAATAGAACACCTTGTTCTTTGGCATCTGAAATTTGCGCTTCAAGAAAGGTAAGTAATGCTTTTTTACTCATGACTGTGGCATCGATAATTTCGCCCTCAAGAACCGGTACAGATTCTTTTAGGGTTGTGATGCCTGCAGCATTAGTGAGTTGAATTTTTACATTTCCCGCTTGGGAGATGGTCACTGATTTTTCGTTGGAAGCAAAATCTCCAGAGCCCATCGTAGAGACGTGAGATGCTGATGAAGCTGTCCATTTGCCCATAGAATGTGGGTTTTTCTTTGCAAAAGCCTTTACGGGCTTTGGTGCTCTTCGATCTGAGTTTCCTTCTCTTAAGACCGGGTTTACAGCACTACCTTTTATTTTGTCGTAGGTAGCTTTTACATTTTTTTCTTCTTCGCTGGTTGGCGAGTCCGGATAGTCGGGTAGAGTAAACCCATTGCTTTGCAATTCTTTAATAGCCGCTTTCAGCTGAGGTATTGAAGCTGATATGTTTGGTAATTTAATGATGTTTGCATCGGGTTGTTTCACCAACTCACCCAATTCAGCTAGGGCATCAGCCACTTTCTGCTCAGGTTTAAGGTAGGATTGGAAGTTCGCAAGAATTCTGGCTGCTAGAGAAATGTTTTTAGTCTCAATTTCAATGCCACATGATTTGGCAAATGCCTGTACAATGGGAAGAAGGGATTGAGTAGCTAAAGCAGCAGCTTCGTCTGTTTGCGTATAAAAAATCTTAGACGACATGTGTTATGTATTTAAAATCGAAAAATTGATGACGATATAATGACTAGTTTCAGTGCGCAAATATAGGAAAACACACCGTTTAGACGAACTGTTTCAGCATTAATATTTTGTGGTTTTTCACTAAAGATTTTAAGGGGAAAGATTTAGGTAAAATACAAGACATTTAAACCAAAATTTTTGCGTGACTTTATTTGGGTTTTTCTTATTGAAAAACAGTGTTTTAGCCCCCTATGAAGGCTTATAATTCGTCAAGAACTTTCTCGGTTGCTTTACTGTGTGGGAAAAAGGAAAGTAGTTTTTCAAGTACGCCCTCTACGGTCGTATCTGGGCATGATGCACCACTGGTAACTAAAATGTTTACGACGTCCTTTTGAGGTAGGAAGTTTTCACTATTGTGTAAAGTGCTCGTGTTATAGTCAAAGTGTGTGATGTTCCCAGATGCAGCGATTTCAGAAGCATTTTTGATGAAGTAGGTGGGGAGTTTTTCTTCGCATAATTCCACCAAATGAGAGGTGTTTGAGCTGTTGTATCCTCCTATAACAATGGCCAGGTCCGCCTGCGTGGTGAGGAGTTCGTAGGTAGCGTCTTGATTTTCATTCGTGGCATAACAGAGCGTGTCTCGGGTGTTAGCCATGTGTATTTTGGAATTTTCCACACCATATTTTTTCTCCATAACACCTTTTAAAAAGGTTGAAATCCCCTGTGTTTCCGACGCTAACATGGTGGTTTGGTTAATAACTCCAATATTTTCTAGGTGTTTGGAAGGGTCGAAGTCTTCGCTGTATTTCCCTTCAAAGGTTATTTTGAATTCGTTCAAAGGGCGTTTTCCGAGTATGAATTCGGAAAGAACAACAGCCTCATCCATATCTTTAATGATCAATGCTGGTGCATTTTGTTTGCTGTAGGAGAAGGTTGCTCGCGTTTCTTCGTGATTGTATTTTCCGTGAATGATGATGCTGTAGTTTTGTTTTCCTAGCTGATCTGAGCGTTTCCATACTCGAGTAACAAAGGGGCAGGTCGTATCGTATTTCTTGGTTTCCAAACCTTTTTTTTTCAATAAGTCCAGAATTTCTAGCGTGGTCCCAAAGGCTGGAATGACGATGATGTCGTCTGAGTGAATCTCTTCCCAGGGAATGAGTTGTTTTCCCGAGGTGTCCATAATAAATCGGATGCCTTTACTGAGTAAGTTGTTGTTTACATCTGGGTTGTGAATCATCTGACTCAATAAAAAAATGCGTTTCCCCGGATTTTCATCCAGGGCCTTGTAGGAAATTTCTATGGCATTTTCTACGCCAAAGCAGAATCCGAAATGTCGCGCAATGTGAAATTTAACCGAGCCAAAGTCCAATGTAGTAGGGCTGAAGTCCTTTTTTTTTGGGTCAAGGTTTTGACGGTACTCTTTTATTTTTCCGATGATTGTAGAGCGGTATTGATACGGAATGTTGAATTTCTTCATGCGTGTTTGACTCTTTGCTGTAAAAATAAGTAATTATTGTCAGCTTCAAGCTATCAGCCGCCATTAACACTATGTTGGTAGGTATTGTCAATTGTCAATTATCAATTGTCAATTATCAATTATCATTTGACAACTTATTTATTGCACATTAATCCGTAAGAATCCGGTGTTAATTTTCAATTTCATTTTTCATTTTTAACGGTTATATTTCGTATATTTGCACACATTTTCTAATAAGGGTAGCGGAAATGAACGTTTTATAAACTCTTTCACCTGATTTTAAAGCGACCCGGAGGTGAAATACAAAAATCTTTTTCCCATGTCAGAGGAGAAAAAAACAAACGCAGAAGACACTGCCAAAGAAGTTGCTGTAGAAGCTACAGCTGCGGAAACAACATCAAACGAAACCGAAGAAACAACAGCTACAGCATCTGAAGAACAGGTTGCTGAAGAAACGAAAGTTGAAGTTGTAGAAGAACCAGTAGCTGAAGAAGTAGCTCCTGAAGAGTTTGATTGGGATGTGTTTGCTGAAGGAGGTCTTGCTACGTATTCTAAAGACCAATACAAAGAACTTGAAACCATGTATGATGCCACACTTCCTGATGAAACTCAGGCAGGTGTTATTGACGGTACCATCATCAACCTAACAGATCGTGAGGCGATTATTGAAATCGGTGGTAAGTCTGAAGGGGTTATTTCATTAAATGAATTCCGCTACAATCCTGAACTAGCTGTTGGTGATACTGTGGAAGTATTAATTGACCAACAAGAAGATAAAACAGGACAACTGGTTTTATCTCACCGTAAGGCGCGTTCTATTCGATCTTGGGATCGTGTGAACTCTGCACATGACAATGAAGAAATTGTTAATGGATTTGTAAAGTGTCGTACTAAAGGTGGTATGATTGTAGACGTATTTGGAATTGAGGCTTTCTTGCCAGGTTCTCAAATCGATGTGAAGCCTATTCGTGATTACGACGTATACGTTGGTAAGACGATGGAATTCAAAGTGGTTAAGATCAATCACGATTTCAAAAACGTTGTGGTATCTCACAAGGCACTTATTGAAGCAGATATTGAGCTTCAAAAGAAAGAAATCATCAGCAAACTTGAAAAAGGTCAAGTACTTGAGGGTACGGTTAAAAACATCACTTCTTACGGTGTGTTTATCGATCTTGGAGGTGTTGACGGTTTGGTTCACATTACTGACTTATCATGGAGTCGTATCAACCACCCGAATGAGATTGTTGAGTTAGATCAAAAAATCAACGTGGTAATCTTAGACTTTGATGAAGCGAAGACAAGAATTCAATTGGGTCTTAAACAACTTTCTGCTCACCCATGGGATGCTCTAGATCAAGAGTTGAAAATTGGTGATCGCGTGAAAGGTAAAGTGGTTGTTTTGGCTGATTACGGTGCTTTCATCGAAATCTTACCAGGTGTTGAAGGTTTGATTCACGTTTCTGAAATGTCTTGGTCTACGCACTTGAGATCTGCACAAGATTTCATGAAAGTAGGTGCTGAAGTGGAAGCTGAGGTATTGACGCTAGATCGTGATGACCGAAAAATGTCTTTGGGTATGAAGCAATTAACAAAAGACCCTTGGGCTGATATTACAGAGAAATATCCTGCTAAATCTAAGCACACAGGTGTGGTACGTAACTTTACCAACTTTGGTGTGTTTGTTGAGCTAGAAGAAGGTGTTGATGGTTTGGTTCACATTTCTGATCTTTCTTGGACGAAGAAAGTGAAGCACCCATCTGAATTTACTTCTATTGGAGCTGAGTTGGAAATTGTAGTTCTGGAACTTGATACAGAAAATAGAAGATTGTCATTAGGTCACAAACAGGTTGAAGATAACCCTTGGGACACTTATGAGACCATTTTTGCTGAAGGTTCTGAGCACGAAGGTGAAGTAACTGAAGTACACGATAAAGGTGCTACCGTCCTTTTCAAAACCGAAGGTGTTGAAGGATTTGTTCCTGGAAGACACTCTGAAAAAGAAGACGGTTCGAAAGTATCTAAAGGTGAACTTGTTAAATTCAGAGTGATTGAGTTTAACAAAGGATCTCGTAAGATTATTTTATCGCACACGATTCTCTTCAGAGAGGCTTTAGCTGCTGAGAAAGCTGCTGAAAAGAAATCAACGGCTAAGAGTATGAAAGCTGTTCAATCTAAGGTAGAGAAATCTACTTTGGGTGACATTGATGTCTTAGCAGATTTGAAAAGTAAATTAGATAAAGAAGACTAATTTTTATCTGTTCTTAATTTTAAAAAAGCCTTTCGAATTTCGAGAGGCTTTTTTTTAGCCCTTAAGTAGGGATGATTTTAGAATAACATTAATATATTTGTTGTCATGGGTGAAAAACGAATACTTAACGACAAGGAGTTAGATCTAAGTGTAAATCGCTTGTGTTGGCAGCTGATTGAGAATCACAGTGACTTTTCAGACACGGTTCTCATAGGTCTTCAGCCAAGAGGTTATCAACTTGCGAAGAAAATTCATTCCAAACTTTTGGAATTGGCTCCCATTTCATCCATTTTTCTAGGGTCTTTGGACATCACTTTTTTTAGAGACGACTTCAGAAGACGCGAAGAACCCATTGCGCCTAACCAAACCGATATTTCTTTTTTGGTAGAGGGAAAGAATGTTGTTTTTATAGATGATGTGCTTTACACAGGTAGAAGTATTCGTGCAGGTATGGATGCAATTAATTCTTTTGGTAGACCCAAACAAATAGAATTGTTGGTTCTTATAGATCGTAGATTTAGCAGAGAATTACCTATTGAGCCGAAATACGTTGGTAAAACAGTTGATGCTATAGATACCGAAAAAGTAGTTGTAGAATGGGATCAGGACAAAGCTCACAAAGGGCAGGTAAGTTTGATAAGAGAATAATTATGGCGAGTTTAAGCGTTAATCATTTAGTAGGAATCAAAGAATTATCCAAAGAGGATATTGCATTGATTTTTCAAACTGCAGACAATTTTAAATCGGTACTTAACCGATCTATCAAGAAGGTTCCTTCTCTAAGAGATATTACCATTGCCAACCTGTTTTTTGAAAATTCTACCCGTACTCGTTTGTCTTTTGAGTTGGCCGAAAAGAGATTGTCTGCCGACATTGTTAATTTTTCTTCGGCTTCTTCATCGGTTAAGAAAGGGGAGAGCTTAATTGATACGGTGAATAATATCTTGGCAATGAAAGTTGATATGGTGGTGATGCGTCATCCCAACCCAGGCGCTGCAAAGTTTTTGTCTGAGCACGTAGATTCTAAAATTGTAAATGCAGGTGATGGTGCTCACGAGCATCCTACGCAAGCCTTGTTAGATGCTTATTCCATTCGTGAAAAACTCGGAGAGGTATCCGGCAAGAAAGTAGTTATTGTTGGGGATATTACGCACTCAAGAGTTGCCTTATCTAACATCTTTTGTTTGCAAAAACTAGGTGCCGAAGTTATGGTTTGCGGACCCGCTACTTTGATCCCTAAATACATTCATGAGCTGGATGTGAAAGTGGAACACGACCTGAGAAAGGCGCTTGAGTGGTGTGATGTTGCGAACATGCTTCGAATTCAGTTGGAGCGCATGGATGTAAATTATTTTCCTTCTCTGAGGGAATACACCATGTTGTATGGTTTGGATAAACAGTTTTTGAATTCACTTTCTAAAAAGATTGTTGTGATGCATCCCGGCCCCATCAACAGAGGTATTGAAATCACATCTGATGTTGCCGATAGCGATCAAGCCATTATTTTAGACCAAGTTGAAAACGGAGTGGCTGTACGAATGGCTGTTCTTTACTTACTCGCTGAAAAAATTAAAAGAGAAGCCTGATGTCTTGGTCCATTCAAAAAGAAGATAAATACACCCTTTATACTCCTGAAGTAACTGCAGAAAACGATTTAATTCATGCTTTTAAATTGTTAGAAGCTTCTGCACACAAAATTATTGACGCTCGTTCCATCAGTTTTACCCAAAGTTTAAAGAATTTGGTGTCTGGTGTTTATGAAACTCACGCGGAAGAGCAAAAATCTTTTATTCTTGTCGTGAAAAGTAAGGAGCTCATGGAAGAGTTGGAAGAATTATTTATTGTTGTTCCCACACTTTCGGAAGCAATTGACTACCTTTATATGGAAGAGCTAGAGCGTAGTGTGTAGTTCACATTGATGCTTTCAATTTAAAAGACATCAAGCTGCATTATGCGGCTTTTTTTGGGCATTTTTTCATGTATTTTAACTTCACAGGAATGCATAAATTTCTTTTGATTGTTGTTTGTTTGCTATATGTACGAGTGGATGCTCAGCATAATAGCCTGCCCTATGAGCACACTAAATTGATTCGCTTGGAATCTTTCAGTCCTGAAATTTCTGAGGCTTTAGAGCCCTATGAAGTCACTTACTTATCCTGTCGTTCGCATTCCTCTTTTCCGGAGCTCATCGTGAAGGATGAGGTCTTAAATTGGTTGAATCTTAATCAGATTCCCTATAGACTTCTTGAAAAGGATTTGAAACGTAAGATCGATCGAGAGCACCAACACATGCTAGAAATTGGTAAGCAGCGTGATGGAGCATCATGGTATCACACCTACAGAACTTATGAGGAGGTTCAAGATAAACTGTCTGAAATTGCTCTTGAGAGTTCTATAGCTACACTTATTGATTTGGGTTTGTCCTATGAAAATAGGGCCTTAACGGGGATTAAGTTAAGTACAGGAGGAACTGATAAACCGGCTATTTTCATTAACGGATGCCAGCATGCCAGAGAATGGATTACAGTTATGGCAAGTACGTTCTTGGTGGATCACCTTGTTCATAATTACAATACGGATCTCTTCATCCAAAATTTATTGGCTCATGTAGATGTATACATCGTCCCCATAGTTAATCCAGACGGTTATGTATACACGCATACGACAGACCGCTATTGGAGGAAAAATAGACAATTAAACCCTGCATCTTCATGTGTGGGTACTGATTTGAACAGGAACTGGGACGCAGATTGGAATGGTGGGGAGAGTAGCAGTACTTCAGCTTGTTCCGATTTGTACGTGGGAGAAGAGGCTTTTTCTGCTGTAGAAGCACAAAATGTAAAAAATTATATGGAATCCATTCCGAATTTAAAAGGCCATTTGGACATACATTCTTATTCTGCTTTAGTATTAGGGCCATGGGGGTATACCAACCAAATTACGCCAGACCATGAAGAAGTAGTAAGACTAGGAACAGCCATGAATGAAGCTTTAAGTAATGCGTACGAGTATTCTTATACTTTTGGTACTGGTGATGCCGATGGTGCTCTTTATTTGGCCAGTGGGACGATGCCCGATTGGTCCTATGACTCATTAGGCGCATTTGGTTTCACTTATGAGTTAAGACCTAAAACCTGGGATGAGGGTGGTTTTGAACTTCCCGAATCGAAGATTAAAGTTGCCTGCGAAGAAAATTATCAAGGCGTTCTGGAGATGCTTGTTTGGGCTGCCGAGGATGTTATGGGTTGTACAAATCCTCAGGCCCTCAATTTTGATGCTCATGCGTCTTTAGATGACGGCTCTTGTGAGCTCAATGTATCTCTGGATTCTCAATGGATTGTTTTTCCTCAAGGTTGGCGTATTTTTTCTACATACATCCAGCCCATTCAAGCCCAATTAGACTTGGTTTTAGCTCCGATTTCTACAAATATAATTATTGTTAAAAATGCTGTTGGTGCTGCCTATTTACCCGAATACAACTACAACGGAATTGGAAATCTTATCGATGGGCAAGGCTATCAATTGAAATTGAAAACTTCGGATACCTTAACCATTAGTGGAATGAAAATTCCTCATGAAAATTTCGAAATGGTTCTGAACGAGGGGTGGAATATGATGGCTTATTTATGTGATTCTGTATCGGATGTTGTTACGGCTTTTCATTTGATCAATGACCAGATACACATTGTGAAGTCTTCAGACGGATCTGTGTATTTACCCGATTTTAACTACAACGGATTGGGGGAGCTAAAACCCGGTGAGGGATATCAGATTAAGATGCGATCAACAATAAGTTTCGCTTATCCTTTTCCTTAAATTACCGATGAATGGCCGCCCAGTTGTAATGCGATTGTTTACATTTGTTTTTAATTTTTGAAGGAAAAGTATATGAGTTTTGAGGTACATATTTTGGGTTGCGGTTCCGCATTGCTCACCTCGATGAGGAATCAATCTGCACAGGTGGTGAAAGTTCAAAATCGTCAGTTTTTGATTGATTGTGGAGAAGGAACCCAGGTACAGCTCCGCAACCAAAAAATTCGGATGCAGAACATCAAGCATATTTTCATTTCTCATCTGCATGGCGACCATTACTTTGGCTTACCGGGTTTACTTTCGACTTTTCATTTGTTGGGCCGAGAAAATGAGATTCATTTGTACGGGCCTGCTGAGTTGAAGGGGTTGATATACAGTCTTTTAAAAGCTTCGAACACGTATTTGAATTACGACTTGCATTTTCATCCGCTAAACTTCAAGAGCCCTGAGCTTTTGTTTGAAGATAAAAGTGTAGAAGTGCATTCTTTTCCGATGCGTCATAGTGTGGATACTTGCGGTTTTGTGATCAAAGAAAAACCCAAACTTCGCAAGATCAATCGAACAGCTACAGATGCGTATGAGATTCCAGTTTTTGAACTCAATTCGATCAAAGAAGGAAAAGATTTTGTTACTGAGGATGGACAGGTAATTGCGAATGAAAAATTAACTTTTGCCCCCGATGCCTCTCGCTCTTATGCCTATTGTTCCGACACTTCCTATTACCCACAGCTATGTGATTCTATTCAAAATGTAGATTTACTTTACCATGAGGCAACTTTTGGGAATGATCAGGAAAAGTTAGCGAAGAAAACAAAACATTCTACGGCCAAACACGCAGCCTTAATTGCCAAGCAAGCCGGCGTGAAACAGCTTGTTATCGGACATTATTCGGCTCGTTACACGGATTTGAATGTATTGTTAAATGAAGCTAAGGTGGAGTTTGAAAATACTTTGTTGGCTGATGATGGTTTGAAGATCAGTCTTTAATCTGCTCCTTTAAGTACTCTTTGATATCGCTTTCTTCTTCGGGATTAAAAAAGAGGGTTTCAGGATCTCTGCGAAACCAGGTCATTTGCCTCTTGGCATACCTTCGGGTATTCTTTTTAATTTCTTCAATGGCCGTCTCTAGATTCCATTCTCCATCAAAATAAGCAAAGAGTTCTTTGTAACCTACCGTTTGTAGTGCATTATAACCTCTGAAGGGTAATAAATTTCGGGCTTCTTCCAATAAGCCTTCTTTCATCATTTGATTGACTCTCAGGTTGATTCTTTCGTAAAGTGTTTCCCGATCGCGGTTGAGAATGATTTTAATGGTCTTGAAACGTCTAGTTTTTTTCTGTCTTTTACGGAATGAAGAAAACGGCTTTCCGGAGGAAATGCAAACTTCCAATGCTCTAATGATGCGATGAGGGTTAGAAACGTCAACTACCTTGTGGTAATCGGGATCGAGTACGATGAGTTCTTGCTCTAGGGATTCAATACCTTCACTGACAAGTCTTTCATTCAAACGCGTTCTAATTTCTTGGGGTATTTTAGGGAAGTCATCCAAACCTTTGCATACGGCATCAATATATAAGCCCGATCCACCAACCATTATAACGACATCGTTTTCCTGGTGTAAGTCTTCGATTTTTGCTAGAGCATCTTTTTCAAAATCTCCTACGGTGTAGTGGTTTTTTATACTTAAGTTTTGAATGAAGTGGTGTTTCACCTCAGTCAGGTCGGTTTTGCTAGGGACGGCAGTACCAATGTTCATTTCCTTGTAAAACTGTCTTGAATCACAAGAAATTATCTCAGCTTGATAGTGTCTGGCCAAGCCAATAGATAAATCTGTTTTACCTATTCCCGTTGGCCCTGCGATTACGATGAGGTGTTTTTTCATCCTATGAAAATTAAATCTGTTTTCGTATCGAGGGAATCATTTTTAGGGAGGCTTTTTGTTCAGAATGAGGCGTCAAACATCCCTTATTCATAGTGGTCAAAGTCATCAAAACCTTCAAAAATATCATCATCAAAGAGCCCTCCTTCGCCGGAGTCACTACTTAGGTCTTCTTCACTTTCGAATTGAATGTCTTCTCGTTCTCCGGGCATAAGACCTTCCGAATAAATGAGTCTCGGGTAGGATTCGCCGGATTTAGGTTCGTTGATCTCCATCAACTCTACATAAAAAGTCCACATGTTGAGGAAATCAAAAACGTACAAAAGTTTGTCACCTATTTCAGTACACATTTGATCTAAGGTCCAGTCGGACATCACAAAAGCTTTTTCATCTACGGCAAATAAGCTGATTTCATCGCCTTGATTCCAGTGTTCATCACTCTTGTAAAAGGAAGCCATTTCTCCAGCATCAAGAGCAAAAGCCTGTACGATACTGTTGTGGAAATCTTCAAAAGTATCTTCACTTGATAGTTCAATGTCTCTAAAAATATCTGCTTGTTTAAAATCAAGTATGATGCGAAAACCGTAAAGGGTCATAGGTTATTTTTTTATAAATGTACGAATCATTTTACTGCTTTTCCCAGGCCAAGTTCTTTCGCTTTTTCAAGCATGAATTTATAGGCTTCATCATAGTCATTGGGGATCAAACCATCTAGAATGGCTTCCCGAATTTGATTTTTTAAATCTCCTACGATTTTACTGGGTTTTAAATTGAAGGTTTTCATGATGAGCTCTCCGGTAATTGGAGGTTGCCAATTCCGAATTTGATCGCGTTCTTCAATGTCTTTTAATTTCTGCCTAACAACTTTAAAGTTGTTTAAAAATCGTTTTACTTTCTGTTCATTTTTCGAGGTGATGTCGGCTTCGCAAAGAAGCATTAAGGATTCCAAATCATCTCCAGCATCAAATAGCAATCTTCGAATGGCCGAATCACTTACGATATCTTTCGATAAGACAATCGGACGCAAATGAAGTAAGACCAATTTTTGTACGAATTTCATTTTATCGTTCAAGGGCAACTTCAGTCGTTTAAAAATTTTAGGAACCATTTTGGATCCAATAAATTCGTGACCGTGAAAAGTCCAACCGTGTCCTTTTTCGAATCGTTTGGTGTCTGGCTTCGCGATATCGTGAAGCAAAGCTGCCCAGCGAAGCCACAAATCGTTGCTGTTTACAGACAGGTTTTCCAAAACCTCTAAGGTATGGTAGAAATTATCTTTGTGTTTTTTACCCTCAATGACATCTACACCATGAAGGGCCACAAATTCTGGAAAAAACTCATGCAAGAGTTGTGTGTTGAACAAGAGTTTAAACCCTTTGGTGGGTGTTTTGGACAGGATAATTTTATTCAACTCATCAACGATTCGCTCCTGGGAAATGATGGATAGGCGTTTTGCATTTTGCTTCAATGCATCCATAGATTTTTTTTCTATGGTAAAATCCAATTGCGTAGCAAATCGAACGGCACGCATCATTCTTAGTGGGTCGTCAGAATAGGTTATATTGGGTTCTAAAGGTGTTTTGATGATTCCATCCTCCAAATCCTTTAGGCCTCCAAAAGGATCAATCAATTCACCAAATCGAGCCTTATTCAAGCAAAGCGCTAAGGTGTTTATGGTGAAATCTCTGCGGTTTTGATCGTCTTCCAAGCTGCCGTTTTCTACGGTAGGCTTTCTAGATTCTTTGCGATAGGATTCTTTTCGAGCCCCCACAAATTCGAGTTCTATGTCTTGGTGAAGAACCATGGCCGTCCCAAAATTTTTGAATACCTGTACCTTAGGTTTACCGTGTAGTTTTTGGGCAACCTTCTTTGCCAAGTCAATACCGCTGCCGACACAAACGATGTCAATGTCTTTGGGTTCTTTTCGCTGAAGAATACTGTCGCGAACAAAGCCACCTATGACGTAGGTCTCTAAACCCAATTCATCAGCGCATTGCGAAATGCATTCAAAGACTTTATGTTGTAAGTGTTCTTTCAATTTATTTTCGAATGATTTTTATTAAACCGCTTCGATCCAATTTGATGATCATTGAGCTTTGATTTTCATTTTGTTCATCTTGGCGTAAATTTACAATATGATCTACAGAATTCTTAATTTCTTCTGAGATCTCTGAGAAACAATTCGCTTGTTTTTCTCCGGAAATATTTGCGGAGGTAGAGATGATAGGTTGGTTGAGGTTTTGAATGAGTTTTTTGCAAAAAGGGTCTTTAACAATTCGAATTCCAAGAGTGTTGTCAGTGTTAATAGCACTTGGAGCGATGCCTTTGGGGGCATCGTAAATGATGGTGACGGGTCTTTCACTGTAGTCAATTAAATCCCAAGCCATTACGGGCACTTCTTCGACAGTTCGCTCCAATCGAATATCGCTTTCTACCAAGGCAATTAAGCTTTTTTGGTCGCTGCGTTGCTTTATTTTAAAGATGCGTTGAACGGCTTCTTCGTTAGTGGCGTCACATCCGATTCCCCAAATGGTGTCGGTAGGGTATAAAATAATGCCTCCTGCCTTCAGAACTTCATGGGCTTTATTAAGTTCTACTTTCATTCGATTCTAGTTTTATTCGTAAGAGGTAAATGTATCTCAAAAGAACTCCGTAACTCTGTAATGCTGCAATGATGAGGCCAACATAGCCATCTAAAAATCCACGTTGGAACCAGTAGTGTTTGATGAAACGAAAAGCAGGTTTAACAATGAAATGGAAGGGGCTAAGGTTTTTCACCTTTTTGTGGTAGTCTTGGCTTTGCCATACGGCGTAGCGTTCTATTTTATTTAAGTAATGATTGAAGCTTTTGTAGGTGTTGTGTACAATTTTTTCTTTCAGAAATCCAATTTCGCCAGTACTGATAATTTCTTCGTGAACGAATTTATCTTCGTAACGACATTCATCTCTCTTAAACAAACGAATGACTTTATCTCCTTGCCAACCGCTGTAGTTTACTTTTTTTCCGAGAAAAAAGTTTTCTCTGTAAATCCAGAAACCACTTTTTGTCGGATTTTCTTTTTGCAAGAAGGTTTGTATTTCTGTCTTCAGAGGTTCAGAAACCACCTCATCGGCATCTAAGAGTAGAATCCAAGGATGCTTGGCTTGGGGTATGGCCCAATTTTTTTGGGAGGCAGGATATTCAAATTCTCGTTGAATGATTTTTGCTCCGAAAGATTTAGCGATCTCTAAGGTCTTATCCGTACTGTATGAATCGACAACTATAACTTCATCGGCAAATTCAACAGATTTCAGCGCTTGTAAAAGACAATCCTCCTCGTTATAAGTGGGTATGATGGCTGTTACTGGAATCATTCAGTGTTCTTTTGTAAAGTGATGCTATTGTTTTAGCGATATAGCTCTCGGAAAACTTTTGTGCATGGGCATAACCTTGCTCAAGCATTTCAAGACGTAATTTAGGATTTTTTTTGATTTTTAGAACGGCTTCTTTCAGCTCGCTAGATTCAGTGGGGTTTATGTACAAAGTGTGAGAACCTCCCGCTTCTGCAAAACAACTTCCCTTTGAGGTGATTACCGGTGTTTTGGAGTACAAGGCTTCGATGATAGGTATGCCAAAACCTTCAAAAACAGACGGGTAAATCATGATGTCCGCAAGCTGGTAAATGGCTGCTAAATCTTCATTTTGACTCACATCCAAAAGAAATACCCGATTTGACAAGTTATTTTCTTGAATGAAAGTCATGCATTTCTCCTTGTAAGCTTTACCACGACCTACAACAACGAGTTTTTCTTCAGGTAACTCACACAGGCTTTCTAATAGCGTCATCAAGTTCTTACGTTCATTAATGCTTCCTACATACAGAAGGAATTCATCGGGCAATTGATATTTGATACGTATTTGTGATAGAAAATTTGCGCTGGCTTTTTCCTTAAAAATAGGGTGGCACGTTTGGTAAATGACTTCTATTTTGTCTGGATTTACACCATAGAATTCTACAAGATCCCTTTTGGTTTGTTCGCTGATGGCAATGACTTTGTCTGCATGTTTACATGCGTACTTGCTTTTGAAGTCGTAAACCATTCGATCCAGTAACTTATATTGTTTTGGGTATCTCAAAAAGATGAGGTCGTGAATGGTCACGATTTTTTTCATAGATCGCCATTTCAATCCAAAAGGCAATTCATTACTGAGTCCGTGATAAAGGTCTATTTGGTCCTTTTGTGCTTGCTTTAAAACGAAATAAGGCCGCCACAAAAACTTAAAAACTTTGTGAAATAATGATGAAGGGGTTTTTGTGAAAACATTCTTCTGCGTTTCCACAAAAGCCACTTCATCGTGTGATTTTAGTTTGGGTGTGTATAAAAGAAAGTCCGTATCCGATTGGTCTTTAGCTAGAATCTGTAGGGTACTCCTACCGTAATTCCCCAACCCAGAATGATTGTGAAAGATACGCTTTGCATCAAGACCAATTTTCATTAGACACTGATTTTATACTCTCTCAACGTATCGTTTAAAGAAGTCTTTTTGTCGGTACTTTCTTTTCTTTTTCCGATGATTAAGGCACATGGCACTTGGTAATCACCAGCTTTAAAGGTTTTGGTGTACGTACCCGGGATCACTACAGACCTTGCAGGAACATATCCTCTATACTCCACTGGCTCATCACCACTAACATCGATGATTTTTGTTGAACCGGTAAGTACGACATTGGCACCAAGAACAGCTTCTTTTTCTACGCGAACGCCTTCTACGACGATACATCGAGACCCAACAAAAGCATCGTCTTCAATGATTACCGGAGCTGCCTGAAGCGGTTCTAAAACACCACCAATACCGACACCACCACTCAGGTGAACGTTTTTACCAATTTGTGCACAAGAACCTACGGTAGCCCAAGTATCCACCATGGATCCTGAATCTACATTAGCACCTATATTGATGTAAGAAGGCATCATAATTACACCAGGAGCTACATAAGCACCGTAACGTGCAACTGCATGAGGCACTACTCGAACACCTAGTTCGGCATAGTTCTTTTTCAATTCCATTTTGTCATGAAATTCAAAAGGACCCACCTCAATGGTTTTCATATCTTGAATTGGGAAATACAAAACAACGGCTTTTTTCACCCATTCATTCACTTGCCAACCGTCTTCAGTAGGTTCAGCAGTTCGTAAGCGCCCTTTGTCAAGGTGTTCTATGACTTCTCGGATGGCTTTTTCAGTAGCAGCTTCTTTGAGTAAGCTTCTGTCGTCCCAAGCTTTTTCTATGATGTTTTGTAAATCTTTCATGTGGTAAACCCTAATTCTTTTGTGTTTTTGTTGTGGGCAAAAATAAGAATTTAAAAATGTATGGTGTAGGATTCCCACATAAAATCACGTTACGATACTTCATGATTGGGCCCTTTTTACTCGGTTGGTGTCGGATTTCATAAATCCTCTTATTTTTGCCCTATGAGTATTTGGCAAATCACCGTTTCTGAACTTTCCGATTCTTTGCGAATCTTTGATTATCTCAAAGTATATGGAAGTTCCGTATATCCATCTGGAAGCTCTTTAAAAAAAGCCTTCAAAAAAGAATTCATTCTTTTGAATGGGGCAGTTGCTCATAGTGGCGATTGGCTTAAAGAAGGAGACCTTATAGAGTTTAAGGATGAGCCTCGGGTTCCCGCAAAGATTTTTCCTTTGAATCTACACGTTTTGTATGAAGATGCGTTCATGGCTGTTGTTATAAAGCCTGCAGGTTATTCGGTAAGTGGAAATTATTACAAGACCATTCAAAATGCTTTGCCTTACAATTTGGAACGTTCCGATGAAGAGGATGCTTTGGCCATGCCTAGACCGGTACATCGTTTGGATAAGCTTACTTCAGGGGTATTGTTAATTGCCAAAACCCGAAGAGCACAACAGCATTTGGGTAGCCAATTTGAGACTCAAACCATCACTAAAAAGTATACTGCTTTGGTGAAGGGAAAGATGCTAGGCAAGGGTAGAGTTGAAAGTGCTATTGATCATCAACAAGCCTGTACGCTTTACGAATCCATTCGTGTGGAAAAGTCCTTGTCTTACGAATGGCTTACTTGGATGGATTTAATGCCCAAAACGGGCCGTACGCATCAATTGCGTATTCATATGTCCGAATCAAGGCATCCGATTGTAGGAGATGATTTGTACGATTCTCAAAACGTTCTAAAGGGGAAGGGGTTGTTTTTATGTGCAAGGCAAATTGCATTCAAACATCCTGTAAGTTCTGAGTTGATGACTTTTGAAATTCCTTTACCGGGTAAGTTTGAGGCTTTGCTAGCGAGAGAACTGCGCCGATGGAAAAAGTTTAACACCTAGTTTAGCTCACAGTGTCATGCCCGATGATTGTAGTTATGGAGCAAAAAAAAATGTTCTGAAAGATTCAGAACATTTTTAAGTGATTTATATCGAGTAGGGCTTAGGCCAATACTTCTTTCATTTTAGATCCTAAGTGCGCAGGAGAAGCTACCACATGAATGCCGCATTCCGACATAATTTTCATCTTAGCTTCAGCAGTGTCATCAGCACCACCGACAATGGCTCCAGCATGTCCCATCGTTCTACCTTTAGGGGCCGTTTGTCCGGCAATAAAACCAACTACGGGTTTGGTGCTATTTTCTTTAATCCACTTGGCTGCGTCGGCTTCCATAGTTCCACCAATTTCACCAATCATAATGATTCCTTCTGTTTCTGAATCGTTCATCAAAAGTTCTACAGCTTCTTTGGTGGTTGTACCGATGATTGGATCTCCACCAATTCCAATTGCAGTGGTGATTCCTAAGCCGGCTTTTACGACTTGGTCAGCAGCTTCATAGGTTAAAGTTCCCGATTTAGAAACGATTCCTACTTTACCTGTTTTGAAAACAAATCCAGGCATGATTCCACATTTGGCACCGTCAGGAGTAATAACGCCAGGACAGTTAGGTCCTATCAAACGACACTCCTTGTTGTTTAGGTAGTCTTTTACAGTAACCATGTCTTTGGTAGGCACACCTTCTGTAATACAAATAATCACTTTGATGCCAGCATCGGCAGCTTCCATAATCGCGTCACCAGCAAATGCGGGTGGAACAAAAATTAGAGTGGTGTCTGCCTGGGCCTTTTCTACGGCTTCGGCTACGGTATTGAATACCGGTCTGTCTAGGTGAGACTGTCCACCTTTACCCGGTGTAACACCACCAACGACGTTGGTTCCATATTCTATCATTTGAGAGGCGTGAAACGTTCCCTCTTTTCCGGTGAATCCTTGTACGATTACGCGTGAATTTTTACTTACAAGTACGCTCATTTAGGCTGTTTTTTATACTTTATTATTGTTGCTCGCGAAATTAGAACAATCCCCCTGAACAATCAAGGAAAAACTCAATAATTCACTGCGGTAAATAGATAAAATTCGATAGTCAGCATCATTTGGTGTCATTTGGCTATTGAATTTACTATTTTTGCTGAAATTCATTGCTCATGAAAAAAGACAATATCTGCGCTTTGGCTACGGCTTCGGGTCGGGGGGCTATTGCAATTATTCGGATTTCAGGTCCGGATGCTATTGTTTTGTGCGATCCGCTTTTTCAATCCAAAAAGAAGGGGAAACGCCTTTCAGAACAAGCCAGTCATACGGTTCATCTGGGCACTTTCGTTAATGAAGGCCATTTGATTGACGAGGTCCTTGTAACGATTTTTAAAGGCCCTCATTCATACACCGGCGAAAATGTGGTAGAGATTTCTTGCCACGGCTCCACCTTTATTCAGCAACAAATCATACAGACACTTCTCAATAAGGGATGTAGAACTGCCGAAGCGGGTGAATTTACCTTTAGAGCATTTATGAACGGCAAGATGGACTTGTCTCAGGCAGAGGCCGTGGCGGATTTGATTTCTTCGTCCAATGAAAAATCGCATCATTTGGCCTTGTCGCAAATGCGAGGCGGGTTTTCGAGCGAAATCCAAGCCTTGCGTGAAGAGTTGATTAAGTTCGCTTCGCTGATTGAATTGGAATTGGATTTCAGTACTGAAGACGTAGAATTTGCCGACCGCAGTCAGTTGCAAGAATTGTTGAATCGATTAAAGCAAGTATTACGCAAGCTGATTGATTCTTTTGCCCTAGGAAATGTTCTGAAAAATGGTATTCCTGTAGCTATAGTAGGTGAGCCCAATGTAGGAAAGTCTACGCTGTTGAATGCGCTGTTGAATGAGGAACGTGCCATTGTTTCTGAGATTGCCGGGACCACTCGAGATACGGTTGAGGATGAAATCGTCATTGAGGGCATGAGCTTTCGTTTTATCGACACGGCCGGTATCCGAGAGACTCAAGATCAGATTGAAAGTATAGGTATTGAAAAGACTTTTGAGAAAATAAATCAGGCCAAGGTGGTCTTGTACTTGTTTGACGCTTCATCTGCAAGCTACGAGAAGGTGAGTGAGGAACTGAGAAAACTAAAGCTTTCTGCCGAGGGTAAACAACTCATTTCCATTGCCAATAAGGTGGATCGTGGAGATGCTGCTCAGATCAAAACGACTTTTGCAGATTTGGATCAGGTTCTATTTATATCCGCAAAAGAAAAGGCAAATGTGGAGCGTCTGAAAGTTTTGCTGACCGAAAAGGTCAAGCAAGGGCTTTTGAGTAATGATGATGTGATTGTTTCCAATTCCCGACACTATGAAGCACTGAATCAGGCTTTAAATCACATTATTCAAGTGCAAGAAGGTCTAGAGTCCGGTATTTCGGGTGATCTTCTCGCCATGGACATCCGACAGTCCTTATTCCATTTGGGTGAAATAACCGGTGAAATAACCACTGACGATTTATTGGATTCTATTTTTAGAGATTTCTGTATTGGGAAATAACTTTTTGTTGAATGTAAATATGCTGTAAACTCCCATAAATAAAGGCTTTTTATTATTTGCACCATATTTTTCACTAAGTTTGTTATCATAACTTTTCACAGGTTATCTCATGCAAACAAACACTTACGAAGGCCTTCATATCGTCAACAAAACACAATCGATCACCTCAGATGAATTGGTTGTTGAGGCTCCCTTACAAATCAATATAAATAATGAAGCCTATACCGTAGTGATGAGAACACCAGATAATGATCAAGATCTTGTTCTTGGATTATTATATGCCGAAGATATTTATAAAAAGTCTCTCCCAATCCCTTTTGAAATTGTTGAAGAAAAATATGGAATTCCAAGTGTTATAAATGTAAGCATAGCTCCAGATGTATTAGGGAAAGGATACCTAAACAAAAGAACCTTATTGTCTGTTTCTTCTTGTGGTATTTGTGGAAAGCAGCAGCTTGAAGACATAGAGGTTAGTGGTAATAAAATTGAGAAAAAAGTATCTTTTTCATCTGAAAGCTTGTTAGATATGTTTACGCCTCTTCAAAAACATCAAGAAACTTTTAAAAAAGCCGGAGGTAGTCATGCTGCAGGTATTTTTAACAATCATTTCAAACTACTTACTATTAGAGAAGATATTGGAAGACACAATGCTGTAGATAAATGTGTGGGTAGTTTATTGCAAAATAATTCTTTAAAAAGCGGAATGTATTTGTTGGTGAGCGGACGTGTTTCTTATGAAATTGTTTCCAAAGCTTTTTTAGCCAAAATACCCGTAATAGTTGCCGTTTCTGCCTGCTCTTCTATGGCGGTAGATTTTGCAAAAGAATTTGGCATTTGTTTGATTGGGTTTACAAGAGAAAATAAAATGACTGTGTATGCAAACCCTAGCTATTTAAAAACTAAAATAGGATTATGAGTGCTAAAAAAAGACATGCACAAGCTCCTGAAAAACTAACAGGAATAGAATTCAAAAAAATTCCATCTTCGGCTGTTGGGTATACCGCTGTAAAATCCGCTATTACGCATATAAAAGAGGAAGTTGGTTTGGTAAAGGGTGTTGGTTTGTTAGCCAAGCTAAATCAAAAAAACGGCTTTGATTGTCCGGGATGTGCCTGGCCAGATCCAGATGAAAAAAGAGCTTTTTTAGCAGAATATTGTGAAAATGGCGCAAAAGCAGTTGCTGAGGAAGCAACTAAAAACAGAGTTTCACCACTTTTTTTTGCTTCTCATGCAATTTCAAAACTATCAGAATTATCTGATTACGAAATAGGAAAAAAAGGGCGTATTACCCATCCTGTTGTTGTTTATGAGGGTAGCGATCATTATGAAGAAATTTCTTGGGATGACGCTTTTAACCTGATTGGCAAAGAATTAAAATCACTGCCTTCACCAGACGAAGCAATTTTTTACACCTCAGGAAGAACGAGTAATGAAGCCGCTTTTTTATATCAATTATTTGTGCGCAAGTTTGGTACCAACAACTTACCTGACTGTTCTAATATGTGTCATGAATCTAGTGGTGCCGCACTCACCGAAACTCTTGGAATTGGCAAGGGATCTGTAACTCTAGATGATTTTAACCATGCTGAATTAGTCATTGTCATGGGGCAAAACCCAGGCACAAATCATCCTAGAATGCTAACTGCTTTAGGAGAAACTAAAAAAAGAGGGGGTAAAATTATAACAATTAATCCATTGCCAGAAGTAGGGTTAATGAGGTATAATGATCCTCAAAACCCTATCAAATGGATGGGAAAAGGTCAGAAATTAACAGATGTTTTTTTGCAAGTAAAAATAAATGGAGATGTTGCATTGCTAAAAATCATTCTAAAATTACTGTGGCAGAAAGAACAAGAAACCCCCGGAGCTATTTTTGATCATGAGTTTATTAAAACACACACTACAGGGTATGAAGATCTAATTAAAGATATAGAGACCTACGCCATAGAAAAATTAATTCCTCAAACAGGCATTGATATTAAAATTATTGAGGAAGCTGCTACATTAATAGCTCAAAAGAAAAAAATAATTATCTGTTGGGCTATGGGCTTAACCCAACACAAAAATTCTGTAGACAACATTCGTGAACTCGTTAATTTGTTATTGTTAAAAGGCAGTATTGGTAAACAAGGTGCGGGGACATGCCCAGTTAGAGGACATTCTAATGTTCAAGGAGACAGAACAATGGGAATCTGGGAAAAACCAAAAGAAGCATTTTTAGATAATTTAGAAAAAGAATTTAACTTCAAAGCACCAAGAAAACATGGCTATGATGTTGTGGATGCTATTGAAGCAATGCATCAAAAAAAAGCACGTGTTTTTATTGGTATGGGAGGCAACTTTCTTTCTGCTACTCCAGATACAGAATATACCGCTAAAGCACTACAAAATTGTGACTTAACGGTACATGTTTCTACCAAATTAAATAGAAGTCATTTAATTCACGGAAAAAAAGCATTGATATTACCTTGCTTGGGAAGGTCTGAAAAAGATGTTCAAGAAAAAGGAATTCAATTTGTAAGTGTTGAAAATTCTATGGGTGTGGTCCATGCCTCTTCAGGACATTTAGCACCTCTATCAAAATCTTTACTAAGTGAGCCTGCTATTGTTGCGGGAATGGCAAAAGCAAGTTTATCCAATACGGCTCTTGATTGGCTTGAATTGATTAAAGATTATGATCGCATTAGAGATAAAATAGAAGCAACAATTCCAGGGTTTGAAAATTACAATAATCGTGTCAGAGAAAAAGGAGGCTTTTATTTGTCAAATACTGCAAGAAATAAAGACTTCTCTCCTACGCTAACTGGCAAAGCTAACTTTACCATTAATGCTGTCTCTGATATTGTATTACAAAAAAATCAATTCATCATGATGACTATAAGAACTCATGATCAATACAATACAACTATTTACGGATTAGATGATAGATACCGAGGTGTTATAAATGAACGTAGAGTTATTTTCATGAACCCTACAGATATGAAAGAACAAGGATTAGAAAAGCTTGATACCGTAGAT
>ERZ1046367.553-NODE-553-length-24929-cov-7.931495_pt1 | contig 24929 bp, 31 predicted proteins | sample MGYA00383091_ERZ1046367 | MGnify/ENA primary metagenome ERZ1046367 (study PRJEB29581, sample SAMEA5548361) | metagenome | biome: marine; feature: coastal; material: water | depth 50 m | study: Short-term variability in the microbial, nano- and picoplankton... | reverse complement strand
TCTTCGATGTGTGTCATGTGGACATTCTTGCCAGCCTTTGACTCGACTATAAACTGTTTAAATTTTATCATAGTGGTTCTTATGATATTTTCAAATGAACAGCCGAATTTTTCGTTTGTGATTTCGCAATACGAACCAGATAGTCCAACACTTGTTGTTCTCTTCCGTTAATTGCAGTGAATAGTTCGACTACCATATATTTGGATACCTGCCATTCAAACGATTTCTTTTTTAGATTTTCAATCAGAGTCTCTCTATCGTCTCTCTCATCAGTCATCGAATAGTTTTTCCAGAAGTTGTCGTAGAACATATCGGATTTCTTTTGCAACATCTGTTCAATAATCCTCTTGTTGGTCAGGGGTCTGCCCGATGCTTCCTTCATTGCATCACTAATACCACCATAGGATACTTTGCCGTGTTTTGCCTTATTACCAATAATCTCACACTGAAATGTTGGGAAGGTTCTGAACTGGAGTTGGAATCCACCAGAGCCATACAAGTATCCATCCTTCGCACCATAGAAGTTTTTCTTACCAAAAGTCTGTTTGGTGAACTTGGGTGATTTGAATGGTTTACGGAAGTTGACTTGTGATATTTTGGGTCTCTTACCAACCTTCTTAAGAGAAATTCCCAAGATGTCACGAGCGGCATACGCCTTGAGCAATTCGTTATTCATCTCCGAGATACTGGATGCGTCGAGAATATTATACTTGTTCTCTGCACCATGTGCGACCGCCCAAATATCTGCGGGAGTCCACTTGTTGACATTACTGAACAGTTTCTCTTCACGATTCAGTTTCTTGAATGTGTTTTCAAGTGCATCAACCCACGACGAACCACGATGCCAGGTGTACTGTTTCTTCTTCAATACCTTGTAGAGAATTTTAGCACCATTGATAGACGATGCAACCCACTGATCATCTTTCAGAAGAATTTCATCTAGTTTTGCATCGGTCTGTGTTTTCTGGAATGCGGCTTTGAGTTCGTCTGGAGAAAATTCTGTTTGGGGATTATCCCATATCAATTGTGCATAGACACATTGAGCGGATTCTGTTGCACGAGTGTTATCTGAACCAGCACCCGAACCAGATGTTCCCCCACCAAACTCTTGAGTCTTTTTAAGAAGACCAAACGATAGTGATTCACCATCAAGTTTCTTGAGTGCTTTGGTGGGTAGACCTTTCTTGTCTCCCGAACGAACCGCCCTTTCTACTGTGGGATCATATTGTAGAACAATTGAATCACCTTTAGTGGTCTCAAATGGTTCACCCGATTTGTACTTCTTAATGAATATGTCAGCACGATACGCCCTATCTGGACGAATGATTTCAGCAAAGGTCAACGAGGTCTCTGAAAGACAATATTTGTGTTTTTCTGATAAAAATTCTTTAAACTTTAACATAGATCCCATGAATTAAATGATACATCTATTTATAAGAATAACTAATTTAAATGAAACCCTTTGCCCAACTTTCTCTAGTGTATTCGAACTTCTCCATATATCTCACATAGAGACCCATTTCTCGACCAGCCGCCTCGATCTCCCACGGCCAGTCATAGTAGTGAACCTTGCTTGAGTCATATTCTTCATTTTGCCAATATATCAGATCAAGGGAGATTCCAGAATCTTTCATCTCTCCGAGGGCATATTGTTTGACGTGAACCATCTCATGAGCCAAGGTCTTGATAAGATCCGCAAGGTTATTACTTGAGTCCAAACGGATTGTAAACTCTCTTGGTTTTGTTCGACGATCTTCCCAGATACAATCTCCTTCGGTATCTTCCTTATACTTGAGGCGATGAATCAATTCAATGTTCAGGACAAGACTTGGCAACTTTCTCTTGAAGAGAATCCTCTCGAAAAAGTATGCTGCCATCTCTACGTGTTTCTTTTTTGACTGGGTAGAACCTTCTATTTGAACTATCATCTTACCCCATTATGGACTATAACCTGTGAAAGTCAAGACCCAAGTGTGTAAAAAAGATGTAAAAATGTCCATTAGATCTTGAAAGAACTGAAATCATTCGATGAACTCTTGTCGGAAGTGGTCGAATCCTCGGATGTGAGAGTCTGAGCGGACTCTTCCACGTCGTAAAGTCTCATCTTTGACCGATCAATTCCCACCACAAACCTCTTGTTTTGAGTCGGATCGTTGTACCGATTCTTGAGTTGTTTGATCATCAATTGATTCAGACCTTCGAGTTTCTCCGTAGAGATCAGAGCGAACATCAAATCGGCCGTTGCCGGAAGACCAAATGACTCGGAAGTATCTGTCAGTTCGACATCAGTATTACCAAATCCAGACCGTGTTACCTGAGTCGCAGACCAGATCGGAACATTGAATTCAACTGCCAATCCTCTCAATTCTTCGGCAATCGCCTTGATGTAAGAGTAACTGTTGATCGATCCACCTAGACCCTTCATTCGAGAACTTGCACAAATGTTGAGATAGTCAATGTAAATCGAATCCGGAGTGAAATTCTTCTTCATTCTCAACTCATCCAGAAGAGCCCGAAAGTGACCTACATGAGCAGTCGCAGTTGGATATTCCTTGATGATTAACTTACCTTGAGTCTTCTCTCGAATCTTCGAAACCTTAGTCTTGAATGTATCTCTTGGGAGATTCTCAAGTTGATCAATCTGAACATCCAGAAGATTCGCATCAATACGTTCCGCGATCTTTTCCTCAGCCATCTCCAATGTGATGTAGAGAACATTCTTACCCTGTCGAAGATTGTCGGCAGCGAAGTGACACATCGCCAAACTCTTACCAACACCTGTTCCCGCAAGAACAATGTTGAGAGTCTTTCGCGACACACCACCCTTTGTGATCGTGTTCAGAAGTTCAATGTCAAACGGACTCTTGTCTTCCTGTAGATGATAGAAGTCATATCTTTGATCGACATTCTCAAGATAGTCGTGTCCAATGTTCGTATCAAAAGAGATTGATAGAGCCTTGGATAGAATATCGGGTATTGCGCCTTCGGAGTGTTTCTTGTCCTTTCCATCAATGATAGAAATAGATTTGACTATCGCAATAGTAACTGCTCGTTGTTTACACCACTCTTCGGTTCTGTTCAACAACCAATCAGTATCACTTGGTTCACCCTGATCAATCGATTTGATGCAAGTAAGAATATCATTTGCATCCGACCGATTCAGTGCCGACGAACTCTGAAACTCAACCTCAAGGGCTGTGACGTTAGGAACTTTGTTGAACTTAGAGATAAAACTTAGAATCAATTCATAGACTGGTTTCTTCTCATCTTCAAAGTATTCCGATTTTACGTGAGGAATTACCTTCCGGCAAAAGTCCTCATTCTTTACTATCGTCTGAAGTATTATCGTCTGAAGATCTGTCATGGTCTACGCTGTCCTCCAAAATTTCAACAAGAATGTCACCAATGAAGTGTGAGAAGTCTTGATCGTTTTCAATCTCTTCTCTTGATTTTTCGAAGATTGGAGGAACTTCATCGACTCGATAATCAAAGATAAGTGTGGCGTTTTCATTTTCATTTTCATTTTCGGGCTCAGATACTTTAACTTTTCCATAGGTGTATATTATACCATTATAGGGTTCTGTCAAGATTTTAATTGAAGTAAAATCGGAATCTGCTTTTTCTACGTATGCTATTTTTGTTTTCATTCTTCAATTGTCCGTTCTATCATATCCTTAGTTGCAAATTTGAAACGCTTTTCAATGTAAGATGAAAAGTCAGTTCCCTCGAAAATGTTTTCCCAGAACTCACGATTCATCGTTTGAGCCGCTCGAAGATTTTGAGTTAGTTCTTCCCCCGTTTCCGGATTGATCGCCTGATACCAACCATTCTTTGGTTTGCGAACGTGACCCGATTCAAGTGCCACATCCAGAAGTCCAGACCATTTTTCAATACCACCATCCCAAGAGACCGAGATCGGAATCTTAGACTTCTCTCGAACAAACCGAGACTTCTCAACGTTGATAATGAAGTGATAACCTTGAATCTCTGTACCCTTCTTATCCTGTTGACGACCGATGATCCACACGTTGTCGGCAGAATACATAACTCCTGTTCCACCCGAGACAACCGCCTTTGGAAACATTCCCTGTTCCATGTAAGTGTGATTGACCGCAAGAAGAGGAATATCTCTCATTGTCAGCTGAGGAGTGATCATACGGAAGAGACCCTTCAGAGCCTTTGCTCGTGTCATATCCGCAACAGACTTCTCGTTGAGAGCGTCATCAAGTTCCTTCTTAGATGCGATATTACCAACCGAATCAATCACAACAATCACCTTATCAGTTCTTTCGATCTCATTCAGTTGATTGACCAGATCGAACTTCAACTCTTCGATATTCGTTACCGGAGTGTGAAGAACTCGACTCGTGTCAATACCAAAGGATTTGAAGTAAGACTGTGGCGATCCAAACTCTGAATCATAGAAGAGAAGAACCGCATCATCATGTTTATCGAGATACGCCGATGCCATCAACAGGGCAAAGGATGTCTTGAAATGTTTTGACGGGCCCGCAAGGACTGTGAGTCCCGACGAGATACCACCGGACATAGAACCGGAAAGTGCCACGTTGATCATTGGCACCGAAGTTGGTGTTTGTTCTTTCTCGGCAAAAAACTTGGAATCAGACAAAATATCTGATGCACCAATCCGAGAAGACTTTTTGAGTTTGCTTAGTAATGACATAATTTTATTTAACCTCTATAGGTTATCATATTTTTGGGTGTTTGTAAAGAAAATTATCGTATAATATCAATAGTATTCATTGTAGATTCATTCCAAACCTCAAGTTTTTTTCGAACACCGTTTGACTTTACGAGTTTATCATAACGGTTAGAAGCTTTCCTTCTCCACCATTCCATCATGTTTTCAAAGTAAAACTTATCAAAATTCTCTTTGTTCTTTTCCAGAACTTCAGTTTTTCCAAGGAGAACATCTTTGACATTGGAGTAACCATAATCCGACATATAGAATCTTTTTCTAGTTGTAATGTCCTTTCTCGATTTGATAAAATCGTTGAATTCCTTCAATCTGTTTGGGAGATTTTCTTTCATAGAATTTCTAATAATCGAAATCATCTTGTTCTGAATCTTCATCTTTCTACTAGAGGCTCCTCTGTGAACCAGAACATCTCCGTTCCTGTCGGTAAACCATTTGTTCAAATCGTGATAAATGGAGTCCGGAAGATTTAAAAGAAACTTAGATTCTGTATCTCCACGATATCGGAGAAACGGTTTCATACCATCATATTGACTGCTGGATTTGAGACTACCATAAAGCGAGGTTGTTTCAAACAAACACATTTCGGTATTGTATTTCTTATTCAACATTTCTCTTACTTCATGACTACAACAGATAAGAGACATTAGTTTACCACCAATGTAATTGAATCCGAATGGTTGAGCCGGAACTATAATGAATCCCATGATGGCTCTCTTGTTAAAGATATTCAAATTCGGAACACCACCCAACCAATCATTTCTTGGTTTTGAGTTTATGATAGGAGATCCCAATTTAACGAATCCAACAACAGTGTTTGTATTTGTCTCCACAATCATCAACTTCATTTCTTTGCCAGGGGCATCCTCGTATGTAAAAGAAGCAGTCAACTCAAGAAGAGTATTGAATTTGAAATGATCTGGTTGAACAATCTTAAAATTCATGTCGTTAGGATGAATTGTAAAATCCTGAAAGAGTTCTTCTTCGTGAGTAAAACCAAAAAGAGTTGGAGGAATCGACTTGATTCTATCAACCTTTTTCATACGAAAATAGTCATCAATTCGATTCAAAGAACCATAGGCTTCTTTCAATTTTCCATATGCATATAGAGTATCATCTAAATTAAGAATCATGAGTATAAGACTATCATAGTTTTAGGTGTTTGTAAAGAAAAAAAAAGGCGAACACTTAGGGGGCTAGGTAAGTGCGTTTAACTTTTGATTCGTCAAAGAATTTTTCGGCCAATATCGAAGATCTTTGCCACTTATAAGGAATCTCCTCCCACTTCATAACCACTTCAGAAATTCCTACCTGAATGATCGCCTTTGCACACTCGTGACAAATTGGAAGACCGTAGACAAACATCGTAGACCCATCCAAAGAAACTCCATTGCGTGTTGCGTTGTAGATCGCATTCGCTTCCGCATGAACAACTCTTTCATACTTCTTTTCTCGATCATCGTAGTATTTTGGATCGTCGTCCATACCTCTTGGGAATCCATTGTATCCCTGTGAGAGAACTTGACCGTGTTTTCCTACGATTATCGCTCCTACCTTTTTCGATGGATCTTTACTCCAAGTGGCTACTTCACCAGCAAGATCATAGTATCTATTTTTCCACTGTTCGTTCATTTAAGACAAAATATCAGAAATTTTATTCGCGAGATTCTCGAACCATTCAGTATCTCCGCCATGTCGAGTCGTTTCAGCAGCAGTGCCGATTCGTATTCCGCTCGTCTCGGTGAATCCTATTGGATCGTTTGGAATTCCATTCTTGTTGACTGTGATACCATTCTCTTCGAGAAGATCAGCCGCCTCTCGGCCGTTGTACTTACCGTTGGTTAGGTTCAACAAAAGGATGTGACTGTCTGTTCCGTTCGTTTGAATTTTGATACCTCGTTTCCGAAAGACCTTTCCCATCGCCCTTGCATTTTCAACGACATTGAACGCATAGGTCTCAAACTCGGGTTGTGCCGCCTCATAAAAACATTGTGCCTTTGCCGCAATGATATGCATCAGTGGGCCTCCTTGAGTGCCTGGAAAAATCGCACTGTTGATTCTTCGATTGTACTCTCTCTTGTTCCACAAAATGATTCCACCTCGTGGCCCTCGAAGAGTCTTGTGGGTTGTCGAAGTGACTACATCTGCATAAGGAAATGGACTCTCGTAGGCAGATCCTGCAATCAATCCAGAATAGTGTGCGATGTCTGCGAGAAGATATGCTCCACACTTATATGCGATTTCATAGAATCGCGAAAAGTCAATTTGTCTTGGATAAGCGCTCGCTCCCGCAACAATCATTTTTGGTTTTATTGCTAGGGCTTGTTCCTCGATTTGGTCGTAATCCAAGAGACCGTCATCATCCACACCATAGGAATATGAGTGGTAAATTTTACCGGATATGTTAGGAATACTTCCATGCGATAGATGACCACCTGAAGCAAGATCCATACCCAGAAGGACATCGCCAGGTTTCAGAAATGCTTGATAGACGGCAGTATTCGCATTGGCGCCTGAGTGTGGTTGGACATTTGCGTACTTACAACCAAAGAGAGATTTCGCCCTACTGATCGCAAGATCCTCGATCTCGTCCATATGATCGCATCCGTTATAATAACGTTTGCCAGAATATCCTTCGGCGTACTTATTTGTGAAGACACTTCCACACAAATCCATTACCGCTTGACTCGCGAAGTTCTCACTCGCGATAAGTTCAACAGTATCAGTCTGTCGATTTTGTTCTCTTTCGAGAATTGATAGAATTTTTTCGTCCATCATAGGTTTTCCTGTCGTCCGTTTTATAGGTTTTCCTGTCCTCCGTTTTACCGAAAATTTTGTCCCAATTTTTTTGAATTTGTTTATCGGGAACCTGTTCTAATCTCCTTTTGCTTCCTTTACCCATACTTATTTAGCAGGAAAAACATCGATTGAAATGTAATGACTGACATGAAAGTAATCTGTCATAGCATCACTCTCGTTGAAGTAATCCTTTCCGTACATCGCCGCAGTCAGCTCATCGAACAACTTGGTGATCTCTGGAGAAAAATTGTTGTAGTGATAAGGATTGATCGAGAATCCCCACTCTCTCTTGAAGTCATCCATGTGACTCTCAAAGAGACCGCGAATGTCCCTGATTTTCAAAGCAAGGGTCGAATAATTTCGAACCGACAACGATCCCTTGAGACCGTACTTTTTTAGTATTTTCTTGATAGCAGGAGCTCGCTCCGCTTTTCGTTCTTTGTTCATGTGTGCCATAATATTTATTTCCTTTCTTATTAATTGATGGGAGTCTCGGGCCCCGATTCCAAACCAGTATCTCCGTAACGGCAGAAGGGGCCAATCGAAGAACCGCAGCTCTTAAAAAAGTTGACGACGGCAACTGCCTTTTCAAGAGGAAAATCCCAGTAAATGTCGTAACCATCGGAGTAAATAACCTTTTCTTCGGTAAGACGAATCGTACCATGATCGTTTCCCTTCGGCCCGAAGACCTTTGCGAAATGTCCAACGTAACCTGAGAGGCGTTTTCTTTCTTCTTCAATCGTGATCATGTCTATACTCTAAACTATTCTAACGTAATGTCAAGGTTAATTTTGTAAAAAAACTGTTAAATTTTCAACGTTTTCTTGAGTCCAAGAAGTGGCTTTTCGGATATCCCAGTGATACGATGGACGAAGTGATGGTGGAATTTCGAAGAGAACTTCATCGAAGTATTGATCAAACTTATCCTCATCGCGTTCATCTGGAGAAACCTCTCCGAACACTTTGGTGTAAACATCGGTCTCTATCCAATCCCAATTGAAAGAACCGTCTTCCAAACGATACTCCTTAAGTGAAATGGCGAACGCAACGGCCTCTTTTATCCCAGTTTTAGTAACTCTCTTAATCATACCTACACTCTACACTATCCTGTGCAGATGTCAAGAGAGAACATGGTAAAAAAAGTGTAAAAGATTCACTGAGAAAGAGCGTAGGAGATTGCTCTACCCGCCTCTAAAGTCATTGGTCTTTGTTTGTACCAATTACCCGTTTCAAGATCAATCTCCTTACAAAGACGAGAAACCTCCTCTGGAGTGATCGGATACTTGGATTTGATCGCGTTTGAAGCGATTGAGACCATGATCTGATACATCTTTGAGTACCATCCTGTCTCGGTGATTGTCCGGTACTCAGCGATCATCCTCTTGTTGACAAAGGGGCAGTCTCGATAGGTAGACCAAACAATGCTGGTATTTGTCAACTGATTCTTTTGATGAGATTCCAATTCCTTTCTCATATGTTCCGGAATCGAATCAAGGAAACTGTTGCGGAATCCTTCGACATACTCATGTTTCTCCATGAGTTCTTTGGGATTGAGAAAGTCCTTTTTATTGGTAAAGATGAAATTGTTGGCGTTCGGATACTGAGCCGGAACGTAGTACATTCGGCTCAAGTCCTTTGTTTGTTTGTCACCCAGAGAATTGAACTCGGTGTTGAGGGCAAACCAGAAGTGGCGAATCTTATCGGAAGGTACAGCATCCGTAAGGGGCAGAACAATTCGAAACTTTGGTTTCTCTTTCGTGCTGGATGCAGACGAGTAACAGATGAAGTAGTGATCTTCAAAGACTCGTAACGCTTCCTCAAACGTCGAGTCGTACTCATCCACATCCAGCGCGGCCCAACGATTCCATTGGATTACGTTGGCGTTCTTTCGCGTTGTGTTACTTTCATAAGACGCTGGACTAATCAGAGGAGAACCTTGACGGAAATCGCCCTTCTTTGGTTTGTATCCTGGCTGCTTACTAAGATCGTAGAGAAGTTCCTCAAACTTCTCAAACGAATCAAAAGACATAGACTTATCAGTCTTGTTATCAAAAATGGATTTAAATAAGGTTAGTTCGTACACGTTCTCAGATGTTTCAAAGCATTAATAATTCTATTTGGATACTTACCAATATAACATCCCGCAGTCAAATCGTCAAGACTAATCAGATGTTTATGAAAATGGTGAATATTTTTCCACTCGACGATCATTCTTCGAGCAATGCTATCATAATAAAAATCAGTGAAGATTGGATCACTTTCTTCGTAATACGCATAAGAAGCCATGAGATACCAAGGTATCATCGTGTTCTTATTTTCTTCGATGTATTTTTCGGCTGTTCCTTCGTAGTTCAAATTACTACATGAAAAAAAACCTCTTGAATTTTGTCAAGAGGTTTGTTGGTTTCTCTAACGTCTTCCCCGATAGGGATCTCCTCGATAGTCGTCGTACCCATAATTGTTGGGACTGATGTAATTCTGACAACCTCTACTGTGTGGCACCCAAACCCGTCTTTTGGTGTGAGTGTAATGGCCTGGATACCAAGTCCGGACTCGTCTTCCAGAACTATCATACTGGATGTGCCAACGACCCCTGACCCAAGTCTTTACCCGAACATAGTCGCTGTGACCACTACATCCACATACGTCGTATCTGTGACTCGAACCGTGATGGATGTTCGGCCCACGATGGTTATAATGGTTGTCGTTATCGAATATCTCTCCAATGATCAATCCTCCGATGAGTCCTCCAATTAAGGCTCGACCTTCGCGATCAGCCCTTGCGTTAGTAGATGTTATCGATCCAACCAAAGCAGAGATTATCATGATAATGAGTAAGTTTTTCATTCTTTTGTTATTTATGTTTTTCATTATGGTTATAACTATAAACTAATAATTGGAAAGGTCAACACTAAACATGGTAAAAAAAGTGTAAAAAAACATTTTAACTATTGTACGACAACACCTTCGTTGATCAATCGTATACGATTTGCCAAGTGTGCTTCTTGCACATCTTCTTTGGATTGTCCCATATAGTGAACCGCCTGACCTTCTTCAATCATGATTTCAGTTGCCATACGATCTCCAACTTCGAAGTCACCAAGGATACGACCAAACTTACCCTTCTTATCTTCTCCGCTTCTTGAGATCTGTGTATGAAGAGTACCAGTCTTTCCCAGAAGTTCTTTGAGGCGCTTTTTTGCGGCAAGTCCAAACTTCTTTTCTACCTTGTCTCGGGTACGACTCTCCGGAGTATCAATCCCCATAATCCGTACTCGCTCTTTTTTGAGCCATACGCCAAATCCAAGATCGATATCCACATCAACTGTGTCACCATCGACCACTCTTAAAACTTTTACTCTATAATCGTACATTATTCATCTCCGTTATCACCGATTGCTTCAACTGGACAACCCTCAAGGGCCTCCATACAAAGATCGATGTCTTCTTGTGTTGTTGGTTGAGTATGAACATAGGAATACGCCTCGTCTTCATTTCGTGTGAAGAAATCGGGAGCAGTCTCCCGACAAAGATCGCAGTCAATACATCCATCGTCTACGTAAAATTTACCATCTACATTGAAATCTAACTTGTCTTCTATGTTTGCCATATTACTCTACGTTAAATCTTTTTAAGAATGTATTTATATTTTCTCGAATGTCTAGTAAATGATCCACAACCTTTTCCTCATTTACAATCGGGTTGATGTAATGTGGCAAAGAATATCCAATACTTTGTTTGAGTAAATCAACCTGTTCTCTTAACAAGGTGACTCGATATTTGTAATAATCCAATTCGGATTTTGATATTTTATCCATGAGAATAGACTATACTATTTTTACATTCTTGTCAACATTAAACAAAGAAATCTTCGAGAGAAACAACTGGCTCGGAATTCCAATCAATCGCATTCAGAATCATTTCAAGAGGATCCAGAAAGGTTTTTTGAAACTGTTTCTTGTAGTCAATGTATTTGTTGAGACCAAGTTCCGAAGGCAAAGTTTCCGGAAAGGAAATCACATTCTCCTGAATAGAGTTTGGAATAAGAAGATAAAGAAACTTGATCTTGTCGCCATTCCGAACCAACTCATATTTCTTCTCCAGGCCATGCCGTTTAAGATAGTGATTGTAGAGAAGAGACCCGCGAACATGAATCGGAGTTCCCTTACGATAGACCTTTTCCGCATCACGATATCCTGTGACATTGCTCACTCCTCTTGGAAAGGAAACTGCCTCGGGCGGAAGAGTTGTGAAGTGTTGACGAAACATCTCAATAGCATCCTGAGTTTTCTTCTCGTCACCTGTCATAATGATCTTGAACATCTCATTCATCGCGTCACGACAAACCTGTGGCGTAGAAGACTTGACAGCCTCGATGCCCATCATCTTGATCTTTGGTTTCGCATACTGGACACCCTCGTTGTTGTGGACATTCAAAAGATATCTTTTCTTCGCAGTCCAGATTCCACGATCCGCAATAGCCTCACGGGCCATAACCATACGATTCGAATATGCATTTGTCATTTTGGCGAAACGATCATACGACTTTTTTAGGAGAGGTTCAATCGCCTCGGATCCAAACTTGTCAAGAAACTCAATTGGATTATCGGGTTTCACCTTCTCGATCAGATCATTGACATTGATGTAAAGCGAATCAGTATCAATCGCAACCACCCGATCCTTCTCATCACCCAGAACTTTGGATAGGTAATCATTGACTGTCTTCTCACCCCAACGAATAACCGTCTGACCGGAAAGAGTGACCGCCGACGCAACCTGAATGTCAAAGTAACGAAAGTATTGATTCCCCAAGGCACCGTAAAGTGAGTTGAGAAGAATCTTGATCGCAACCTGAAGAGTCTCCAGACGAGCGACATTTGATTGTGTTCGAAAATACTCCGAAGAACTTACGTTGGAAAGAGTCTCAAGTTTTCTCTTCTCCACCAACATCTCCTTCTTGATCTTCACACGACGAGCATAGAGTTCCTCGACGATCTCCGGAATGATTCCCTTCTTGTCACGACGAAATGTAGCACCATTACACGCAACCGCAAGATTCTCGTTTGGAACATTGACCTTCTCTTCAGAAAGAATCTTGTCAGGATTAGTATCCGAAACACAAGACTGTCGAACCAGAGTCTCCGGTGACATATTGTACTGAATAATCAGATTAGGATAGAGAGAGTTCAAGTCAAACGACATCACCCAATCGTGCATCCCAACTTGAGGATCCTTGACGAAACCGCCTGGAAACTTACTCGACTTGGTGTTGTTGTTGGACGGCATGATCGCCACTTTACTTCGGGCCAGACGACGAAAGATAATCGAATCCCAGATCGCAGTTGTTCCCAGAGTATCCTGATAGTTGACTCCACCAAGATACGCCATAGTCAGAACCAAAGTAATCAAACCCAACTTCTCTTCCATTCTCTCAATCAACTCAACATCCTTGATATTGTAGTCAACGAACATTTGGTAATCCGCATCGTAAAGATCTCGAAGAGAACCGACTTCGGAATAGTCCAACTTCTTCTCACCCAGAACAACATTCGCAATGTGATTCAAGGAATAGGATTCTTGATTGCCATAAGTGTTGTGAGTAAACTTCTTGAAGAGATCCATGTAATCCAAGTGTTGAATTCCTTTGATCTCGAAGATAGTGTGATCTCTTCCCTGAATGACGATCTCTCTTTGATCGATCTTCTTCCAAGGAGAAAGTAGATTTGTTTTGGTATCTCCCAAAAGAAAACGCATTCGGGCAACCATGTAAGGAATATCAAAGAGGCGAGTATTCCAACCTGTGATGATGTCCGGAGTGTTCTCGGGATTGGCCCAGAACTGAATGAACGCATCCAACATAGAAGCCTCGTCGGTATACTGGCGATACTCGATCTCAAGATCTAGTTGAGACTTAGACTCATCGTAACCTTTGATTCCCCACACTCGATAGGTTTTGTCCTTTGAACTTTTGTAGGCAATCGTGAGGATCTGATTTGTGGGATTGTGAACATCCGGAAAACCATCACCATACGATGTCTCAATATCAAGAGAAGCCGTGTCAACCATCTTACGACTGTATCGAATCTCATTCGGAAAGACCGACTGAATAAATGCCGGAACGTGGCGAGTGTTTCCGTAAAGTTGAAAGTCATCTACACTATTGTAGGTTTTCTCAAAGGTGCGAACTTCCGACATAGTGTTGAACGAGATAGACTCAACCGGAGTCCCGTCAAGGGCAGTCCAATCGGTATTCTTGTTTTTAGACGGAAGAAAAAGTTTTGGTTGGTATTTGACTCTCTTGAGAATCTTTTTACCCTCGTCGTCATAACCACGATAGAGAAGAGAGTTGGCGAAGCGATCTACGCTTGTATAAAAACCATTAGAAATCATAAATGAATACTACACCAATTAGGGTGTTTTGTCAATAAAAAAGAAAGGGCAGGAGGATTTCCCCCTACCCTCTTAGACTTAAATGAATTGAGTGTGGTTAATCCTGAAGGAAACCCTTTTTTGTCGAACCAATTGTAATGATTTGAGGTTTCAGATTGTCAGGTATAACTCTTTCCAAACGGACACTCAGGATACCATTTACTAGATCGGCTCCACGAATCTCGATATGCTCAGAGAGGTTAAAGGTCTTTGCGAACTTACGATTTGAGATGCCCTGATGGACATATTCCGCTTGTTCCTTTGAGTCTTTATTTCCTTCTATAGTTAGAACGTTATCCTTGTAGGTAACTTCAAGATCAGATTCATCAAATCCGGCGACTGCCAGTTCGATTTCATAATTGTCATCATCGATACGAGTGACATTATGTGGTGGATAAGCGTGCGCTTTGTGCGTCAAGTTGCCGTTGCGGGCGTTCTCCAGTTCTTCGAATATTCGTTCATATCCTATAAAGGCTGAACGAGGCCAGGTTGGTATTGTAGTTGTCATATTTATTTTCCTCCATTAGGCAGGTTTTGTTTGTGAGACCCTTTCGGCATCCCATTCGAAACCACAGCGTGTGGTTTGAAATTGATTATGTATTTATGCTTTCTTAACGTTTCCAATGGAATATTTTGGCTGTAAATCCCATTGTGATTTGTCTCGATGTGAAATTATTTTTATAAGTCTTAGATCGGTTTGTGGTTGAGCTTTTGACTCGTTTACGATGTTAAGAAGTCCCCAATCCGAGAGAAGTGTTGTGATCGTATTTCGTCGTTCGATGTCGTTCTCGGTAAGACTTGCGTTCTTTCCATCCAAAAGGAAGAGTTCCTTGAAATGTACAATAAAGTATCTTCCCTGTTTGTGGAGAATGTGGCAACTCTGGAAAAGAGTGTTAGGTAGTTTTCTCGAAGAAACTCCAATCCGAGTAAGAGTTTCCTTTATCTTAAGAAAATCATCAGGTTCATTCAGAGTCACTTCCAACATATCTGTTGGTGTCCAATCATCTATAAAAGTATTCATAACGATATTTATATGATAGTCACTTTTGGAACCCGCCGGTATCCATTGATTTACGCAATTTACTTACCTCTTCCGAAGAAAAGAGAGGATAAACGGCCTCTGCCTTAGCTCTTGAGTAGTTATACTTGCGTTGAATCAACTTCACATCATCCTCGACACTTCTCTTCTTAGTCCACTTCGAGAACCTCTTTCTTGGATTTACAGCATCTCGTAGAAAGTCATACTGCATACGATGCGGAAGATGAGACAAACGATTCATCTCATTCGCAAAGAGAACAGTATCAGAGAAATACGAAAGACCTCGATTGATAATAAAGGGAACATAACTCTTATCGGGCGAAGAAGGATCGTTGGGATCGGTAGACGAATCAGCCTTACAATCCTTCAGAAGATTCTTACCGAAAGTTCCTTCATTGATCGAGTTGATGAAAGTAAATGGTGTTAGTTTATCGGCCATGCCTTTTCAAATCCATAGTGTACGAACATCATTACGATTGAGATAAAGATTCCAAAGGAAGTGACATGCCAATCTCCAAACCAGATTCTTCCCATCAATGTACAAAGAAGTACCGAAAGAATTCTCCATGTGACAACTTTTATCGTTACTTCCATTTCGAAGATGCCATAAGTTCTGTGAGACAAGCGACAGTATTGATCTCCTGATCCGCAACAAACGCTGCACGATACTGATACTCACCAAGAGACATAATGACACTTGGAATCGATTGAGGCTCTGCGAACTCGTAAAGAGTATCGTAGATTCTTCGAAAGATAACCGACGAGTCAACATCACTATTGTTCGTGACCCAACTACGCATCTTCTTGAAGTCTTTTGTCTTGAGATATCCAACAAGTTCTGAAACACTTTGATCGGACATTCCAACCAGAACATCAGCCGTGATCTCACCAGAAGAACTGTACCGTTGACACTCATTAAGAACTCTTCGCCAATCCGGAGCAAAACGCATAATAAGATCCGCAAGAATCTTGTTGTTGAACTTAACGTTTTCCGCATCAAGAATCAACTGTAATCTTTTCATGAAACCTCCGGAGAGTTTCGCAAGTTGCTTCTTACTCGTATTGAACTCAACAACCGTACAACGGGAATGAAGAGGTTCGATGATACGATTCTTGAAGTTACACGTAAGAATGAAACGACAATTGTTACTGAACTCTTCGATGAAACCACGAAGAGCAGGTTGCGTTGACTGAGCGTTGAGATAATCCGCCTCATCCAGAATAACGACTTTGTAGTCCTTTCCCATCAAAGATACCGAAGAAGCGAACTGACGAATCTTCGAACGAAGAACATCAATACCACTTTCCTCCGAAGAGTTGATGAGAAGATACTCAAGATTCAACTCATTACAGAGAGCTCTTGCGACTGTAGTTTTACCAAGACCGGCAGTGCCAGTCAAAAGCATGTTGTGCATCTCACCCGAGTCAACGATCTTTTGAAAGACTCGCTTGTGAGAATCGGGAAGGATACACTCCTTGATTGTTTTTGGTCTGTATTTTTCAACCCAGAGAAATTCATTTTTCATAATATAATAGTAACACAATTAGTGTTGAATGTAAAGGAAAATTATCCAATCAAATGAGATATTATTCCTCCAAAAAGAATAACGGTTATTACTCCGTTCAAAAGGATAAGGGCTCTATCATTCCATTTCAGTCCAACATAAAGCCATCCCAACAATCCGAACATACTAAAGATCATATCGAATAGATGAAGATTTGGCCCGGAGGCACGTAAAGATGTGGCAATGAGAATGCATGTTGACGCTGCCCACTTTACGTACCATGTGGTATCCTTATAAGGAGTTACTTTCTTTAATGTGTGTTCTTCCATTACCCAAAGAGTTTCTTAAAGATTGGAAATCTTGCGGGCGGAAAGAAAACTTCCACGGGCCAAAGATCTTCGCTGTTATTATCTGCTCGGGTCTTCGCAGTCTTTAACTGTGAATTAGTAAAGAGGAATCTTGTTCCATCCTCCAGAGTTACCTGTTGATAACTCGCGTTGCTTGACGTTTTCGCGTCTTCATTTGTTACTTCAATGATATGTGCTTTCATAATTTTATTCAGTTTAAAAATTGGCTGGAAAGGTAGGACTCGAACCTACAACCCTCGCATTAACAGTGCGATGTTCTACCATTGAACTACTTTCCAGTGGAGCCACCTGTCAGAGTCGAACTGACGACCTATTGATTACAAATCAATTGCTCTACCAACTGAGCTAAGGTGGCAAAAGGGGAAGATTACTCTCCCCCAAAAAGGAAGATTATTCTCCCCCAGTATTTTCAACGGTAGGTTCTTCAGCGGCCGCCTCAGCGTCTGCTTGTTCACCTTCACCGTCTTGCTTTGGAGCATAAAAGGATAGAAATGCCTCGACTTTATCACGGACATTACCAACGGAACTTAGTTCCTTACCCTCAAACGCTCCTCGGCGAGATGCCACATCGATAATTCGGAGGATAGCCGAAAAATCATTCAGTGTGATCTCAGGTTTGTTTTCAGTGTCTTCACTCATAGTTTTGTTTTTCTTTTTTTGTGGTCTATTTGGCATAAGTAGAATTCTTTTCCAAAGCAATCCAATACTTAACGTTGTTATTTATTCCTTCCCATTGAGAGATCAATTTAGAAGAGATCGACAAACGATAGTCGTCGGGCAACATCTTCAGGTTCTCAATAAGAAATTGGAAATCGAAATTATCATCTGAAACCAATCCAGTCAATCCAATCTTGTAGACATTTGCGGTTGGATTCGATGGATCGTATACCTTACATTCGATTGGTGAATTGTTACCTTCACTCGTAACCGAAAGAACCGGAGCATTCAATACCGCACCTGCCTTACGAATATTTGAAATAATTTCCGCAGTCAAATTGACAGTTACATCCGAAGATGGCAGTCCGACTTCACGTTCAGGTGACGTAAGAATGTTTGGATCGGAAAACCGATAGACAAGACTTGAGTTCGTAGACGATATTGTTACGGAGTCCGTAGAGAACTCCAGACTTGGATTCTCAATCAAAGAGTAAGCTCCAAGGAATTCGTTGAGATCATAAATCCCGAAGGATTGATCAAAAGATTCTTCGACTTCAGCAGAAGACATAATGTTCTTCTTGTCCGAGATCGTAAGGATCTTGTTACCTTCTTTGACTACAAGATTACCATTGATGGTAGAGTAGTTTTTAAGAAGATTTAATGTTCCATTTGATATTTTCATAGTTATAACTATATACTATTTTTAGGGTTTTGTAAAGAATAAAATTCAAGTAAATACATTATACAACAAAGAGCATGAGCATAATGGTGTTCACCACTTTCGGGATCGTGTGTTTCACCTCGCATCACCGCCCAAAGATGTCTTTGAGCGGCTGCGAAATATCGATCCTCAAGATTTTCAAGTTTCTTCCAATTGTGGCGATCATATTTTTCCGCCCCAAAGGTAAGAACCTTTACTACATCTTCCAGAGCGGTTGGAGGAAGAAGCGAGTAGTCCGGTTTTGTTTTGTCATACTTGACTCCTTCTTTTTTATTTTCGTTGTAGGATTTCAACTCTTCTTTATAGGAATCATCGTCATCCAGTTCAATCTGTGATATAGAATACTTGGTTTTCATTAGAATGGGGCTTTAAACTTTCCGTTTTCATCGACCGTAACTTCGACCTCATCTCCGGCCGCATTAGTTTCTCCGACAATTTCACCATTTTCGTCAAGTGTGGATTCATCGATCTTGGTGTAAAGATCGAGAAACGCTTCACGAGTCTCTTCTTCGAATCGACTGACACACATCTTGATGGAGGCCATACGATCTTCGAAGATCGAGAACGCCTTGATAATGTGGCAGAGACGGCGAGTCGAAACGACATCATCAACACCTTCGGCATCAAAAGTCTTTCGAATCACGTTTGACCAAGCGACCAACTTCTCGATAAACTCAGTATCCTTGACATCAAAACTCTTGGCATTGGCGAGAAGAATCTTTCTCTCGGTTGCGTAAGGAGGATATTCCTGATCAACAACCGCAACGAATCTTTCAAGAAACGCATCATCGATGATCGAAGCCGCAGTGTAACGACCTTCATCAGATCCTCGACCCTTAGTATTCGCAGTAGAGATAACATTGAATCCAGGCGCAGGAGTGATGACTTGACCAGTCTTTTTCAGAAGAATTGGTTTTCCTTCCAGAACTCCTTGAAGACACATGATCTTGTTCGTGGCACGATCAATCTCATCGATCATAAGAATGCAGCCACGTTCCATCGCCTTGACGACTGGGCCCTTCTGAAAGACAGTTTCACCATCGATCAAACGGAAACCACCGATCAAATCATCCTCGTCAGTTTCAGGCGAGATCTGAACACGAACGTATTCTCTCTTGAGAATCGCACACGCCTGTTCAACCATCATTGTCTTACCGTTACCGGACATACCCGCAATGTAAGTTGGAAAGAAAAGTTTCGAATCGATAATCTTCTTGAGTTTCGAGAACTCACCCCACTTGATAAAAGTGGCATCCTTAGAAGGAACGTAAATCTCATCATCAGAAACCGAAGAAACTGACCGAAGAGAAACCGAAGCGGACTTCTCAAAGTTCATCACTGGCTCCGGAGCCGGAGCAGGAGTCGCAACAGGAGCAGGAGTCGCTCGGTGAGCACCAATTCGATGATTTCCATCAAATAGATATTTCCCCCGAGAAACCTTAGTAATCTCCGGAAAGTCTGACATGAGCATCATATGCCCTATTCTCGGTTTGACACCCAAAGACTCGGTGATAGTCATAACTTCTTTGCGAGTCAAGACCTTTTCAGCCGGAGTGTTTTTCAAGAAGTAGTTTTTTAGTTCACTTTTATTCATCATAATATACCTATATTCTATACAAATCGTATCAAATGTCAATACTCAATGTTGTTAATTTTTTGTAAAAAGTTCCCATCCCTTAGGGCGAGAACCGATAAGGAAAGTCGGATCTTCGGTGGTCTTGATCGACATTTTCGAAGACCATTCCTGACCAACTTCCATTTGACCACTTCCCGAGGCCCAGAGTTTTCTTCCGTGACCAATATCAAGAAGAACCTTCAACTGTTTGGGCTGGTTGTAAAAGGAATTGCCCGTATACCAACCGAAACCACTTTCTTTCCACTTGAGCGAGACAACCTTTCCAGAAACGACCTTTCGATCTCCGTTGACCAAGATTTCCTCGGCGGGGATGTTTTTGAACGCCTCAGCTTCGGCCTTTGACTTTTCAAGTTTCGCGTTGGCACTAACAGGGAGATCCTTTGCGAATGCTTTCTGTTTCGGGGAGGCAAACTTCTGCCACTTCTCATAGTTACGGAGAAGACTGATCGCAGTGTTCCGCGACCAAGTATCAATACCTTCTGTATTTGTAGTTTTTATCAAACCAGCAAGGATTTCTTTATCACCATTTTTCATACGAGTATTGTACTATGGGAGGTAGTGAAAGTCAAGGGTAAAGTTCGTAAAAAAGTTGTAAAACTTAGGCGATCAACTCGGCGAACTTTGACAGTATCACCCGAGATCTCTTGTTTTCCGAGTTGTTTTTGGCGAACTGCTTTGCCAACTTTGACTGGGCAGAACGACTTTCCGAGATATCTTCCTCACTTGAGAACTGAAAATCCTTATCAACTATCTGAATATTGTAGGGAAGAATCATCAGAGAATCATAACCAGCAGTATTCGGCAGATTGGTAAACTTGTTTTTGACGTATACCTTTCGCAACTTGTCCGCTGACTTTTCAGCCAAAGAGATCTTTCGCTTTGCATCATGAAGAGAAGATGGAAGATACATTCCGATCACTGTCGCCTTCTTGCGAAGAAGGTTGAGAAGACTTTCCTGTTGGTAATCGACACGACTGTAATAATTTCCGGAAGATCTTGAATCACTACCAGTAAAACTACGTTTACCAGAGATATCAATTTTCTTACCTTCGAAGACAGTAATACCATTGTTGGACTCGCGAGATCGCGCCTGTTCTGAATCACCATCAGTGAGCATAATCACATTCAGTTTGTCAACACGATGTTTTTTCTGGAAATCATTACAGTGATGGTTTGCCACCATAATAACCGTATTGAGAGGAGTGCCGCCCAACTGTTCAAGATTCGACAGATTCCAATGACCGACACCGGATGACTGAAAGAAAAGTTGTTGAAACCCAAGATCGAATTCTTTTTTTGACATTGTAGAACTCATGATATTGTTGAGAATCAAACCATCAAGACTAATTTCGTGTGGATCAGAAACCTTTCTGTTATCCCAGCTGCATCTTGAAGTGTAGGAATAGACCTCAAAAGGAATATCCATTTTGTCGCAGAAGTATACGAGATGTAAAGTCTGATCAATAACATCAGCCAATACATTTCCCATAGAACCAGAGTAATCGATGTAAAAGATCATTCCGTGATTCTGGCCATCGGCAAGTTGAGTTACCGTATTGAAGATCTGATCATCATAACGATACTTGTGAAGATTGTTGACATCAATAGTGCCGACACGAGATTCCGAAGAGCGAGAGTAACGAAACGCCGCTTTGCGTCTTTCAAATTCACGAATCAGAACACCGACTTTTTTCTTTACCTTCTTTTTGTAGTCGATATAACTTTCACTAAAATCGCCGTCATCAGTGACGTACTTCCAACCGGAAGTTTCTTTACGACTCTTCATCACTTCTTTGTAAGAATTTGTGACTTTATTCAGCGTTGATTTTCTTGGAAAAATTACCGGAACGTAATCAGATGGTTTTGGATCTTTCCAATTCCGATTGTCGAAGTTTTCCGAAAGGTTTTTTTCAAACTCTTCTTGAGTTTCAGACTTTTCCGAATCTTGCGGAGCGTCACTGGTGACTCCCGCTTGGGTATCATCCTCATCCGATACCTGATCGGGTGTATCAGAATCACCGGAGGTAGATTCTTCAGATTCTTCAGATTCTTCATCGGATTCTGAATTAGAACTTGACTGTTCTTCGCCTTCTTCGCCTTCTTCATTCGAAGATTGTTCTTCTCGACCTTCAGGCGCCGGCGGCTCCTCATCTTCTTTAGGTCGATTCTGAAACTCTTCGAAGAGATCAATCACTTCTTGAGTTGTCTTGGCTGCATAACAACGATTGTAAAAATCAAGTTCTTCATCATTCAAAGGAACCGGAACAATTGTCCCGATCTTAGCGTGAAGATTCAAACGATCAAGAAACTTCAACTTCGAAATGTCTCGATCCTTCAACCCGAATAGATCAGCCTCAACAAGAGAACGATACGCGGCGAGAAAGATCTTGGGAAGGCCAGGATACTTATCCTGTACCAATCGCTCAATGCGAATGTCATCGATGACGTTGAGAACGTCAGGAACACCCCTGAAATTGTTGTCGCTCAGATACTTTTCAACCAGAGGATAATCATCGAAGATTGCGTGACCGACTTCGTGGGCGATCAACATGTCATAAACAACCTTTCCGTGATCTTTCCAGAGAGGTAATTTCATCACTCGATTTTTCAAGTCAAAACAAGCAGTACGAACATCGGCGTGTGTCACCGTGATGTTTTCACGAGACAATAAACGGGCGACATTTGATTGGAGTTGGTAATCTAACAGCTTCATTATGGTTATAACTATAAACTAATAATTGGAAAGGTCAACACTAAACATGGTAAAAAAAGTGTAAAACTACGACTCAACGGCAGTCAATCGGCCGGCGGCAAATGCGTAGTAACCGGCGGCATGAACTTCTGTTCGACCCCAAATGGATTCGTCAACCTCACCAGAGATCAACTTTGAACCCGTGTAAAACTCACACGCCCTTTCATAGAGACGAATCTCGCGAGTTCGAACCTTGGTAGAAATCGGATCTCTCCAATCCTCCATACCTTTCGTGAGCTCATCGAAGGCGCGAGCCAGGTTCCCATATGGAAACGCTCGGATTCGTGTTGTTTCATCTATGTTTTGTGTGTCTTTCTCAATCATATACCCCTATTATAGAGACATGCTTTTAGATTGCAAGACAAAACACCGTAAAAAAAGTGTAAAAATTACTCTTTGATTTTTGAGAAATTGTTGGTCTTTATGAACTCCATTCGGGCCGGAAACTTACCATCCAACAGATCTTGTTTGTGACTGATAATGAACACGTTAGAATCCTCACGCAAAGTGTAGAGAATTTTGATCAGATTATCTACCCCATCCGCATCAAGACTTGAATCAAAGGTTTCATCCAGAATAAGAAGATTGGTGTTGGCGGAGTTCTTCATTCGAGCAACCTGTCTCCAAGTGAAGAGAAGCGCCAAATCGATTCTCTGTTTCTCACCTTCCGAGAAAGATGGATAGGTGAAGTCATCGCGATGTCTTGACTTGATCGTCTCGTTGAAGCTCTCATCAATGTTGAAGAGAACAAAGAAGTCCAGAATATTGAGATACTTGTTGATCAAATTATTCATCACCGGAAGATACTCCCGAATTATCTTTGTCTTGATTCCAGAATCTTTGAGTAGTTCTCCTACTGCATCGTAGTATGATCTCTTCTCAAGTTGATTTGACTTGTGATCAAGCATCGAATCGCGATCCCCCTTCTTGTCCTCCAGTTCTGTCTTCTCTTCTTCGATGTGGGATGTATCGGTCTTTTCGGCAGATGTCTTATCAATACCCTTTTCGATGTTGCGAATCATACTGTCATTGACCATGACTTGACTCATAATATCGCTCATCTCCTTGAGGCCTTGAACCATCTTGTCGATAGACTGACCACATTTTGAAATGGAATCCTCGATCTGTTCAAGACCCGCATTCAACTCCTTGGCCTTTGTCTTTGACTCTTCGGTTCTTTCCTTCTTGATGTCATCTCCGATGTCTTGATGGCAAGTAGGACAAGCGTCATTGTTTTCGTAAAACTTTACCTCTTTTACCAATGAGTTGATGTTGTTTCGTATTTGTCCACGATAACCTTCTAACTCTTTTCTCTTGTCGGAATCCTTTTTGTGTTGAACTTCGAAGTCCGGATTCTTTGAATCGTATTCTTCGCGAAGGTCTGTATTGCGAACTCGAAGAAGTTCGATCTCTTCTTTGAGATCATCGATCTTTTTCTGATTCTTCGTGGCTTGTTTTAGATCAATCTCATGAAGTTTCTTGATGTGTTTTTCCTTGAGTTGTATCTGTGACTTCAGAAGATCTAATTGATGATCGGTTTGAGAGATCTCATTTCTGAGTGAAGTGTATCTCTCCTTGACCAACAGATTCATTCTTGTGAAGATGTTGATGTCCAGAAGATCCTCGATAACTCCTCGGCGAAGATTCGCGGGAAGTTGCATAAACGGAATGAAGTTGCCCGAACCCAGAACCACAACCTGATGAAAGGATTTGTGATTGAGATGCAGAATGTTTTGCTCCAGAACCTTTTGATAATCTCGGGAATGAGATTCCTGATTGATCATCTTACCGTTACGATAGATCTCAAACACCACTGGTTTGATTCCTCGAACGATTTTGTATTCGGTCTTACCAATAGAGAACTCACAAGTAGTCAAAAGTTTTTTCTGATTTACAGAGTTGACCAGTTGTGGTTTGTTGATGTTACGATGAGCCTTTCCAAAGAGAACAAAGGAAAGAGCGTCTAACATCGTTGACTTACCCGCTCCGTTCGCACCAACCACCAAGGTGGCAGAACTGCGATTCAGATCTATGGTCGTCGGAGTGTTTCCGGTAGAGAGAAAATTTTGGTAGGAAAGAGACTTAAAAAGAATCATAATTTATACTACTATACACTATTTTGAGACAAAGGCAAGTCTTTTTTTGTCTCAATTTTAGACATATTCAATTTTAAGGCCGGGATACTTTTTACATTTTTTATATCTCCCCTTTGCTAAATCAGTCAATGTTGAATATGAAATATGTGGATAATCTTTTAGGACATACTTTAAACAATTATAGTTCTTTTCAATTTGGTGATACGTTAC
>ERZ1046367.539-NODE-539-length-25352-cov-9.561094_pt1 | contig 25352 bp, 14 predicted proteins | sample MGYA00383091_ERZ1046367 | MGnify/ENA primary metagenome ERZ1046367 (study PRJEB29581, sample SAMEA5548361) | metagenome | biome: marine; feature: coastal; material: water | depth 50 m | study: Short-term variability in the microbial, nano- and picoplankton... | reverse complement strand
CGTCTGGGACGTTCTCAATGCCGTTCTTGATAGCCGTATTGGACTTTGTAACCTCCTTGAGGCTTAAGTGTTTACTTATTTTCATTTCTTTTCCTTTTTGCTATACATTCCTAGCCATTTAGATATGGTGTATCCTATAGTTACTAGTAAGAGAACTATTTTTAGCCCAACTTCCACTTGGCTAAAGGATACGGCTAATGCGCTTGTGTTGATTGCGTAAAGTTTAACAGTTTCTAGTGATTTCATTATCTTTACCTTTCTATATATTTAATGTATTCTTCCTTAGAAAGCTTACCTATTTCTTCATCCGACAAACGGGTATTAGCTCGACGCACGCGCCTATTCTCCACCTTAATATCGTGTTTGCCAGATCGCTTTCGTTCCTTAGCGTTTGCGCCTGCCTCTCCAATGCCAAGTTGCCACTCGGACCAACCAAGAGTTAGACCTATGTCTTGCCATGCTTCGTTTTGTCCGCTAATAACACTTTCCAGGTGGTGTACTTTGTCTAAAATCCTTTTTACTGGCATATTCGTCATACCTTCTATCACCCACGCGGCCTCCTCCACCTCAGGGGAGTGCAGCGACCACGGGTCTATACCAAACTCATCTTTCCGGTATTTGCTTACGTTCATGCCGTTCAGAGTTTTTCTAGCCATGGATTTTACCCCCGGTGATACACCTAGGGCTTCGATTATTACTTTCTCGTTCTTGCCCATGAATCCTTTTTCTTTTTCGATGGCTTTCACCTTAGCCGCCCGAATAGCGACATCTATTAAAGCACCGTAAGCGCCGAGACCGCGCAAGGTCGACCCAATCATTCCCTCAAGCACTGTACGCCCTTCGACCTCAAACATCCACTCGTCATCATCGTCAAAGAAGCTAACCCATAAAGCTTGCTGCATCATTGTAAATAAAGCATTCTGCAGTAGTCCGTAATATATAATTTTGGATACATTGGAAGCGTCATTACCTCTGTTGTTAATTATATCCTTAGCAGCCTTGATTTGTATTCTAGTGTATTGGCCCGGTGTATTACCAAACTGCAAAATAAATCTACCCATAGTAGATGCTTGTTGCTGGCTAACCATCCTTGGATCCGAAGACTGCTGCGACGTAATCGTCGCTTGTCTGAAATCTTCGAAAGCTAGTTTCTCAGCCTCGGCTAGATCCATGCCTGAATCCAAGTAGGTATTGATTCTATTTCTATAGAACCCTGCACCGCCCAATGTTATAGCGGCAGCATCCATAAGCCTGGTTGGTAGGAAGCCTTTATTCAGCAATAGTTTAAGTGCTTTAGAAAATATGTTAGTAGCCTCCCTTTCCGCTTGTACGATATCCTCCTCATTCACATCAATTCTCATACCTTCCATTCGGTCCCGTAGAAAAGGGGATTGAAGGATGGTGCGCATGTCCGTAACATACTGAGGTATGTTGATTAAACGCATTATAGCGCTGAATGGGTCGTTATCTGTTGTGTTAATAAAGTTAAGCGTAGATAAAAGCTGTAGGACAGATGATCGCATGTTAAGAAACATAATAGCGCCAACTGAGTTGCTAATCCACCCTTGCATAGTTTTAGAAGCCTTATCATCCTCTGCACTAATTCTGTTTCGCCCTGAGCGCATTCGCTCTAAGCTATTTTCTAAAGCTCGGCGGTAATTAAGGCCAAACAAAGCTTCTAACTTATTTAAATTGTCTTCAGAGAAAATCTCTTTAACGTTTTCTGCCCAAGCCTCCAATTCCTTTGTTCTTAAATCCCCGTTAATACCACCAATGAGATCATGATTAACAGAGCCATAAGCCCATCGTTTAGAGGGAGCAGCATATGCTATTGGCCCTGCTATTTCAGATATAGCGTCGGCGTAGGCTTTCAGCTGAGGATTAGAATTAACGTGAGCAACAGCTTTTTCCAAGTACTCCTTTTTGATAATGCCGCGTGTATCTAATTTGCGTTGACTCCAGATGTACATACGCACCACATCTTCTCCGGAGAAATTATCAAATGCCTCCCCGCTGAGCTGACTTTTGAGTTCAGCTGATTTAGGCATCGTCCGAAGTCTCTCGCGCTTTTGGATTCTTGCTATGGAAACATTATCAACAGCTTTATCATAAGGCACGACGAGCTGGTCAAGCAACCATTGCAAGTGCTCAGCTCCTTCTTTGCCTTTGCCTATCATTTTATATAGCAATCCAACATGGTCTTCTGCAGCGGAGACCATAATACCTTGATTCGAAAGATGTCTACTTGCTATTTTACCACGCTTTATAGCCTCGGTGGGGGTTATAATTAAGTCTCCGGGCATAGATGTAGTAGCTTCTAGAATATTGTTGAAGTGCTCATTTATGTTTAGACTGTTAGCGGCCCTACTTGTTTCTGCGGTACGCACGACAATAGCCTTGCCTTCCTTTTTGCTAATCACATCAGACGCTTCTGCTGCGCGTACTGGCTTACCGTCTTTACCCATTGCGCTATTAGTCTTGTCTACGAATTTTGCTCCGGTTTTGTCCATGTAGTCTGCGATCTTTTTGTTTATCACAGTAGCGGTTGCATTATTTATAGCCTCAAGTAAAGCCTTCTTAGCAACCCCTTCATCGGGGGTGATATCTTTATCCACGTACATAGCCATAATGCCGCTCATGCTCCACCACGGTAGATTGTGTTCTATCTTATTGTACTTTGGCCCATACTCTCCCTCGAGTAATAAGGCGGTGATTACTTCGTACATAGTACGACCCAACCCCCTAGTATGGTCCCCAAGCCCTCGCAGGATGGTGGCTTTCACATTATTTGGTAAGGAAGATAGCTTGCCGTCCCGCAACATTTCTAAAATGCCTATGATCTTAGCCTTAGCCTCAGCGCTGCTTTCTTTATGAGCATCTATATTAGTTGCTGATACAGCTCCCCCCGCACTAGCAAGCCCGCTGGCCACCTCATTGGTTCTAACACTAAGTCGGGTAAACCCCCCTAATAACTTCTTAGTGAGGAGCGCGCCAGTTTTATTATCGCGTGTCTCTACAACTATAGAATGTTTTCCATTTTTGTTTTGGGGTTCTACAAGTATAGGAACAATCCTGAACGCTCCACCACCCTTGTTTATTTTGTCCGCTAAAGGTTTAACTACCTCATCGAAAAAAGGTTTATTACCTCGGTAGGCTTTTTCGTCGCCTCGAGCAGCGGCTGTTAAGGTAAACATATTCACAACCTCAACAAACCCTACGCCTATATTATGGGGCTCAGTCGCTTCTGCGAAGGCCTCCCACGTAGCGAAAATATGATCTTTGTATTCCTGTTTTGTCCGTGCTCCTTTGGTATTCAAAACCATCTCCGCATTACGGAATTCCATGGCCTCCGCGGTTTTACTGTTTATAAACTTGCTGATGCCTATTTTTTTAACGTACTCAGCTAGCCCCACGAGTTCTCCGTTTATTTCAATCTTCCCCTCGGATTCACTGATAGCTTTATCTAAACTGTCCCATTGCTTTTGGACCTCTAGGTACTTAGCCCTGCCTTTTAAGACTTGTTGTTCCGTAATTCCCCCCACCATTCGCTTATTGGCAGCTTTGTACAATTCATGCAACTGCTTATCAATGGCTTCAATGCCAACCTTTATTTTGCTGTGGAATGTATATACCGGAAGGTTAAAGCGTAAATCAGGGGATCGCTGCGCTTGGACACCAACCATAGCCGCAATCTGATCCTCCCGAATAGACTCTTGGTTAAGTTCAGATACCGCACTAAATGCGTTAAGAACGTTACCGGTTTCTTTTCCGTTAGCATCTAATTCTGGTATAGCCGGGTTGCGCAATACTTCCATAGTCGCGTCAAGCCCCAGCTCTCTGGCTATTAACCTAGCCATAGTTGTTTTACGTGCAGCCTTAGTGTTCTTAGCCATGCCTTTGCCTAGTCCCCAATCGGTCCAAGCTTCTAAAGTAGGGGAAACTCGCATCCACTTTAATGGTCCGGCACCGGTTTTATCCATAGGGATGCCCGCATCATTAGCCTCAATAGAGTTCATCCTTTTTTGTTTGCCGCTCTCATCAAGATCAGGCTTATAGAATAAGTCCATCTTACCGTTAATGAGTGCGGATAGGGGCATGTGCTTATCAAAAAGCTCCAGGTTCTTTTTTACCCACAGTACATACATGTCTCCAGTACCCATGTGGTTTTTAACCAACTTAAAAATAGCTTTACCATAAGCCTTCAATAAGTAATCAGCGAAAGCCCGTGGGTGCCCCTTGAGGTTGGCTAGCACTTTTGGCGCAGTAGGTGAAATTAATGTTCCCGCCACCACTGACCGCACCTCCGCCATTTGTGAATCATCCAGTCCAAGCTTTCGTCGGACAATAGACGAGACCTTAGGCTTGCCATCTTTAGGACCTTGATTTGTCTCGACACTTACCTCGTCCGCTGCTAAGTCCTTGAGTTCCGTCACGTCTTTGGTAAACTCTGTACCTAATAATTTGCCAGCAATTTCATCAGCCCGGACTTCTAAGAATTTATTGATGTAACCGGATAAAGGAACTTTAGAAGCAGGATCGTATTTCATAACCATACCGTACACGCCTCTATTGCTAGTCATAATCTCATCAACTATAATATCCTCTACTGCTTTGAATCCTGGGACTTTACGATACTTAGCGGCTTTTGTGATGGCCATACCCTTGTACTCCATAGCAATTTCGAAAGCTCCGTCAGTCCCCTTTTCTTCGTAGATTTTTTGGACTTTGCCACTAATGTCAACACTCTTATTAGAGCGTGGGCTGGCTGGCTTTTTAGACCCTGGCTTTGCTACTTTGAAATTATCACCGAAGGTTAAGCTACCCGCATTAACTTTACTTACAAAATGTCCCACTTCGCCTTTTTCAAAGCGACTATTGTATTCTAGCAGAAATTCAAGCACATCCTCTCCCGACTTTATAGAGCTAAGCTCTGGGCGGTTACCTATGAATTTACGCATAATATCCCACCCTCGTGCACGAACTGTTCTGTCCATATCCAAGTTATTTTCCCTAGCAAATGTGGAAAAATTAGTTAATATTTCTTTTGCAATCAACCGTTCTAATTCTTCTTTAGACCGGGGTGTGGCACCATCCTCAATGGCGCGATTCTCTTCGGCTTTATATGCAGCTCTTATGGCGCTGAATAAGCCCTTAGCCCTCTTAAAGCGCTTGCCCGCATATTTTTCTAGCTCGTTTGCTACTTTAATTATATCAACGTCGTTGTTCTCCAAAGCTGTCTCCACGGACACATGGAATAGCTCGTGAGAAGCAACCGTGCCAGCATTGGTAATAGATCTACCCTTGACAGTAACCATAGTGGGGACCCCTAATTCTTCGGATAAAGCGAGGCCGTTAGCCGAGGACCTCAGAGCATCTTCAGCTACGCCTTTTACCTTAGCTAACGCCGCCTTTTTTGCGTCATCATCTAAATCTGATTCATTAATAGATTTAGTTAATGCTTCAACCATCTCACCGGGATTATCTACATTTACGTAATTAATCTTAATGCCTTGCGCTTGCAGGTTTAGTAAGTTGTCTTGGACTCGCTTAGTGTCTTCCTTGTAAGTGGCTCCATGTATGATACCATCCTTTGTTTCCTGTATCTCGTTTAGTTCGACAACTAATCTACGGTATTCGTCTTTTAGCAGGTCACCTTCAAGCCCGCTATCAGTGAGCCCCTCTATTTTTTTGCGGATATTAAAGGCTGTTTGACCGAGATGCATTAGCGTTCGCTTCTCCCCATCATTGAGGTCATCCAAGCGATCGTTCATAATCCCCATTAAGCTCGCATTACTCATTGCTAGCTCCTTTTGTTTTTCAGCTATGATATTGAGTTCATTTTTGTTTTTCTCTGTAATCTTACCGTCCACCTTCGGTCGCCCCTCAATTTCTATCACCCTGTCTTGTAGCTCAAGTATTTCCTTGGAATTGCGGTTGGCTTGAAGTTGTTCCGTAGATAAGCTAAAAGACACAGCCATATCAGTGGCTAACCCGATTCCTCCAAACCCCAGCCCAGACATAACCGCTCCTGAAATATAAGACTCTTTCAGTCCCCTAGTCAACAAGACGTCCTCGCCCAGGATGTACTTATCTGCCATGTTCTGGATTAACGAAGCGCCTAGCTCCGCCATACCTTCCGAGTTGACGTTCAATCCATACTTAGTGAGAGACCGAGAGGCTAAGGTTGCCCGGCTTGATGCTGTAGCTAAGCCGTTCCCTGCCCGCATAAGTTGTCTGGCCCCTTCCCTAGCCATTTTAAACTGTCCCAATGTCACTCTTTCCGTGACATATTCACCTAATCCATATGCGATAGAACTGCCCCAATACTCTAGGGGAGTCACTAATGCTCCCGTCTTTTCCCGCAAGGTTTCCAACTCTGCCATCTTTCCGCCTGCAGCAGACCCGGCTAACAGCCATAACCCCAACCCCCCGGTTGATGCTGTTAATGCGACGTTAACTGCCTGCCCTGTGAATAAATCAAATGTAGCTTCAAAAAAGTCCTCAGCTGTTTCTACCCCGTGTGTGCCGGAAAAGGACTGGTGTTTACGCACCCCACCTGTAAGGTCTTCACCAGCTCCACGTAAAATATTAGCAAACGCTTCAACTGTCGAAGTGTTATTTACGTCATTCTCTGTCATCTCCCCTAAACCAGGGAGACTAGTATAATCACCGGTAAGAGCATTAATGGTGCTGTTTAAGGCGCCGGCTGCTACCACTACAGAACTTTCTGTTAGATCTATCAGCCCAGCCGCAAGGTTAAGCCCAGCCGATCCTATCCTAGCGGCCGCAACATCACCCCATCTATAGCTACGCCCTACCATATCAGCAATGCCAGCTGGGTCGTTTGTCCACTCAATCAAGGGCAAATACTCGTCAAGAGACTCCTTATAGCTGCTAACAGCGGTGTTGTGGGTAGCGATAGCGGTATTGAGTTGCTTCACTAGCGCTGTATGTTCCCCACTACCAGGACTAAGCCCTTCTAACTTTTCCTCAAGGTCTTCTAAACTAGCCAAGCTTTTGTCAAGGCCAATAGTTTTATTAGCTAGGGATTCTTCGACTTCCTCTGCGCGAACCCTAATCTTCTCATCGAAGCCATCAAAAGCTTCACGCGTAATCTTAAGCACGCCTTCGTTTACAACGCTCCCCGTCACCACCTCCCAAATAGACACATGACTACGACCACGCTTGCCCTTTCTCGCCTCTATCCCCTCTTCAAAGAACTTATCTCTATCCTCCTTGCTAATATTCTTAATAAATTTCTCCCAGACCTTTCCGTGCACTGCTGAAGCAATATCCTCTTTAGTGAGCATCACTGCCGTGGGCGCCCAGTCGTCTCTTTTTAAGTCTGCAACGTCCCTGCCTGTTTTTGCAGCGACAATGCGCTTAGCCTGGGCTTCAAAGGCTCCGTATTTATAAGTGGTAACAGTTCGAATATCGGGGATTCTCTTCGGTATCTCGGTTGCGTATGTCTTCTCCTTATAACGGACCCCGTAGTTCTGCTCGGTGATTATTGGCTCAAGGTCGACTTCGTCTTGTTTAGCCTTGAGATCTTCTTCAAACTCAGCAGAATTAGTAGTTTTCTTATAATTTAAATAGGCGTTTGTAACAGACGGATAGTTTGTTGAAAGCTCTTCCCATTCCTCCGCTATTACGTGGGGGACCGGGTTGGGTGTTTGTGTCTCCTCGCTCGCAGCGACACCCGCACCTTGAGCATTGGTCTTTCCCGGCAAATAACCGTTTATTAGATCAGCAAAATCACTACCGTCACCATCGTAGCCGGTTTCTTTAAAAAAAAGAAATGCATCTTTCTGCAGGTCTTTATCCGTGCTTATTTGCTCAGTAAAGTCTTCTATCGAGCCTTCATAACCAGTACTTGAATACTGATCGTGTAAAGCCTTAATTGGATTCTTGTCTTCCATACTCTAAATAAATTTTATAAAAGCAATTGTGTTTATTTCCAAAGTGCTAACCACTGATCTAATTCACCCCATAAAATATCACTGGGGGGTATAGGTGGATCTCCTTGAGTCTTGCTAGCCCATGAAATCTGAATGCCGGCTGGGTTTGGCGAGCTAATTGAGCTGACTACCTGATCCTTTGATGCCGCCGCTACTACGAAAGTTTTTCCGTTCTTCTCTTCTGTTATTTCAGGAGTGGGTGTCTTTGCGCCCGTTAATAGGTCATGGAGCGCTTTAGCGAAGGCCTTTGCTTTCTCCTTGCTTGGAGAGGTTTCGGCATATGCCTGGGCGGTTGTCTCAAGACCCTTGAATTCTGACGCTCGTTTAGCAGCAAGTTGGGCTTTCTTGTCCGCATCAGTTAACTTGTTCTTTGGCTTGTTGAAGTTGAACCCGGTCCCTGGTGGGCTTTGTTTGTCGCTTACCTTCATTTGTTGTGCTCTCCGCCATCGTCTCTCAAAGTCCTCTTCCTCTGCTTTTTTCCCATCTTCGAGGTGTAAATGTGCAATAAATTCTAAACTCTTGAAAAGCTCTTCGCGAACAGCTTTTACATCGCCGCTTCTTAAAGTTTCTCTAGAAACGAGCTCAGCACCTTTATTATCGCCTATTAAGTTATCATCAGCGGCTAATGACATAACAGCATCGTCCGAAAGAGAATTAGTGCCACTGCCTAAAATATGCTGTATGAGCTGCGAGGTGATGTCGCCTTTAGCTTTTTCTAAAGAGGATGGGTTGGCAAACGTAACGGCATACGCTCCGTCAATGAGTTTTTTAATTCTTGCTCCCTCAACCTCAGCTTTAAGGATTACTCCATCGGACATTTCCTTGATTGACATTCCTTCCTCGCCGATGAGTAAGCCACCAGTGACTTTGTCGTAGCGAAAGGGGGGTGTGGCGGGGGAGTCTACTTGAATAAACCAAGCGTTTTGATAGCCGCCGCGATAGCGGCTAGGGTCTGTTGGGAACATACCAACCGGCCCTGTATTCGGAGGGTTTTCGGAAGGGTTTGTAAGTTGGTTGAGTCCCGCAACTGATTTTCTGCCTCCTTCAGTATAATTATTTGCAGCAGATACTCTGCCGTTGTTCTCCCCAAGACTTTTAACTAGATCAGCCAGCTTCCCGGTCTCTGACACTATATTCTTCAAGCGCTTATTGCCAGCTCCAATCAGCTTTTTAAGCTCTTTCTTACGGGCTGTGCTTTTCTTATTTAACTTTCCTTGTAATCCCTCTAGTTCTTCTAGATAGCCATTGTAATTAGTTGCGATTTCCTCCATCTCGTCCCCTATCGCCTCACGCTGGCCTTGGCCGGATATTCCACGCTCATCTAAACCCTCAACATATATAGGGATATTCTCCTTTATCAATTCGAGATTTTCAGCATAAGCAGCCACCGCTGCTACATCCTCGTTTATGATCTCCTGCCACGCATCACCTACTCTTTTTGTTGTAGCATCAAAGGTTTTCTTTAGAGCCGGGGCAGAATCCATATAGGCTTGCCTATTGGTTTGTGAGCGCAATAAGCGTTCTCCTTCAATTAAAGTTTTTGATATGTTACTCATAATTTGTGTTTAATAAGGCAAAAAACCGGCCGCTACTTCCAATCCCCCTGCAATAGCTTCGCCGTACCCGGTATACAACATCTGTTTACGGTTCATTTCTGCGTTGCTTGCTGCTGCATAAGCAGCTTGATCCATCCCGAAAGCGGTACCTAGTCTGTCTAAGTTTGCTGCTTGTATTTTGAAGTCGGCCTGGGCACCCATCAAATCCATACGGTCCTGGCCTTGAGCCATACCCCGTTGTATTGCTGACTCCTGCGCCCCGATACGCGTAGCTCTCTGAGCCACCTGCCGCCCACGCAGTTGAAGCATCGCGGTAGCATTCACAGCCGCGGCCCCAGTGCTACTGCCGCCTAAAGCAGCCATTGCTGTTGCAAAATCACTTTGATTACTCTGCTCTTCGAAGCGGTTAGCTTCAAGATTAACGGTAGCATTAGCCCAGTTGCTCTGCATCCCAGAGAACGGGTTTGACATGTCATAATCAAAATAGGCGTCTCTGCTGAGACCGTAGGCCTCTTGTGTCCTATCAACTTCAGCTTTGCTTTGTTTTCTGGTACCATAGGCACCCACAACCTTACCCATTCCTTGGGCGAAGTTATTTGCACCTTCCATCATTAGATTTGCATTTGGCATAATTATATTTTTACTTTATTAATATTACTCTTTACTGCAGTTAGTTAACTGCTAATTGTTGCTCGCGAGTTGACGGCAAACAGTTCCGTCATCGCAGACTCCGAAGAAGACAGTGTTAATTTTGCGTGGTATCCAGCTAATCCTCCAGTATTAACCTCAGTGTTTTTTACAAAGAAGGCAAACTCCCCAGCGACTGGCGCTAACCAACCTGAGGGAGGAGATAATGGCAAAGCCACGGTTACCGTGTTGGGTGTGGTTGCTATACACTCTCCAACGGTATATATGCCACTTGCTCTTTCAGCAAAGATCTTATCCCCACTGTTAGGCTGGAGGGATTCATTTACGACACCAACGAAGGTTAAGACATTATTTGAAGCATTCGTAGTAACGCTGCTGATTGTTCCAAGCCCTTTAGTTGTGCTAGCGGCAAAGTCAATGTTACCAGTGTACGAGTCATCCGTCCATGTTGTTGTTGCTCCTTTAACTTGAGAGAACCACTTACCTTCTTTATTCGTGAAGGTCATACCCCCACCTGTCTCTAAATCAGTAAGGAAGGCCGTTGCAGACCATCCTGTGGAACCTTCATATCCTATAGTACTGTAACGCTTAACCGCAGAAGGAGAATCGTTTAACGCAACCGTAATAGTCGATGGAGCCAACGCTCCACCGTAAAAAGTATTGCGGACAGCATTATCATGGGACCATACATCCGCTCCTTTGAAGGTGTAGTATGTATCGTTAAGAGATAACCCGCTTTCAGGCACAAAGGTCTTAAAAGACTCCCAGCCTAGTGTGTTCTCTTTAAAAGATACAGTAGTCGAGTCTAAAGATATATTGTAAGAGCCGTTGTGCTCGTCATAAGAACCAATGATGTTACCAGTATTGTTGGTCAAGTTCGTTGCAAACCATCTAGTCAACCCACGCGTTGAAATCGGCGTTAGACCATCCCTAGACAATCGGATTACCACTCCTCGTGATTTATCAGCAAAGTAAGCTCGGAAGCCATACTGCGCAAAAGATTCAGGGTTGGTACTAATACCAAACTCACCAACGTAAGGCATGGCTGTTCCTAAAACAGCTCGGCTAGAGGTAACGTTAGTGTTGCCATCAGCGTTATACAGGGCATCCTTGTTTGCTAGTACACGTAGTACCTTGTCCTCACATAGGACGATTGCATCGGTGTCTCTAACGTGGATCTTTTGAATCGATCCGTATTCTGGGTTAAGATCCTTAGTAATACCCTCCGCTAATGAAAACTGATTTAGATTGTTTACACCTCGGGTGGAATTGTAGATACCCGAGAATATAAGACCGTTTGTTTTATTCTCTTCCGCATAAGGTTCATCCACAGGCATGGAGGCTTTGATACCCTTACCCATACGCAACGCGTTAAAGTCATCCCTAATACGATCTGATTCCACGCCGTTACCAAAGGAGTAGCAGTTACTCCAATCTAACGTTTGATCTTGCCCGTGGTCCGCTGTATAATAAGCTCCGGAGGCTTCAAAGTACAAATCAACGTCAATGTGATCTGCGGGCTCAGTCTCGAACACCGCTGGATTAGGCGAAGCTAGGACCAAATCGTTCTCCTGCAGTTGGTCAACCCAAACGCCAGCGGGGGTGTCAATTGCCATGCTCGGGGCAACAGTCGGGGTGGAGGTGGCCCAAGTTCCGGTTACGGGCTCGGTGAAGGTAATCTTCTTATGAGCCAGCATGTCCCAATCATCAAAGTCCGATCCATCGCCATCATCCCCATCACGTGTAGTGGAATAGGCATCTACACTTTTTATCTCGTAACGTTTAAACGAAGGGTCCTGAACAAATCTAACGTATTGGCCCGGGACTAGATAATCATTATAGAATGATATGTTTGTTTTAGTAATGCGGTCCCCGCTGCCGTCCAAGTTAAAGTCAGTAGGGTTAGCGAGCGGGGTGTTGCCACCTACCGTAGCTGAAACGTACCCGTTGTTTTCCACGCCTACACCGATCCAGTCCTGCCCGTCAATAGGATAACTTAAGAGCGATTGTTGGTGCGCATTAGCGTGCTCTTTCCATATAAGCCCTGGTTGGGGGTTGGATGGCGGGGAAGTTGGGTCAGTTTGAGCGGTTAGTGCTATCCCTCCTGAACTCGCTACTAAAATCCATGAACTGACCAGCTGAGAAGTCTGGTTTATAATATTTTCCTCCAATCCCGGGTCGCGGTGGATTTTGACAAAAAACTTACCTTCAAATTCAGGCTTGTTTTCTGTCTCTTCTGAATAGATTTCTATATCAACACCGCCACCGCTGGGAATGTTCGTCAACCCTGTTTCGTAAGCAGAAAAACTTGTGTCTAAGGTGACTGTCCACAATATCCTGATCGGAGGGGTGGCTGTCGGATAAGCTACGCGATCTATTTCTACAGACCGCACTTTGTAGTAGTCCGTTACTTCAATGCTACTACCCGAACCCCACGATAACCGGATGACTGCCCCGGATTTCATATATGACACGAAGTTTGGTTCGTAGGACTCCTCTGGACCGCGGAAGGAAAACTGCGACTGCCCGACTTGGGGATCAAGGGTACCTAGATTGGTGAATATGCCTGTTTTAATCTGTAGCTTTCTAGATACAGTTAGATCTGTTGGTGGCGTATTAGATATGTCAAGTACCCTAAATTTAGCTGGGGCACTAACCGCTCCTGAATCATTATGTCTTTTCTTTAAGATAAGGTAATCGTCCTCTAAAAGTTTATTACGCTCTGCAGAGGCAAAAGACAACCAAACGTTACCGTCATCAGCCTTATATAAGCGGTCGAGGGCTAAATTGTAGTAGTAGTTCGATACATCCTTGATGTAGTACTTAAAGTAAGTAGCCCATAGTGGTGAGTCGGAGTCGACGGATACCCTGATGGTATTAATATCCTTAGCATTAGCTTTAGGAATAGTAAAGGCAGCCCCGCTAGACGTAAACACAGGGGATTCCCTATTATACTTGTCTCCATATACTACGCCAACTTGATAAGAGCGGATGGACTTAATAGACGAGCGGCCAGTGTCAACCTGGGGGTGACTAGTATTGGTAACAGATGCGCTAAGTACAGGGAATAATTTATTAGCGGAAGAGCCACTAGTCATATTGTATCCCTCGGTGTAGTTACCATACAATACCCGATTACCCGTGATGTCTTGCGCTTTAGCCTTTCGGGGAACAGCATCCCACACCCTTGTAAGTTGATCGCTGCCAACTACTAGATCTATGATCTCAGAAGTAACAGTAAATGATGTTGTAGCTATGTCGCTTTTTTCTACTACAAAAACACCAGCGCTGCCAGCATTAGAATAGATAAGTTCGACTTCTATAACCTCCTCGGGCGGATTCTCCATAGCGGAGAGCGTTACGGTGCGGACGTTATTGGTCATCCCTAAGTTGTGGCCGTCGCCTGCCCTGTATTTAAACTCGCCAGCGTTGAAAACCGGTTGGGTAAACGGGGAAAACGGAGAGTACTCCCCGTCAGCATATTTCCAGCGATAAGCAAACCGAGGAAACCTCTTCTCAAAAATAGGGCTGTCTTCTTCGTATACACAAGACCACTTGACCGAACCGCTGGGCACATCAGGGGAAATAGAGCTAATTGTAGCGTCTACGGTAAACGATGTACCTACCGTGATAGCTGTTATAACTATTCTTACCTCTAGGTCTGTCTCAAAATTCCGATAATCCAAAGCCGCTGACTTCAATGAAATCACGTCCCCTACAGCCCAGTTAGGGTGAGATTGGTTATTGACGGTTAAACCGGTGATCAATTCACCGGGTTTCTTTATAGCGTACGTCGCAGTCGCACCCGACCCAACAGTTGTTGTAAAATCGTAATCTATAAACACAGGCTCAACCCCTGTGCCTACGGTTGTACCTGACTTTAAAGTGCTCCTAGCGCTGACCGTGAGTGTACGCCTAGGGCCTCTTTTAACGACCGTCACGTCCTTCTCTTGGAATGCGTGGCCGTAAACTTGGGTGTGTGTTCCGAACCCGCTAGTTGAGCCGTCTTTAAAAGTACTAATATTTATCTTCTTAGGCTCCGTCAGGTTATCCGTCCACATCAGCATGTCATCAAGAATGTTGATACCGGTAATATGATTATTCACGCTAAAGTTTAAAACACCATTAGTGTCAACTAAAACAGGGGTAATCACACCCGTAGCGGGGCTGTATTCTGCAATACAATCCACATTATCCGATGTGATTAGCCAATAAATTAAGTTTTTGGAATTGTCGTGGATTGATCCCACTGTCGAGGGGTTAGTCAAACCGGGCAACGTGCTGCGCCGAGTATTACCCAGGACGTTCTCTATAGCGCCTAGGTCTCCTGACTCTGAGCTACCGACTTGAACGTTTACCGCATCAACATAAGTGCCGTTAGGGATAAGGCGCTCATCCAAGTCCTTATCCATTTTACCGGAGGTGAATGTGTGCTTAAGTTCAGGCATAGCTTAGTGTTTTATTTGCTTAGACTTGCCACGCATTACCTGGCCGAGCTCCTCTGATTTAAGATTTGCTAATCTAAGTTTTGCTTGTCTAGTCGTAGCGGACCGCTCCTTCTTGTACCTGCGAATAACGTACTCAGGTACATTAGATTTTGCGCATAGAATAGCGTAAGCGATAAATTTGTATACAGCCTCTTCTGCAAATTTGTGTACTTTCATCTCGGCGTCTGTGGCAACGCCATCAGAGATGTATTTCAAGGTTACAATAGCCGAGGTTAGGTTTGAACTGAAATATATTTTTGATCGAACAGGGTCTATAAAGAAAGTACCGTTAGCTGCTGCAAATTGTGGGTCGATCCCGAACCTCTGGCCATAACCCTGCTCCTCTTGCTGATAAGCCTTTTCGATATTAGCTTTTTCAGTAGCTTCACGAAACTTAGTCCAAGTGGACGAGTTGCCTGACGTGTTGAGATTTCCGTCGTTGTCCCACATGTAGCTATAGTCGATGTCTTGTACTATTGCTGATGGGTTGCTTGTCTTACGTGCGGGTTGGATAATTCTCTCTACCCCGTTGCCATCCACCCATGTGACTTTTACGTAATTTACGTAGTCTCTGGGGATTGGCATAGACATTGAAGAGTCTAGCTCAAGCTCTTGCGACTTTTCACTGCGCAAAGTGTCGTAGCTGAGCTCTTGTAATGCTCTCTGAGCGTGAAACGCCACGTCTAATCTTTTCACTTTAGGTATAGCTTTGCCTTCTCCTACGTACACAACCATAAAGTTGCTTATGATGTCATCTAACGAAGTGAACTGATAATTCCCATAGGAATCGGCGTCAGTGTAATAACTTTGATCATTGCCTGTGAGTATTCCCATTTGTTAAGCTTTTTCTTGGTTAGTGGATCTAGCATCCATGCCTGCCGCAGTTTGAGCTATATTGTAATCACTGAGGGATAAGCCACTAAGCTCCAAAATCCCAGTAATCAAGTCAACTTCTTCTGAGTCGTGCAGCTCGAAGTCCGTCGATGCACTCGAATTATATAAAGCGGACCCACCAACGGTGGAATAACCCCAAACTACTTTAACAGGTTTTTTAACATAGTTGCAATCAATATCACCTGTAGTATAAAATTCAGCATCGCCGTAAGCTTTGATTCCGCTGCTGTTTTTAGTGTAGAGCGGACGTTTATTACTAGGCTTTGTAAGAGGCGCGGAATTCGCATAGATGTATTCGTTTTTTGTTACGCGCTCAACCTCCGTAGAACCGTATGTTATTGTCCCAATTCTGTATAGGTCAGCGGGTAGAGAAAAGTAATTACCGTTCCTAGTTAATGTCACTTCTGTTTCGAATAAGCTAATCTTATTATGCAAATTAGTCACCATATCGCCATAATCGAGGTCATTTCCGTCGATTCTAGCGAACTGGTTGATATCGTAAAAGTATTGCTCAAATAAGTCCATCTGGACCTGATTGGCAAAAAGGTTGAATTCTTCAGGTGTTATATAACCTCGCTGCTCCTTGTTCAGGATTGCAAGTACCTTTTGATAAATAGTGTCTACACTTAATGCCATAACTGGTGTTTATATTGTGTTTCCGAGCCGCCTAAGCGACCCGGATCACACAAATAGGTTTGATTACTTCAATCGTTTTTCTACGCTCTGGTAGACTTCAATGCCGTCATCGGTCTTGAAATATGCGGCTAGTGCCGAATAAGGATTCTCATCAAAAGGGACTGTAAGCAACTTGCGGTTATTTGATGCCCACGTGAAAGTGCGCTGGTCCGGCGCAAGATCAATAATGCGTGCCTCGACAGCTCGTATACCCACATTGCGGATTTCAACATTCTCATCAGTAGCTAAACTCATAAACAGCTTTGGCTCTTTCTTAGCGAAGATTAATAGATCGCGGCGTAGTTCCTTCGAAGTCATAGATGTAACCGAACTTCCGTTTTCTACACGCATAACCGCTTCTGCTTGGTCCATGTCCATGTCTTTAGCTAACATCAAAGCCTCAATCTCTGCCTCAATAGAATCCATCTCATCCACCGCATCCTGAACAGCATTGTGTTCTACATACAATTTATTTAAATCAGGATGGTACAGCGACAAGAGTCTCTGTAACGGCTGCTTTTGTTTTGGTACATACAAAACCCCGTCTTCAAAAGTGATGTGATCTAAACGCGCCTCGCCTTTAAATTCGTCCACAAACACAGTCTTCTGGTTTTTTGTATACTTAAGTTCCCTTTCGTAATTTTTATCTTCATCAAACCAATAGATTTCTCTTGACTTGATAGTGAAGGTTAACGGCGATTGGCCGTTCTTTAGCATATACCTTCGGTCTTTAATTTCCCACTTGGGGGTTGAAGGTTCTACTTTGACAGATTTTTTAGGTGGCGTCTGTGCTTCCACTTGTGGCTCTTCTGTAATAGCAGCGTGAGCGACGGCTTTTTTCTTTGCCATAATATAATTTTATAAGATAATTAGAAAAGTAAGGTTTACCCCCGACCGTGAAGCCGAGGGTAAATTACTTACAGTTTTCGTCTTAGACGAGTAGCATGAAGTTGTTAGCTCCTTGTACAACGAGACAACGCTCAGACAAGTAGTGTACTTCAAGTGCATCAAGGTCAGAAGTGATGTTTCCACCAACTGAACCAGTGATCCAAGATTTCATGCGACGGTCATCGGCCTGAGAGGCGCGATAGCGAACGTGCAAGAATGGACGCTTGATGTTCTTACCCATGTTCTGGTCATAGACAGAGCTAGTTCCAGCAGGTACGATAACACCGTTAACGTCATCAATCAAACCGCGAGTGGATGCATCGTTAAGATACTTCCAGTCAGTTTTGTAGAAGTCATAAGAACCGCGACGGAAACCGCGGAAGCCAAGGTTTAGTGCCATATTCTCGCTATTGTTGAATACACCGTAAGATGTACCGCCACTGTAGCCAGCATTAAGACTTGCAACCATGTCGTCAATGTTCAACGCAGACTCACGATCCAAGAACAACATGTTCTCCTCAATCGCTCCCTGCTTGTCAAACTTCTTCAACACTTCGTCAAAGTCAGACAATGATGATGCAGTGCTGCCACTGAATCCACCAGACATTTTGTGACCACGCTTAGTGATAGCCGCGAAGAGACCTTCCGTACCTTCAGCAGCGCCGACAGCACCAGAACCAGTAGCCGCAAGTTCGCCTTCAACCATCGCCATTTCTAGGTAGTCCTCAAAACGAACGCGAGTGTCGCCTTCGCCTTTTAGGTACCACATATAGCCATTCTGACCGCCTTCACCAGCAATCTCAATCCAACCAATCTGAGAAGCGTCTGATCCGGAGACCTCATACTTGTCCTTGATAATGATTGGCTTGTTAGTGAATGACTTGAAAGAAGGCTCAACAGCTCCGATCATTCCTGCAGTTCCTTTAGAGAACTCAGAACCATACACAAACAACTTAACTGTTGCATTGTCTGCAATTCCAGCAGCCAATAAGTCAGCAGCAGCATAAGTCTTCACGTTTACCCGGTCGGTAGCTGTGTAATGGACATAAGCTTTAGCAGTGTTAGTACCGTCGCTAATAACCACAGTTTGGCCAACGCGAACTGCGTGTGCAGTCACAGTGATGCCGTCTCCGCCGTTAGTAGAGTCTGTGCCTACAACAGTAGCACCCTCATAAGCAAGGTGCAAACGACCCTGCTCAGACCAAATAACCTGGTCAGAAGTCATAGGTAGTTCAGCGCCTACCATGCGCAAGAAGGAAGCTACGGAACGATTGCCGTAACGCTCTACTTCTTTTTCATATAGCTCGGGTAGGTGCTGTTGCGCCCAACCGGCAGCGGCTCCGCTGTGGAAGTCCAAATAGTTGCCCGAAAGGGCTTGTTTTACCGGGGCCGGTACCGCATTTAGGTCCGCGCCCGCATTAAATGTTGCCATTTTAATTTATTTTAGTTTATTTACTTAGTTTAATCCTAAGCTTAGAGGCATCATCCCCACTAACTACCCTTGCTTTAAAGGCTCCTGCATTATCAACTTTGTTATGTTCCCCTCTCGGGTCCATATTGATATTTTTAGATGCGGCTGTACTGTGTTTAATAGCATCAGCCTTCCCTTGTTCATAAAAATGGTTAGCGACGACATCTGGATTGGTTGCTGCGAACAAAGCCTTATGGTAACCTTTAGCGTCTGTCATTTCTCCCGATTTTCCAAGAAACTTCTTGAATACGTTCTTAATGTCACCTTGTGTTTCCCTTACGCTGTTTACATTGTTAACGTTAAACCTATATTTTTGTTCCCCTACCTGAAATTCAAAACCTTTGAATCCCTCTCCGAAAACCTTATCTGTTTGATTGTTAAAAATGTCGTTCAATCGCTCCCTCTCTGTGGATATCTCGTCCGCTTCTTTATTGTGTCTATTAAAAAAGTCCACTGCTTTGCGCTGATCCTCGGTTAAACGGGGGTCAGCCTTAATGTCGCTGTAATACTTTTCACGCATTTCAGTTACATACTTACCAGCGGCGTTGACTTCTTCTTTAAACGCCAATTTCTTTCGCCTAATATCACGGTCAGAGTCTAGATCCTCATCGTAATCGAAGTTATCCTCGATAAGGAAATTAACTTCCTCTTTGTTCAAATGGGACTTTGTACGACTATAGAACTCGTGCAAAAGGGCTTTGTCGTCCAGCTCAGAGACATCACGGTTTAACATAACGTAGTCCTCAAGACTACCTCCTGTTTCCTCCATGAAATCAACCAACTTCTGGACGCCTTCAGGTAAAGCTTTTGCGGTGGGCTGCTCGACGGGTTTTTCAACCTCCTCGGTAGCCTCCGCTTCCACCTCACTAATTTCTTCTTCAGAATCTACCACCAGCTCTAAAGTGGGGGTATCCTCTTGTTCTTCCTCGTTTTCAGAGGTTTCTGCTTCAACAGTTTCTTCAACTGGATCATCGTTTAAATTAACGACAAATGTTCCGTCTTCGGTTACTGTTGTTTTCTTAGCGGCTTCAGGGGTTTCCTCCTGTTCCACTACTTCAACCTCGGGGGTTGTGTTATCCTCGATAACCGGTTCATCGGCTATGAGATCTTCTTGTTTAGACATGATATGATATTATAAGATTATACAAATTGTATATTACTTAGGATCAAAAGAACCTAAGCCAAAACCACCGCCTAGTATGTCATTTCCTGAGGATTCAAAATCCTTTGGTGGTTTATTATTTTTACGCTGATCGATAAGCTCACTCTGCTGAGATGCTTGAAGCTTAGTGCGCTTGTCCTTGCGGTCTTCTTTTTGGTCTTCGCGACCCTTTAATGTTTGGGCCTCCATCTGGCGAAGCTGCATGTTAAGCTGGAATTCGTATTCCATTAGCTCCTTCTTGAGAGCTCCTTCCTGCGCTAGCTTCTGGGAATCAAGCTGGGCTTTCATCTGTTCCAATTGAGCCTCTACTTGCCCAACAGCCTGTTGTTTCTGGACGTCTAACTGTGCGGCTGCTTGCTGGGCTTGCATATTAGCTTGCGATTGCGCTTGGATATTCTGCTGCTGTGTCTGTTGATCACGCTCGTGTTTCTGTTTGCGACGCAGCTTAAGCAACTGGTTAGCTAACTTAAGGTTACGCACCTCGCGAATGTCAATTGCGTCCTCAAGGTCGATGCCTTGCTGAGCTAGCGCTACTTGAATGTTATTCTCCAATAATGCTTTTTCTTCTTCGTCCGGCATAAGTTCTAAGAAGATGCCGAAGTCGTGGATATGCAATTCGCTCAGTTCTTCTAGGATGCCTACGTTATGAGCCCCAATCTTTTGAATGAACGCTTCTTTTGCGGGAGCGTATTCAATAATGTCCGCGATACGCAGGGTGATTCCCTCCACTAACTCAGCGGTTAGCAGCAACCCTGCATTTAAGATATGGCGTGTAGCTGTGTTGGAATTTGCTGCTGCAATCTTCTGCACTCCTACTAATGCCCTCTCATCTGGAGTAGAGCCGTCACGAGCTTCATTCAATCCGGTAACGTCACGGATCATTTGAAGGTAATAGTTATATGTGTTGATGAGCACATTGATTTTGTTGCTACCCGCCCCGGATTGTAACTCCTGAATTGGAACCTTACCGTGGTTCAGTTCACCGTCAGCCGTCATAGATCGTCCGATAACACTACCTGTTTGAAAGAACATATTAAGTGCTTCCTGCGGGTTGTAATTTGTTCCGTTGCCTAAGTCAATCTCCGATAACCCATCTGCGTCTAGGTAAACGCCGTCCGGTATCATTCTTGATAAGACTTGCTGTAGTTTAAGGTGAGTGAGCTGGATCATGTCCGCAAAGCCAGTTACTCTGCCAACTAAGCTTTCAATCTTACCCCGGTACATGCTTGGCGCACAAATGCTATAATTCATGCGCACCTTAGTGCTGTCGCTCTTTGGACGAGTCATGTTCTCCGCAACTCCCCATTCTAGCAGCACATCACTACCAACTACTTTTACTCCTTCGTAGACGACCTCTATTGAGCGAGATAGCTTAGAGTATTCCATGGTTTCAGTCACGGGGGGATTGAAAGTATCATCCTTTTTGATAATCTTGCTTCCACCAGAGCCTGTTGTTTTGAGCTTGTATACTTCGTTCGCGAATGTCTTGTAATTAAAATACAATACTTTAACAAAATTGTTATCCGCTCGGTCCCGAGATGAAGAACCGTTACCAAACTTTGAAGTTTTAGAACTCTTATCAAGTTCACTTAGATCCATATCTGGATAAATCTTCATCAATTCGTTTACGGGGATTTCCTTAACTTCTCCTACATAATAGAGGTCCTCAAAATAAGGGGAGTCTGTTGCTGAGTATACTAGGTTAGCGGGGTCAACGTAGTTGATTTCCACACCTGTGCTCTCATTAAAGTTATGCTTGATGGCACCAATCCCAATAACAGTTAGATCCTTAGTGATCCGTTTCTTGACATCATCATAACGGTTATCCGCTAGGGTGACATTAATAGCTTGCTCCGCCGCAATTTCCACACCCTGCTTGTAGTTAAGCTGCATGTGCAAATCCAACTCCTCTTTTGAGCTAGGCAGCTCAGCTGGGTTGTTCTCGTACAGGTTAATATTAGTGCCCGCTAAGATAGCATTAAGCATTGGAGCAGAGCGCATATCTTTAAGCACTGATTTCATATAAGCTGAGCGCTTATTCATTCCGTGCTGGTCTTGTGTAAATGTTTTTACTTGGAAAGCTCGTTCTGAGATGCCGTTAACTACAATATCAACAAATTTCGAAATAATAGGTACAGGCTTCCAGTCCAGGTTCAAATAGGATAGATCCCCGTTGATTGATAGTTCGTCTTTGTATTTCCCGATGGGTTGTTCTCCCCGAGCGTAAAGACGCAACAGATGAAACGAGTCCCCTGTGGATGCGTATTTGTTAGAGCCACTGGCTCCGTTAAACCACTCGCGCTCAATAGCAGAGCTAACCTTTAACCCGTACTCATGAGAAGCTTTCTCTTTGTCGTCCGCGGTCTGGGATGGAAAATAACTATTTGTAACTGACTCAGCCATAATTGTTAATTATTCTTGATCGTGATCCAGTATTAGAATACTGGGCCATGCTTATGTTTACTTGTTCTCTTTCAATTTTATTACTCGGCGTATATAAATGTTTGTTGCAGGCCATAATAGCTAGCCCTGAACTAATCGCAGCGTCAAACTTAGTACGCTTTGTTATATCAAATTTACTCCAATCGTTTAGCGTTCTGTTGAAGTACATGGTTCCGTACGACCCGTCTTCCTTGAGTCCTACGAAGTTTTGTATATACATCTCAATCGCTGCAGCATGTGCTTGCTTAATATCTTCACTCGAGTTAGGTATTCCACCTATTTCTCTTTCCGTCACTGAAAGCTTATTAATAGCTTTGTCTGGGCGGTTCATTGAGAATCCTCGGTATCCTCGTCTGCGTAGGTAATACAGCAGTCGTGGCTTGTTGTTCTCTGCTAATATGGGCATCCCGTAGAACACTAGCGCCATAAGAACATCTTCGAAAAACATCTCCGCCGTCTGGGGGCGGGCAACGTATTCTAAGAAAAACTGGTTTGGCGGGCAATCCTCCATAGAGAATCTTGTCAAACCGTGCAACGCTCCTTTAGAGCCCCGGCCGTCTGTGGTTCCGGATATATCGTACGAGTCACATCCAAATGCACCCATGTGCTCGTTGCCGGGACATTTAACCCCATTCTTAACCACTACGCTATTTTGCATGGCCAGTGGCGGAATCCATGAGAGCTTAAACCTCCCTTTTGCATCAGGATTAAACACAACCCTAGAATCTTTGATGCCGTTCTCCCACTGAAAATTACCAGTGCTCACTACATTAGTATTACGCAAGTCTTCGTTATAATCAACCTGGTCGTAGATTTTTGCTAGATTGAATATACTATCTTTTGTTTCGTCTCGAAAAGCGTGCTCAGTCGACCTAGGAAATTGGCGGTAGAATTCATTCAACCCATCCTGGTCCTCTTTAAGGCCTTCAACTTCGTTTTCCCAATGTTCTATAACCCCTACGTCTATAACATCCCCAAATGGGCCGCAAACATCCTCTGCGGGAGTATCGAAAACCGGCATGCCGTGTTCGTCGATAAACCCCTCGTAGTTCCACTCCATGGGAATAAACAAACTGTATAATCCAGACTTTGTTTGTCCGTTGCGATTTCTCTTCAAAACGTTTGATCCCTCGAACAGCCCTTTAAAGTTATTGCCTCCTTTATCTAGCGCATTCGAAGTACTACCCATTAAACACTTGCCGATAATCCGACTACCTAAACGAAGACAAGTTTTTGTAACCCGCCAGTTGTTTAATATGTTATCAGGCTTCTCCCACTTGCCGCTCTCATCGTGTACTAACAACCTAAGCTTTTCACCGTCATAGGAGTTGTCTCCTGTATTCTTCCAATCGATAGTCGTATCTAACCCTTGTAGCGCCTCAAGATCCGAATGCGTGTGTAGAGACTTCCTCGTAAACTTGGATGCCGGAACCCTATAAGCTAGCTCAGATTTAGGTCTGTCCATGCCATCTTGTATGGGCTTAAAGAAAAATGGGTAGTTGACCGACATAGGAACAACTTTATCCGTGAACATCTTCTTAGCATCAGAACCCGACTTAGACAAAATGCCGAACCTGGAGTCTGAAGAAATAGTAGCCTGGTTTACAGTTTCAGCACTTGACATGAAGCTGAAGCCACTCCGTCTATTCTTAAGGTAGCACATACCATAACTTCTCGGGTCCGCCTTGCACGCTTCCCAGAATATAAAGAAGAGTCTATTAGCCTCTCTAAAGTCCGGATTACCTACGTCTGTTTTGGACCACTGAAGGTACATGTAGTGGCTACCAGTAACATAAGTGTCAACACCTTTATTAGAAAACCAGTAGCCTTCGTCACGCCTTTTAAATTCGTTGTTTATATAGTCTTCCCATTCTTCCTTAAAGGCCTCTGGATATTTTTTCCAGTCAAATATGTTCTTAATGTTCTTCAGCTCCTCTGGATACTGTGCAGCTATCCATTTGTTTTTCCCTAAATTATTATCCTTCTCCGCTTTCCTAACTTTAGGCAGGGCAACAACTAACCCTTGAATATCATATATCTCTCCAATCTGACCGGTTTTACTGATAACAATGATATCGTGCTCCTTATCATATCCGTACTCCCACTTCTTGGCTGCGTTCATGCGGCTCACCATCGATAGTTTGAGAGGCTGAACCGTACGAACTAGTGTCTGTTTGTACATTACTTAGATCGCTTTTCCGCAAACCCACTAAAGGATTCAATTGCCTCCTTGTTTACGGGTTTACCGGTTATCATAGCTTCCTCTTCCCCGATTCTGTTTAGAATCTCAAACGCGTCAAAGATGGCGAGCTTTTTTGTAGCCGCAGCATTCTTCAGCTTATCAGCACTGAGGTCATCGTCTGAATCCACAATGGGCTCATGTGCCACTTTAATAAGCTCCTCAATTGCCTTGCGACCAGCTTTGATTATACTCTCTTTCGTTTCCTTTACGCTCATATTTAATAGAAATATCCCCTGAACGGATCCTGTACAAGCGCTGGCCATCGACCATAAACTCATACTCACTGTCCGGGGTGAAACCAACAACATTGCCCTCTACAATACCCATCCCCGCTATTGTCTTATCAGCGTACTTGATAATTCCCTTATGCGGGTGCTCTTTGTCTAACGTGGTTTCATCATTAGATTTTAGTGGCTTTACAAAGCAGAAACCCTCTACGGCTTTCCACTCGTTACTTCTTTTGTACAAGAATATCTGGTCCGGTTGGCAGAAGAATGTATCTTCATTAAAATAACCAGTGCTATTTCGCTCGTTGCCGCGGACGTCTCTGAAGCGCCTGAATACGTTGTGGTGCAAAATCACCTTATCTCCGGATAATAAGCCCTTAGAGCCCACGATAGGCGGCTCTACGACCACACCTTCTCTGCTGACATACTGATGGTTCTGCATGTCTGAGTTAAGAATAAGTTTTGCATCCCCCACTTCTCTAACATTAGTAGATCTCCCCTTTGCGGGGGTAACTATAAAGCTATAAGGTGATTTCACTTTAGTATTCTAAACTGTACTCTACCGCAATGGCCATGTTCTGGTTGAACGACTTCCACGGTAGCACCTCATTGTTCTTTTGGATATAGACGTGGTATTCGTCTCCCTTCTGGATTATGTTGTCGATGCGATGCCCGCCGTAGACCTCTTGACCTACGGCGTAA